>Ga0209526_10002987_pt1 | contig 11476 bp, 14 predicted proteins | sample JacPinW_OM2H0_M1_FD_188566 | JGI IMG/M metagenome (GOLD analysis project Ga0209526, IMG submission 188566) | Forest soil microbial communities from Algoma, Ontario, Canada - Jack Pine, Ontario site 1_JW_OM2H0_M1 (SPAdes) (version 2) | ecosystem: Environmental > Terrestrial > Soil > Boreal...
TCCTGCCCGCTCGCGGGAGAGGCCACCCGGCCCCAGGGCCGACAGCCGCCGCTTGTGGGTCAGCTCGGCCAGCGGGTTGACCTGGTCCATGAACTGTGAGAGCTGGCTGGAGCCGAAGAACTCCTTGATGGCCGCCACCACCGGCCGGGCGTTGATCAGCGACGCCGCGGTGACGGTGTTGGGGTCGGAGATCGTCATCCGCTCCTTGATGATCCGCTCCATGCGGATCAGGCCCATGCGGAACTGGTTCTGCAGGAGCTCACCCACGGCACGCACCCGGCGGTTGCCGAGGTGGTCGATGTCGTCGGCGACCTGCCGGTCCCGAGGCGAGTTGTTGAGCTCGACCAGCTTGCGGAGGATGGCGATGAAGTCGCCCTTCTCCATGATGCGCAGGCTGCGATCCCGCACCCGCTCCTGGATGTCCTCCGGATCTCGGCCCAGTCGCTTGTCGACCTTGTAGCGGCCGACGCGGCCCAGGTCGAAGCGGCGGGGGTTGAAGAAGAGGCTCTGGAGCAGGTTGCGCGCGTTGTCGACGCTGGGCGGGTCGCCCGGCCGGACGCGCCGGTACAGCTCGAGCAAGGCGTCGTCGGCCCGAGCCGTCGTGTCCTTGTCGAAGGTCGACTCCATGTAGTGGTGCTCGGGGTCGTTGTCCACGTCCCCGAACAGCTCCATGAAGGCGCGGCGCTGGGCCTCGCGGTCGTTGTCGGTGCCCCGCAGCTGCGGCAGCTCGAGCGCCTTGAGCAGCACCGTCACGGGCACCTTGCGCTTCCGGTCGATCTTGACCGTGACCAGGTCCTTGGCCGACGTCTCGATCTCCAGCCAGGCGCCCCGGTTGGGGATCAGCTTGGCCCCGAAGAGCTTCCGGCCGGTGGCCGGGTCCTCAGCGGCGGTGAAGTAGACGCCCGGCGAGCGGACGAGCTGGGACACCACGACGCGCTCGGTTCCGTTGACGATGAAGGTGCCCTCGTCGGTCATCATGGCGAAGTCGCCCATGTAGACCTCGGACTCCTTGATCTCCCCCGTCTCCTTGACGGTGAGGCGGGTACGGATGCGAAGCGGCGCCGCGTACGTCATGTCGCGGTTCCGGCACTCCTCGACGGAGAACTTCGGCGGACCGAACTCGTAGTCGAGGAACTTCAACTCGAAGTTCTTGCCGGTGTAGTCGGTGATAGGGTTTATCTCGTCGAAGAGCTCCCGCAGCCCTTCCGTCGTAAACCAGGTGAAGGAATCAATCTGTGTCGCGATGAGGTCCTTCAGCTCGACAAGATTGGGTATGCGGCCGTAAGATCGGCGCGCGGGAGCCTTCATCTCAGAGATCATCAAAGGGAGAGCCTCCTAGAGAGCAAGCGGGCGCGCTGAATCAGGGGTGGGGTCAGCGGGCCTGCGCAGCACGAACGACTATCATAACAAGTCTCGTGCCGTCGGTATTCCAGACGCCCGAATAGAAACCTCGTTGGGCGACCCCGACTGGACCGCCCCCCGGGCCGAGTTCCCGCTTTTGGACCGGTGCACCTACCTTAACGCCTGTTCACTCGGCCCGCTACCTCGTGCCGGCCGAGAGGCGCTCGCTCGCTACGCCGCGGACTGGGATCGGGAAGGCACCCCGGTCTGGTACCCCACCTGGCTGCCTCTCCTGGGGCGCCTGCGCGCTCGACTTGGTCAACTCCTGGGGACGCCGGGCGATTCCGTGGAGCTCGCCCCCTCGGTCTCGGTGGCGCTCATCACGCTCGCCTCCTGCATACGGCGGGACCCCGCGGCGGGGAGGCTCAAAGTCCTGATCGGCGAGCTCGACTTCCCGACGCTCGGCCACCAATGGCTGTCTCGGGGTGAGCTGGACGTCGAGTGAGTGCCCTCGCCGGACGGGATCTCCACGCCGCCGGCCGCCTCTCCCGAGCCCTCCCCCGCAAAGGGGGAGGGATTCGTTTATTGAGTCTTCTGAATCGTTACTTCACTTCCGCGGTGGCGCCGGCTTCGCCGAGTCTGGCGGCCGCCTTCTGGGCGTCCTCCTTGCTCACGTTCTCGAGGACGTTCTTCGGGGCCGCGTCGACCAGGTCCTTGGCCTCCTTGAGCCCGAGCTGCGTGATCTCGCGCACGGCCTTGATCACGTTGATCTTGCTCTCGCCGACGCCGGACAGAACGACTGTGAACTCCGTCTGCTCCTCAGCGGGAGCCTCTTCGGCCTGGGCCGGCCCGGCCGGGCCCGACGGGGCGGCGACCGCCGTCACCGCCTTGATGCCGAACTCCTCTTCGATCGCCTTGACGGCTTCGACTACGTCCAGAACGCTCCATTCCTTGAGCGCCTCGACGAAATCCTTCGGTGTGATCTTTGCGGTTGCCATCTCTTTCTCCAGTTCCTATCTACTTCACGCCCCGGCCGGGGTGGCCGTCTCGCCGCCGTCGCCGCCTTCGAGCTTGGCCCTGTAGGCCTCCAGCAGGGCCACCAGTTGCTGGACGGGGGCCTGGATTGTGCCCACCAGCTGAGCGATGGGGCTCTGCAGCGTCCCCAGGAGCTGCGCCAGCAGGACCTCGCGCGGAGGCAGGTCGGCCGTCTGCCTGACCTGGTCGGGGCCCATGACCCTGCCCTCGACCAGGCCGCCCACGATGTCCAGCCGCAGCCTGGTCTGCCGAACGAACTCCGCCAGCAGCCGGGCCGGCGCGCTGATGTCCTCCCCGCCGAAGGCGATCGCCACGGGGCCTTTGAGCATGTCCTGAAAGTCGGGGTGACCGGCCTCGACAGCCGCCCGCCGAGCCAGCGTGTTCTTCACGACCCGGTACTCGACGTCCTGGGCACGCAGCCGGCCGCGCAGGTCCTGCAGCTGGCCGACCGTGAGGCCGCGGTAGTCGGTGAGGACCGCAACCCTCGCGTTCCTCAGCTTCTCTGTGAGCAGGTCGACCTGCTCGACCTTCTCGGGTCTCGGCATAAATAAACCTCCGTGCCAGCAGGCAGCACGGAGGTCCCTGTGACCTCGCTAAAGCGCCTCGGCAGGGAATTAAGACGCATCGCGTCACCTGCTGTCTGTGGCGACCGGAGTATACCGTGCGCTCTGTGTGGCAGGTCGAGTGCGAGGCCCTGCCCGGGCTGGAGGATCTGCTCGGTCGGGAGATCGAACGCCGCCTCGGCGCCGCCCGGAGCCCTGGATTCCGGTTCTCCGGACCCCTGGCCGAGCTCCTGCAGCTACGGATCGCCCATTCCGTCTACCTGGTCGTTGCGGTCCGCGGTGCCCGGCCCACCGCGCTGCTCGGCCACGAGAACCTCCGGCGCCTCCTCGCCGCCATCGACGCCACGCGGTCGCTGCACCCACCCGGTGCCTTCCGGTCGTTCCGTTTCAGCGCCGCGGGCAGTGACTCGTCGACCTTCCGGCGGCTGGCCGCCGCGCTGGAGGAGGCCACGTCGCTGCCCCAGGAGCCGGAGACGGGGGACCTCTTGCTCCGCGTCAGGCGCACCCGGGACGGATGGGAGACGCTGGTACGCCTTTCGGCCCGGCCTCTGAGTGCCCGCGCCTGGCGGCTACGAAACCTCCCCGGGGCGCTGAACGCCGGCATCGCGGCCGCGATGGTCGAGCTGACCGGGCCGCGCCCGGGGGACCGCTTCGCCAACCTGGCCTGTGGCTCCGGCACGCTCCTCGCCGAACGCCTGCTGAGATGCCCGGCGGAGGAGGCGCTTGGCTACGAGATCGAGGCGGCGCCGCTGGAGGCTGCCCGCGCCAACCTGGCAGCCGCCGGCGTCGTGCGGGAGGTCGTGCTGGTCCGGGCCGACGTCACCACCCTGCCCCGTCGAGACTCCAGCCTGGACGCGATGGTAGTGGATCTGCCCTATGGCGACCTGATGGGGTCACATGCCGCCAACTCGGCGCTCTACCGCCCGCTGCTTGTCGAGGCGGCGCGGGTGGCGGCCGCGGGCGCCCGGCTCGTCGTCATAACGCAGGAGGTGCGGCTGCTCGAGAGCTGCCTGGCCGAGTCTGGCTCGCCCTGGTCGGTGGAACGCCGGCTGCGGGTACTGCAGGGTGGGCACCAACCGTTGGTCGTGGTGCTGCGGCGCCGCCCGAAGTAGACCTTCTCGTCTAGCCGGTCGTCAGTTTGGCGGCCTCTCGGACGTCGACGGGGACGGAGGGTCCCATCGTGGAGGCGAGATACAGCGTTCGCAGGTATTGGCCCTTGGAGGCGGACGGCTTGTTCCGGATCAGCGCCTCCATGAGCGCCGCCAGGTTCTCGTGCAGCTTGTCGCCCGGGAAGGAAGCCTTGCCGATGGCGACGTGGACGATGCCCCAGCGGTCGGTCCGAAACTCGACCCGGCCGCCCTTGACCTCGCGCACCGCACGGCCCACGTCAAACGTCACAGTCCCCGACTTGGGATTGGGCATGAGACCTCGCGGGCCGAGGATCTTGCCCAGCGGCCCGACCTTGCTCATCATGTCGGGCGTCGCGATGGCGACGTCGAAGTCGGTCCAGCCGCCTCGGATTCGCTCGACGAGGTCCTCGCCGCCGACGAAATCGGCGCCCGCGTCCTGGGCCTCCTTGGCCTTGTCACCGCCCACGAAGGCCAGGACCCGTATCGACTTGCCGGTTCCATTGGGCAGCGCGACGGTCCCGCGAACCATCTGGTCAGCCTGGCGGGGATCGACGCCCAACCGGACGTGCGCCTCGATTGAGGCGTCGAAGCGGACCGTCGAGGTATCGCGAACCACCTCGCAGGCCTTCATCGGGTTGAGGCCGCCGGCTCCGTTGGAAGCCAGCGCCCGCTGCAGCTTCTCGACCGCCTCCTGGTACTTCTTGCCGTGCCTGCTAGCCAACGACTTCAAGCCCCATCGAGCGCGCCGTGCCCTCCACCATCTTCACCGCCTTGTCGACCTCGTAGGCGTTGAGGTCCTTGGACTTCGCCTCGGCGATGGTGCGGAGCTGCTCGCGGCTCACGTGGCCGACCTTTTCGCGGTTCGAGCGAGGGGATCCCTTCTCGATCCCGGCTGCTCGCTTGAGCATGTTCACCGTAGGCGGGGTCTTGAGGATGAAGGTGAAGCTCCGGTCCTCGAAGATGGTGATCTCCGCCGGCACCACGTCGCCTGCCTGCTGGGCGGTGCGCTCGTTGTAGCTCCGGCAGAACTCCATGATGTTCACCCCGTGCGGACCGAGCGCGGTGCCGACCGGCGGCGCCGGCGTCGCCTTGCCCGCAGGCAGCTCGATCTTGAGCACTGCGCGAACCTTCTTCTTCCCCATCCCTACCTCAGTGAACTTTCTCGACCTGCAGGAGGTCGAGCTCGACCGGCGTCTCCCGGCCGAACATGTTGACGAGCACCTTCAGCTTGCCCTTCTCGGCGTTGATCTCGTCGACCTTGCCGAGGAAGTCGGCGAAGGGGCCGTCCACGACGCGGACGCTCTCGCCCAGCTGGAACTCGACCCGGATCTGCGGCTCCTGCTTGACCTGCTTCAGGATCGAGCGAAGCTCGTTCTCGTGCAGGGGGACCGGCTTGTTGCCGGAGCCGACGAAGCTGGTCACCCCTGGCGTGTTCCGGACGACGTACCAGGACTCGTCGGACATCACCATCTTGACCAGGATGTAACCGGGGAAGATCCGCTTCTGGACGTGGCGGCGCTTGCCGTCCTTGATCTCGATCTCGTCCTCCATGGGCACGAAGACCTCGAGGATCTTGTCGTGCATGTCCATGGACTCGATCCTCTTCTCGAGGTTCTTCTTGACCTTCTCCTCATGGCCCGAGTAGGCGTGGATCACGTACCACTGGGCCTCCTCGGCCGGACTCTCAACGGGCGCTTTCTGTGTTGCCAATGCTTTTGCTCAGGAACCCTTGGTGACAGGGTTGTAGATGTAGTGGGCGGTCAGGGCCTGAAGCCCGGCGTCGACGGCCCCGATGAAGGCGGCGATCACAACGACCGTGACGATCACCACCAGCGTGAAGCGGTAGAGCTCCTGCGGGGTCGGCCAGACGACCTTCCGGAGCTCGTCATAGGTCTCCCGCAGGAAGCGAAGGAGACCGAACTGCGTCTCGGGCGATCGCCGTCGAGCCTGGACTGCCACGGGCCTACCTGGTCTCCCGGTGGGAGGTGTGCTTCCGGCACCAGCGGCAGTACTTCTTCAGTTCCAGACGGTCCGGGTCATTCTTCTTGTTCTTCACGGTCGTGTAGTTACGGCGCTTACAGTCCGGGCACTGGAGCGTGATTATGGTTTCCATGCAAGACTCTCTGGCTGGGTCAGAAAAAGAAGCCTAGGCTCTCCTAGGCGTCCAACATACTACCAGACCAGGCGCTCCGGTAAACCTGGAGCGCGTCTTAACATGCCTGGGCGTGCCCGAAACCCCCTGCGTCACGGTCCTCCACGGCGACCAGACCGGCGAGGAGCTCCTGCAGCAGGCGCTCCGCTTTCTGGATCCCCAGGTTATCGGAGTCGAGGTGGCGCTCCGGCACTTCGACCTCTCCCTCCAGCGCCGGCGTGAGACCCGCAACCAGATCGTCCTGGAGGCGGCCAGTGCCCTCCGCGAGACGGGGTTCGGTGTCAAGGCGGCGACCATCACGCCTGAGGCCAACGGCGACGTGGGAAGCCCGAACGCCGTCCTCCGGGCTGCCGTCGAGGGCCGGGTCATCGTCAGGACCGGCCGCCGGATCCCCGGAGTCCGCCCCCTGGCCGCCGTTTACGCCCCCATCTCGGTGATCCGGATGGCTGTCGACGACGCCTACGGGGCCAGGGAGTGGCGAGAGGGGCAGGACCTTGACGAGTGGGCGTACCGAACCGAGAAGGTGAGCCGCCGGACATCGCGGATCGTCGCCGAGTATGCCTTCCGACACGCCCGCCGCCTTGGGGCTCGCGTGTTCGGCGGCCCCAAGTGGACGGTCAGCCCGGTCTACGAGGGCATGTTCAAAGAGGAGATGGACCGGGCGGCCGGGCTCCATCCCGACGTCCGCTACGAGCCCCACCTGATCGACGCCACCTATGCGCTGCTGCTGGCAACCAGCGGCGACGCCCTGGTCATCCCGGCCATGAACCGGGATGGCGACAACCTGAGCGACCTGGTCATGCAGATGTTCGGCACCATCGCCGCAGCCGAGTCCCTGCTCCTCGCCTTCAACGACGACGGAGAGATCACAGTCGCGATGAGCGAGGCTCCCCACGGCACGGCGCCCGCGCTCGAGGGCAAGGATCTGGCCAACCCGATGGCGATGATCCTGGCGGTGGCCTCCATCCTCCACTACATGCCGGAGGCCGCCTGCCACACCGCCGCCAGAGCCATCTACGAGTCCACCTTGGAGGCGGTTTCGGACGGTGTGAAGACGGCCGACCTGGGAGGCCACGTGGGCACCACCGAGTTCACGGACCAGGTGATCCATCGGGTGCGGACCAAGCTGGACGTCTGGAGCTCCCTGGCCGACATCGAGCCCTGATCGAATGCTGTACGTGGGCACCTCCGGCTGGCAGTACAAGCACTGGCGCCTGACCTTCTACCCCAAGGAGGTGCCGCAGCGCGAATGGCTGCGCTATTTCTCCGAGCGCTTCCAGACCGTCGAGCTGAACAACTCTTTCTACAACCTGCCGGAGGCGACCAGCTTCGAGCGCTGGCGCGAGGAGACCCCGGACGATTTCGTCCTCGCCGTCAAGGTCAGCCGCTACCTCACCCACCTGAAGCGGCTGCGTGACCCAGAAGGCCCCGTCTCCCTATTCATGGAACGGGCGAAGCACCTCGGGGACAAGCTGGGGCCGATCCTCGTGCAGCTGCCGCCGCGGATGAAGGCGGACCCCGAACGGCTCGCCGCGGCTCTGGACGAGTTCCCGAGCGGGGTGCGGCTGGCTGTCGAGTTCAGGGATGACTCATGGTTCACCGACGGAACGCGGAGGGTGCTGGAGGATCGGGGAGCGGCCTTCTGTCTGGCCGATTCGCAGAGGCGGGAGACGCCCACCTGGCGTACCGCCGACTGGGGTTTCGTCCGCTTCCACGAAGGAACCGCCGACCCCCATCCCTGCTATGAGGAGAGCGCCCTGAGCGCCTGGGCGGAACGCCTGGCCGGTCTCTGGGAACCCGACCAGGACGTCTACTGCTACTTCAACAACGACGGTCGCGCCTGCGCCATCCGTGACGCCATAGTCTTCGCCCGCCTGGCTGCGGCTCAGGGCCTGAAGCCCACCCGCGTCCCTTCCCCAGACGACGTTCGGCTGGGATAGCCAGTCGCTCCCTCCCAACGGGGACCCCACGGGGGGAGGGAGAGATCCTTCTCCCCTTCAGGCGGTCTCCAGTCTCTTGAAGGACTCGGCGTATTCGTAACCGGCCCGTTCGCCAGCCTGGTGCATCCGCTCCCGGATCCACTTCCCCACCTCTTCGGGGTTAAGGCCGGGCTTGTCGAACTGGCTGCGGTGGCAGCGGATGGCCTCGATCTTGCGGTCCAGGTAGGGGCCGGCGTCGACGAAATGGTCCGCGCCGTCGAATCCGGGCAGCCAGACCTCCTTCACCTTGTGGGCTTCCAGCCCTTCCTGCAGCAGCTCCGGGTAGGCCCTGGGGTTGCGCGCGTCCGGGTAGACGGCGGCCAGGGTCGCCTCGCCCACCGCCAGGTGGTCGGGGTGCGAAGCTCCGATCGGGATGTTGATCGCTCGCAGCGGCGAGTGGGTCAGCACCAGGTCGGGCTTGAACCGCCGGATCTCCCGGGAGATGGCACGCCTCAGCTCGACGTTTGCTTCCAGGTACCCGTCGCGAAAGCCGAGGAATATGACCTCGGTAACGCCCAGCAGGGCAGCCGCGGCGCGCTGTTCCGTATACCGGGTCGAGGTCAGTTCCTGGTCCGGCACTGTCGGGTCCTCGCCGCCCTGCGAACCGTCCGTGCAGATGACGTAGACCACGGACTTGCCCTGGTCGACCAGACTGGCCACCGTGGCGCCGAAGCCGAACTCCGGGTCGTCGGGGTGGGCGGACACCACCATGACGCGCTCCAGCCGTCGCTCCTCCGGCTTGGGTTCGGGGCTCTCCTCCGTCGCCACCGTGGCAGTCGCAACGTCGCTCGCCTCCGGGCGATCTTCCTGATCAGGCACGTCGATTGAGGGTAAACGAGAACAAGACGTCGCCGCCGGAGGCCGAGGCGACAGCCACCTCCCCGCCCATCGCGCGAGCCGCTCCCCGCGCCATGTAGAGCGCCAGACCCGGATCGGGCCCGTCAGACCTCAGGGCCTCGAAGCCTGCCTCGCCCCATGCCTCTCCGCCCTTCCCCGCCGGCACCCGGACGACCAACCGGACCGCACCGTCTTCCGGCTCGACCTGGAGTGCCAGGGCTGGCTCCCGGGCCCGCTGGAGGGCCGCCACGAGCAGCGCCCGCAGGGCTCTGGTGGCCAGCGCTCGGTCCGCCTCCACCTCCAGGCCGGGGGCGGCCACGGCGGCAACCTTTGCGCCCGAACTCACCCGTCGGGTTGCCTCCACGGCGGCGCTCACGAGGTCGTCAACCGCCACGCTCCGGAGCGAGACCTCGAGCGTGCCGGCCGCCAGGCGGGAGACCACGGAGAGATCCTCGATCAGCTCCGACATGGCCTCCACGCTCTCGTCGATCAGCCCCAGGATCTGGCTGCGGCTCGCCGCCGGGAGCTGGTCCTGTGCTTCCAGCAAGAGCGTGGCGGCGCCCCGGATTACGGTGAGAGGCCGCCTCAGGTCATGGCTCAGCAACGAAAGCCCGTCCAGCCAGGGAGGATGCTCACCGGCCATGCGGCGTCAGGGCTGCGAGGGAACCACGGCGCCGCTCAAGCCACCACCTCCACCTTGACCAGGTTGGTCTGACCGGTGAGGGCGACAGGCACCCCGGCCACCAGCACGACCCGGTCGCCAGGCCGAACCAGCCCCGCAGCGCGCGCCGACTGAGTGGCCTTGGCGGCCATGTCGTCGGTGTCGATCCCCTGTGGCACCTCCAGGGCGGCGACGCCGTGATAGAGAGCGGTCCGGCGGAGGACCTCCTGGTGCGGGCTTGCCGCGATCACGGGGACCGCGGGCCTGGCCTTGCTGACGCGGCGGGCGGTGGCGCCCGACTCGGTGAACGCGATGATGGCGCGCGCACCCACCTTTGACGCAATCTCCGCAGCAGCGGCGGCCATGGCTCCGCCGACCGAGCCCGGATCGCGGCTGCCCACGCGCGAGGCCGTCGGGCGCGTCCGCTGGTAGGAGGGATGGCTCTCGGCGGCCAGGCAGATCCGGGCCATCGCCCTGATCGCCTCCACCGGGTGGGCTCCGATCGATGTCTCCTGGGAGAGCATGGCGGCGTCTGTACCGTCCCAGATGGCGTTCGCCACGTCGGAGGCCTCCGCCCGGGTGGGACGGCTGCTGGTCACCATCGACTCCAGCATCTCCGTCGCGGTGATGACCGGCACGCCGATCCGGTTGGCGCGCTGGATGATGTCCTTCTGGGCCGCCGGCACCTCGCCCAGGGGCAGCTCGACCCCGAGATCGCCCCTCGCCACCATCACGCCGTCGACGCACTCGAGGATCTCCTTCAGGTTTCGGAGCGCGGCAGCCCTCTCCAGCTTGGCGATGACCGGCGCCTGCAGCCCACACGAGCGCATCGCGTTGCGGCAGGCATGGATGTCGGCGGCGGTCCTGACGAAGGAGAGCGCCACGTAGTCGAAGCCAAGCTCGGCGCCCCGCCGGAGATCCTCCTCGTCCTTCTCCGTCAGCGGCGGCAGGTCGAGCGGCCTGCCGGGCGCGGTGACGCCCTTGCGCTCCCCCAGGATGCCGCCGCGCAGTACCACGCATTCCGCTTCCGCCGGGCTGACGCTCAGGACTTTCAGCTCGATCTCGCCGTCGGCGAGGAGCACCCGGTCGCGAGGCCGAAGCACGGCGATGAGTTCGCGGTGGCTGACAGGGATCAGCTCGGTGCCGCCGGTAACCGGCTCGGCGGTCAGCGTCACCCGCCGGCCTCGAACCAGCCGAACCAGCGGCGGAGCGAGAGCGCCGGTCCGGATCTTGGGACCCTGCAGGTCCTGCAGCAGCGCTACATGACGGCCGGCCGCTGCCGCCGCTCCGCGGACCAGCTGGGCTCCGGCCCGATGGGTCTCGAAGGCACCATGCGAGAAGTTGAACCGCGCCACGTCCATGCCGGCGGCCACCATCCGGCGGATCACGCCAGGCCTGGAGCTAGAGGGCCCCAGCGTGCAGACGATACGGGTGCGCCTCACGGCCGGGAATGATTGCGCAGTTGACGGGCCAGCTCAGCCTCCGCGTCCTGGACCTGCCGCAGGAGCTCGTCGGCGCCGATCACCGCCGCACCCATGCCCCGCAGCATGGAGCGATGGAAGGAGTCCGAGGTCGCCACCAGGAGCAGCTCTCCTCGCTCGCGAGCCAGGTACGCCAGCCTCTCTATGGCGTGGTCCGCCGAGTGCCCACGCCGGGTGAAGAGCACTCGCACGCCGTCGCGCAGTTCCTCGTTTCCTCTGTGCGCGCTGGTGCGGTGAGCGTCGAAGACCACCGTCACCTCGCTCCCCGTGATCTGCGCCAACGTGGAGAGGCGGGCG
>Ga0209526_10002988_pt1 | contig 11475 bp, 9 predicted proteins | sample JacPinW_OM2H0_M1_FD_188566 | JGI IMG/M metagenome (GOLD analysis project Ga0209526, IMG submission 188566) | Forest soil microbial communities from Algoma, Ontario, Canada - Jack Pine, Ontario site 1_JW_OM2H0_M1 (SPAdes) (version 2) | ecosystem: Environmental > Terrestrial > Soil > Boreal...
CGGTGCCGAGGGTTTTCATTACATCATGCTGTTTGCCGCTCTTCTCGGAGCGATTCTCGTTCTGCTCGTGGGCGGAATGTGGCGCCGCTCCAAGCAAGCGACGCAGGCGGCGGAGAAGGTTGCCCTGTAGCCCTGTAGCCCTGTAGCCCGCGTTGAGCGAAGCGAAATGCGGATCGCTGCCCCGGATTTCGCTTACGCTCAATTCGGGCTGCATCTCTACAATTCCCAGCCGAGCTTGCGGTCGAGCGAATAGGGTCCCCCGCCGCGCAGCGCGATGGCAAAGAGAATCAGGCCCCAGAACAGAGGATACTCCCAGCCGCCGGAGCTCCAAGAAAAGCCGTTCGGCCAATGGGCAAGAAACGTAATGATGGCAAACTCGATGGCGGCTGCCGCCGCCGCAAAGCGCGTGAATAAACCGAGCACAATCAGAAGCGCACCGACGGTTTCGATCAGGAACACGGCCCAGGCAAAGGGGAGGGAAGGCTCGATGCCCCTTCGGGCCATGGAACCAGCCGCGAATGCCTGGATGGTCGCAGTCAACCCGTTCTTCATCGCGGGCATGAGCTTGAAAATGCCGTGCACAAGCAGCATTCCCCCTGCCGTGAGACGGACGATGAGCCAGCCAAGCTCGCGCGCGTGTAGATAGAAGGAAGCGAGCGGCGGGATGATGGGCTTGGGCTCTCCTGCCGGTACAACTCGATGTTCGGACGTTGTGGCGGTCACGCCTCTTCTCCCGCGGTTTGACAGATCATTGCAGGGTCAAATATCGGATAATCACCAGCCACCCAGCAACGCGCTGGAATGATTGTAATTTTACGACCGGGCTCTCGCAAATCGAATTTTCATCGCTCCGCAATCAACAAAAGCCCTGACCCTTCCCTCCCCGCGTGCGGGGGAGGGTGTAGGGTGGGGGGAAGACCGCCGGAAAGACTTTCTAATGCCGCATTTTTCGTATTGGCTCGGCCTTAATTCGGATTTTGGCCGCTCCGGCAATTGCGTGCCGTTTGGGCGCACTCGCTTCGGATAACCCCAAAACCCGGGTTGTGAACGTGGTCGCAGCGATGCGAGCGCGCTTCGCTCACTACGAGACTTAACTGACTAGGAGACAGACGATGCAAAAAGGCACCGTCAAATGGTTCAATCCAACTAAAGGCTACGGGTTCATTCGGCCTTCGGCCGGGGACAAGGACGTATTCGTCCATATCTCTGCGGTGGAGCGCGCTGGTCTCAGCACGCTCAACGAAGGGCAGACTGTCGAGTACGAGCTCGTGACCAATCGCGGCAAGGCATCGGCGGAAAACCTCAAGGTGTCCTGACGTGGCGGGAGGGCCGGCCGTACGGCCAACGAGTTGTTCCCGTAGTCCCCCGGCCTCGCGCCGGGGGTTTTGCTTTCAGAGATCAGACGTCTGACATCTGTCATCTGACATATGGTGCGATCATCACTTGATGGTTCTCCACCTCGCCGTCGATGACGCATCGTCCGTCAACCATTTGAACGCGGCCGGCGGCGAGGAGGCCGAGCGCCATGGGATAAATGCGATGTTCGATTTCGAGCACGCGCGCCGCCAGCGTTTGCTCCGTATCGTCACCGCGCACCACTGTCGCGCCTTGGGCAATGATCGGTCCGCTATCCATCTCGGCTGACACGAAATGCACCGTGGCGCCGTGAATCTTCACTCCCGCGCAGAGCGCGCGCCGGTGCGTATCGAGGCCTTTGAAGGCCGGAAGCAAGGCCGGGTGGATATTGAGTATGCGGCCTTCCCAGCGTTTGACGAACCAAGGCGTCAACAGGCGCATGAAACCCGCAAGACAGATGAGGTCGGCTGTCTTGCACTCGATTGCCTCCTGCATGGCGCCCTCGAAGCGTTCACGATCGCTGCCGAAGGGCGCGTGCTCCACGAGGGCGGTCGCGATTCCGGCCGCTTTTGCCCGGCTAAGCCCAGTTGCATTGGCTTGATTGGAAATCACCAATGCAATTTCGGCGGGATAAGAAGGATTCCCGGCCGCCTCGACCAGCGCCATCATATTGGACCCCCGCCCGGAGATCAGGATCGCTACGCGCGGTTTGGCCATGCACTCATTCCGTATTTGCGCTGCCCATGACTGTGCAACGGCTCGATCAACGCTATACTCGACACAAGGAGGAACGGCGAAGGCGGTTAGCGGGGGCCCGGCTTGAGTATTCCCAATCTTATCACGCTCGTCCGCATCCTGTTGGTGCCGGTCGTGATCTGGGCGATCACGGCAGGCGAGATGCGGATCGCTTTCGTGCTCTTTCTCGCTGCCGGCATCAGCGACGCGGTTGACGGCTTTCTGGCCAAGCGCTTCGAGATGACGACCGAGCTCGGCGCCTATCTCGACCCGTTGGCCGACAAGGCAATGCTGGTGTCGATCTACATCGCTCTCGGTATCATCGAAGCGGTGCCGCGCTGGCTCGTCATTCTCGTCGTCTTCCGCGACATCATGATCGTAAGCGCGGTGATCCTGTCGTGGCTCGTGGACAAGCCGTTGCCGCTCAAGCCGCTGCTCGTCTCCAAGCTGAACACGGTTGCGCAGATCGCGCTTGCATGCGTGGTTTTGGCCGCCCTTGGCTTTCACTTCAATGCCCGGATCGCAGTGGGGGCGCTCATCGGCTTGGTCACTGTATTGACGTTGCTTTCGGTCATCTTCTATCTCGCCGAATGGGTGCGCCACATAAACACTACCGACTCGGACGGCTGAACCCATTGCTGCAGCAGCACCCCTTGAATCTCGCTGGGATCAACTTGCGATGAGATACGGCAGGCATTTGACGTTCTGGCTGCTCACGTTCCTTGTTTTGTGCGCCTTGCTATGGCTGCTGCGGGAGGTTTTGTTGCCGTTTGTTGCGGGCCTTGCCCTCGCTTATGTGCAAGCACCGCTTGCCGACCGGCTGGAACGGCTCGGATTGAACCGCACCATTGCTGCCCTGCTGATCGTTGCGACCGTCGTGCTTGTGCTTCTCGCAGTCGCGCTCATTGTTTTGCCTCTCGCCGTGCAGCAAAGCCTGGCTTTGGCTTCCAATATTCCGGGTTACGTCACGCGCATTCGTGAACTGATCGCCGATCCCGATCGGCCATGGCTGCACTGGCTCGCAACTGACAATTCCGCGACATCCATGTCCGACTTCATGCGCTACGCGTCGGGCTGGCTGACGACCTTTGCAGCCTCGCTCTGGGCCGGAGGGAAGGCGCTCGTTTCCTTTGCTTCCATCCTCATCATCATGCCGGTCGTAACCTTTTATTTGATCTGCGATTGGCACGGCATGCTGGACATCCTCGACAGCTGGGTGCCGCCGCACCGCCGCGAGACTGTGCGCGAAATCGCTCGCGAGATCGACCTCGCGATGTCCGGCTTTCTGCGCGGCCAACTCGGCGTGTGCTTCTTTATCGGCCTTTATTATGCAATCGCTCTGACCTTGGTCGGGCTTAATTTCGGACTGCTCATTGGAGTGCTTGCTGGGCTCGTCACCTTCGTTCCCTATATCGGATCGCTATCGGGTCTTTTGGTCGGAACCGGCGTCGCGATTGCGCAGTTCTGGCCCGACTGGAAATGGATCGTGGCGGTGATCGCGATCTTCCTAGTCGGACAGTTCGTCGAGGGCAACATCGTCTCGCCAAAATTTGTCGGCGAGCGCGTAGGGCTGCATCCGGTCTGGGTCATATTCGCCATGTTCGCGTTCGGGTACCTCTTCGGTTTTGTCGGCCTGCTCGTGGCGGTGCCGCTCGCAGCCGCCATCGCCGTGTTGTTTCGCTTCGGATTGCGCCAGTATCTCGCAAGCCCCTACTATAAGGGAGAAGAGCCGGTCTGATGCGCAGCGCTCCGCGGCAGCTTGCGCTTGGCCTCGAGCATTCCGAAAGCTTTGCGCGCGAGGATTTCTTGAGCGGAGCGTGCAATGCGGCGGCGCTTGCGCTGATTGAGGCTTGGCCGCACTGGCCCGGCAACATTGTCGTTCTTACCGGTCCGGAAGGATGCGGGAAGAGCCACATCGCCGCCATCTGGGCAAACATCGCGGGAGCTCGGACGATTGCGGCACGGGTTCTTGATCGGCTCACCGTGCCGAGCGCGCTCGCCACCGGGGCCTTGGTGATTGAAGATCTGGTCCCGCAAGATTTCGACGAACGCGCGCTCTTTCACCTCCTCAATCTCGCGCGCGAAGAGGATGCATTCGTACTCTTGAGCGCGCGCACCGCCCCCGCGGGATGGACATTCGCCATTCCTGATCTTGCTTCGCGCGTTAAGGCAATCCCGCAGGTTGCATTGTCCGCACCGGACGATGTTCTCTTGCGCGCCGTCCTGGTGAAGTCATTCACAGACCGGCAGATCGCGGTTGACGAAAGCTTGATCGTTTATCTCTCGCGGCGAATTGAGCGCTCGTTCGCAGCGGTGCGGGCCATCGTGGCGCGGCTGGACGAAGAGGCGATGCGGCGCAAGCGCCCGTTAACCAGGGCCTTGGCGGTAGAAGTGCTGGGTTCCCCGTCAGCTTGACGGGAAATTCACACCAGCGACATATCGTGCGGTGCACTATATTATCATCGGGCTGTCACACCTAACGCCCATTCTGTCGCCCGCATCAAAGGCATGTTCCGGTCATGGCTGAACGAAGCCAAGCCATTGCTGAAAAAGACGAAACCACAACTGAGGCAAGCTGGGACGCACGTTCCGCCGGCGTGCCCGAGGCGGATTTGCTGGCAAGCCCGGAGCGCTTCATCAATCGAGAGCTGTCTTGGCTCCAGTTCAACCGGCGCGTTCTGGAGGAAGCTGAAAACGAGGCCGACCCTCTCCTGGAACGGGTCCGATTCCTCTCCATTTCAGCAAACAATCTCGACGAGTTCTTCATGGTCCGCGTGGCTGGTCTCAAGGGCCAGTTGCGCGCGGGTGTCAGCACCAAAAGCCCCGATGGTCTCACGACTGCCGAACAGCTCGCGCGCATCGCGGAAGCGGTGTCGGCGCTGGCTTCCGATCAGCAGGCGTGGTGGCGGGCCTTGCGACAGGCTCTGACCCAGCAAGGCATCGTGCTGGTCGATGGTCCCGAGGTGAGCAAGAAGGAGAGGGCCTGGCTCGAGGACCATTTCCTGCGTCAGATTTTCCCTCTGCTCACTCCGCTTGCCATCGATCCCGCCCATCCATTTCCGTTCATACCCAATCTCGGCTTCACGATCGCGCTTCAACTCGTGCGCGTCGGCGATCGCAAGGCAATGGACGGGCTCATTCGAATTCCGAGCAAGATCGACCGGTTCATTCGCCTGCCGGGCGCCGATGGCGCCGCGGGCGAGCGCGTGATCACGCTCGAGCAGGCAACGGGTCTTTTCATCGGGCGATTGTTTCCCGGCTACACCGTCAAAGGCCAAGGCGCGTTCCGCGTCATCCGCGATTCGGAGATCGAGATCGAGGAAGAGGCGGAGGACCTCGTGCGTGAGTTCGAGACCGTGCTCAAGCGGCGCCGGCGCGGATCGGTCATCCGTCTCGAGCTCGAAGCGAGCATGCCGCTGCAACTGCGGATGCTGGTGCAGCGTGCTCTGTCGTGCGCCGACGACGAGGTCTTCCTGGTCGACGGCGTGCTGGCGCTCAACGAGCTGTCACAGCTGATCGGCCTGCTCAATCGGCCCGACCTCGAGTTCGAACCCTATAATCCGCGCTATCCCGAACGCATCCGCGATCATGCCGGCGATTGTTTCGCCGCCATTCGTCAGAAGGACCTCGTTGTCCATCATCCCTACGAGTCGTTTGATGTCGTCGTGCAATTCCTGCAGCAGGCCGCGCGCGACCCCGATGTCGTTGCGATCAAGCAGACGCTCTACCGAACGTCGGCCGAATCGCCCATCGTGCGGGCGCTGATTGAGGCTGCCGAGGCGGGAAAATCAGTCACCGCGCTGATCGAGCTCAAGGCGCGTTTCGACGAAGAGGCCAACATCCGCTGGTCGCGCGCACTCGAGCGCGCCGGCGCGCAGGTCGTCTACGGCTTCATCGAGCTCAAGACCCATGCCAAGCTCTCAATGGTCGTTCGCCGCGAAGGCGGGGCGCTTGCTTCCTATGTTCATGTGGGAACCGGCAATTATCATCCGGTCACGGCCAGGATATATACCGACCTCTCGTTCTTCACGTCGGATCCCGTGATCGCGCGCGATGTCGCGCGCATCTTCAATTACGTGACCGGCTACGCGGAGCCCGCTGAGCTGGAGAGGATGGCGGTTTCGCCGCTCACGATGCGCGAGCGCATCGGCGAGCATATCGAAGAGGAGATCGCCCATGTGCGCGCCGGGCGGCCAGGCGCGATCTGGGTGAAGGACAACGCCCTCGTCGATCCGGGAATTATCGACCTGCTCTACAAAGCTTCGGGCGCGGGCGTTTCGGTCGATCTGGTCGTGCGGGGTATTTGCTGTCTGCGCCCCGGTCTGCCTGGGCTGTCGGAGAATATTCGCGTCAAATCGATCGTGGGGAGGTTCCTGGAGCACAGCCGCATCTATTGCTTCGGAGCAGGCTACGGCCTGCCGCACCCTAAATCGGCCGTCTACATTTCGTCAGCCGACATGATGCCGCGCAATCTGGACCGCCGGGTGGAAGTCCTCTGCCCGATTCTCAACCCGACCGTACATGAGCAGGTCCTCGACCAGATCATGGTGGCGAATCTCAAGGACAATGAGCAGAGCTGGAAATTATTACCCGACGGCTCCTCGAATCGCCTAAAACCGGTCGAGGGCGAGGAGCCCTTCAACGCGCACAAATACTTCATGACCAATCCGAGCCTGTCGGGTCGTGGCAAAGCCAAAGAATCATCCCCGCGTAGTCTTATACGCCGCCTCGACCGCCCTTAGACGGCGCGTTCCCACCATGAATACTGCGCAAGGTCGTCTCGATTACGGGCCGCCCGCTGGCGTGATTGACATTGGCTCGAACTCGGTCCGGTTGGTGGTCTACGAAGGCCTCACCCGCAGCCCCACCCCGATCTTTAACGAGAAGGTGCTCGCCGGCCTTGGACGCGAGGTACAGACGAAGGGCCTGTTGACGGAAGAAGCCGTCGACAAGGCGCTTGCGGCGCTGCGACGCTTCCGCGCGCTCTGCGATCGCCTCGATGTTGCGCCGCTATGGGCGATTGCAACCGCTGCCTGTCGTGACGCCAAGAACGGCAGGGCCTTCGTTGCCGAGGCGGAGCGCATCTGCCGGACCGAGATTACCATCCTGTCCGGCAAGCGCGAGGCGGAGTTGTCGGCCCTTGGCGTCGTGTCGGGTTTTCACAAGCCGGACGGCATCGTCGGAGACCTCGGCGGAGGGTCGCTCGAGCTGACCGAAGTCCACGGGCACCGGATAAGACCTGGCGTGACGCTCCCGCTGGGCGGTCTCGCGCTGCAGGACATTTCCTCGAAGTCGATCAAGAAAGCGGAGAAGATCGTCCGCAGCGAGCTGGCAGATGCGCCTTTGCTCGAAGGCGGGAAGGGCCGAACCTTCTATGCCATAGGCGGCACGTGGCGGGCGCTTGCGCGCCTGCACATGTGGCAGACCGGCTACCCGCTACATGTCATGCACGGCTATACGATGTCGGAGACCGAGGCATTCGACTTTTCCAGCCTGGTCCATCGCGTAGACCCGGAAACGCTCTCCCGCATCGAGGTGGTCACTGACGCGCGGCGGCCGCTCCTTGCCTATGCGGCGGTGGTGCTTGAAAATTTGGTGCGGCTCGCGCGCCCCAAGCAGGTTGTCTTTTCCGCCCTCGGTGTGCGCGAAGGGCTGCTTTATTCCATGCTCGATCCCAAGGTGAGCGAGCAGGATGCGCTTCTCGCCGCCGCCCGGGAGCTCAACGTGTTGCGCTCGCGCTCCCCCGCTCACGGGACGGAACTCATCGAATGGACCGATCGGTTCATGGCCTCCTCGGGTCTCGATGAAAGCGCGGAGGAGCGCCGGTTGCGCCATGCTGCGTGTCTGCTTGCGGATATCGGCTGGCGCGCCCATCCGGACTATCGCGGGGAGCAGTCCGTCAACATTATCGCTAATGCCGCATTCGTGTCGGTCGATCATCCCGGCCGCACCTTCATCGCGCTGGCGGTGTTCTTTCGCCATGTGGGGCTCGTTGACGAAGAGCTTTCGCCCCGGCTGCGCGAGCTTGCCTCGGCACGGCTTCTCGATCGCGCACGCGTCTTGGGTGCCGCGCTGCGCGTGGCCTATCTGGTCTCAGCCTCCGCAACCGGCGTGCTGCCGAAAACTCCCATGGTGGTCGAGCGCGGCCGGCTCGTGCTCCACCTCGGCGGTGCTTTCAAGACGCTCGCGGGCGAGCGGGTCTTTGTCCGTTTGCGCCAGCTTGCGCGCCTGATCGGCCGCGAGCCGGTGATGGAAACAGAAGAGGGAGGACGGACGACAGACGACGGATAAAGCCGCCCGGTTAATCCGTCACCGGTCGTTCGTCCGCTGTCGTCCGATCCACCGCCACCACCCGGCCGCGCTCGATTGCCAGCGAGAGCCGGCCTTGCTTGAGAGCAAGCGCCCTCTCGCCAAACAACTCGCGCCGCCAGCCGTGGAGGGCCGGCACGTCCGCTTCGTCATCGGCAGCGATGCGCTCGAGATCACCGACCGTCGCGATGACCTTGGCGGCGACGCCGTGCCGCTCGGCGGTCATGCGCAGCAGGACTTTGAGCAGCTCCACCGTTGCCTGGCCGTTCACCGCTGGTTTCGGGCGGTCGAGCCACGGCAGCGACTTGGGATCACGTGCGAGCCCGCGGCGCACCGCGGCCACAATGGCCTCGCCCCATTTCGAGCGCTCAAAGCCGCGCGGCAGCGAACGCAGGCCGCCGAGCCGCTCGATCGTGGTGGGGGCCTGCACCGCGATGTCGCCGATGGCCTCGTCCTTGAGGACGCGCCCGCGCGGCACGTCACGCTCCTGTGCCTCGCGCTCCCGCCAGGCCGCAACCTCGATCAGCACGGCGAGCTCTTTCGGTTTACGCACACGGGTTTTCATGCGCTCCCAGGCGTGCTCCGGCTCGAACCGATAGGTATCCGGGGAAGTGAGCGCCTTCATCTCCTCGCGCATCCAATCGATGCGCCCGCGCGCTTCGAGGTCGGCTGCAAGCTTCAGGTAGATGTCGCGCAAGTGAGTGACATCGGAAATTGCGTAGGCGAGCTGTGCCGTGCTCAGTGGCCGGCGCGTCCAGTCGGTGAAGCGATGCGACTTGTCCAGACTATCGCCGGTGACGCGCTGTACGAGTTGGTCGTACGAAATCGAGTCACCATAGCCGAGCACCATCGCGGCGACCTGAGTGTCGACAATCGGGCGCGGAATGAGATTGGCTTCATGCCAGCAGATTTCGATGTCCTGCCGCGCAGCATGGAAAACCTTGGTGACATTCTCGTTCGCCATCAAATCGAAGAAAGGCTGAAGCTTTATGCCCTCGGCGAGCGCGTCTATGACGAGCGCCTCGTCCGGACTGGCCATTTGAGCGACGCAGAGACGCGGATAATAGGTGCTCTCGCGCAGGAATTCGGTGTCGACTGTGACGAAGGGATGTTGCGCCATCCGCGCGCAGGCCTCGGCAAGCTCCGCGGTGGTCGTGAGGGGCTGCATGTGGAGCTAGATAGCGCAGGCGAGCCGCTTTGTCAGGCTTGCATTGGTGCCTGCTAACAACTCGTTGAGTTGCGGCCGCGCAGCGCGCGGCGCCGAAACGCCGCGCCGGCGAACGAACGGGGGTAGCCGGCGCTTGCCATGAACCGTGCAATTCCTTGACAAGCCTTGTTGCGCATGTGCCTTTCCGCGCGCTACGAGGCCGTTCCCATGCATCGCTATCGCACCCATAGCTGCGGCGAGTTACGTGAAGCAGACATCGGCAGGGACGCGCGCCTGTCGGGCTGGTGTCATCGCATCCGCGATCATGGCGGCTTGTTGTTCATCGACTTGCGAGATCACTACGGGATCACCCAAATCGTTGCCGACCCTGATTCGCCGGCGTTCAAGGAAGCAGAGAAGTTGCGATCCGAGTGGGTGATTCGGATCGATGGAAAAGTGCGCAGGCGCCCTGCCGGAACCGAAAATCCGGAACTGCCAACCGGCGCGGTGGAGGTTTATGTCCGTGAGATCGAGGTGCTGGGACCCGTGGTCGGCGATCTGCCCATGCAGGTGTCCGGCGATGATAAATATCCTGAGGATCTGCGGCTGAAATATCGCTTCCTCGATTTGCGCCGTGACCGGCTCCATCAGAATATCATGATGCGTGGCGCGATTATCGATTCCATCCGGCGGCGCATGAAGGAGCAGGGCTTCTTCGAGTTCCAGACGCCCATTCTTACCGCATCCTCCCCCGAGGGCGCGCGTGACTATCTTGTGCCGTCGAGGCTGCACCCGGGAAAGTTCTATGCGCTGCCGCAGGCGCCGCAGCAATTCAAGCAGCTGATCATGATCGCGGGGTTCGATCGCTATTTTCAGATCGCGCCCTGCTTTCGCGACGAGGACGCCCGCGCCGATCGCTCTCCGGGCGAGTTCTATCAGCTCGACCTGGAAATGAGCTTTGTTACCCAGCAGGACGTGTTCAACGCGGTTGAGCCGGTGATTCGCGGCGTGTTCGAGGAGTTCTCGGGCGGCAAGCAGGTGACCCCGAAGTTTCCTCGCATCCCGTACGCCGAATCGCTCGTGAAATACGGCACCGACAAGCCCGATCTGCGCAACCCCCTCGTCATTGCCGACGTGAGCGAGGAGTTCAACGACCCAAGGGTCACCTTCAGGGCGTTCAAGAGCATCATCAGCGCGGGCGGGGTGGTGCGAGCAATTCCCGCCCCGGGCGCGGCGGCCCAGCCGCGGTCCTGGTTCGACAGGCTGGTCGATTGGGCGCGCAGCGATCTCGGCGCCGCGGGATTGGGCTACATCGTCTTTGACCGCGCTGTGGCGGATGAGCTCGAGGCCACCGGACCAATCGCCAAGTTCGTCCACATCGATCCGCTCACTCGAATGGCGGAAAAGGCGGGGCTGCGGTCAGGGGATGTGCTGTTCTTCTCCGCCGGGAGACCGTTAGAGGCCGCAAGAGTAGCCGGCTCAGTGCGAACACGACTTGGCCAGGAGCTGGGTCTGATCGCCAGGGACCGCTTCGACCTGTGCTGGGTGGTCGATTTCCCCATGTACGAGTGGAATGAACAGGAGAAGAAGATCGACTTCTCCCACAACCCGTTTTCCATGCCGAACATGGATGTGGAGGAATTTTTGGCGCTTGATCCGAACGATCGAGAAAAGATCCTCTCGCTGCGGGCCATCCAGTACGATCTCGTCTGCAACGGAGTCGAGCTTTCTTCAGGCGCCATCCGCAATCATCGTCCGGAGGTCATGAAGAAGGCGTTCGCCATTGCCGGCTATGAAGAGAGTGTGCTGGAGCAGAAATTCGGCGGCATGCTGCACGCGCTGTCCATGGGTGCACCGCCGCACGGGGGGATCGCCCCCGGAATCGATCGCATCGTGATGCTTTTATGCAGGGAGGAGAACCTGCGGGA
>Ga0209526_10002989_pt1 | contig 11473 bp, 12 predicted proteins | sample JacPinW_OM2H0_M1_FD_188566 | JGI IMG/M metagenome (GOLD analysis project Ga0209526, IMG submission 188566) | Forest soil microbial communities from Algoma, Ontario, Canada - Jack Pine, Ontario site 1_JW_OM2H0_M1 (SPAdes) (version 2) | ecosystem: Environmental > Terrestrial > Soil > Boreal...
CGACCCCGACTCGCTGGAGCCGTACACCAAGGAACATTTTTATCCCAAAGAAGTCGAAGGCAAGTCCCGCCTCGAAATCATGCAGAGTGGCGTCGACAAGCTCCTCGCAAAATACAAAGACGCCCAATATCCATACGACGCGCTAATGCTGCTATACCTCCACGATTTTATTTCCTCCAATCGTGAAGCGAAACAACTCCTCCCTGCCATCCGCGAATGGAACGCCGCCGGCAAGCAGCCGCGCATCGTCGTCGCCACACCCGCCGAATTCTTCCACCACATGGAATCCGCCTACGGCAAAGACTCTTTCCCCGCCTACTCCGGCGACTACAGCGGCCTCTGGTCAGAGGTCAAAATCAATTCACCGGTAATCAGCGCCAACGCCCGTTGGATTCAAGATCACTTCCCCATCGCCGAAGCCATCTGGAGCCTGCTGACTTTCCGCAACTTTACCAGTCTCCCCTCCGGCAATCTTGAAGACACCCGCCTGAAGCTTTACAAATACGACGAGCATTCCGGCGCCGCGCAAATTGGCTGGCCAAAACTCATGACCCGCGCCGAAGTCGACCTGCAGAATCGTGAATACGCTGGCTACACATCTTCCGGTCGCGAAGACATCCAAAATCTGATCGACAGCGGTTTGCAAACGCTGCTCGCGCAAAAAGAAAGCAAATCTGAAACTCTGGTTGTTTTCAATCCGCTCAGTTGGACCCGAACCGATCTCGCCAGGATCAAACTCCGTCCAGGACAAGAGATTTCCGGAGTTCACGAGCTGGCTACGGGCAATACGCTGCCCGTCCAGACGATTTCAGAATCCGAAGTAGCCTTCCTCGCCAAAGAGGTGCCGCCCTTCGGCTATCGCTCCTATTCGATCGTCATGGGCAAACCGGCCACGCCTGCGAACGCCGCTGGGCCGTCTGCGTCGCTTGAAAACAGCGTCTACAAAATTGCTCTGCGACCAGCGGACGGCGCTCTCACCAGTCTTTTCGACAAGAAATTGAATCAGGAGTTAGTCGACTCGACCTCGGGCAAAGCGGCCAACTCGCTGCTCCGCTGGATCCCCGCCGAAAATCTGCCAGCGGCATGGCCCGAGGTTCGAATCGCGAAGGAAACTGGCCCCGTCTTTTCCCGCCTCACCGTGCGAAGACCGGGGACACTATGGCCTGAAACACAAATCCTGCTCTCCGAAGGCATCGTGAAAGTTCGCATCCAAAACACTCTCGACAGAGACAAGATGCCCTTCGTCGCCAGCAATCAAGCGGGTGAATACTACTCCTTCCAATTCCCCGCGCCGTTCAAAGGTTCCGCATCCCTCTGGGTCGAAGATGGCATCGGCTTCCATCAAATCCCGGAAGACTATCTTCCAGGAGCGCGCACCGACGCAGCGGCCCCGCTCCATTCCCTCGTGATGACCGGCCAGATCGGCGGCCAGGAAACCTCCGTCACGCTCTCGCAAAAGGAATCTTTTTTTGTTTATCTGCCGGGCCTACCGGGAGTTAAAGGCCCGAACACATTCCTGAACACGGCGCGGCCAACCGTGATGCGTAAGCAGGATCAGGGCGACACGCGCGACTCCGGCATGGTGAACTTCGCCACCGTTGAGCCGGGACTGCCCGCCGTTTCCACCTATTCTTTCTCGCTGCGCGCCAATAGAGGCGCTCTCGACGCTGTCGCCTCTTATCGTGACGGCTGGGAAGAGAACGTGCCTCTCATCGTCACCCAACTCGACAACTCCATGGCCCCCGCCACCGACGCCAGCAGTTTCTTTTCCATTAGTGCCGAAAACGTTGCACTGCTCGCGTTCAAGCCCAGCACCGACGGCAATCCGGAACATTACACTCTCCGCCTGCAGGAAATTGCCGGCAAACCAGTGGACACAAAGATCAGCACCACGTTGAAAGTAACAGCCGCAGCAATTGTTTCGATGACCGAGGATGAGGAACTGGCAGCTGCTACCGCTCAAGCATTAAGCGTCCATCTGAAGTCGCACGAAACGCTAACAGTCAGGCTAACCATTCCCCACCCACACAAAGAGAGGTCCGCCCGCTGGTGGGAATGGTAATCGCGAGGTTTTTCGCTTTTCTGTAGCACTGCTCTTAACGCCCGTATCGGTATGCGCGCTGCTCTTGTGATGACCTCCTAGTTGGAATCTAGGCGCGCATCAGGATCCCGGATTGCTTGCGTGACCCCCTCTTTCATGCTTTCAGCGGGTTCGTCACCATCGAACTTGCATTTAGGAGCGGAACATCAGCTCGATTCGAGGGCCCATCTGGTCGTGGGTCAGGAATTCACCGTAATCGAGTTGGTCCAAGCCCTTTTTTACTTGCTCCCTGAACCATACGTCATGGTCAACATAGTGTTCCACGAGTTGCTGGACGTATTCCTCAGGGCCGCGGTTGTTGTCTTTCGCAGCCCGGTCAACCCGCGCTTGTAGCTCCGGATTTAGGTGTACTTCCATGTTGGAAGGTCCTTAAAAGAAAACTGCGGGAGAAACGTGAAAGCGTTGGCTAAGCTTTTCCATCTCTTGCCGGTTGAGTTGTCGTTTTTCTTTGAGGACCAGCGACACGATACTCTCGCCCCCAAAATCGTCCGTAAGGTCTTTTTGTCGAAGTCCATTGGCAGCCATCAATTCCTTTAGCACCTCGACGCCCGAGACCTTTTCGATGGTGAAATGCCTCGCTTCGTAGTCCGCGATCAGAGCGATAAGCAGTTTGGCAGTTTCCGTTTCTTCTGGAGTTCGATGTGTTTTCCGTTGCAGTTCGAGAAGGCTCTGAATATATGTTTCGTGCTGCTGGGCAGAAGAAATGATCTTCTTCGGAGATAGCATCTACTGTCGTCCTCTCAGCTTCTTATCCAGCAATATCGGCTATCGGCTTCGGATGAAAACGTCCGCCGGAAGTTTGAAGCGTGCGCTTAATTTCCGTACTTGCTCCAGCGTGAGCTTCCGTTGCTTCGCCAGGAACATGGAGACGGCGCTTTCTGATCCGAATTCAGGGACCAAGTCACGCTGCGTGAGGTCCTGTTTCTCGAGGAGGAGGCGTACAACGGAAACCGGGTCCGCGGCAGGAATCGGATAGTGCGTTTCTTCGTAGCGTTCGACCAACAAGGTCAGAAGTTCAATGGCCGCTACTTCAGAGCGAGACGGATTCTCTAGCGCCGTCAATTGGAAGAGGGCGTTGGTATAGGCTTCCAGCTCCTCGTCATTATGTATGACGTGGGGGGCACCCTTCGCGATCATTCTTGCCGGGTCTGCGAGGACTGTAGTCATTTTGTACCAAACCTCCTATCCCAATTGCCGGGATTGTCGTACTCCTTATGCGTCAAGAAAGACCGAATGTAAACATGCCCTTGGGTTCGCTTTTGATCCGTTGTTTTCGCATAATGAATGACTGTGACGAGCCTGTAGCGGTTTCTCCGAAAGTCAAATATCACGTATCCCTTGACATTGTCTGCATCCTTGAAAGTGCTGCGAACCTCCGGAAAATTGTGCCATCGAACCTCTTTGACGATAGCCATCCATGCCTTGATTTCGTCCGCTGCATCCGGGTACTTCTCCATAGCCTCGCTCAGATGCTTGCGCGTCACGATGTGCACTGTTCGATGATACTTCACAATATGTGAAGTTGTCAAGTACGGCTAACCATTGCTACATCCGCACGGCAACCGAATGCTTCAATATTTCTTGAAATCCTCACTCCCGAGCAAAAACACCGAAGTTGTACCTGTTGTCCGTAAAATGAAGTAGAACTCGCGGTCGAGAAGGCCGTGTAACGCACTGAATCGAAAAAACAAACAATGGTTGAGGCAAATGGATTTCAATCAGAGACATCCTAGCCCTGCACTAGGCGCTCAATAGACTTCCGCATTTTTTAAGTTGCTGATTCTAAAAGAGTGGTCGGGGCGAAAGGATTTGAACCTTCGACCTCCTGGTCCCGAACTATGAGTACCGATTCCATAAACGCTTTCTCTCGCGTCGCTTACGGGTCGAGAAGCATTATTTCCCCTCTCTTAGTTGTACCTAACTTGTACCTGGCTGCTGAAAGGCGAGGAGGTGGTCCTGGAATGTGCAGGATGGTGCTCGGGTTCCGTCAACTTGATTCAGAGTAGAAGCCAAATCATGCCTTCACGGTTTGGCGTCGCACTTTGACGGAACTGCCTATTGCAACGGATTGGTAAAGCGTAATCCGGAGAACCGCGCGAAGTCGCGGTCCGTTGTATGTAGAATGCCGCCGTACTCAGTCGTCAACGCGGCGAGTTGCGCGTCTGTCACGAGAGGACCCCGGGCTTGGCCATCGAGCAAGAGTTGACGCAGCAAGACCCAATGTTGATCACCAGGAGCCAGCAAGCGAACGTTCGGCTGCTCCAGCCATTGATCAACAAGCTCAGTTGCCTCTTGGGGCGTGAATCGCTTGCCAGGAAGCCTTGGGTTCGTCACAACCCTCAGGAAGGCGGCGACTGTCTGCCAAGGCAATCCGATCGGTTCTCCGCTCGAGAAAACCTGCTCAATCCAAGCACGTGCCTTAACATGATGCTCCGAACTCGTGTCGTACGCGTATAAAAGTATATTTGCGTCGAGGACAATCACTTGTGCGTTGTACCTTCTATCGCCTCGATTAAGTCCTCCACGTTGTCGTAGCTCAGGCCTGGAGGCAAACCCAATTCCCTTGGATGAACCGAGAACGGCTTTCGATCCGGCTTCCCGGAGCCCATCAAACCTAGCCGTAGAAAGTGGTTCACCGCCGCCTTCAGGGAAGCGCCAGATCGGCGAATCTCGCGGCGAAGCAACTTGGCAACATCCTCGTCAAGTGAAAGAGTGGTCCGCACACACTGATGATCGCAAAGCAGACATCATGATGTCAAGCTCGATCATTCGTGTGACCAGACGAAACGCATGCAGTTTTGCGCCCAGGCTGTGCTGTGGAGGACCGGGTTGCGGAAATGACCCGTCCGATTGCATATCAAGGCCGAGAAGATGCGCTTCACCTAGGCGATGAATCGGTGAGGTGCCCATTTCCAATGAATTGTTTGTGTTCGACCTGTAGGCTCACACTGATTCCGGGCGGTTTGTCCGTAAAAAAGAAACAAAACCTGCAGTTGAAAACGCAGCGTAAAGTATTGAATCGTCCTCACAAGTCTGCGAAAGCGTCGGTGCCGGAACGATCGGCAGAACCGCAATTGCCGCAATAGCGGTGCAGATCCAAACACCAATACCTCTTGAGGCAAAAGGTCGCATAAAAGCGCCTCCCGTTGGTCGTCCCAGCTGTCATGGCTCAGTGTAGCTGGAACGGACGAATGTACTCATCGCTACAAATGAAATTCACCCTCTTCATCCTATTCATAGGGAGCTGGATAAACGAATCTAGCCGTGTCCTTGTTCTTTGCCCACCAATCTCGCCACTTGTGCAGATTTTCGACGGTTGGATCTGTGTTGGCTGGCAAGGGAGGATCTTGCACCATCTCGGAGAGCGACTTGAACAGGGCCTGATTGTACATGCCGTAATTGGGATTGGTGTTCGACTCCAACAGCGCGGCCATCGCTTTCTTGCCACCGATGACTTGCAGCTTCAGAATCGATGTTTGGTTTATCTGAAGAGCGTGCTCGAGAATTGCAAACGCCTCGGCATCGCCCCATTTTGCCAGCGATGTCTCCACATAGTCGTGGCGAACCCACACGTATGGTGCTCTCGATCCTGCATAACCTTCATTCGGGTAGCCGATCGTCTTAAGTTTCAGCAGGATAGGCACAACCCGAGGATCCCCGGTGGCTGCAAGATCAATCATCGCCATCGGAAAGCCGAACTCAATTTTTCGGCAGAGACACTCCAAATACGGATTCTGCGAATCGATGCTGAGCGAAAGCGGTACGGGCGTTGCCTTGCCGTGTTTCCAGGAGTTTGCCCATTCCTCCGTGGATCGCAGATGTTTACCATACGTCTGGTCGTCCGCATATTCGGCCATATCCGCGACCGCGGCAATCAGGCCGCTCCGCAAGTCATGGGGGTTGTCTATCTCGAAGGCAACTATAATTGGGTCGGGATGCGCGTTCAGGAATTTTAGAAGGATCGCGATAGATTTGCCGTTGTCCACGAAAAGGAGTTTGGGGATTGCTCCCCACAGGTCTCTGTAAATGTGTTTGCCGTTGAGTTCCTCATTCAGTTCCGCCATCGCTTTCTCATCGCCCAGCTTGGCCAGACTCACTTGAGCGGCTCCGGGTACCGTATCCAGAGGCATTCCTGGTTTCGAGATGCGACGAAGCACGGAGATTACCGAGGGCCCGGCAACGGCAGCGGACCTCAGGATCACATTTGGATCATTGGTTTCTTCCATTCCTGCGGCCAATTTCGCTAAGTCGATGCGACCGTGACGGCAATGCTGGCCGAAGGAAGCGGGGACGCCGAACCAGCCAAGCAAAAACACGGAAAGGCACAACCGACGCCCAACTGTTTTTGAACAAGAAATTTGCTGGTTCATTTGCTGGCTACCCTCCGATAATAGAACGCCATAGAGGGGAAAACTTGCACAGAAATCTACAGATTTCCAAGCCAGAGTAAGAGCTGCTTGCTTGCCCCAAGTGTTTAATATAAACGACGAAAGTGGCTAATTCCTGGTCAGCAACTCTTACCTTACCGGATTATGGAAGCGCAGCCCGTTATCCGGGCACGATCGCCAGGGTCAAGAAGCAAACCGAGCATCTGCCTGAGCTGCATCACCTCTGGCTGGAACTAGCGCTACGCCACACGAAGCGGTCGGGATCGTTTGGCGTTGCCATTTTTCGATTTGCTCTTCTTGTTCCAGCTGCCAAGATCTAGGGCGACAGCCATGCAGGCGGCGCGCAATTCATCCGCTAGAGCGCGGTCGACCATGGTCCTGGCCACGACCATGCCTCCGATGGCCAAGGCAGCTATGCTCTGCGCAATGGTGCGGCGATGTCGGCCATTCTGGACTAAGCTCCGCTCCAAGACGCTTACCATTGCTTTGAACACGGTCTCGAAGGCGCGCTTCGCACTTACGCCGCTACGCGCGACGTCGGTCGGCAACGCGACCATGGGGCAGGAGTTCTCGACGTCCTCGAAATGCTGGCGAGATAGATAGGCGCGGACGACTTGCGGCCCTACGTCAGTCGATGACAGATCCACATGCACGCCTTCCCAGCAGCTTTTCCATTCTGGGTCAGTGAAGAAGCAACCCAGGACCGCGGCGTAAAGATCGCTTTTGCTTTTGAAATAACTATAGAAACCGCCATGGGTCAGACCGGCGCCAGCCATGATCTGCTTGAGAGAAACACTCTCAAAGCCATGTCGATTGAATAGCCTGCGTGCGCTATCAATAATGTTTTTCTTTACGGCGACCCGATGACCAGCGGGGTAAGACATGAGGCCTCCTAATTGGTTCGGTGACGAAGTATGCCTAGAAGCGTATTCGCCTGCCTAGTGAAATATTATCTTGAACATATTTTCGGGGGGTGTTCTTCTGCGGGGGTGGTTGAAGGTAAGGGATCGGGAGGATGATGATGAGCGGTAGAAATAATTTGGCACAAACGACCAATGGGCCAACGCGGCGGCAAGCGATCGTCGGTGTTGCGATCGCATTCGGTGGACTAGCCCTGCGCTCAACTAAGGTTTGGGCGGGAGCCGAGGAGGATATTTTTCGTAGGGCGGAATCCATTCACCAGGAGCCTGTCTTCAAAGCGAACCGGAAGCGCGTCTACGAAGCCCTTACCGACGCCAAACAGTTCGACAAGGTGATACAGCTCAGTGGAGTCATGCAGTCCATGCACCTGCCAGACAAGCCCGCGGAGATCAGTCGTGAAGTGGGAGGCGCGTTCATGCTCTTCGGTGGGTACATCACGGGGCGACACGTCGAACTTGTGCCGAACGAGCGAATCGTGCAGGCCTGGCGAACGGGCGGCTGGGCTCCAGGCGTCTATTCGATTGCGAAGTTCGAGCTCGTGGAGCAGGGCGCCGGGAGCAAGATCGTATTTGACCATACGGGCTTTCCTAAAGGCGAAGCGGAAGGCCTAGCTTCGGGATGGAAAGCGCACTATTGGGAGCCGCTCCAGAAACTGCTGGCTTAGATCCTGAGCGGGGCGCGGGAGTCCGAACGGGCGGAGTACAAGGACGATGCTGCACACACGAGCATGGTGTGTTTGCGCGCTTTCGATACAGCGACTTGAAGGAAGCCGCTCGGGGTTGCGGCGGATGCGGGTATTAAGCAAATTCAATTGAGGAAGAGTAGGTGTGGCAGCACTCCGGGGGAGACGCGGAAAAGCACAGCACCCAGACGTGAGAACGTAAGAGTTGCTGAAAACTCAAAAGTGGTGCGTCGAGGATGACCTTGGGGAGTGGGAAAAGGAATTGGTTGGGCAGGAAGACACAAAGAGAGTTAGCGAGTAGAAGCACGCAAAAGTTTCGTAATGTCGATCGACGTTCATGCGACGACGGCCTCCCGGGTCGGCGGAGAACGGAGCTGGAAACGGTTTCAGGTCAGGTGTAAATTCATGCCAACACGGCTTTCCCAGCGGGAAATCATGTTCGGACTCTCGAGACTGCTGTGCGATGGTGAATGTGAATACTGCCATACCAATCGAGATCCTACGAGCAGACGCGCCGGCCGTTCTTTTGGGCGTGCTCATCCTTTTCGCTGGAGCGATGAGCTCTGTGCTGTTCGCGCTGAGGCCACGGCCACGCGATTCTGCTCTTCTTTACTTCGCGGTCGCTGCCAGCATGTATGGCTTGCGCCTGATCGCAACAACGAGGCTGGTTCGCGAAGCCTTTTCCGCAACCGATGCCCAGTGGGATTGGATCATCTGGTTGGTGAGTCATACGATCTTCATCCCTTTCACATTCTTTTTCATCAGTACGGTCGCGCCGCAATGGAGAAGGGCTGGCCCATGGGTTGTCGCTGTCGCACTTGGTGCGGCAGCATTCGGCATTGCTGCGCGTGCCCTCGGAGCTGGACATGTTGCAGACATTGCCTACCGCATCGAAGTGGTTCTGTACTTGCCGCTGCTCGCGCTGATGCTGTTCCTGCCCCGCCGTCGAGCGGAGCGCGAACTGTGGGTCATTCGAGCGGGTTTCTTGGTAGCTTTTAGCTTCGCGGTGTACACAAATCTGGTTGAGTTGCACCTGCTTCCTGGTCGCAGGGACTTGGAGCCCCTGGGATTTCTGGCCTTTCTTTGCTGTCAGGGCTATGTCGCCGCCGAGCGTACGTTTCGCAATGAGCAACACTTGGTCGCCATAAACAAAGAACTTCAGATTGCCCGCAGCATCCAAGTTGGTCTATTGCCGAGTCATGATGTCACCGTATCCGGGCTGGAGATTGCCGCGAAATATGTCCCTGCGTCGTCGGTCGCCGGGGACTTCTATCACTTCTTGATTGCCGACGAGCATGGCCTGGGCGTGCTGGTTGCCGACGTTTCCGGTCATGGCGTGCCGGCAGCGCTGTCGGCGTCGATGGTCAAGATTGCGATTCACGCCCAATCGGAGCGCCTCCGGAATCCCGCGGAGGTGCTCGCTGGACTCAATTCCATTCTGTGCGGGAATCTACAGGGACAGTTTGTCACGGCTGCGTACGCCTTCATTGATGTTGCCCAACAGCAATTGAGTTATTCTGCCGCTGGGCATCCGCCCCTCTTGCTTTGGCGGGCACTCGAGGCAAAGGTTCAAAGTATTGAGGAGAACGGGCTGATACTCGGCCTGTTTCCTGGCTGTGAGTACAAAACATTAAAATGCGCTTTCGATGCCTCCGATCGTTTCCTGCTTTATACCGACGGTCTCGTCGAGGCGCCCAACGCGGCGGGAGAGGAATTCGGAAGCGAACGTCTACAGAATTTTCTGGCCTCGCACGCCTCGTCATCCGCGGCTGCCTTTTGCGATGAGCTGATGGCTCAAATCACAAGCTGGTGCGGGAGCACGAATGGCCACAGCTTGCCCGATGACGTAACCATAGTGGTGATTGACTTCACTGGTTAAGGAGAGCTGGGCGATCTTCGACGGCGTAGTTGGTACTGGATGAGGTCACCCTGCCCGTTGAGCAAACGCAATCGCAGGACGTGGTTCTGGGAGGATGGTGGGCAACTCTTACATTGGGATTACTTCAGGCTTGTCCGTCATGCGACCGGAACCCAGCTAACTTCCCGGAACCGGCCTTCTCGGGACTTGGCCGACCCAAGCTGTTATTTTTCGAGAGGAGGTCGGGCCGATTGAAAGCGAGATAACTTCGTGGTCAAACTCGAAGGCGAGACCAAAGGATTTGGAGCGTTAGTTGTGCGATTGCCGTGTATATGAGTAAGCCGAAAAACAAGGAAATCAGAAGGCCAACATCACCGTCGCGCAGGGGAGCACGGCGCCAGGCTAGGATTGCAAATGCTACTACGGCGAGACCGAGGGAAACGTTCAGCCACGGCCAAAGGTCGTATGGGGCGTATGGGTATCGCAAGGCAGTGAAAAAAGGCAAAGTGGCGAAAACTCGTGTTGCCCCCACAAAACCAGCAAGTGCAATTCCTGCGCGGTCGTGTTCCTTCCAGATGCGAATGAGGGCGACGCCGTATGGAAGCTGACTAGCTGCGGAAAGACAAACATACGTCAATGCCTGGCCTGGCGCTATTGGCTGGATAGCGGGTGGGAACGTTGGAAAGTGGCCCGCTTACCGAAGCGTACGACTTGGCGCTGAGCGATACTCTTAAATTGTGAACTGCTAACGCGCGGGCGGCGGTGATACAGGTGCCGACCAGTGGGCATCTCGGAATCGCCAGCGACCGTCTCGATACTCAGCCAGCGCAGTAAAGTAGCCGGTTTCCTCGCTACGATGCCCGGCCTTATCTACCTGGATCTCGCGCCACGACGTTGCGACGACCGCGAGTTCAGCAGTGAGCGGATCAATGCGCAAATCGTCGCCCCATGTCAAGTCGATACGGTTGAGGGTCCGCGCAAAATTCTGAGTGCCCTCTTTTGCTGCGGCTGCGTTCGGGAACGCAAGCTGTCCGTTAACGGCCATAAAGAATTCCGGGCCCGTGTTGAAGAACTTGAGCCACGCCAACGGTCCCTCTTGAGTGACATCATGGGCCACGGTATGCATGAACGCGCGCGCGCTTTCGTCAATGGCGGCAGCACGACCAGGTGTCAGCGACGGTAATTCGGCTGATCCTGCGGTGCGAGCGGAGTAACCAGCCGAACCGAAAGCCGCCAGGAGAAGAGTACTCCCCCAGATCAATGTAGAGACAGTTTTCACGGACAGGTCAGGTTTCCTGATCGCTTGATGAGAATTACAGGAAGGAACAGAACTAGAATTCTTGTCCAAAAGTCCCGCAGAAAGCATGCGACACCTCCTAGCTTTAGCGCATCCGTTCGGCGCAGAGCGATTCGCAGTGGTGCCGTCCCTTGCGGATTGTCTCGACCTAACGCTGCATAGGTTAGTACTATGCTTCCTCGCGAGGTATAACATGGCCAACCGCTTTGGTACAGACATTCTGATT
>Ga0209526_10002990_pt1 | contig 11472 bp, 9 predicted proteins | sample JacPinW_OM2H0_M1_FD_188566 | JGI IMG/M metagenome (GOLD analysis project Ga0209526, IMG submission 188566) | Forest soil microbial communities from Algoma, Ontario, Canada - Jack Pine, Ontario site 1_JW_OM2H0_M1 (SPAdes) (version 2) | ecosystem: Environmental > Terrestrial > Soil > Boreal...
GGTGAGAATGTTCATCAGGGTGGATTTCCCGGCGCCATTTTCGCCAAGCAACGCGTGAATCTCCCCGGCGCGGACCTCGAGATCGATGGCCTCATTGGCGACAACGCCGGGAAAATACTTGGCGATGCCCTTGAGATACACAATCGGCGGCGTTCCCGGAGGTTCACGCCGAACAGCAAACTCGGGCATCGCATCCATATGGGGTCTCTGATCCGCTCCGCCTTAGAACCCCGTTTCGATCGGATCGGACCGGGGCTCTAGTCCTCGTTTTCAATGCGTGCTCTTCGCGTGAACTGGCACCCGTTTGTCTCGAAATCCCCTTCACGTGAGGGGATCAAATGCCCTTCACGCCCTCGATCGACCAATCCCAGTTGTAGAGTTCGGCTTCCGTCATTTTCTTTCCGGCGGCGACCTTCACATTGCCCTTGGAATCCTTGATCTCGCCGACGAACGGGCTCCAGCCGCCGGCGATCTTGTCGCGCACCGCGTCGGCCTGCTTGCGAACCTCTTCCGGAACGCTCTCGCCCCAGGCGTCGCGATCGATGCCGCCGCTCATCGGCAGAATGGTCTGCGACGGCGTCCATTTGCCTTCCAGGCGCAAGCGGACCTGATCGACATAGAATTTCTTGAAGTCGATCACGATCGACGAGACATAGGCCTTCGGTCCGAAGCGGCGAATGTCGGTGTTCCACATCACGGCTTTGGCGCCGCGCTTCTCCGCGACCTGCAAATAGCCGGCCTCGTCCATGATGCCGAACAACAAATCGCAGCCATTGTCGAGCAGCGCGCTGCCCGCCTGCGTCGCGGCTTGCGGATCGAACCAGGAGTTGATGGCGATGACCTGCATCGTTGCGTTCGGGTTGACGCTGCGTGCCCCCATCAGGAACGCGTTGGTGCCGGAGAATACCGACGGAACCGGGAACGAGCCGACATAGCCGAGCTTACCGCTCTTGCTCATCAGGCCAGCGGCGACGCCCGTTACATAGGTCGGATACCAATGGGCGACGTAATAGGTGCTCAGATTGTCGAGCGGATTTCTGCCGTCGCATTCATAGAAAGCGACGTCAGGCGATTTCTTCGCGACATCATACAGGAAGTCGCCATAGTTCGATGTGGCGAACACCATGTTGGCGCCTTGCGAAACGAACTGGCGGAACGTACGTGTTGCGTCGGCAGAGTAGGGGATGCTCTCGACGAACACGGTTTTCAACTTGGGGAAGGCGGCCTGTACCGCTTTCATTCCCTGGTCGTGGCTCCAGGTCCAGCCTTCGTCGGCGACCGGCCCGGTATGGCCGAAGGCGATGACGGCCTTTTCCTCAGGCACGGCCGGAAGCGGGCCGGCAGCGCTCGCGGGCCGGATCAGCTTCGGCATCATCAGCGACGTGCCAGCTGCAGCGCCGAGATTCAGCAGGCCGCGGCGGGAGAGATTACGCAGGTCGATCATGTTGAACCCTTCTGATGGTGATGCTCTGGCTGTGGCTTTCCTGGCGAACAACTGGTGCGGCGTTTTCCGCTCGAACCGACTGATACCGAGTGCCGGCCACGCAACAATTGTGCCAAGCGGGTTTGATTGGCCGAAAACTGTTTCAGATGCATGATGTTCGGAATAGAGGATATTTGCGGACGATCACGATGCGCCAAAGGCAACACTTGACGCGCTGTTTTTGGCCCGCCTACAAGCGAAGTTGGATGCTCCGCTCGATCCAATACGCAGGCAGCGGGTGACCGTTTAATGAGCAGAAGGCGCAAAGTTGAGACAACCGACGCGCATCAAGACAGCTTCGACCCCGGGCAGCTCAGGCGCAAGGCTTGCATTATCTCCGGCATGATGAGTGACCATGTCTGAACTGGCGACCACGTCCGGGCACGCGTGCTTCGTTTTCACCGGGAGATTGCGGATCGACAGCTTCGTTGAATTCGCGCGCCACCGGGCCGCCCGTCTTGGTCTTTGCATCGATGTCGCGCAGATGAGTAATGAGGCCATCACCGTGAATGTGTCAGGCGCCGCAGAACTGGTCGATGCGTTCGAGATGGCTTGCAGCCTTGGTCCGTATGATTGCCTCGTTCTGGAAGTTGCGCGTTCTGGCCGCGCCTTGGCGGCTTAGCGGGAGTTGAAAATGAACGACGGAGACAATTGGCATCCGGTGGGTCTGTCGCATTCGATCGAGGCCGGAAGCTCCGCCGGCACACGCCTGTTCGGGCAGGAACTGGTGGTCTGGCGCGATACCAGCGGGATGGCGCATGTCTGGGAAGATCGCTGCCCACATCGTGGCATGAAGCTGAGTTTCGGCTTCGTGCGCGGCGATCACATCGCCTGCCTCTATCATGGCTGGCAGTACGATCGCGGCGGCTATTGCCGGTACATTCCCGCGCATCCCGACCTCGATGTGCCGAAGACCTTCAAGGTGCCGGTCTATGTGACGCAGGAGCAGGGCGGAATGATCTGGACCACGCTGTCCGGAAATCCTGCGCCATTGGCGGTTGATCGCGATCAGACGGTGCCGTTGCGCAGCCTCTATCTCGATTGCAGCGCTCAGGCAGCGATCGCCGAACTGGGCATGGTGAAACTGGTGCCGTTTGTGTCGCGGGGCCTAGCCGACACCGTCGTCCATCGCCTGACGGACACGCTCTATGCAGTGTCGACGGGCGGCGACCGGCTGCGGGTCGGCATTCAGGCGATCTCGGAGACGCGCACCGCGCTGCATGTGGCGATCTGCGGATCGCCTGAGCTGTATGAAGGATCCGGCCAGAGTCATTTTTTGGATTGGGCGTTGCAATTGCGCCGCGCCATCCAGCAGCCGCGCCCTCGGGCGCCTGCAGCGCGCGGCGCAGCGGCGGAAATGAACTGATGCCGGGGCTGGTTCTTTACAATTATGAGCTGGATGAAAGCTGCTACAAGGTGCGGCTGGCGTTGTCGTTGCTCGGCCTTGACTGGCAACCGGTCGCCGTCGACGTGTTTCCCGGCAAGGAGCATTTGACGCCGCCATATCTCGCAATGAGCCCTGCGGGCCGGCTGCCGATCCTGCGCGACGGTGACCTGGTGCTTCATGGCACCGAAGCCATTCTGGCCCATCTCGCCCGCACCCATGATCCCTCCGGCAAATGGCTGCCACCGAATGGCGCAGGCTTTGCCGTGGTGATGCAGTGGCTGAACTTTTCCGCGCACGACCTCGGCGTCACGATTGCGGCGCGCCGGCAATCGCTGTTCGACACGCCGGGAGACGAGGCGGCGCTGCGCGCCGCGTCGTCCCACGCCATACGAATCATGGACGATCACATGACCGCGCGCGGATTTGCGCGGGCGGACTGGTTCGCCGCGGGACATGCGACGATCGCCGACATCGCACTGTTTCCGGCTTTCGCGCTGAGCCGGGACTTCGGCATCGACCATGACGAATACCCGGCGCTCCGTCGCTGGGCGCGGCGCTTTCGAACACTACCCGGGTTCAAGACGATGCCGGGCATTCCGGATTATCACTGACGCGCCCGGAATTCGCGCAACAGCTACGAGGATCGTACATGGCTTCTCTCACGCGCTTTTCGGTGAAACCCTTGTCCACCATGACGCGCCAGCTCGCCGCCGCCGCGTCCGGCCGTGCCGATCCTGATGTGGTGATAAAGGGGGCCCGGGTGCTCTCGACCTATTCGGAGCGCCTACTGGGCGATCGCGAGATCTGGCTGACCGGCGGCCGGATCGCTGCGGTGAAACCGTCCGGCGCCTACAAGGGTTCCGCGGCAAGAATCCATGATGTCTGCGGCGGCATCGTCGCCCCCGGTCTTGTCGACCCCCATATCCATATCGAGTCCAGCATGGTGACCGCCTGCGCATACGCGGAGGCGGCGCTGCTCAACGGCACCACTACGATTTTCTGCGACAGCCATGAAATCGGCAACGTGATGGATGTCTGCGGTGTCGAGGCGATGCTGGAAGATGCAAGGCAGGCACCGCTGTCGATCTTCCTGACCGTTCCAAGCACGGTGCCGGCGACGTCGCCGCAGCTCGAGACCGCGGGCGGCGATCTCACGGCAGCCAAGATCGCCGCGTTGTTCGACAAATGGCCGGAGGCGGTCGCGCTAGGCGAAAAGATGGACTTTGTGCAGGTGGCGATGGGCGACGAGCGCAGTCATGCCATTCTCGCGGCATCGCTGCAACGCGGTCGTCCGGTTTCAGGACATGTCTACGGGCGCGAATTTGTCGCGGCCTATGCCGCATCCGGAGTCACCGATACCCATGAGGCGATCGATCGCGAGATTGCCGACGACTTGCTGGAAGCCGGCATCTGGCTGTTCTTGCGCGGCGGACCGCCGACCACGCCGTGGCACAGCCTGCCGCAAGCGATCAAGACCGTGACCGAACTCGGCGCCTCCCACAAACGCGTCGCGGTTTGCACCGACGACCGCGATGCCCACGACCTGATGCTGTTCGGATTGGATTGGGTGACGCGTGAAGCGATCAAAGCCGGCATGACGCCGCAACAGGCCTGGGCGATGGGTTCGTTGCATGGTGCCACGCGCTTCGGCATGGATGGCGAAATCGGCGGGATGGGCGGTGGCCGCCGCGCCGACCTCGTGTTGCTGGACGACGGCTACAAACCGGTCAGCACCTGGTATGGCGGCGAACTGGTCGTGGAGAATGGCAAGATCACGGCGCTGCTCGATCAAGCACTTTCAACGCGTTATCGATATCCGGAGGCGGCCTATCACACCGTGAAGCTGCCGAAACAGGTCAAGCTCACGCCGCCACTCCCGACCAGGACCGCAGTTGCCCATACGATCAAGACCGAACTGCCCGGAATCACGCTCGGTCATGTCACCGTGCGGCTGGAGCCAGCGAACACCTGGCAGGACCACTTCGACAGACACGGGCTTTGCTTCGTCACGGTGGTGGAGCGCCATGCCAAATCCGCCGGCAACGTCGCGTATGGCTTGCTGAGCAACTTCAACCTAAAGCGCGGTGCCGTCGGGTCCTCGGTCGGTCACGACAGCCACAATATCATCGTTGCCGGCACCAACGAGGCCGACATGCAGGTAGCGTTGCGCGCCATTGAAGAGACCCAGGGCGGCGCCTGCGTTGTCATGGACGGCAAGGTCACCGCGATGGTGCCGCTGCCGATCGCGGGGCTGCTTTCCGACAAGCGCGTCACGGAGGTCGCCGAACAGGTCAAGGCCCTGAAGGTCGAATGGGAAAAGGCCGGATGCAGCATTCCCTATATGGGCTTCAACCTCATTCCGCTGTCGGTCATTCCGGAAATCCGCATCACCGACAAGGGTCTCGTGCTCGTTCCCGAAATGCAGATCCAGCCGCTGTTCGATGCGGCGTGAGCCGATGGATCCCTACCGGCTCGGGCTGGTCGCCACGCGGATCCATTATTTCCAACTGGTGGCGCGGCTCGGCTCGATTCGCCAGGCGGCTCTGGTTCTCAGCGTTGCGCCGTCCTCGATCAGCCGGGTGATCAAGCAGCTGGAGGATGAGCTGGGAACGCCGCTGTTCGAGCGTATCCGCCCGCGCCTCAAGCTGACCAGCGCCGGCGAGTTGATGCTCTATCATGCCCGCGTCAGCACCGCCGAGCTGAATCGGGCATCGTCGAAAATCAACGAATTGCACGGCCTGCGTCGCGGCGCGGTGTCGGTCGCGATTATCGAGAGCGTCGCACGCGGGCTGATGCCGAGGGTGCTGGCGGAATTCTGGGCGCACCATCCCGACATCAACGTCGATATCAAGGTGATCGGATCGCGCCAGGCCTGCGACGCGGTGGCAGAAGGCGAGTGCGATCTTGCCGTTGCGTTCGATGTCCAGGTGCCGCGTAACGTGCGCAAGATCGCCACCGTCAGCCTGCCGCTCGGCGTGCTGGCGAAGCCCGGCAGCCGCTTTGCACGCAAGAAGGAACTGAAGCTGTTCGATTTGTCCGGCGAGCGCGTGATCCTGTCGGACAACAGCCTGATGCTGGGCATTTCTGTCGAAGACGCTTTCAGCCGCTCGCTGATTGAATTGACGCGGCGCTCGCGCACCAATTCCATCGGCCTGATGGTGGAAATGGCCAACATGAATCTGGGCACGGTGCTGCAAACCCGCGTCGGCATCGAACGGGAAATTGCCGAGGGAACCCTCCGCTTCGTGCCGCTGCGCGACCCCAAGATCAATCCGAGGCGCCTGATGCTGCTGGCGCGTTCCGAAAAGGAGATGTCGGATGCGGCGTCCGCATTTGGCGCCCTGCTGGCAGAGGCGATCGAAGGTTTGCGCGACTGAATTTGGGAGCGATGGGAGGTGTTGCGTTTTGCGCATCATTTTGATCAGGAAATAGGGCCTATTCGAAACAGCTGTGGGCTGCGATTGAGGTCAGGATGTCCCGGCGGGCTCTGAGGCGGAGTGAAGAGGTTTCAATGAAGCAGAGCGCAGTCGACGCGGTGATCCGCGGGTTGAAGAAGGCAGGCGTCAGCATTGTCTGCTACCTGCCGGATTCCCTGTTCAAGGAATTGTATCCGGCGCTCGACGCCGATCCGGATATTCGCACCATCCGCGTCACCAACGAGGGCGAGGGCGCCGCTATCTGCGGTGGTGTGTTTCTGTCCGGCAAGAAGGCCGCGCTGGTGATGGAGAATTCCGGCCTGCGCGCATCCGTCGAGCCGTTGGCGCGGATGGGGCTGGGCGCCGGAATCCCGGTGGTGATGCTGATGAGCTATCGTGGCGAACTCGGCGAAAACAATTGGTGGGCGATTCCACATGGGATCACCATGGAGCCGGTGCTGGAAGCGCTGCGCATTCCGTATCAGGTGGTGCGCGAAGAAGACAAAATCGAGCGCGCCATCGCTGACGCCTATGCCTGGTCCTACGCCTCTTATTATCACTCGGCGGTGGCGCTCGGCGGCGAGGTGGTACGATGAAGCGGTTCGACTGCATGAAGGCGTTGGCCGCACGATTAAAGGACGAACTCGTGATCCTGTCGCTCGGGGCCAGCGTCGACGAATGGTACAATGCCGCCCCGCATATGCGCAGCGCCAGTCTGTTCCAGCAGCAGCTTGGCTGCGTCACGCCCGAGGCCTTCGGGCTGGCGGCCGGCCTGCCGCACCGTCGCATCGTGTCGCTCGATACCGATGGCGGCATCATGTTCAATCTCGGCATTCTCGCCACCCTTGGCAACGAACGGCCGAAGAACCTTTTGGTCGTGATCTGGGACAATGAGTGCTACCAGTCGATCGGCGGTCCGCCGACGCACACCGCCTCCGGGCGGGTCGATATCGCGGCGATTGCGCGCGGCGCCGGGGTCGATCAGGCCTTTGCGGTCCGCAGCGTCGAGGACTTCGATGCGCAGTGCGCCAAGGGCCTCGCTAGCGACGCGCCTTATGTCGTGGTCGCCAAGGTCGCCGGTACCGTGCAGCCGGACATCAAGCGCAAGCATAGCGATGGCCACGAAGATAAATACATCTTCGTTCGCCACGTGGAAGCGACCGAGAATATCGTGATCATGGGGCCCAGTGAGCACAACTGACGCGATGGTTTCGACAACAGCGGCGGCGGTCAGGATTCTCCACCGCCGGATCAGGCCTGCTTACGATTATATTGTGATCGGCGCCGGATCGGGAGGGGCGGCGGTGACGCGGCGTCTGGTCGATGCCGGCGCCGACGTCTTGCTGATCGAGGCGGGGCCGTCAGGCATTGGCATCGCTGATATCGACGATCCCACCAAATGGATGTCGCTCGGCCGCGGCGCCTATGACTGGGGCTACGATTACGCACCGACACCGCATGTCAACGGCCGCACCATCGGCATTCCCCGCGGAAAAGTGCTTGGGGGCTCGTCTGCGATCAACGCCATGATGTGGTACCGTGGCCATCCTGCGGACTACGATGCCTGGGAGGCGTCGGGCGCGCAGGGCTGGGCCTTCAAGGACGTTCTGCCCTATTTCAAGCGGTGCGAAGACTGGGAAGGCGGCGCAAGCGAATGGCGCGGCGCCGGCGGCCCGCTCCGCATCGAGCGAAGCCGCGCGCTCCATCCGGTCGCGGCAGCGCTGATCGAAGGCGCGGCCGAACTCGGCATTCCCGTGATCGACGATCCGAACGGCGCCAGCAACGAAGGCGCCGCGCCGTCCAATTTCAACATCCGCGACGGCAAGCGCTTCAGCTCGGCTCAGGCCTATCTGTGGCCGGTGCTGGACAACGACAATCTGACCGTGTTGCCGGATTCCCTGGTCAACCGGCTCGGCTTCGAAGGCCGCCGCTGCGTCTCGGTCACGCACCTCGTTGAAGGTGGAGAGGTCGAGACCCGCGCCAGCATCGAAATCATCATGGCGCTTGGTGCGATCGATACGCCACGCCTTTTGATGCTGTCCGGTGTAGGCGACCCCGTCGAACTCGGCCGGCTAGGCATCGCCGTGAAGGCCGCGCTTCCCGGTGTTGGACGGAATCTGCAGGACCATCCTTTGGTGCGCGCGGTCAATTTCAAGGCCAAGCGTCCGCTCGGCGCAGTCTGTGACAACGGTGGCGGCTCGATGCTGAATTGGAAGACGAGTGCGGGTCTATCGCAGCCCAACGTCCACGCTTTTCCGGTGCAGGGCAGCAGCGCCGTCGCCGGGCTCACCGACGAGTACGATCTTTCGGGCGACGTGTTCGCGATCGGAACCGGGTTGATGCGCTCGCGCAGCCGGGGCTATCTGCGCCTGCTTGGGACCGAGCCGGCGTCGCCGATCGAGATCCAGCCGAATTTCCTGTGCGAGCCGGAGGACGTCAGCGACCTCGTCGACGCAATCGAATTCGTGATGGATCTGGCGGCCACCAAGGCCTATGGCGATTGGTTCGACGGGTATGCCGCGCCGGAGACGCGCCTTGATCGTGCCGACACGGTGCGGTTCATCCGCACCGCGTGTTCGACGTTCTTTCACACCTGCGGCACCGCCAAGATGGGCAACGACAATCTGTCTGTTGTCGACGAGCGGCTGGCGTTGCGCGGCATCGAGGGGCTGCGCATCGCGGACGCCTCCGTCATCCCGATCATTCCGAGCTGCAACACCCATGCCGCCGTGAGCATGATAGGTGAGCGCGCAGCGGATTTCATCCTGGATTCGGCCCGGAAATTGCGTGTCTAGGGCATGATCCGGAAAAGCATGCCTTGGGGCCAAGATCCGATGGGTGGGAACCGGCTTTCCGTAAAGATCATGCTCAAACAAAGAGGCGAGATCGAAAGGCACCGTTGATATGACTGCTGCTGAATTCATTCTCGCAGGCGATTTTCTGCTTACGATGGACGCGCAAAATCGCGTCATCTCTGGCGGCGCTGCTCATATCTCGGACGGACGTATCCTCGGGGTCGACAGCTTGGACGTGCTGGCGGCGGCATATCCGTCAGCACCGGTCAAACGTGTCAGAAATTCAGTGCTGATGCCGGGCCTGATCAACGCGCATGCCCATTCCGGTTTCCTGCGCGGGACCGCTGAACATCTTCCGGTATGGGACTGGTTGACGCTGCACATCAATCCGATGCACCGCGTGTTGCTGCCCCATGAGGCCACGGCGGCATCGCGGCTGTGTTATGCTGAGTCGGTGATCTCTGGCACCACGACCGTGGTTGACATGTGGCGATTCATGGAGGGCAGCGTCAAGGTAGCCGAGGCGATCGGCAATCGGCTGGTCGCCGTACCCTATGTCGGTGAGCATCCGGAATACAACTATTTCGATACTCTGGATATGAATGAAGCCTTGATCGAAGCATGGCACCGCAAGGCTGGCGGCCGCGTCAACGTCTGGGTTGGACTGGAGCACTTGTTCTATGCCGATGCCACCGGACAGCGCCGGGCTATCGAGCTTGCAAAAAAGTACGACACCGGGTTCCACACACATTGCAGTGAGGCCGCGATAGAGGTTGCCGAATTTTCAAAGCGCTACGGCAAGCGACCCATGTTCGCACTCGACGATCTCGGCTTCTTCGAGACGCCGCGGACGATGATTGCGCACGCCATCTGGCTCGACGCCGGCGAGACCGACCTGATTTCCAGGCGACGCGTGTCGGTGGCGCACAATCCGGTCAGCAACATGAAGCTCGCCAGCGGCATCGCGCGCGTCGGCGACATGCTGGCGGCCGGCATCGCGGTCGGCATCGGAACCGATGGCGAAAAGGAGAACAACAATTTCGACATGTTCGAAGAGATGAAGGTCGCGTCACTGCTGGGAAAATTGAAGGATCTCGACGCGGCGGCGATGGATAGCTGGCACGTGCTGCGCATGGCGACGATCACCGGTGCCAGGGCAATCGGTCTCGACCACGAGATCGGTTCGATTGAGGCCGGCAAGCGCGCCGACATCATCGCTGTGCGCACCGATACGCCGCGTATGACGCCGCTGTTCGGCGACGGACCGTATTTCAACCTGCAGCATAATCTGGTCCATGCGGTACGCGGCGGCGACGTGGCGATGACGATGGTGGACGGCAAGATCCTGGCCGAGGATGGCGCGCTGAAAACCGCCGATATCGGCGATATCATCGCCGAGATTCACAAAGTCGCGCCTGGGCATTTCTCTCGCCGCGCTGCTTTTCTTGCCGAGAACGCCGACGGCACCGTGCAATGGACGCAGAAGAGCCAGTGACCGAATGCGGAGGCTGAGCCGATGACAAAGACCACGGACGCTGCCGTGCTCGATCACTGGTATGCGGTCGAGACCAGCGCCGACCTCGGCAACGCGCTAATTCGTACCCGGCTGCTCGGGCAGGATATCGAGCTTTGCCGCGATGATCGCGGCATGCCGGTGCTCACAGAGATTTGCGACGGCGGCAAACGAAGTCCGCCGCTGCCGTTTCGCGAGCGCTACGGTTGCGTCTGGACTACGTTGGGAGAACCCGAGCGGGAAATCTTCGATATTCCGGAAGCGAGCGAACCCGATCGCCGCTTCGTGCCCTGCGGCTGGGTCAAGATGCGTGCCTCGGGCCTTCGCGTCGTCGAGAACTTTCTCGACATGGCGCATTTCCCCTACATCCACACCAATGTCCTGGGGGCGGAGCCGCATACGGAGGTGCCGCGCTATGCGAGCGAGATCCGGCGCGACGTCGACGAGGTCTGGGCCACCAATTGCCAGTTCTATCAGCCGCAGATCGTGGCCAACGGTCCGGGCGGGATGGTCCACCTCACCTATCGGGTGCCGTCGCCCTTCGTGGTGATGCTCTACCGCGTTTGCCCGTCCTCGCCCAACCGGCTCGATGCCATCGCGATGTTCATTCAGCCGATCGAGGAGGATGTCTGCCGCGCGCAGCCCGTCATGTATCTGGTGGACGATCGCGCCCCCCACATCGATCTCCTCAACTTCGAGCAGATCATCTTTCTGCAAGATCGGATCATTGTCGAGAACCAACGGCCGCTGCTGCTGCCGCTGGAGCCGCGCAGCGAAACTCCCACCCGCGCCGATCTTTCCTCGGTCACTTATCGCCGCTGGCTGAAGGAGAAGGGACTTCGATACGGCACCGCCGAGGGCGGCAGGGCGACGGCGTG
>Ga0209526_10002991_pt1 | contig 11470 bp, 20 predicted proteins | sample JacPinW_OM2H0_M1_FD_188566 | JGI IMG/M metagenome (GOLD analysis project Ga0209526, IMG submission 188566) | Forest soil microbial communities from Algoma, Ontario, Canada - Jack Pine, Ontario site 1_JW_OM2H0_M1 (SPAdes) (version 2) | ecosystem: Environmental > Terrestrial > Soil > Boreal...
ACCCGCAAAAACTAATGCCACAAGCTAGGGACCGCAGACATCAGCTGCCAGCAGATTGCCGGATCCGATCAAAGGACGTTCTGGGTGGTCTTCATCATGAATACTGGCTTGAAAAAGTCGCCGCATGACCCTGGACCGAGTTTTTGCGTAGCACAACCGGGCAGAATAGGTCGTGGATTGCGCTATTTTCGGGAATCATCACGAAGTTCATGCTAGAAGTTCATACTAAAGGACTAGGCTCGTATTGACCCGAGGAGCATCGTCCCCCGGATAGGACGCACCCCATCCTTGCTTTTGATGAGACCATTGCCCAGTGGAACAAGCATGCAACTCCCGCGAGACGACGAAGAACGTCGGCTGATCGCAATCGCTGAGGCGTGCAGCGCCAAGGAGCGCGTCGCTGAAGATCTGCTATCACGTCCGCGTCATAGCATGCTGTATCCGGCGTACATGCGACTGGTGGATGCGCTCAGTGCCATGCGGCTCAAGAGCACCGAAGCAAGGCTTGCAGTCAGGACGCATCGTAAAAAGATGCAAAGTGAAGGGAAATAGAGCGGTATGGACTACTACAGAATAAGGGAGATCAGCGCCGAGCTGTCTGGCCTCGTCGCACAGCAAACCGCCATCCTGCTAGCTGGTCGGTTAGGATCGTTCACTGATATGACCACAGAACAAGCGGACGTGTACACCCAATCGAATGACTGTCTCCGTGAGCTGTGCAAGGAACTGGACGAACTGACCTAAGAGGAGTAGTGGCTAGGGTGTCAGTCTCGTGGCCGGGATGCTGTAAGCTGCATGAGCTTATCCCCCTCCTTGGCAACCTGCGCACAAAGCTCCGGTCAACCGCGCTGCCGTACAAATCGAGCGAGTGTTCTAATGTGATCAGACATCCGCCTTCGCCAGTTCTATCATGTTGCGTAGTGAGGAAGTAAGGACTGAAGCCCTGTTGGTCGACCCCGAACCCTCTTTTCAGGTTCCCTGAACTAAGTCAGCCCACCTGAAGTTTTCTCTTCTTAGGTTCTCAGGAAAGCGGCGTCCATGCATCCGAATGCGATTCTGCACGAAGTTCAGCAACTCCACAGCGTGAGCGACCGTCTTGACTCGCTGGCGGATCAGCATCCCCAGGTCTCAGAAGCACTCATCACCATCTCGGGAAGCATTCGTAACACAGCCACGTTGTTGGAAGTGCTGGTCACGGTGAAAATAGCGCCGCCCTTGGGATTAAATCCAGCAAATTCCTGAAGCAAAGTTGTAATGGAAAACAACGATAAAGAACCCGATCTCGCTGCGCTTCGCCGCAAAACTGAAGAATTGAGGAAGGTTGCCCGGAAGCTGGCCCAGGAATCGGAAAGCCTCATCAAGAGATCACAGGAACTGAGACAAGAGAGAGAGCGCGTGTCCAAGCATCCTAAGTGATCAGGACACTACATCGTTCGCGCTGTGATGTCTTTGCGCTTCACTTCGGGATTTATACAGAAGGAAAGCTAGCCGAGTCCCGTCACGAAAGGAGCTACCGAGCGGAGCGGCGGTCTGCGTCATTCGGGTACAGCCCAGCGTCGGCACAGTCTGTCAACTGGCCTTGTTGGGCGTCCGAAATGAAAGCGGGTCGGGCTGGTTCTGGACTGGCTTCTTCACGCACGAATGCCTCCCATGGTAGTCGTAGCAGTGTTCGCAGAATGAATCCCCACAACACCAGAAGCGGCAATCCGAACAAATCGAGGCTCCGCAATCGGCGCAATCGGCCACGGCAGGTTTGCCGCACGGCATTCCATCATCGCTGCTGTATGAAACGTATTCGATTTGGCAGAATGGATTCATGTGACATAGCCATAGGATTTGATTCCTGTCGCAAATTCAGGTTGCCCCGCAGCCTTCTTCTTTTCAAGGAGTTCCTGCCTGCCCACGATCTGCGTGTAGCCTGGGTTTTTAATTTTGATCCAAGACGTCCCGTGCTGGCAGTCATAAGCGCCGTTCCCCAGTTTTGCAACGATGCCCTCCAAGTCTTCTCGGCAGGCAAGGTGAAACAAACGCTCGCCGTGCTGGTCAATGTGATCCACGTACAAGAGGGCGGAAGGCTGGCGTGGGATTAGGCGCTGAATTTCTGCTGCGCAGAGCGACATCGAGCGCACGTCTTTATGGAACTCAAGGGCACTTTGCGCGATTGCAAATAGTGCAGATTCCGATGGCGGGGACCGTGCCCACCCATAACCACCCTAAGATTGCATTTTGGCATGGTTGGTTTTTTTGGTCTGGAGGCTTGGGGGAGTTCTCGCGGATCGGTTTTTCCTTTGGGTGCTTGCTTTCTTCTGAATGCGCTCCACTAGCTTCTGAGCCTCGCGGTCTTCGTGGGTCTGAGGCTGTTCCTGTTTGTTCACATGCTCTGTTGCTTGTCGCGAGCCGGAGTCCGGTTTGGATTCGCCTTGCGTTTGCATGACACGCACCTCTCTGGTCGCATTTTAGTCTTAAATCACGCAAAATCGTCGGCACACATTGGTAACTTGCTGGGCTGAATGGTGAACCTTGAGAATCAATGCACCTGTATGGAGTCACCACGTGCTCTAACCCAGACAGCCCGTCTACTGCTGGCAAACGGTTTGATTTGGTTGGCACTCTGGGCACCCGTGTTTTTCTTCAATGCAATCTCTCCGTTGCCAGTACACGCGCAGCAGATAGAGGGAACCGTAAGAAAACTGCTCTACAAGGTCGAACCTCAATATCCAGTAATCTTGAAAGACCACTGGATCGGCGGGGTGGTGCGCCTGAAGGTTTCAATCTCACCTGGGGGAGCTGTGCAGTCAGTTCTTCCGCTTGGCGGAAGTCCCCCGCTGGTGAATGCAGCGGTCACCGCAGTAAAGAAGTGGAAGTACGAACCGGCCTTCGGCTGGACCGACATAGAAGTCCGGCTTCAGTTCACCCCTTAGCAGGCTATTGGCAAACTCGGTTTTCTCAGGTCTAATGCCAGTTCCGTGGCGTAGGTCCTCGGGAGAGCGGTGGATTGCCGGTTGCTGGCTGATGTCTTGGCTCAAGCGCCCGCCGAATCTCCCACTAGCCAAGCCAAGGCTTCCTCACGGGTTTTGAAAATCCGCAGTTCCCGCCGGGAGAAGCTTTTTAGTTCCTCGTAAAACTTCGTGGGGAAGTTTTCTGTTCCCATCAAGGCCGATTTCTTAACAAAAGGCTTGTTGAAGACTGCGCTTTCCTTCATGGTCCGAAGGGCTTCCCGATCGAACGTTGCTCCCGTGAAATCTGAAAGCACTAGGACCGAACCACGTGGCTGCACCATTATGTGGTCAGGAGTTGCGCGAGCAATCTTTTCGACTTCATTGGCCTTGCAGTTTGAAAAGTCAACAAAGATAATCTGTTTACCCAGATGATTGATGAATCGGATACGGTCAAGTATTGCGCGAGCAGTTGACTCTTTACTCATCGTCGCACTCTGTGGACATAACAAGGACCTTTAGCAGCATAACCTCAGCAGAAGAGCTGACGCAGCAGTGTGTCGGGAAAGCGACAAGCTAAGTCACATTCATAATCCCCATCAAGAAATTGCTGAAAGGTGGTCGCCTCCCGGCTTTGCCCGATGAAACACGGGCGCCAAACTGTTTGGGATTCGGAACGCGCCAGGGGATGAAGTTTTCAGTGCGCGTCGAAGATGTTTTGCATTTCCTGCGGGACGCTAGAACAGCATTATGCGGCGTAAGGAGTGTTGGCGAATCTCGTATGTCGAGAATCGGTCATCGCCTTTCGCGTACACCGGGGACAAAACGGCAGCCGAATTTCCCCCTTCGTTTCAGAGTCGCCGTATAGAAAAATGGCGCCGGAAAGAAACTCGAGAAGAGTGCCGCATGTTTCGCAAGCTTGGTCTTTCGTCTGGGCGAGGCTCAGGGTATCTAAGAACTGTCGAACAATCCGGGTGGCGTCGCCATCAGTTTTGGTTTTGTTAGAGGGACTGGTGAGACGGGATGACATAACGGCTCCTTGCAGCTAAGCACTGTCCGTTTGCGCCGCAAGGAACCGTCTCCACAAGGGTACGGCGGGAAGATGCGGTACCAGACGACTCACATTACCGTACGGAACCGTAGGAATCTGTTCGATACCGCACAAAGCTTGGGCCGCTAGCGTACAGGCATTTTGCGGGGCGGGGTTGCAATGTCCAATCCCGGTGCAAACAGGTGAAACGCGGATCGGTTCTAAGGTTCCGGAGGTTTGCCACAGGTTTTTTCACAATTGCTGTTGAAAACGTAGGTCTCAGTCTGAACCACGGGTGCACTGTGTCACTGAAGAACTATGCGCGAGCGGGAGACACTCCAGTCGGATGACCGGCGCTGCTACAGACTGATTAGCTGGATGTAGGACATCACCAATCATGTTGCACAAACAAGTGCTTTGGACAAGGCTGGAAAGTGATTTTCGCGCCATTGCAGGGAAGGCACTTAGAGGGGCTGAACATTTGGGGGATTTTGGTACACCGCTGGGCATCGGCAGCAAATCGCACCAACCAACTTCCGAAGGCGCTGGGTGGCTGAACTTGCTGTGCAGCAAAGAAAGCCGCGTGGCTCACGCAGTATCGTCTTTGCGGATCAGGCAGAGAAAATGCTCCTGCACACGAGTATTTCGCTTACTACCCTATTTCAGGGAAAAGGATCTTCGATGACTACGAAACAGAAGGTCGTGTGGGCAGTAACCATTGCTTTGGGAATCGTGGGATCAGCGGCACTGATCATTAATGAGGCATTGAAGCAGACAGCCGGTTACACACGATGAACTCATCATCACCGAGATTGGCTGAATTTCGGCGGTTCAGGTTCCCTTTTCGCCAGGAGTCCGCAAGCGCCGATACGCCCACGGTGGAAAGCGAAGCCGTCGCGTAGGAGACCGGCTGCTTGGACATAAGCGAGAGCACGAAAGCCATCGTGCTTGATCTCAAACAGCCAAGCAGGATGACTGAACGGCTGTGCTCTCCGGGTGAGAGTCATGGGCTGGTGTGGGAATTTCATGGACAAAACAACATTTCAGAATAGCAGGTGTCCGATATGCCAATCCAGTCAGCCGAAGTTTTGGTAGTGGGCTACTTTGAATCCTCAGTATTGCGGGAAACGGCATCGTTTACATCTTTACTCTCCGGGTGTTCCTTCCGGACGTGGCTCACGAATGAGGAGACTAGCACGCTCGATGCTGAGCCGGAACAATCAAACTTGGTATGGCACAACGTGCATTCCAGCGTCAACGGATTAAGACTCGCAACGGTTAGGTATGCTTGTTCCATGACTCTTAAGCTTACGCTGCTCTTTCCGCCCTCCGCTCTTCGTAGGCTTCCCAGAGGGCTACCAAGTCCTCAACATTCCATAGTCGATCTCTGACGCCGGCCGCCATCGCTGGAGATGTGCGAAGTGTACGATGAATCTTGATGAAGTTGTAGGCGAAAATAGTTTAGGGCCGTAGCAGCCGCATGATTCCGCACCGCGAAAGCCCGCCTCGGCTGCGGAACGTTTCCGATCTCCGTGTGGCTACCCCTTCGCTTCCAAAGCCATATGTCCAGACATCCCTATGTATTGACATGGATGTGCCTGCAGTCATATTCTTGATCCATGAAACAAGACGAACTGATCAGGACGGCTCTATTCTTGAGAGCATCTCAGACGGCCAAGCTTGAGACCCTGTCCCAGCTTACCGGTGCGCCCAAGAGCGAATTGATCCGCAGGGCCATCGATGCGTATCTGGAATCCCGCAAGTTAGAGATCATCAGACGATAGCTCGTCCTTCCGACACGGAATCAAATAGTCAATGTTATGCAAAATTTGCATATTATCGATGATTTAATTCCTTGCTCCGCATGCTACTTAAACCGCGCAGCCCTGCGCAGCGGTCAACAACTACGCAGCACCCTGCAGTCCCAAGGTGTTGCAAACACTGCCAGGGGCTGTTTGCTTAGTGAATTGGCCGATCATTTGGGGAGGGTCTGTCCCCCTGGCGCGACCATGTTATGAGCCAACCTCAGGCAAGTCAACGCAGCGCGGGCAGATTGGGCAGATTCGAACTCCGACCTCCTGCTCAGGAGCGCAGGTGTTGCGGTGTCCATTTTTTCTCACAGGCACCTGCCAGGGCGTCATCAACTATGGCCTGACCACTTCCCGTATGAAAAGCGGCCAACGAGATAACTGATCCAGGGCATTGACTGTGGCGGAGGGTTTACCCTCCGGCGGTGAATGTCTTGAGTGAAGAAAAGAAACAGCAAGTCATCGCCCTAGGCCCGGCCCGTCCTGTATCAAGGATACGAAACCTGTTCCGCTCACAAGAGTGGATCACGTCCGTCCAACCGCTTGTCGGCGCAGCAAAATTCGGGCCGACTGCAGGTGCGGCGGGCATACCATGAATAAAATCACGCTTGTTGGCGAGGTCTCCACCTTTTCCTGCGCGGCATTTGCGTTGGCGGCTGTCACCTTAGCGCAGAGCCCGCCCACATCAGCTGTTCCACTGCGCGAGGTTCGCGGTCAGACCATCATCTCGAAAAAGTTCCCCGAGGCCACGTTGACCTTTGGCAAGGACTTCCGCTATGTGGGGGGCAGCGGGTCAACCTTTATGGGAATGCTGATGCGGAACAGCATCTGTTCGTCAAAGCGGGAAACGACGGAACGCTGAAGCGCTTCTACATGGTGCAATTTGAGCATTTCTTTCCCACGAACAAATATACGTACGACTATCCCGCCAGCCGCAACACCGACATTGGGGGCTTGCAGTTTATCTATGACGTGAAGAGCTGGCCTGACTACGCCGCGATGCAGATAGAGGATCCCGCGTCTGACGGAGCTGCCTTCAGCCGCCTGCTCGCCCAGCACAATCTTGCATTTCCGAAAAAGACAGCCCGTGTTCGCATGGTTCACCTGCCAACTCCCGACCGCCGTACCGAGCTCATGATCATCTATGGCGAGGCACTAGCGGAGAATTCCGCAGTTCCAGTGCGAAAGGACGGCGTCGTATTGGACAAGGAGTTGCCGGACTCGGCACGGACGTTTCTGGAGAACGCGCGGAGGAATTTTAAAGTCAACAGGAAGTAACTAGCGGTTATTCCGGATTCGCAAAGTAGGTTGATATCTCACTTTGCTGACCCGGAAGGGCCCCGTCCGATGTATAACTAACGTTGTTCTGGGTCAGGTCCATTGGCCGGTTTTGAAGTCCACCTATGGCCGCTTTTCAGGTGTTCACCGAGGTGTAGAGCCACGATCTTTGGGTCCAGGCATCTCTTGTCACCAGCTGATGTCACCAACAGTGGTAGTTTTAGTGACAACTCTGAACTTGATTTTGTCTTATTTTTGCATTGCCGATCTGGTCTTGATGTCCTTTGTGTCCCTTATGTCCCTATATAGTTGGCCACCATGATTACGAAGAACTTAATTCGAATCGCTAGATTTTCAGTCCGCTCTTAGTCCGCTTCTGTCCGCGGCCGACGGCTTGCCACACAGCGTTCCAACATCGCAATCGCTGAATACGTATTCGATTTGACAGAAGGGATCCATCACACTGGCCCGGGCTCAATCGCCTCCGATTAGTTTTGTAGAACTTGGGGTCGCACCTCCGAAAATTAGAAAACGCCCCAAGCTGTCGCGCAGCTTGAGTAGGGCGTGGCTGGTAACTGCGCGGGTTCTCCGTTGTCAGTTCTCGACATTCTAGTCTGCCGGCATCACCGCTGGCTGCGCGATACTCGTCGACTGGATCTTCCGGCCTGACTCTTGCTGCTGCAACCACTTCCTGATTTCCGGCAGTGCCGCCCGCATCGCAGCTTCTCCGGCGCCAACCAGCTCAGTCGAGCGCTCGAAATCGTCGTACTTGTATCCGTTAACGTCGGGGTCGATCACCAGGTCAGCAGCGGCCTTCCAGACTCCACAGGTCATCTCCTGGGCGATCGCAAAACACTGCCCGATCACGTCAAACAAATGCCGGGGACCGTTGTCGCCATTCGTCCACGTTCCCTTGAGATGCACCGCCAACACTCGCTGCGCTCCCATCTCGCGCAACGGAACCGTGGGCACGGCGTGCGCCAGCATGCCATCGACAAGCAGCCGTCCGCGAATCTTCACCGGAAGAAACATCCCCGGATACGCGCAACTGGCCCGCACCGGATCCACCAGCGGGCCGGAGTGAAACACCACACCCTCGCCGGTCGAAAAGTCGGTGGCCGTCACCGCCAAAGGAATGCGCAACTCTTCGAAACTCTTGACCTTTAGAATGCTGCTAAGGAACCCGATCATGCGCTGGTTGCTTGCGAATCCGTAACGCGATAGCGTCCAGCGGGCGAAGTGCTTGAACCGCACCCGAGTGGCGATCTGCTCCAGTTCGGGAATGGTGACACCGCTACAGTATGCCGCCCCTATGAGCGCTCCTACACTGGTGCCAGCGACAAAACCGATGGCAATGTTTTCTTCTTCGAGAACTTTGAGAACGCCGATATGCGCGATGCCTCGAGCAAAGCCGCCGCCCAGAGCAAGTCCAATGCTCGCTGAACTTTTGTCCTGTTGCTGCCCGGCACGCCCTGACAAGCCGCGTCCGAAGGCCTGCACGGAACGAATGATCTTGCCCAGACTCTTCACGGGAACCTCATTCCTCCCGGCCGCCGCCCCGGTACATCACACGGTACTTAGCAATACCCTTCGCCTTACGTGGATGCTCTTACTAGGCTCGTCGCCTGCGATGACATTTTCGCGAACCACAATACGCCGATCGTTTCAAGTCTCCAGGTCCCGCCTCGGAGAACTGCGCTGGGCTCGTCGGCCGTACTCGAGCCGCCGTCATCCGAGGTCGCTTTGCCTCGCAAGGCTCCGGCCCTCTCAATCCGATCCACAGTGCGCCCGCCTGTTTCGGGAAATGGCCACGCCAAGCGGAAACGACCCCACCGGGATCGTAGCCACGACAGTGTTTCTCGGTATCGATCACCGAGACGGTGTAGCCGTATTCATTGGCCACGTAGGTGAAGTCGCCATCTGGCGTGATGGCCACGCTAGCCGGAAACGAAAGCCCCCCCGTGATCGTACCTACGACGGTGTTTTTCTTGGTGTCGATCACCGATACCGTGTAGTCGATGGAATTGGCAACATAGGCGAAGTCGCCATCCGGCGTGATGGCCACGCCAAGCGGAAACGACCCCACCGGGATCGTAGCCACGACAGTGTTGGTCTCGGTATTGATCACCGATACGGTATTGCTGTATTGATTGGCCACGTAGGCAAACTTGCCATTCGGCGTGATGGCCAAGCCACTCGGACGCGACCCTACCGGGATCGTAGCCACGACAGTGTTGGTCTTGGTGTTGATCACCGAAACGGTGTTGTCGCCCCAATTGGCCACGTAGGCCTCCGACGCGGCGGCAGCCGGCAGCGCCGTGAGCGAAACGCTGCTGCAAAGCACACCAAACAGGATTAAGACCAGGATCACGGGTCGTGCGGATTTGCGCAGATAACTACGCTTGCCGGTGCGGACGGAAGTAATCGATGTGAACAAGTCGACCATGATGCTCCTCCTCTTGATCCTGAGAATTAAGCGAAAGACACGCAAGAATTCGGTGGGTCGGGAAGAATTTGTTGGGGGTCGAGACTTCGGGCCGGACGCTTGTCGTCATTCCCGTAGTTCTTTCTCAGCTCCCAAGCTTGCAGGAGATGGTGCCCCACTGTACACAACAACAATAGATAGTCAAGAGCAAACCCAGTGCTGGGCGCGGGATTCGGGCCGTTTTGTCACTCAACTGCAAGAACTTGCGACTATTGTGCACGTAGAGCGCTATCTGGCAAGGCAAGCTCGGGCCTACGAGCCCTTCAACCCACTACAACGGTCGCCTATCTCGAGCTGAGAGTGTGACGAATTAACTGTTGACGTTTGGCATGAGACATCGAAGCTGCAAAAAGAGGCGCGAATGGTTTCGATGACGATATCTGCGTCGAGGCGGTTGAAGAAGATTGCTTTTTCCGATCGTCACCAGCTTTAACGCTGCAATGGTAGACAGCGGTTATCGGTTTGGCTGTCTGTGCCTGCCGAAAACTCCGTCTGGTTCCTCCAAAGCCCCCGCCATACCCTCGCTCGTGATGCTGTCGAGGTTCATGCCTGCAATCGCCTTGTACTGAAGCAATGGCCTCATACCGGAGCGGTACCAGAGCCACGATGGGCGCACCTTGGCCCATGGTTCTACACGATTCGAGCAGAAATTCGACAGTGTTGGCATCGGCTTTTTATCGCGGATGCCAACCTCACCCTTGGCCAGGGAGGTGCGGTGTGCCGCCTCCATCTGGCGGGCCACTTTGTCATTGCCCTGCTTCGTGGACTCCCGGATTAGATCGCCCTTCCACATGAACTTGTACCAGTAAACTTCGCCACGCTTGTAGATGCTCACTCTCCACCTCGCTTCGACTTATTCTTTCCCGTGCCCTTGGGGCGGCCGCTACGTTTTCCCCATTTCCGCATACGCCGCACGAATTCCTTTTTGCCCCACTTCTTGATCCGGGCCTGAGCGCCGCGAAAAGGAACTCGAGATCCGTGTCCGGTACGTCTTCGCAAGCACAATCAAGCGGTGCCGGCTTCCCGATTGGCGCAGCTCAAAAGAGAGCGCCGGATACGCGAGGCTTGCGATGACCATGGGACTTACCGCGGGCTGACAGAAGAATAAAACCTGACGGAATGAACTCGGTTGCTCAGAGCCTGCACGATTACGCAAGGACATTGATTGATAAGGGGACTACGCCATTCTCGAAGGCTACCCGCGGTCTACGTGAACGAGGCGGCAAACTGGTCGAGCAGATCGAGAATACTATGAAAGACATTTCGCACCTTGCGGAACAAACGAATTCGAAAACGGTGAGACACCCGAGGGGGAAGGAAGTGGGTTCCACACAAGCGCCCCTCTGGAACTTTTTGGTCAAGAAAATGAAAGCCAGCCTTTATGACCCGGAGCACTGAGCGCCATGATTAAGAATCGCAAAAACGGCAACGGAAACGGCACCGACCGCAAGCCTCAGTTTGGGACAATACTGGCAGACCCAGCGTGGCAGTTCATGAATCGCACCGGAAAAATGGCACCAGAGCACCGCAGACTTCATCGATACAAGACCATGAAGCTTGAAGAAATCTGCACCATGCAGGTCAGCGAAATTGCCGCTGCGCAATCGCACTTATATTTGTGGGTTCCAAACGCTCTGCTGGCTGAAGGGTTGCGGGTCATGAGCGCGTGGGGATTCACATACAAAACCAACATCGTTTGGTACAAGGTCAGAAAGGACGGGGGACCTGACGGGAGGGGCGTTGGATTTTATTTCCGCAACGTCACTGAACTCCTACTCTTTGGGATTCGGGGGAGACTGCGCACGCTGGCACCCGGACGGCGGGAAGTGAACATTGTGGTGACGCAGAAGCAAGAGCACTCACGCAAGCCCCATCAGGTTTATGACCTGATTGAACGTTGCAGTCCCGGACCATTCGTAGAATTATTTGCGCG
>Ga0209526_10002992_pt1 | contig 11469 bp, 9 predicted proteins | sample JacPinW_OM2H0_M1_FD_188566 | JGI IMG/M metagenome (GOLD analysis project Ga0209526, IMG submission 188566) | Forest soil microbial communities from Algoma, Ontario, Canada - Jack Pine, Ontario site 1_JW_OM2H0_M1 (SPAdes) (version 2) | ecosystem: Environmental > Terrestrial > Soil > Boreal...
AACGTGCCGAGCGAGTCGACCGTCAGATGTCCGTCCCGGTGCGGCGTCGGTCGGGTCTCAAGCTTGGCGGCGAGGCGGTCGACAGATCTCTGAGGACCGAACCACGAAAAGGCAAACCTGTCGTGAGGCGGGGACGCAAAGCCACGGGGCTCCGCCGAGCTAGCCGGGCTACCGAATGGAAGGACCCGGGCGATGGCCGGGAAGAGAGCAGGCGGCGCGCGAAACCATCCCGCGCGGGACTCCGTTGCACCTGGCGCGGGCTCAGGGGTCGTGTCGGGCACGACCGTGACGACAATCGTGCGCCGCGTAGATGAGCTACTGGGCGACGCCGGCGTTCTCCGAATGCTCGACCAGGCGGGTGAGACACGCTCCCGGGAGGCACTGGACGCCAGTGCCGAATGGAGCAGCTACGACCAGGTGGTCGCTTTGTTCGAGGCCGCGACGGAGGTCACAGGTGATCCCGACTTCGCGCGGCGTTGTGGAGAGGACATGCTGCGTCAGTGGGAGGCGAGCGAGGTTGCGCAACTCTTGCGTTCGTTGGGTTCCCCGGGTGAAGTGCTGCGCAACATCGCGTTGGCGACCCCGAAGTTCTCGACTGCGTGGGTCAGCGAGGCGCTGGAGATCGGCGACGATTACGCGATCACCGCAACGTGGGCGATCGGAAGGTCGGCGCGTCATCCGGCGTTCTGCGCGTATACCGGCGGGCTGATTTCGCGCGCGCCGGTGTTGTTCGGGATGGATCCGGCGACGGTGGTTGAGACGAAGTGTCAGGGCCGTGGCGACGAGCGCTGTGTCTATGAGGCACGTTGGGATCCCGACGTGTCGCCGGACACGGATCTGCAACGCCGTGTTGCGCATTTGGAATCGCAGCTGGGCATGATGACCGAGCGATCCGAAGCTCTCCAGGCCACGGCGCGCGAGCTGGCGTCGACGGAAGGGGTCGACGCGGTACTCGCGGCAATCGCGCGCCGAGCCGGCGCCGCAGTGCGCGCGCCGCGTTACGTACTCGCCGTCAACGCCGGAGCCGGGGAGACGCGCCTGCATCACCACGGCTTTCCCAATGAGGCAGAAGCCCGAGAAGTCGCCGACCAGATCCTCGCCCAGCAACCCGAAGCCACTGGCGAGGCCTGGTTGGTTGTCGACGTCGTCTCGGGTTCGCGTCACTTCGGACGGCTAGCCGCCTTGTATCCCGATGGCGGCCGGTTCTTCCCTACGGAGCGGAGACTGCTCGAGGCGTACGCGGCGAACGCGGGCGCGGCACTCAATGTGGTGACCGCGCTCGACGAGGCCCGCCGACAGAACCGCACCGCGCGCGCCTTGCTGGACCTCGCGTCGTCGCTCGCCGAAGTCGGAAACAGCCAGGAAGTCGCAGAACGTCTCGCGCACGCCATCCCGACAGTTGTCGGATGCCGCCACGCTGCCGTCTTGTTGTGGGAACCTACCGAGCAAGTCCTGCGCTACCGAGGCATGAGTGGTTATCGCGCCGACACGGAGGCCCGCCTGCGCAAGGTCGTCTTGTACGAGCGGGACATCCCCGAGCTCGACCAGCTACGAAGCCAGCCTGAACCGAGGGTCGTCGATATTCGGACGGCAAACGCAAGCGTCCGAAAGCTGCTTCGCGTCGCGGGCGTCTCGACTGCGTGTGTGGTTCCGCTGGTCGCTGGAGGCGAGTTCTACGGCATTGTGACCGCCCCGATCGACACCGCAGCGGGCGACGCGGACCTCTTTGAGCGCCTGCGTGGCATGGCCCAACAGGCCGCCACCACGTTGCGCAACGCCCGCCTGCACGAACGCATCCGATACCAGGCGCTCCACGACGCCCTCACGGGTCTACCGAACCGGACCCTGCTCGCGGACCGTGCTGAACGGGCACTCAGCGCGAGTCGCCGCGAAGACGGGTCCGTTGCGTTGCTGTTCGTCGACCTCGACAACTTCAAATCCGTCAACGACACACTGGGCCACGGCACGGGCGACGCGCTCCTGCAAGTCGTCGCGCGGCGCCTCCAGCAGACGGTGCGCGCCACCGACAGTGTCGCCCGCGTCGGCGGCGACGAGTTTGTCGTCCTGCTCCCCAAACTCAGCCGGACCACGACCGTCGGAGCAGTCGCCGAGAAGCTGCTCGACGCGCTCCGCGAACCTTTCACGATCGCCGACCACAGTCTCACCATCTCGGCAAGCATTGGAACCGCCGTCGCCGAGCGCGACGATGACTTCGAGACGCTGCTCACCAGAGCCGATTGCACCATGTATCAGGCCAAGTCACGCGGTCGCGATCGTGTCGCGCACGCCGCGTAACGACTCGCTCTTGGCACCGACCGGCGGTCGCGTCCCCGTCCGGTTGGAGCCGTGTGCGCTGTAGCGCGCCGGAGAACGGTGTCCGTGTTCATGTGACGGGGGCACTTGGCTGCGATTGCGCGTCTCGCGCGGGATGTGTAGCGTCCCCGGCGGAGAGTGGGGAGGGCGGCGTCGCGCTGTGAGTGCTGGAGCGACGCGGGATCGAACGACCGTTCGTCTCAAATTCTGTGCCATGGGCAATCCCGCTCGGGGAGGGGCGAAATGATGCGTGGATGGCGCCGTGCGGCTCAGGTTGGGGTCGCGCTTACAGCCGTACTTGGCGGAATGGTCGGCTTCACTGCGACCACCGCGGGGGCTGCACCGAAAGCGACCGTGACCACGGTGGCCAGCGGGTTCGACAACCCGCGGGGCCTCGCTTTTGGCGAGGACGGGCGGCTCTACGTCGCCGAAGCCGGGAAAGGCGGCCCGAAATGCGTCCCGGGCGGTCCCGGCGGAGGAAACCTTTGCCCCGGACTGACGGGCGCGATCAGCGTGATCACGCCCGGTGGCGCGCATCACCGGATCGTTTCTGGCCTTGCCTCCATCTCTGACCAGGGTGGGTTGTTCGCCACCGGGCCCGATGGACTGTCCCGGACAGAAGACGGCGGTCTGTACACGATCATCACGAGCTGCCCGCAGCAGGTTGACCAGCTGCCGCCCGGCACATTCGACCCGTCGCTCATAGGTGCGCTCAAAGGACAGGTCGGACAGGTCATCAAGCTGAGAAGCAACGGCCACTTCACCGCGACCGCCGGTGTCGGCAAGTTCGACTGGAACTGGACCAAGACCCGCACGAACCTGGTCCCAGGTCAGTTCCCGGACTGCAACCCGTATGCCATTCTCGCCGGTGAGCACGACCAGTGGGTTGTCGACGCGGCGTCGAACACGCTCGATCACGTCACATCCGACGGGGAGATCAAGGTCGTGGCGTTCTTCCCCAACCCGCCGGCCTCCGACGCCGTGCCGACCTGCGTCTCCCGGGGTCCCGACGGTGCCCTCTACATCGGTGAGCTCACGGGGGGCGGCAACAAGCCCGGCGCCTCGGTTGTCTGGCGGGTCGACACCCGTGAGGAGCACCCGACGCCGACGGTGTGGGCCAGGGGATTGACGGCTGTCACCGGGTGCGGCTTCGCCGACGGACAGTTCTACGCGACCGAGTTTTCAACGTTGGGGCTCGATAACGCAGCTCCCGGCACCGGTGCTGTCGTGCGAGTGCCGGCCCACAGCACATCGCCCATCGTCGTGGCGGGCGGGTTGAGCTTCCCGAACGGATTCGCAGCCAGGGGAGACAGCATCTACGTGTCGAACTGGAGCACCTCCACTGCCGTCATCCCGGTTCCCGGCCCGCCCTTCAAGCCGGGCGAGGTCGTGCGGATCAACCTCCACCAGGAGGGCGACGACTGACCCCTCACAAACGGGGTGGGCAACGACCAACCGGACTGAATACGCGTGAACCCCCGCCCAAGAGCGGGGGTTCACGCTCTTACAGAGTCGGCGACGGCCGGCGGAACAGGTTGAAGTCGGTCCGGGCAAGCCGGCTGCCTCGCCGCTCGCTCACCGGGCCGGTCACGGTGCTGCTCGGCCCCAAGTCAGCGCGTCGAACGCCGTGCACCACTGCGATCGAGTCAGATCGACATGGGCCGGAGTCGAAGTGGAGCCTCGTCACGAGCCGATCGTGACCAGGTTGTGGACCGGATAGAACGCTCGGCTCGTCTCCTCGCTGCCAGAACACGAGCGCGCGATCATTCGCACACTTTCCTAGTGTCAGGGGGGTCGCGTGGATACTCGAAAGCTTGCAGCCGAATTCCTCGGGACGGCACTCCTCGTCATCTTCGCCGTCGGCACCGCGACGGTCTCCTTCGGGTTCAGGTTCTTCGGCAACAGTCCTTCGGCGGGTGTCGTGACGACCGCCTTCGCGTTCGGTCTCGTGCTGTTGGCGCTCATTTATGCGTTCGGCCCGATCTCCGGATGCCACGTGAATCCGGCCGTCACGATCGGCTTCGTCGCCGCGAAGCGCATGAGGGCTTCTGAGGCGATCGGCTATCTGACCGCACAGTTCGCCGGCGGAATCGTCGGAGCCGTCTCGCTGTGGGGAATCCTCGAAGGTTCGCAGTTCTACTCGCGAAAGACGGTCGGACTTGGAACCAACGGCTGGGGTAAGCACTCGTTGATCGGCCTCAACCTTGGTGGCGCATTCGCGGCGGAGGTCGTCCTGACATTCCTCCTCGTGCTGATCGTGCTCAGCGCGACAAGTCGGATCGCGTCGGCAGAATTCGCGGGCTTAGCGATAGGGATGGCGCTCACGGTGGTCCATCTCGTCGGCATCCCGCTCACCGGCACATCGGTCAACCCGGCCCGCAGCCTCGGACCGGCCTTGGTCGTCGGTGGCGACGCGATCAGACAGGTGTGGCTCTTCATCGTGGCTCCGACGGTGGGTGGCACTCTCGCTGCGCTCGCCCACCGATTCCTGTTCCTGGAGCGAGTCGAGCTTGCCGTCCCGGGTGGTGTCGAGTCATCGGACATCCCCGGTGGCGACGGACCGCTGTCACAGCCGGCCGGCGGCTGATCCTCAGCGCGTCACAGCATGCCGATCTGGGTTCGACGACATCGGGCTGCCGAGTTGCCCCGCAAACCCGGGCCTTCATACGGAGTCAACGACCGTCGAGTGGGTACCGGGACGTAGAACCGGTGGTGGCAAGGACGGAGCTGTAGCACAATCAGCCGAATGTACGACGTCATCATCGTCGGAACCGATGGCTCGGACACCGCGGCCGTCGCCGTGGAACACGCGACGCGGCTCGCGGCGTCGACGGGCGCGACGTTGCACATCGTTCACGTGTACCAAACAGTGTCGACGGGTCAGATTGCGATGGCAGCGAGCGCCGGAGCAGCGACCGGCGACTTCGAGGAAGCCAACGCCGGTAGCGCCGCTGACAGCGAACGGATCTGTCAACGCGCAGCCACGAACGCGCAACGCGAAGGTGTCAAGGTCGAGACGCATGCGCGGCCAGGCGACGCCGGCGACGTACTCGTTGGCATCGCCGAGGAGGTCGGAGCCGACCTCCTGGTCATCGGCAACCGGGGGATGAGCGGCGTCCGGCGCTTCGTCCTCGGCAGTGTGCCGAACAAGGTCTCGCATCATTGCCCATGCAGCCTGCTGATCGTGGACACGACACGCCGCCGATCCTGAACGCAAGCCTCCACCACGACGGTCGCCTTCATGTGCCGGCCAGAAGTCGCTTGACCTCGGCTGCGCCTTGGACCCCGGTCTCGATGTCGGGTGACTGCGGTATCAGGTTGAACGTCGTGCAGCCCGCGGCAACGTAAGGGGCCAGAAACTCCGCGATTTCCACTGGTGTCCCGTACGGGGAGTAGCGCTCGAAACGATCAAATGGGATCTGGTAGAAGCGCTCCATCGCCGTCGCGAGCAACGTCCGGGCTCGCTGCCGCTCCTGTGCGATGCCACACCACACCTGCATCGCGTGTGCCCGAGGGTGATCGCGGCGCCCAGCCGCGGTCGCCTGCTCGTCGATTGATGCGGCCACCTCGGCGAACCGGCGGGCCGAGTTCCACAGGCCGATCCAGCCGTCTCCGAGGCGGGCCGCACGCCGCACCGCCGCGTCGGAGCGCCCACAGACGATCAACGGCACCGGAGACCGCGGCTTGGGCAGAATCAGGGCCTCATCGAGATCGACGAACTCACCGTGGAAGGTGACTGGTGTGCCGGTGAGCAGCGAGTGCAGCACGGTGAGGCACTCATCCATGCGACGCCCGCGCGTGCGCGCGTCGACGCCACAGATCGCGAACTCATGCGGATCCTCACCCCCAATCCCGACCCCGAGCACGAGCCGGCCCGGGGCCAATGACTCGAGATCGGCGACCTGCCGCGCCACGAGCGTCGGGTGGCGCAGCGGCAGCAAGTACACCGCCACATACACCGGCATCGCCGGGTGCGCCATCGCCAGCGACGTCGCGCTGACGAGACCGTCGAAGCCCGCGCCGACGAAGAAGCTCACGTGGTCTCCGGTACAGAAATGGTCGAGCCCGGCATCCGCCGCGGCGTGCACAAACCTCGCCTGCGTCCCGGGCGCCGGAACGGGACCCTCCAGCGGCGGAAACGCGCCAAGCCGAATCTCCACCATGTCGGATCAGCTCCTATCCCGTCGCCGATCGATCAGCGACACTGCCATGACGGGCACCGAGCCCGCCCGAACCCTCTGAACAGAACCGGACGTCGCGGAGTCTTGCGCGGCCCGGTCCAACTCGACGCAGCAGAGCGCCTGAGCCTGAGGGATCCCGAGAACCGGGACGCTCGAGTGCCGTCTGGACTGCCACTTGCCGGCGCGGCAAGATCGGCACAAGACGATTCGTCCTCAACGTTACGGACCTGACCGGAACCTGCAGCTGAGGGGATTCGCGGGGATGGTCAAGAGCGAGCGACACATTGTCGTGACCCCTCGTCGCGTCTTCCGTCTCTGCGCGGTAGTCCTGGCGGTCCTCGGCGCGGCGGCAGTCGTTGCCCTCCCTACCGCTCGAAGCCAGGCTGAGGCTCGCCTGAGCGTGACGAGACCATTCACGAGCGGTGATGTAGTTCGAGCGATTCGCACGGTCGCACCTCGAGCAGCGGTGCGCGCCGACGGGCCGCGAATCGTTGTCGCCGTCACCGCGTCGAAGCGGCGGACGGCGCGTGCGCGCGCGGCGACCATCGCGCGCGCCGGCCTCGAAGCCGGGCTGCGTCGCTTCGTCGCCACCGCCGGCGCGCAGACGGCGGCCGCGAGGAGCTCTGAGGCACAAGCGGCGTCCCAACTCGCGACGTTGGCAGATCGCACCGGCCTCACGGACCCGACGCCCGCGTTGCAGCGACTCGAGGCCGCCGTTCAGGGCCTCGAGCTCCAACGCGAGCTGGCGGCAGCGATAGGGGCACCTCTGGGCGCGCTGGACGCGAGCCTCGCCGCGAACCAACAGGCGATGTTCGAGCTTCGGGCACAGGTCACGCGTCACGATGAGCTCGTTCAGGCGCAAGCGCGGGCCCGTCAGGAGGAGCTGAATGCGACCGCGACAAGCGACGCCGCGACATTCGCAGCGCGGTCGGCGAGCGTGGTTGTGGCTGACCACACCAGCACGCACTGGCTCCGGATTTTCTCGGCGGGTGCGGCATTCGGCCTCGCCGCAATCGTTCTCCTGGCCGGCGAGCTGCGTGGTCGGCTGCAGCTCCCCCGATGGCAGCTTCCGCCGCGCCGGGGGGCCGCCTCGGCGCCGATCGCCTCTGCGGCAGCCGACCGTGCGCAAACGCAACCCGCACCGCATCCGAGGCCGGATCCGCGGTCGGGGGAGGCACTCAACCCGCTGGATCCTGATGAGCCACGTTCCGTCGACACGTCCGTCGAGCGGCGCGCGTATCTTCTCGACGTGCCGGAGCGCGAGCGCGACTTCTACCTCGCCCTCGCAGTTTCACAATCGGAGGATCCCGACGGGGCCGCGTCCACTTCTCTCGACCTCGTCCGGGAGGAAGAGCGCGAGCGGAACCGGGACACCGCGGCTTCGCCGCAGCCTGTCGATGAGGGCGGCGGTCCTCTGCCTGCGAAGGCGTCTGTCGAGGCGGCTACCGCTGCGCCCACGGCCGCCCGTGGCACCGAGGCGGAGCTCAGCGGGTCGCCGGTGAAGCAAACGCAACCAGATTCTGAAGGTAACTCCGCCGCGTCTCGTCGAACGCACCGCCGCACGTGACGAGGCGCAATGTCGGGCCGGGCGTCGGACCGAAGATCACACTGGTCGGGAATGAGTCCTTGGGGAACTGCTCGACGCGGTCGATCACAAAGCGCGCCACGGAACCGTCGCCTCGAGTGACCGCTACCGCGTCACCTGCACGCACTTCGTGCAGTCGGAAGAAGACTGCCGGACCGGTCGTCGAGTCGACGTGACCCGCGATCACGGCCGGTCCGTCTTCGCCCGGCCGCGGTCCGCCCGCGTACCAGCCGGCCTCCTCCCAGCGCCCGGGAACTTGCATCGTCCCGTCGGGTGCGAGACCGAGCGACTCGAGGTTGGTGCTCACTCCGATCGAGGGGATGTCGAGGCGCACGGGAGCCGCGGCGGCGAGAACAGGGCTACTGGGCTGGTAACGCGGCGGGGTGACTGAGGGTGGGCTGCCCTTCGCCGCCTTCATCACATCGAGCCGGCGCACCCGCGTGGTGGATGTCGACGACGAACAGCCGACGGACGTGGCGACCAAGGCCACCAGCCCGAGCGTGGCGAGCGCGCGCAGGACCGATTGGCGATCTGGTCCCGCCGACCAGTGGTGCGGGGTCACCGGTGGTGCTTGGCGTGCTTGTGGGCTCGATGTCGAGCCTTGTGGTGCTGCGCGTGGTGGCGGCTCCGATGGTGGACTTTGTGTACCCGCACGCGAGCGGTACCGCCACCTCCGGTTTTCGCGGCGCCAGCCGGCGTCAGTGCTGGGCCGCGGGCGTCGACCACGGGCACGAATTGCGTCGGCTTGCCCGCGCCACCGATCACGGCGAACGAGTAGATGATGCCGGCGCCGACATCGACGCCCGGGACGTTCAGGAGCACGTTCTGATGTGCGGAGCCGAGAACCTGTAGGTCGTGCTTGCCCGCGGGTACCTGCTCGTAGGGCGACGCGGCGGCGAAGCCGATGCTTCCGGGAAATGGCGGCCCGCCGGCCACGGTTACGTCAATGGGCTCGATGCCAACGGCGGCGTTGATGATGCGTACTTTCGCGGCGCCGGCCTCGGGTGCGCTGAGATCGTCGTCGAAGATCTGGCCGCGAAGCTGCTTGTTCAGCCCGACGCCCGCGACCGTGTGTGCGCTGCCGGCCGCGAGGGTCACGTTCGCCGACAAGAGTGGTGTCGACGTCGCGGGCGCACCCACCGGCCGTAGCGCAAGTTGATGCGGACCGGCCGGCAATGTCGCGTAGTCCGACACGGTGTTGTAGCTGACGTTCTGGAGCTCGCGCGTGCTGTCGACCCATACGTCGACGCCGGCCGTGTCGGGTGAGAAATGAGCGACTCGCACGAGTGCTGACCCCGGCGCTGCCGCGGGTGCATCGAGGGCCCCCGAAGCTGGGGCGATAGCCGCCAGGACCGCGAGGGCCGCGAGCGGCGCAACGATCCTTTTCACGACGGTTCGCCCGTGATGACGTCAGAGTCTCCCGTGACCTCCTCCTTCCGCTCTTCACGCGTGAGGTCGATGTGTTTTTCTTCTCCTCCACTGACGTGGGCGGCCGGCGCGCCGTTCGTCCGCGTCGACGCCTCGTGCTGGTCTTGAGCCTGCAGCTCCGGCTCGACCAGGAAGCCTGCGGCCTCGGCGTCTTCACCGGCCTGGGAGCTCGGCTCGATGTCGTGACGGTTGTCATCTTCTTGCTCGTCCGGGAGGCTCGATCCGGGTAAATCGAGGGCCCGCGCGGACGCCGCCGCCAGTTGCTCGGCGTGGCGCGCTTCGGCGGAGAGCTGCTCGGCTTGACGAACCAGCTCCGCAGCTTGCGTCGCCGCTTCCTCGGCTTTGGCTGTGGCGCGCTCTATCTCCGCCCGCGCCGCCGCGGCCCGACTATCTGCGACGCGTGCCCCTTCGCGGGCGGCCTCTTCGGCCCGCCGCGCCTCGCGCGAACGGGCTTCGGCGTTCCGGGCGGCGTCGGCGAGCCGTTCCGCCTCGACCACGGATGCCTCGCGGGCCGCTACCTCGCGGGCCGTCTCCGCCTGTTGCTGCTCCAAGGTAACGAGCTGTCCCGCGAGCTGACGTGTTCCCGCCTCGGAACCGGCGACGTGCTCCGCAGCCTCTGCAAGTGCTTGTTCTGCGGAACGCTCGCGCTGCTGCTGCCGCTCGCGCTCAGCTTGCTTGAAGGCTTCGATTCGCAACGCGACCTGCTCGTTCTCAATCTCGCGTTCGGCTGCCGCGGCGTCCGTGTCGGCTCGAGCGCGTGCCTCAGCTTCTGCAACCGCCTCCGTCTCCTCTGTTTCCGATGCCGTGACAACGTCACCGACAGCGGCCTCGAGGGCACGCGCCGCGGCTTCCGCCCGGTCGGCCACGAGCCGGGCCTCCGCCGCACGCTCGCGCGCCACCCGCTGCGTCTCGGCGCGGGCTTCCGCGGCGGTCGAGACGTCCGTCCTGTAGGCCTCCAGACGCCGCCGCTTCCTTCCCGATTCGGCCTCGTCGAACTCGCGCGCGCGCCGTTCGAGCGTTGCGGCTTCGGAGCGACGCCGTTGTTCGGCTTCCTCATCCGCGACCCGGCCTTCTTCCTCGAGCCGCCCGCGCAACGCCACCTCACGTTGTGCCGCCGTGCGGGCCTGCTCCTCGGCGTCGGCCACCGCCTGGCGTGCTGTCTGCGCCTCGTCCGTCGTGCGCTGCGCTCGTCCAATCGCCTCGACCAGCTCGTCGGTACGCTGCGCGACTTCACGCTCGGCCGCTTCTACCAGCGGCGACTTCGACTCACGCAACGAGACCGTCCCACTGCGAGGCGATCGGTAGGCACCCCGACGGGCCCGCGTCTCGCGCGCCGCCTCCTCCTCGGCCCGCCGGGCCCGGGCCCGCGCTCTCTTGCCCACGGGCGCTGCGCGCATCTCACCCTCGGGGGTGACGACATCGCCCACGCCCTGGGATTCGACCGACGGCTCTTCCGGACTCAGTTGCGCACCGGCGCGGGTTGGGTCCGGAGCGCCGTCCGCTCGCTCGGGCTCTTCGCCCGACCCATCGGACGTTGCTCCCGAAGCCGGCGTCCCCGATGCGGACGCGCGATTGCTTCTTCTCCAGGGGCTTGAGGGCATTGGGGCGCTCCTTCGCCGGACTTGCCCGATTCTGCGCGCTCGGCCCTCGGTTGTCTAGGTCGAGGCAGTTGTCCGACCCAGGGCCGAGCGCGACACCAACGACTCGGCGAGCGGTCGGCGCGATGCCCGCGAGATGTCGTCTGTCGGTTGGGATGGCCGTCGCCACCATCGCCCGCGGGCTAGGTTCGGCGACGCGGGTCTGCGGTCGCGCCGGCGACCGGGGGAGGAGCATCCGAATGCCGTGGCGGGCTGGAGCTGTCGCGTGCGCGCTCGCGTGCGCCGGTGCGTTGATGATGATGAGCACGCCTGCGCTGGCTGCGCCGGGCGTGCGCGTGGTGTCGCCACGGGCCACGACCACGGT
>Ga0209526_10002993_pt1 | contig 11468 bp, 10 predicted proteins | sample JacPinW_OM2H0_M1_FD_188566 | JGI IMG/M metagenome (GOLD analysis project Ga0209526, IMG submission 188566) | Forest soil microbial communities from Algoma, Ontario, Canada - Jack Pine, Ontario site 1_JW_OM2H0_M1 (SPAdes) (version 2) | ecosystem: Environmental > Terrestrial > Soil > Boreal...
GACGCGGCGATTCCTTTTGCCGAGCAACACGATTGGATTTACGCCACAGTCGGCACGCACCCGCATGAGGCCAAGGAGCTGACGACCGCGCACCTCCAACGATTGGCTCAACTCGCGAAGCATCCGCGTGTGATCGCTTATGGCGAAATCGGGCTGGACTATTTCTACGATCATTCGCCTCGCGACGTGCAGCAGCGCGTGTTTCGCGACCAGATGGAGTTGGCCGCGAAGGCCAAGCTGCCGATCATCATTCACTGCCGAGACGCATGGTCCGATTGCTTGGATATTCTCGAGGAGCACTGGCGTCCAACTGGCCTTGGCGGCATCTTGCATTGCTTCACCAGCACGCTGGAAGATGCGAAGCGCGGGCTCGACATGGGTTTCCTGATTTCGTTTGCGGGGAATTCGACATATCCGAAGGCGCAGAACCTTCGTGACGTAGCGAAAGCTTTGCCGCTCGAGAACCTTCTGATCGAAACGGACTCTCCGTTCCTTGCGCCGCAGCCCTACCGCGGAAAGCGCAACGAGCCGGCCTACGTGGGCGAGGTAGCTAAGGCTATCGGTAGTGTGAGAAACTTAGCCGCGGAAGAAGTTGCGTTGGCCACGGCAGGGAACTTCCGGCGCTTTTTCGGCCTAAGCGGCGGTTCGCCGGCAAAATCTGCGGCAGCAGAACCGCAATAGTTCGCCCGCGCGCACGTTCGCGTGGTATTGTCCGATGCCTAATGACGCAGGATCGAAGCAGGCCAGGGAGAAAGTCATCGCACTGCTGACGGCCAGGGAAATTTTTGATCTCGTCCGGGACGACCTTGCCCTGGTCGAGCAGGAATTGTCGCGGCAAACTTCCGCTGCATTCGAGCCGGTTTCCGAAATCATTAGTTATCTCTTGGGCGGCGGTGGCAAGCGTTTGCGTCCGGCGCTCTTGCTGCTCTCGGCGCGCTATGCCGGGCGGACCAACAGCGAGGGGGCTATTCGGCTGGGCGCGGTAGTCGAGCTGCTGCATAGCGCCACGTTGATTCATGACGACGTGATCGATAGCGCCAACACACGGCGCGGGCGCCCTTCGGCGAATTCGCGGTGGGGCAACCATCGCAGCGTGCTGGTCGGGGACTGGCTGTACATGCTGTCGTTTCAGATGGCGTTGGAAGAGCGCAACTTTCGCATTCTCGACATCCTGATTGATCTTACGCAAAAAATGGTAGAAGGCGAGCTGATTCAGCTCGAGAAGATGGGGCGCATCGACGTTACGGAAGAGGACGCGTTGCGACTGGCTACTTATAAGACGGCGTGTCTATTCAGCGGCTGTGCGCGCCTGGGCGCGGTGCTTGGCGGCCTTGAAGACGCGGGCGAAGAGGCGCTTGCGGAATACGGGCGATATGCGGGACTCGCTTTTCAGTTGGTGGATGATTTGCTGGACTTTACGGCGTCGGCGGAACAGCTCGGTAAGCCGGTGCTCAGCGATTTGAAAGAGGGAAAGGTCACGCTTCCGCTGATCTACGCCATGGAGAATGGGCATCGCGATGCGCGGGAGTTGGTGGCGCGAGTTCTCGAAGAAAAGGAATTTGATTCCGTGCGCCCGGAGACGATTGTTGCGTTGGTGCAAGAATCTGGCGCCCTGGACCGGGCACGCAACTTGGCGCATGAGTATGCGCGGCGCGCCAAGGCCTGCCTTAACGGACACGGTGATTCGGAGTATGCGCGGGCGCTGCTGACGTTGCCGGATTTTATTTTGGCGCGCGAGAATTAGGCCCGCTGATCCGTACGCAGTCAAGACCTTGCCTAGCTGGGGCGCAACAGTGCTGCGCCCCTACGTGAAACATGCTTCCCTTCAAGGTTGTCTATCACGATAAATATGATCTGAATCTTGGGCCGCACGTTTTTCCTTCGCAGAAGTTCCGGCTGATTGCCGAAGCGCTCGTCGCGGAGAAGATCGCGGCTCGCGATGATGTTGTGCAGCCGGAGCCTGCAAGTGATGAAGACATCCTCCGAGTCCACACGCCCGACTGGGTGCGGAAGCTCAAGACCGGTACGCTGACCGCGAGCGACGTGATGCTGCTGGAAATTCCGTACTCGCGCGAGCTAGTGGAGGCGGTGTGGCTTGCTGCGGGAGGATCGATTCTCGCCGCCCAGCGCGCACTGCGTGACGGCTTTGGCGCGAACATTGGCGGTGGATTTCATCATGCGTACCCCGATCATGGCGAAGGATTCTGTGCCATCCATGATGTTGCGGTTGCGATTCGGCGGTTGCAGGCGGATGGCGCGATTCGCAGGGCCATCGTGGTCGATACGGATGTGCATCACGGGAACGGCACTGCCGCTATTTTTCGCGGTGATCCTTCGGTGTTTACGATTTCCATCCATCAGTTGAACAATTATCCGGGGCACAAGCCGCCATCGAGCGTCGACCTGAACATGGCGGATCGCGTCGATGACGATGAATATCTGGGGGCGCTGCTGCCCGCGGTGGAAAAGGCGCTCGATGAATTTCGCCCGGAGATTTTGTTTTACATCGGGGGAGCGGACCCATTCTGCGAAGACCAACTGGGCGGACTGTCGCTGACAAAAAAGGGCCTGATGGAACGCGATCGGCGCGTGTTTGAGGAAGCGCGGCGGCGCGGGATTCCGGTGGTGACCACGTTGGCGGGAGGATATGCGCGGCGAGTTGAGGATACGGTGCGCATTCACGTCAACACGATTTTGGCTGCGCGGGAAATTGCGGGGAAATTTCCGCTGAAAGCTGAGAGTGCGTCGTAGGGCGCGCGTTCCCGTCTTACGGTTTACGACGCGCGCAGGCGAATCTCGCCGGAAACGGTGTGCACTTCAACACGTCCGCCATTTCCGCTGCCAACGCGGGCTCGGAGTGAATGCTTTCCCCGTTCTTCGACTACGATGGGAATGTCCGTTTTGATTTCACCGGAAATGGCTTCGGCGGCCAAATGAAAACTTGCGGTCGCCGGCACGCCTAACTGCACGCTTCCTGAAGCAGTCTTAAGATCCCAATAGCTGCTTGCGCCCGGATTGCCCCGCACGTTCACGCTGCCGGATGCCGCATGCGCTTTCACGTCGCTGGTGGCGCCTTCCACGTCAAGCGAGCCGCTGGCAGTAGACGCATCGACGCGTCCGCCGGGTTTTGTAATTTGTGTCGACCCGGAAAGCGCGCTGATGCGCACGTCTCCTTTGATGTTGGAAACGGTCACCGTGCCGGAGGCGCTGTTGGCGCGGATGTCGTCGCCGATATTGTCGGCGCGGATGGAGCCACTCAGCGTGGAAAGCTGCGTCTGCCGCTCGATGTGGCTCACGCGAATGGAGCCGGATGCTGCTTCCGCCTTCACCGGGCCGCGTACATCTTGAATGGATTGTGTGCCGGAGATCACGGAAGACGCAACTTCCGTGTCGCGGGGAACCTCAATGACATAACTGACGTGGACATTGCGCAGACGGCGCAGTTCTTCGCCGATGCGGACGGTGTTGCCGTGCTGCTCGATGGGCGGATTGGCGAGCAGGTCACTCATGCGCTTCTCGGGGCTTTCGAATCCCATGCCGGACGCGCGAGCGTCCGCATGAACGTGCACCTTACCGTCGGCGCTGCCGGTGATGGAAACGTCGCCCGAAGTGTTGTTGAGCTCAAGGCGAATCGGCCCGTTGACGCTGAGGGTGCGGTCGAAACTGCCGCTGGCCGATGGTCCCATCGCGCAGCCCGCGGTTGCCAGGGCGGCGCAGAGGAAGCCTGCCAGCGCCGCGAATTTGCGATGTTTCATCGTTCCTCCATGCGAGTTCAAGGCGAGAGCCGCGTGCCTACCGCGCGATCGTAAAGCCTGTCTAAAGGAAGATACGGAAATGTGCGGAATTATGTTCCGAACACCGCATACGCTCAAGTGCGTTTCTGCTGCGGCAGCATTTCGTTCAGCGAACCTTGGCGATAGCCTTCGAGGTCGAGCGCGACATACGTGAACCCGGCCCGCTTCAGCGCTTGAGAGATTGCTGCGCTCGTTTCCTTCGAGAGCGCGCGGTCCATCTCTTCCGGCGCGATTTCGACCCGGGCGAGATTGTCGTGCAGTCGCACACGGAATTGGCGGAAGCCGAGTTCGCGCAGGGCGGCTTCGCCGCGCTCGATGAGCGTGAGGCGCTCCGGCGTGACTTCTGTTCCGTAGGGCAGGCGAGAGGCGAGACACGCGGAGGCGGGGCGATCCCAACTGGGCAATCCGGCGCGCTGCGAAAGCTGGCGAATTTCGGATTTGCGCAGCCCGGCATCGAGCATCGGCGCTAATACGCGATGTTCTTTCGCGGCGCGATGGCCGGGGCGGAAGTCCAGCGTGTCGTCGGCGTTGACTCCGTAGGCCGTTGCGGTAAAGCCGCGCTGCTGGGCCATCGCGTCCAGCACAGAGAAAAGCTCGTCTTTGCAGTAGAAGCAGCGGTCGGCGGCGTTCGCGCGGTAGGCAGGGTTTTCCATCTCGTGCGTGTCGACGAATTCGTGATGGATTCCGAACTTACCGACAAATTCGTCGACCGCGGCGCGGTCATAAGCGGAAAAGCTTGGGGAAAGCGCGGTGACGGAAAGCGCCCGCTCTCCGAGTGCGCGTTGCGCGGCCCACGCCAAATAGGCTGAGTCAGCGCCTCCGGACAGCGCAACGATCAGAGAGCCGGCTTCGGCGAGACGCGCGAGGAGCGAGGTTTCCTTTTGCTCCGGCGAACGGCCCGAGTTTTCGGCAGCGCGAATCGGAACGAACGCAGTCATTGGAAATCAGTATAACGCACAGTTAAGATGCATCGCGGCTTTTGAAAAGTATCCATCGAAATCGAGCGACGTAGGACTTACTTGAAGTCCAGTAGCACGTCGACCGTGCCCTTGGCTTCATCGGGCTGCAGCCAGTGGCCCACTTCATCGTAGTGAATTGGCATGTCCTTGAAAATTTCGGTCGAGTGCGCTTGCAGCTTGGTTAGAAATTCCTCGTAGCTCGCTTTATCGAAGAGCTGGCCTTGCGGAATAGGCCACGCGTCGCGCAGGCGTCTTTCGGCGTTCGGGGACAATCCGGTGATCACCATAGAGCGGAAGTGAAACGGCTTTCCTTCCTCGACTTGCACGCGGTAGGCAACCGTGTGGGCACTATCATCGTACGTCGCGACCGGTTCTACTTTTGCTTGCATGTAGCCGCGCTTTCCGTACTCGTCGCGCACGCGATCCCAGCCTGCTTCGATGGCCATGCCGTCAGCGACAGCGCCGGACTTTACTCCTATGGTGTTCGTTAGCGTGATGGTCGAGAGCACATTGTTTCCGGTCCACTCGACGCCTTTCCAGTGATAGACCGCGCCGGGATTGACGGGGACATACACCGGAATTTGCTCGGGCAGCTTTTTGTTCGGGTTTCCGCTTAGGCGCACTTCTGGCGGGCCGAGTTTCGCGCGTAGAAAACCCTTTTGCAGAAACGTCGGGCGAATCTGTTCGGTCAAGAACATGTCGATGGACGTGCGTGAATACGGCTTGCCGAGCAACTCAGGAAGCTCCTGGCGAACGGCCGGCGACGAATTGAGTGCGGGATCGCTGAACTCGACGCCCGCGATGTGCAGAGCTTCTGCATTGATGCGGAAGAGTTGGACGCTGCCGTCGCCGACGGGATTGGAGGCGACCTGGTGCTCGATCGCGGCTTGCAGACCATGTGTCACAAGAAACTGGCTGAGGGCGTCGGCAGCCTGGTCAACGACGGCGCCATTTTCGGGCAACGTGCCATCGTAAAAGGGGAGCTTGGCGCGAATGGCGTCGTTGAGTTCGCTGTCGGCGAACCATGGCAGATTGTCGAAATAGGCTGGAACGCGCGGCGCCTCTTCCACGTGGAAGATAACTGCGACGCCGTCGGTGCGCGACTGAAAATTGTATCGGACCTTTGCGAAGAGACCGCTCTGGACTAATTTGTCGGCTGCCGCTTGCAGGTCGTCTTTTCCCACTTGGGCGCCGATTTGCAACCCGGTCAACGCGGCGATTTGGAGCTCAGGGAGGGATTTCAGTCCGTCAGCGCGGATTTCGCGGAGAGGTGCGGTTGCGACCGGAGCAGGGGGCGCCGTTTGCGCCCAGGCAGAAACTGCACAGGCGGCCGCGAGAATCAATGCCATCGGACGAATATGCACGCGCATGTGGTTAGTTTACCGAAAAAAGTTCTTGCCTGCTGCCAGCGCACAGGGTTTTGTAGGGGCGCAGCAATGCTGCGCCCCAATCAGCGAGATTGAAGCGAATGGCCCAGTTGAAACGCGAGGCGATTCAAACCTGCCAACCGGACTACAGCGCGCCGAGGTGGGGCGCAGCGTGCTGCGCCCCTACGAGGAAGTCATTCTACGGTTACGGATTTTGCCAGATTGCGGGGCTGGTCGACGTCGCAGCCGCGCCGCACGGCAATGTGATACGCCAGAAGCTGCAGAGGAATAATCTCGAGTAGGGGCGAGAGCAGCTCCGGAGCCGACGGAATCTCGATCACATGATTGGAGGCTTGCCGGGCGAGGTGGTCGCCGGCGGTCACGACTGAGATCACGATGCCGTCCCTCGCGCGAACTTCCTGGATGTTGGATACGCTTTTTTCGTAGCGTGTGACGGAATCGGGATCGTTTTCGTCGTGCGTGGCAAGAACGACCACGGGAAGATTTTCGTCGATCAGCGCGTTTGGTCCGTGCTTCATTTCTCCGGCGGGATAGCCTTCCGCGTGGATGTAAGAAATCTCCTTCAGCTTCAATGCCCCTTCCAGCGCGATCGGGTAGTGAATGCCGCGTCCGAGGTAGAGAAAATCCGTGTTGCGGAAGAATTGGCGAGCCAGCGTTTCGTACACCCCTGTTTCGTCGCCTTGGAGGACCGTCTCGATTTTGTGCGGGATGCGCGTAAATTCCTGCAGCAAACTTTTGGCTGCTTCGCTGTTCAATTTGCTCCGGACTTGGCCCAGGTGCGCGGCCAGAAGTAGCAACGCTGTGAGTTGAGAAGTAAATGCTTTTGTGGAGGCCACGCCAATTTCCGGGCCCGCATGCGTCAAAATTGTCCCGGCGGCTTCGCGCGTGACCATCGAGCCCATCACGTTGCAAATCGCGAGCGTCGGTGAACCCTTCATTTTGGCTTCGCGCTGGCCGGCGAGCGTGTCCGCAGTCTCGCCCGATTGGCTGATGCACACGGTCAAGGTCTTGTTGTCGAGAATGGGATCGCGATAGCGAAATTCGCTGCCGTAATCGACTTCGACCTGCATCCGAGCCAGCCGTTCAATCATGAATTTCCCGGCGAGGCCGGCATGCCAGCTTGTTCCGCAGGCTACGATGCGCACCTGCTGAAATTCGCGGAATTGTTGTTCCGTGATCTGCATGTCGCCGAGGAAAATCTTCCCGGTGTCCTGTGAGATCCGGCCGAGCAGCGTGTCGCGCACAGCGCGCGGCTGTTCGAATATTTCTTTCTGCATGAAATGCTTGTAGCCGCCCTTTTCCGCCATGATGGGATCCCAGGCGACGTGTTGCGCAGGCCGCTTGACCGGCCGGCCGTCATGGTCCATCACGCAGACGCCTTGTTGCGTGAGCACGGCGATATCGCCATCGGCGAGAAAGAAGATTTCTCGCGTGTGCTCGAGCAGCGCGGGGATATCGCTGGCCACAAAAAATTCGCCGTCACCCAGGCCGATGACGGAAGGCGGTCCCATACGCGCGGCCACGATTTTGTGTGGATCTTTTGCGGACATGAATACGAGCGAGTAGATGCCGCGCAACTCTTTCAATGATCGACGGACCGCTTCCTCGAGCGGAGCATTCTTGGAATTCTTTTCCACCAAGTGCGCGACGATTTCGGTATCCGTTTCCGTGACGAACTTGTGCCCCTCACGCTGCAACTGCTCTTTCAGCTCGAGATAATTTTCGATAATGCCGTTATGCACGACGACTATCTGTCCGGTGCAATCGCGATGCGGGTGCGCGTTCTCCTCGGTGGGGCGCCCGTGCGTGGCCCAGCGAGTGTGGCCGATTCCGTAGGTGCCTTGGATCGGTGATTTCTGCAGCACTTCTTCCAAATTGCGCAACTTTCCGGGTGCTCGGCGCACTTCGAGCTTGCCGTCGTTCACCACGGCGATTCCCGCCGAGTCATAGCCGCGATATTCGAGCTTGCGCAGGCCTTCAATAATTACGGGAACGACCTTTTTCGGTCCGATATAACCGACAATTCCGCACATAACGCGGTTTCTCCTGAGGGGACGCTAGGCTTAAGAGCGTAACACGGAGTTACTGGGCGCCGTCACGCGGTCATCGCGGCGGTGCGAAAACGCGAGCCGGCTCAGTCCACAATTTCGAATCGATATTCCTCGATCACCGGATTGGTGAGCACTTCCTTGGAAATGCGCTCGAGCTGCGACTGCGCCTCGTCGCGGCTCCAGCCGTCGAGATTTAGCACAAAGAATTTTCCCTGGCGCACATCACGCACCTGCTTGTAGCCGAGGCCGGAGAGAGCATGCTGAATGGTTTGTCCCTGCGGATCGAGGACCGTGCGTTTTGGCATCACCCAAACATGTGCTTTCATATCGCCAATTATAGCAGTGTCCCCTTTCCTCTCCGCATTTCCGTCCGCCATACAACACGGTACGTGACCGGTTGCGTCCGGGTGTACATTGGGTCGTGAGGACGCAGCTAAAAATGGAGTAGCCATGACCTCAGAAGCCATTCGTAGCAAGGCAAGCGATGACGAGGTGTTGCCCGCGTTGCCTTTCGATTCCTGGAAAGACACGCTTGCTACTTTGCATATGTGGGCGCAGATCGTCGGGAAAGTCCGCCTGAAATTGTGCCCGCTCGTAAACCACTGGTGGAACGTGCCCTTCTATGTCACGGCGCGGGGCATGACCACCTCGGCGATGCCTTATCAGCAGCGCGCTATTGAGGTGGAGTTTGATTTTATCGAGCATAAGCTGGCAATCGAGACGAGCGAAGGGCGCGTTGTGACCATGGCTCTGGAGGCGCAAAGTGTGGCACAGTTCTACAAGACCTTCATGGCGGCGCTGAGAGAACTCGGCGTAAGCGTGCACATATGGACGATGCCATGCGAGGTTCCCAGTCCCACGCCATTTGAGCAGGACAATGTTCACGCGGCGTACGATCCGGTCGCTGTCCACAAGTTCTGGCGCATGCTGGTCTGGGTCGATCAAATATTCAAGGAATTCCGCGCCGGCTTTCAGGGAAAGGCCAGCCCGGTACATTTTTTCTGGGGAAGCTTTGATCTTGCAGTCACACGCCTCTCCGGGAGAGCGGCCCCGGAGCGGCCGGGCGCCGACAGCATTACGCGGGAAGCTTACTCTCACGAAGTCAGCAGCGCGGGATTCTGGCCCGGCGGAGGGGATATCAAGGGGCCCGCTTTCTACTCGTACGCTGCACCAGAGCCGGCAGGTTTTGCAGAGCGGCGCGTTCGGCCGCAAGCGGCCTTCTACCACCCGCAGATGAAAGAATTCTTGCTCATGTATGACGATGTGAGAGCGGCAGCGTCCCCGAAAGCTGCACTGATGGAATTTCTGCAGAGCACCTACGATGTGGCGGCTGACTTGGGCAAGTGGGACCGCAAGAGCCTGGAACGCTAGGTGGCCTAACGAGGTAGATGCGGCGCAGACGCAAGAAGGACAGCCAAAAATGGCTGTCCCACTATTTCGTGGGCAGACCCGTAAACCGCACTCCGGCGCTGTGCACCTTGTGGCGGATATTCAGCCCAATCAGCAGAGCCGTGATCGACTCGACGATGCGCGCGTTCTCCAGCTTGCCGCCATTCAATGCGCGCACGCCGGGGATCTTGGCCGCCAGCTCCATCGCCACTTTCTTGGCGTTTTCGTCATCGCTGCACACCAGCACGTCGCAATCGATGGGTGCATCTCCCGCCAGCAACTCCGCTCCCAAATTCTGAAACGCTGCCGCAATGGCGACCCCTGCGGGCAGCAATTCCGCTGCAGCCTGCGCCGCCGAACCCTGCCATACTCCAATCATGCGGGTCGGCGATCCGCCCACGGTCGTAGCCAGCGGCACTGTGGTGTCAATTACGATGGTCCCGGGCTTCCACACGCCTTTCAATTGCTTCAGCAATGGTGCCTGGCCGGAGAAGGGAACTGTGAGCACCGCGATTTCGCACTGCGCCGCGGCCGCGGTATTCTCCGCTCCTTCGATCTGTGCGGCGCCGCCAACTTGAGTGCGGAGCTGCTGCGCCGTTTCTTGCGCACGCGACGCTTCGCGGGAGCCGATCACGATATGCTCGCCCGCGCGCGCAAGCCGGTTCGCTAGCCCCCATCCCTCGGGCCCCGTGCCGCCTAAAATCGCAATCTTCCGCGCCATCGTGGGTACTCCTTCTCGCTTACTGCTGCGCGAAGATTATACGTGACACAAGGACGCGACCTCGCGCTGGGTCTGTGTTATCTTCAAAAACTTCCACAATGGCGCCGACAACCCCAACCGCATCCGAATTCCGTCACGCGCTCGGGCAATTCGCTACCGGAGTCACCGTGGTGACCGCCGAGCGCGCGCCCGGCCGAGTGCACGGCATGACGGCAAACTCTTTTACGTCCGTGTCTCTCAAACCTCTGCTGATCCTCATCTGCGTGTCCCACCAAGCGCAGTTGCTTCCGCTCATCCAGAAACAGAAACGGTTCGGAGTGAGTATCCTTAAGGAGGACCAGCAGGCGATTGCGGAATATTTCGCCCAGACGGTCGAGAATCCGGAAACCGAAAGACGCTTGGGTATTCGTTACCGTTGGACAGAGACAGGCATACCCTTGTTGGAAGATGGCCTAGCGCACTTGGCTTGCAACGTGGTTTCCGAGCATGCCGCGGGCGATCACACCATCTTTATCGGCGAGGTGGAAAGCCTCGATGTCCACGAAGGCAAGCCGCTACTTTACCTGCGGGGGAACTACCGCAAGCTGTGCAGTTAGCCGAAAAAAGAGCGGAATCAGTGGTGTCCGCCAAGCGGATCGCGCTTAACCCCATACTCCGCGCCCCACTTATCGGTCATGTGCGAGCGAATCTCCCACAGCTCCGGGAAAAATTTGTGTCGCATGCCTTCTTCGAGGATCTCCACGGGGCGGCCTTTCAGCGATTTCGAACCGAATCCGATGGTGCGATGAATCAACTGCATGTGCTCGTAACGGAATTTCTGGAATAGCTCATCGAATTCCGCCAGGGCTTCGGCGATGACGTACGCGTCGCTGTGCGTGTACTCAGTGTCGTAGATCTTTTCTAGCGTCAGGCCATGCTTGTCCAAGTAGTGCTGCTTGAACGAATTCCACAGCGGCTGATACATCTTCAGAAGCACGCGAAAGCCGGGCGATTCCTGGCCGCTGCCGTTGCCGAGTCGCAAGCGAATCTCTTGATATTCCTTGGGCGACATGATCTCCAGCAGGGCGATCTGCTGAATCATCAATCGCTCCGCGGTGTGTACCCGGCGGAAGAGCGTGATAACGCGATTGGTATTTTCCTGCTGCAAATAATCGTCGATATCCAGC
>Ga0209526_10002994_pt1 | contig 11464 bp, 10 predicted proteins | sample JacPinW_OM2H0_M1_FD_188566 | JGI IMG/M metagenome (GOLD analysis project Ga0209526, IMG submission 188566) | Forest soil microbial communities from Algoma, Ontario, Canada - Jack Pine, Ontario site 1_JW_OM2H0_M1 (SPAdes) (version 2) | ecosystem: Environmental > Terrestrial > Soil > Boreal...
CATCTCTTTCCCAATCCGTATAATACTGTACGCAAAAGAGTGTATTTGTTCGATGAGGAAACGCGGTGGCCGCGGGAGGTACGCGGGCGATCGCGCCACCATAGGCCTCGAAAATGACGCTAACGCCGCCGTGCGGCCAGTGCTGGCCGTTAAACTGTCGAATGATGTCGGCAATAGCGTCGTCGGTTAAGAGTTGATCGGCGTAGTCCGATTTCGCTTTAAAAAATATCTGAGGCTTGTCGTCACCGTAGAAATGGATCGCTGCACCGAGAAAAGATCTGGCGTGAATGGTGAATGCCTTGGGTCGGATGGAAGTCAGCGGACCGAGCATGCGAGTCAGTTCTGCATGGGTTGGAGTTGTACCGGCCGTCTTAGGTAAGAGCTGGCCTCCACAGTGAACTCCAATTATCCCAGCGCGTCCGGAATCTATCGCCAAATGACAGGTTAATTCGTCCGGAGCGAAGGGAGCGAACTTTTGCCAGCTGGCGAGTACTTGTGCCGCCTTGGCCGGAGGCCAGGAAAGATAAAAAATTTGGACATTGCTGACCGCATGAACCTGGAACTCGAATTCAGTCACGACGCCGAAGTTACCCCCTCCTCCTCCTTTCGAAGCCCAGAGTAAATCAGGATTTGTCGTGCTGTTGGCCTGAATGTTATTTCCTGATGCATCGATCATGGTTAGAGAAAGAAGATTATCGGTGGTAAGACCAAATTTGCGCGAAGATAGACCGTGACCACCGCCAAGCGTCAGACCCGCTATGCCAACCCGAGGACACGATCCAGCGGACAGACCAAGGCCGCGCACGAAAAGGCTGTCATTTATTTCTACGAGGCGCGCCCCAGCACCGATTCTTGCGGTCTGTTTGGAGGCGTCTACTACGATTTTTCGCATTGGCTTTACATCTATAACGACCCCGTCTACCAGAGAGAAACCCTCGAACGAATGGCCGCCGGAACGGCCGCGAATCGGGATAGCAAATTTCTTCGCCCAAAGAATCGTCTGGCTAACGGCCAACGGTGTTTTGCATTCGACCAATACCTGAGGCACGACCTTGATTCGCGCATTGAAATTAGCTAAATCCTTGATCGAGTCGATGCCTGGAACCAAGACTGTTCCGTCTTTGGAGCCTATCGCGGATCGCAGTTCATCGATCGGAGCTGGGGCCGGATGCGATCCTTCCGTGGATGTACCTTGGAGCAGTGTTCCAGGTCCTGCGGCAACATACACTCCGCCCGCTATAGTTAGTTTTGCGGTGGTTGAGATGAACTGGCGGCGATTCATGATAAGTCAGGTAGGGCGGTCCATCCCGGACCGCCGAGGCTCGTTCATTTCGCGCAAAAAATCTCTCGGTTCTCTGTATTCTTTTGCGGCAATTGGCTCGTTTCTTTCGAGCGTTAGTACGTCATTCAACGTACGGACAAACAATACTATTTGTGGATAATAGTATTACTTGTGAATAATCGACTTCGACATCTGATGCGCTCGATATCTAAAATCAGCCGTCGCGGTTTGCACTAAATATGCCCGGACCCACCTCCATTACACAGCTCCACCTCGCGCCTTTACCTGGGAAGACCTATTTCGATATCGATCGGGAATGGCGAGAGGAATTCATTTACTTTTTGCTGGTTGATCGCTTCCAGGATGACGGTCCACGAACGCCGGTTTTGCAGACGCACCGCTCGAAAGGCGTACACACACCGGACAATGCGTTTTATGGCGGCACTATCAAAGGGATTACCCGCAATCTTGACTACATCGCAGCCCTCGGGTGCACAGCAGTCTGGCTTTCCCCAGTGTTCGAAAATAATCCGGGAGCTTACCACGGCTACAACATTAATAATTACCTTGATATCGATCCACACTTTGGCAGCAAGCAAGATCTGATTGACCTCGTTGATGCGGCTCATGGTTTTCAAAGGAATGGCAAATCGTATCCGATTCGTATCATCCTCGACGTAGTGGTTAATCATTCGGGTGACAACTGGTCTTATCCGGGAGGCTTCACTTACAACTACAGTAATGATCAGCAGTTTCCTTTTGGATTTTGGCGACGCGACGATCGACCAATCCCTATCGAATTACGCAATGAGAACTATTATCACCGGCGCGGTAACATGGCCGACTACGACCATTATCCGGAAAATCAGCATGGCGACCTATGTGGGTTGAAAGATTACGCCAACGACGACGATGATACTGGTTCAGCGGTCATTAATGCGCTAATCAAAGCGCATTGTTATTGGATTCGTGAAGCGGATGTCGATGGCTTTAGAGTAGACGCGGTGAAGCACATGGGAGAGTTAGCGTGCTCCCGATTTTGCTCGAACGTCCGCGAATATGCTTACTCCCTGGGCAAGCGAGGCTTCTTTCTTTTCGGGGAGTTGGCCACTCCGGACGATGATGTGGTTAATAGATATATTGGGCAAAATACCTCTCGCCAGGATGGGAATAGTACGGTGTTCTTTGGGCTTGATTCTATTCTGGACTTTCCTCTCGCCGAAGGTCGATACAACGATCCGAACCACCGACCGTTGCGCGACGTGCTCAAAGGTCTGGCCGGGCCGGAGAGTCTGTTTAATCGGTTGGAAGCACAGCGTGAGCGTGCCCTGAACCGGGGAGAAATCGGACGATATTTAGTCACTTTTGTCGACAACCACGACACATTCTGGCAACCGGGCGGCCGATTCGGCGCAAACGCATCGAGTGAGCAAATCATCGGCGCGATTGGTTATCTGCTTTGTGCGCTGGGAACGCCTTGTATTTATTACGGTACCGAGCAGGGCTTTGATGGAACCGGCGGAGACAATGATGTGCGGGAGGCAATGTTTGATCAAGCCATGCCGCAACGGAGTCTTTTGAATCCGGAATGCGTCATCTACCAGGAAATTGCCAAAATCGCCGCGGTAATGCGAGCAACGCCTGCCCTGCGGTTCGGTCGCATGTATTTTCGCCAGATATCAGGAGACGGTGTTCACTTTGGCATGCCCTTTGGGACAACTTACACTTTAGCGTTTTCGCGGATTGTATACGGCACCGAAGTTCTCGTTGCTTACAATGTTTCTGATCAGCCCAGGAACGATTCTATCATCGTGGATGCCAGCTTGCACAAAGCTGGTGACGTTCTGAGTTTCCTTTTCGGGGGTCGAGGTGAGGTTCCCGTCCAACAGTCTCCTGACGGGACGGCGTTCGTAACACTACAGCTCGCTCCCCAGCAGTTCGTAGTTTTAAAATGACCTGCGTCCCAGCGTTAGAGAGTCGATCGTGATTCACTCATCGAGTTGATGGCAATCGCCGCTTAAACTTGGGTAAGCGTGTAAGTTTTTTTATCTCTCCCTCGGGAGCCGTACGTCATTCGACGTATTGTGCGCGGCCATCTCATAGCGGTAGATTGAAGTCGCCCAGAATTGATACGCAAGGTTGTTTTGCTGCCGATCGCGTTCTTCCCTGGTGCGATGTGTTTTCAACTACTAAGCCCGCTTATGAAAAAGCAATCTGTCGGCGCTCGTGACGATGTCGCCGGTGCCCCCAAGCTCCGAACTCGGCGCATACCCGATGCCCCGACCGGGATTTTTGCGCGAGAGATCGCAGAAAAATTCGCTCAGGTCCGTGAAGCGGCAGGCAAAAAGGCATCAAGGAAGGTGGCGGTAAACGGCAGCCCCGTGCCGGTTCCATCTCCATTTCCTTCGCCTAGCGATTGGCGGGACTGCTGGATGTACTTTTTGATTCTTGACCGATTCGCGAATGACCGTTTTGCACCGAATGGACCTTGGAATCAGCGATTTGAGTACCGGCAAGGAGGCACATTCAATGGCGTAACTGCTCATCTCGACTACTTGAAAGACCTGGGGGTGAAAGCACTCTGGATTTCTCCCGTTCTGAAAAACTCGCGGCCAGACTCGCAGTACACGTATCCCGGTTACGATACGCAGGATTTTTTACATATCGATGAACGCTTTGGATCCGACGGGACACTCGCAACCGCAGAAAAAGAACTTCAAGAGCTGGTCTACCAGGTTCATGCGCGGAGCATTTACGTTATCGTCGATATAGTAATCAATCACGCGGGTGAGGTTTTCGACTATGTTTACGATGGGGGAACCGTAAGGGAATTAAGAGAATCTAAGGTAAGGGATGCACCTCCTGGTCAGGAACCTTCCATCCAGTGGTTGAACGGTTATGGTTTCCCGCGGGCCGATTGGCAGGATCAGATCCCAAAGGACACGGCTTTGTCGGCTGACGATGCCGTCTATCCGGTTGACCTGCAGGAAAAGCTCTTTTTCCGACGCCGCGGCTCCGTCCCCGTGAAATACCCTAGCTTAGGATCTCCACAGGACTTCATCAGAGGTGACTTTTTTAAGCGACGGCAATTGGTGGTCGAATACGACGCGCAGCCAGTCAGCCAAGCTCGTATCCAGGCACGCTACGGCAGAAGGCCGGTACTTAATATTCTCATTCGCGCCTATCAATACCTTATCGCGAAATTCGACCTTGATGGTTTCCGAATCGACACGACGAAGCACGTTGAACCAGATATGGTCGAGACTTTTGGCAATGCGATGCGGGAGTTCGCTCAGACGGTAGGAAAGCGAAATTTTTTTATTTTCGGCGAAATTATTGATAGCGAGGAAGTAATTAACCGATTCGTCGGTCGACACAACTCGACCACGGAGGGATTTGGTATCGATGCTGCGCTTGACTACCCTCTCTTCTTTAAGCTTCCGGAAATAGCAAAAGGCCAGCGTGATGTCTCCGAACTCGCTAGCGTTTTCAATGACCGCAAGAAAGCTGAAGAGCGACTTATCAGTTCACATGGCGAGGCTGGAAATTACTTCGTCACGTTCCTCGACAACCATGACCGGGTTCAACGATTTAATCACCCGAAAGCGCTGCCCGACCAGATTACCATGGGATTGGGACTGTTATTCTGTTTGCAAGGAATTCCGGCGATCTACTACGGGACCGAGCAAGGATTGACGGGGACCGTCGACGCTGAAAACTATCCCGATCTGGTTAATAACGAATCGGTGCGCGAGGCATTGTGGGGTAAGCCGGAAGCCTTCAACCAGCAAGACGATCTCTATGAACAGATCAAGGCTCTGGGCACGCTACGCCAGGAGCAACCGGCGTTGCGATTCGGCCGGCTCTATTTCCGGGAAGCTTCCGGCAATGGGTGGGATTTCGGCTTATCATCTGGAGCCGGTGGGTTGGTTGCATTTTCCCGCGTCGTAAGTGACATGGAGGTGCTCGTGGTAGCAAACACGAATGTGGGTGAACCATTCGATGGTTTCGTTGTGCAAGATCCAGATTTAAACCGGCATCCACGGCAAATGCGTATTGCCTACAGCAATCGTGGCAACGCTGGTTCGGCCACTGTCCGGCGAATTTCTGGTGCGCGCCTTTTTGAGAACGGACAAATGAAGGCTGTAGTTGATGCGGCTGCTCTGCCCATTGGGCTTGCTCCAATGGAAGTACAGGTATGGGTGCCTGAACAGCCGTTCTCATTTTAAACCTCAGAGAAAAAGGGTTCCAAAGATATGCCTCTTAATTGGTTGATCGATTCGGGCCAGCAGATTGATCCGCGGCCAGACGTGCAGCGCACTACCCTCGGTGTGGACGCTCTAAGTAGATTCGTTTGTAATACCTGGGAAGAGGCGACGGCTGGCGGTAGCCGGCCGTGCGATGCGGTGGTTATTGGCGCCGGCATGTTCGGCGGGTACTGTGCTGATCAAATCTACCGGCTCGGGGCTGCGGACCGTCTCGGTTCCATCGCCAAATCGTTGCACCGAGAACGACGAGCTAGCCAGGGGCGTTCGGAGGGTCTCAAAGTCTTAGTCCTTGACGCCGGACCGTTCCTGATTCCCACTCACGTTCAGAATCTGCCGGGAAACATTGGCCTCGAAGTACCGACCGCAATAAATCCTGCGGCCAGCGAGGCCGGCACTGCGAGGGATTCGGTTTGGGGCATTTCTTGGCGAAGCAACGTCGAGTTTATCGGTCAGCCCTATTGCATCGGAGGCAAATCACTTTATTGGGGTGGTTGGTGTCCGCGACTCCCGGAAGTCGATCTGAAACCATGGCCGTCGACCGTAAGGGAGTACCTTACTGATAATTACCTGTGTTTGGAGAAGAAGACCGGCGTAGTCTCAGAGGACCTGGGGAATCTGGAAGTAAAGACAGAATTTATACAAGGCGCGCTTTTCGATCTGCTCAAGCAGCGCGTTTCAACTTTCACAAAGAAGATTGCCGTTCCGAAACTTGATCCCCCCGAAAACCCACCCTTAGCAGTTCAAGGCAGGTCTCCATCCTCCGGGATTTTCGCTTTCGATAAGTATAGCAGTGTAGCGGTTTTGATTGAAGCCGTCCGTGATGCGGCAAGTCAGCCGGATTCACGGAGGCGGCTATTCGTTGTGCCAAACGCTCATGTGACGTGTTTGAATGCTGCCAATGGTGTTGTCACTTCCATTGACGTCTTCGTGGATGGCGCGAAACGTTCGCTGCCGATCAGCCCCAACTGCTCAGTCGTCCTCGCGCTGGGAACGATCGAATCCACTCGCCTTGCACTGACTTCGTTCCCGACCAGTCCCAACAATCCGGCCCGAGAATTGATGGGACGAAATCTGATGGCTCACTGCCGAACCAACATCTTTGCCCGAATCAGACGTTCCGCTCTCGATCCCAATAACACGCTGCCTAAGGAGTTGGAAACGGCGGCGCTTCTTGTGCGCGGTTCGACGCGGCATGGCAGATTTCAAATTCAGCTGACCGCCTCAGCGAATCTGCAGGGGAACCCTGATGCTCAGCTGTTCGCGATGATTCCAGACATCGATGTGTTAAAAGATATGCGAAGGAACCAGGACGCTAAATGGATCTCAATCTGTTTTCGAGGCGCCTCACAGTTGATCGGTGATCAGGCAACCAGCGTACCTAATCCTTCCGGCCGTTGGATCAATCTTAGTCCGGAGAAGGATGAGTTTGGAATGCGTCGAGCCTATGTTCAGCTCACCACCACCAGTGCCGAAGACGCCCTGGCAGACGCCATGGACGCGACGATCGAGAGATTGGCAAAAGAACTCGCCGGGAACAATCCCAACGACCTCCAAATCACCCGAAGGATTCGCGATGGGCTTGGTACTACCTTTCATGAGGCTGGGACTCTATGGATGGGAACGGATCCAAAAACCTCAGTGACCGACACGAACGGCCGGTTTCACCACATTACCAATGCCTACTGCGCAGACCAGTCGTTGTTCGTGACCGTCGGCTCAGTCAACCCAACTCTAACCGGTCTCGTTCTTGCGCAGAAGGTGGCAGCGGCCGTAGTTGACAGGCACCCAATTCCCAGGCACCTCCCTGAAGTTCGGGGCCACTTTGCCATAAAGGAGAATGGCGAGACCGTTCGTCACAACGAACGCACCAATCCCATGATGGAACCCGTTGAATAGGACCGGCCAGTAGAGCGGTCTCAAAAGCTCTTTCTGAGAGATCTGCGTCGCCGTTTCTACGTCTCGAGCTTCCGCTCAAGATCCCACCGAACTTCAACCCAAACCTTCCAGCCGGAGAAGATGTCCTCGGCCAGACTTATCTCTGGCAATAATCGTTCGTCGATCGGGCGCAATAACCCAGCGCAACATTGGTCCGTCACCGGCAAACGCAGTGATACAGTCCCCGTTTTCTACCTCCCACACCGCAGCGAGTGATCAGCAGAAGCGGAGACAGCCTTGCTGGCCGCTGACTGTGATCTCCACGGTATTGACCAAGTCCGTATGGCCTTGCACCAGTTAGTTTATTCCTTAATCCCACCGGAGGTTAGACCACTAATTACATACTTTTGGCATACTAAGAAAACCACGGTAATTGGGACTCCACCCAACACCGCAAGTGCAGAAAATCGTCCCCAAAGTTTCTCCTGCTCATAGAGGAAGGAATTGGCTCCGACGGCTAAGGTCCAGGTTTCGCTTGTCTGAAGCACCACCGATGCTACCGGATATTCGGACATGGCATAGATGAAAGATAGGATAAATACTACGGCGAAGATCGGGGCACTGATCGGGAGGAGGATGCAAAGAAAGGTCTGAAATCGAGACGCTCCGTCGATTCGAGCGGATTCCTCCATAGTCGCCGGGATAGTTTCGAAGTATCCTTTTATCATCCAGATGTTGATTGAGATGCCGGCCAGATAGATTACTACTAGCCCGAAAACAGTGTTGAGTCCGATGAACCGGAAATGTTGTCCAATATAATCGAGAAGGACGTAGTAAGCGACAAGCGACAAGACTGCTGGAAACATCTGTAAAATAAGGAGCCCATTCAGGATCTGGCTGCGAAATTTAAAGCGCATGCGGGCGAAGGCGTAGGCTGCCGTTCCTGATAGTAGAATGATGCCGCACGCAGAGCAGGACGAAATCAGGACCGAGTTCCAAAGCCAAAGAAGCGGCGGCGTCGAAGCCTGAATCGTCCGCAGTTGCCCGGTCGCCGGATTGGCGATTTCCTGATAAGGAATTCCTAGCACGAATTTCCAGTGCTCTAGGCTCAATTGGTCCGGTCTGATCCAAAGCGTGCTTGGAGGAAAATGGCCTTTGCGCAGCGATGCAACAATGACCATGAGGAAGGGGATTAACACTATTGCGACACAACAAATAAGACAAGTGTGAGCCAAGGCTTTCCGCAGTTCGAGCTTTTGGAGCGGGTTCATACCATGTTGGTCGGCGAAAACTCGTGCTGGAGGAGGATTCCCTCCATGTTCAGATCCTTACATTCTTTGTGCTCAGTCGGAGGTTGACCCAAGCCAGGGTGCCAACAATGAAAAACAGCAGAGTCGCAATAGCGCTGGCCAGACCATAGTTCGTTCCGGAATCCCGGAACGCCAAGTTGAAAGTGTACGTGACCAGGAGATCGGTTTCACCGGCGATACCACCGCCCATCATTCTCGGTCCACCGCCCGTCAGCAGATAGACCAAAGTGAAGTTGTTGAAATTGAAAGCAAAGCTGGCAATCAAGAATTGGCAAGAGCGGTTGAAACACCAACGGCAGGGTTAGCCTGAAGAAATCGACGATCGGATTACTGCCATCGATCGCACTCGCCTCGTAGATCGTCGAAGAAACCGACTGCAACATACCGGTGCAGACGAGCATCATATACGGATAGCCGAGCCAGAGCCGCTCTCGCGAAGCGAATTTCTGGAGTCCCTCGAGCCCGACCAGGGTCTCATCGGGCAATAAAAATTGCCGGCTGCGGATCGGAATGTAGAGCTTCTGACGAGTCACCTGCCCCAGTTCCAACGGTTTTCCCGGTGGCACCGAGCCGCTTGCTAACTGATTTACCTTGGCCGGTCCTTCGCCTTTGGTGGACGCCTGGGCTGCTTTCAGATCCAAGGGTTCGGAAGCGAAACGATGCGACGGATCTTTGTCGTCCTCGAGGTAAAGCACGTAGCGCCCGTCAGGCTGAAGAAGGAGCTTATAATTGTAGGAGACGTCACCGGAGGAAAACGTTTCCTGCTGCAGAATATTCAGGGCCCCCCTCATAGGGGAGTAGATTAGAAGAACTGTATCGGGTGAAGCTGACAAATACCGTATACAAAATCGGAAAAATGACGAACAGAGCAAAGCCGACCAAGCCCGGGAAAAGGTATCGATAAGTATAGGCTCGGTTGCTGAGATAGATGTAAATACCGAGTCCAATGACGACCAGTAGACCCAAAGCGATCCAGGTGCTGCCGGCTTCATAGATAATTAGATCCACATAGAGCGCTGCCAGCGCTACCAACGCTATCAGCAGATGACGGACTGAAAGTGCTGGCCCCGATCCCTTCAAAACAGAAAATCGTTGTAAATGAGTCAAGCCTTTGCGCGCCCGCGTACCACGGGCTTTCGGGATTTCGTCTTCAAGGAGTCGGTCAAACGAGCCCGCCAGCCTCTGCGATACCCTTCCCTACGGTGGCGATTATGCCCGAGTTCTTTGCCTGTTTAGGAGTGGGCCTCGCTATTTCTCCATGTTCTTTTTGGCCTCAGCCAATGCAGCTTCCGGAGGAGCTTGACCGTTTGTAGCAATTTGGAATGCCGGCGCTAAACCGAAATCGATACCGCTTTTGCGCAGATTGGCCCAAGCCCATGGTCCACTAATCATCATCGCCAAATCCCCGCCGTTCATCTTCTGCTCCATGACGCTGTAGGAAGCACCCTTTGGCATGATCCCCGCGTTGATCAAATCGACCACTTCCTTCAATCCTTTCACCGCGCCAGCGTTCGCTACTCCGATGTCTTTTGTATCATATCCGCTCGCTGCGACTTTGAACGGATATCCACCACCACTGGCCAGAAAGGGTCAGGTGAAGTACGGCGTGTTATAATCCTACAAGATTGGAATCACATTGGGAAATTTCGCCTTGAGGTCCTTGGCTAACGCCGGAATCTCGGACAGCTGGGTCGGCGGTTTTCCAGTAATATATTTCTTATTATAGATCAGCGACACTGCTTCCAAGGCGAGTGGATAGCCCCAGATCTGTTTATTATGGGTCACAGCATCCCATGACATTGGAATGAAATTGGCTTTGATGTCCCCTGATATGGTAAGTGGTTTCAAGAGACCCGCGTCAGCCCATTCGCCGATACGATCGTGCGGCCAAAACATGATATCCGGACCCTTGCCGGTCTGGCAGCGGCCTGGAACTTATCGGTTGCACTTTCGGGCGCCTCGACTTTAACCGGTACGCCAAGGTCCTTTTCAAACTTTTTGCCGACTTCCGCTAGGCCGCGGTAACCTTTGTCACCATTTATCCAAACCAAGAGTTCACTATCGGTCCAAGCCAATGCTTGCAATGCCGAACCCAGGACAAAAGACCCGTAAAGAAGCCATTTGATCATATTTCCGGGGAGAGTGGAGGGTCAAAACAGAATCTTGCCTCTCGATAGCGGAGGGCGAAAGCAGTGTAGAAGTTGATCGCAAAAAACGCAACGTTTCACTTGCGGTGAACCCGTGCTGTTGAAAGCGTTTTGCTTCTTTGAGACCAGGATTATGCCCCAACGTAGGCAGCCCAACGTTCTGGGCGCTTGGGGAGGAGGATTAGCGAGGTCAGATGACTTTGGATCAAGCTGCCCAACTCTATTCCAAACCTTCTAACCGGAGCAGATGCCCTCGGCCAGACTTGTCTCTGGCAATAATCGTTCGTCGATCGGGCGCAATAGCGCAGCGCAACATTGGTCCCTCGCCGGCAAAGGCAGTGATACAGTCTCCGTTTTCCACGTTCCACACCCGCAGCGAGTGATCAGCAGAAGCGGAGACAGCTCGCTGGCCGTCAGCGGTTATCGCTACGGTGTTGACCACGTCCGTATGGCCTTCCAGCGCGCGCATCACTTGCCTGTTGCGCAAATCCCAAATCCGCAAGGTCTTGGCAACCGAGGCCGAAATGGCATATTGGCCGTCTGGCGTGACCGCGAGCGAAGTGACCCAGTCTCTGTTGCCTG
>Ga0209526_10002995_pt1 | contig 11462 bp, 13 predicted proteins | sample JacPinW_OM2H0_M1_FD_188566 | JGI IMG/M metagenome (GOLD analysis project Ga0209526, IMG submission 188566) | Forest soil microbial communities from Algoma, Ontario, Canada - Jack Pine, Ontario site 1_JW_OM2H0_M1 (SPAdes) (version 2) | ecosystem: Environmental > Terrestrial > Soil > Boreal...
GAGGCCATATCCGACGAAGCCGCAGAGCTCGACGGCTTCATCCAGAATCTGTTGAACGCGACGCGGGTCACGGCCGGAGGCGTCAGTCCGCATCTGGAATGGACCGATCCGAAGGATATCGTCAACGCGGCGATCAAGCGGAGAACCCGCCGGCTGACGGCGCATCGGATCGAAACCGAATTCGCCGAATATCTGCCGCTGGTTCAAGTCGATTCCGGTCTGATCGAGGAAGCGTGCGGACAGCTCCTGGAAAACGCCGCGAAATATTCCCCGTCCGGTTCGACGATTTTGGTCAGGGCATTCCCCGAAGACGGACACCTTATCCTGTCGGTTTCCGATCAGGGCGTCGGCATCACGCCCGACGAGCAGCAGCATCTCGGCCGCCGGTCGTTTCGAGGCCAGCGACATCAGGCCAACATTCCCGGCTCCGGCCTTGGCTTCTGGATCGCGTCCACCTTTGTCCACGCCAACGGAGGAAAGGTCGGCGTCCTGAGCCGAGGCCAGGGACTGGGGACCACGGTTTCCATCTCGCTCCCCGCCTCGCATACGACTGCTTCCGAATTGACGGCGTCGACCTATGAATAAGCCTGCAAACGTCGTGCTCCTGATCGATGACGAACCAAAGATAAGACGGTTTCTGCGCGCCGGCTTCGAGCTCAACGGCTTTTACGTGCTTGAGGCCGAGAACGCCGCCGAGGCATTGAAGATGGCGACCTTCAGCACGCCCGATCTCATCATCCTCGATCTCGCCCTGCCGGACCTGCATGGAACGGAAGTGCTGGAGCGGCTGCGATCCTGGTCGAATGTCCCCATCATCATTCTCTCCGTCGTATCGGCCGAGGATGAAAAGGTGCGGCTGCTTCAAGCCGGCGCCGACGACTATGTGGTCAAGCCGTTCGGGATGGCCGAATTGCTCGCGCGCAGCGAGGCTGCCTTGCGGCGCTACTTCAAGACCGCAACCGAGAATCCGGTCGTGGTGGCAGGCCCCCTGTCGGTCGATCTTGTGAGCCGTACCGTTTCGGTCAACCAGATCCCGGTGAGGCTGACGCGCAAGGAATACCGCCTGCTGCACATCCTTGCGATGCATGTCGGCCTCGTCGTCACGCACGACCAGTTGCTCAAGGAGATCTGGAGCGGCAACCAGCGCGACAACATCCAGTACTTGCGAATTCTCGTTCGCAAGCTGCGGCAGAAGATCGAGACCGATCCAAATCACCCTCGCCTTCTCGTAACCGAATCGGGTGTGGGCTATCGCCTGCAGAACCGTCTGGAAGCCATTGCGACCGAATAACCGGATTTTCCCGATGCTCCGTCCTTCACCCCGCAAATCCTTTTACGTCGTCGTTTCCTGGACAGGAAACGACCAGGACGCCTGGTGCTGGGAGATACGTCGCAAGCGAAAGCCTATGGGCGTCCGGTTGCGGGAAAGCGGCTTCCGCTCCCACCGCGCGGCGCATCTGGCCGGGAAGCGGGCACTGGAGGATTTTCTGAACGGACTGGCCATGGAACGCATGTCGAGACTCTCTTCCTGATCGCCGTCCGACTCGCAGCGGCAAAGGGTTCGACGCTGGAACGGAAGTTGCTAGAGCGCGACATCAGTCGGATATCGCGCAAGGCATCGTTGTGACCTTCATTGTGAACGCATCCAAAGGCGCAGATGTCGCGGTCACCGTGCGCTTGAGCGTCGTCGTCGCCATCGCCAAGGGACGGTCTCTCCTCGCTGAGGGATGGCAAGTCTTCATCACCGGACCCGACGGCGACCGCTACGATCCGTCCGAGTTCGACAAGCTCTTGCTGCTGAGCCCGGCGCTTCGGTCCGGCCCCGATTAGGCCCTGGTGCAGTGGGTGCCGCGACCGCGGGAACGCGGGCCTCGAACAGCGTGTCTGCCAGAAACTCCAACGGCCAAAATCGATGACCTTTAGGCGTTGCCGCGCCGGGCAACGACCACTACCCACCGCGGTCGATCTTCGACGATATAAAAATAATATATTTTTCCTGCGAGACCACGTATCCTGCATAAGAAAAGGGCGGGGACGGTGGGATTTCTCATTCAAAAATTGAGCTTTTTTGGCTTCGACGTCCAGATTTGGATGCTGATTGTCGTTTTCTTAATCGCGGCCTTCATCGTCTATATCTGGAGGACTCGCGACAAGGTTTGAACGACGCCGATCGGGCTTGCTTCGACGGGTATTCACTTCCGTGGCAATTCGTCTCCATCGCTGTTTGCGCCCGTCCTTGCTGAGCAAGTGACGTCTCCTGTCACCCAATCGCAACGCGCGCGCGTTGCTTACTGATAAGGGCTACCGCTCGCCGTGATGGCGAATTGTCGAAGCCAATTGCACCCAATGTGAAGCCGAGCCGCTGACAACGCTGCATCTCTTCGCACTTACGAAAAATATCTTTTTGTTATTTTTTGGAACGCCTTGTGATGTCGCGAGTGCGCAACGCGTGCTGAAAAAGCGCTTTTGACAGTTATGCGAAGGCTCATTCTGCATCGCGGAATCCAGCGACCCAATCTAAGATCAACTTCAGTACACTTATCGGCCGCAATGGCGCAGGGGGTCTGGATGTATCGACAACTAAAATTGGCTTTCGCAGCGGGGGTTTTGTTCAGCCTCGGTGCAACGGGGGTTGCCTCTAGCGCAGACATGCCTCTCAAAGCCCGGCCGGTCTTGGTGCCCAACCTGTATAACTGGACTGGTTGCTATCTCGGCGCCAATGTCGGCGGCGCCTGGGACAAGATCGACACCACGCAGGTAGGGGACGACGTCGCCGGCCCCGTTTTTGTGGACTACGGCCGCGAGAAAGACAGCTCTATCGTTGGCGGCGGTCAGGCCGGTTGCGACTTCATGGCCGGCAAGGATCTGGTGTTCGGCGTGCAGAGCACGTTCGACTTCGGCAGCGTCAGCGGCACCCATACGATCCCCGGTACCACTTTCACCGAGACGAACAAACTTGAGAGCATCGTTACCGCGACCGGCAGGATCGGTTACCTGTGGACGCCCCAATTCCTCGGTTATGGCAAGTTCGGCGTCGCCTTCCTGCAAGACCGCAATCAGGTATTTCTTCCGTCCGGCGCTCCATTTCTTCAGTCAACGACCTTCTGGCAACCTGCTCTGACCGCCGGCATCGGCGGCGAATGGATGTTTGCGCCAAACTGGTCGGTGTTTGCGGAGTGGAACTACATCTGGACCGAGGATGATTTCGCGCAGCACTTCAACGCGGCCCCGCCCAACGTTGCGGGTGAGACTCTCGTCTATCGACCGCGCGTGCAAACCGTGCTGGTCGGCGTGAACTACAAATTCCACTGGGACGGACCTGTCGTCGCAAAGTACTGACCTCTCTCTGACCTCCAACAACTTAAAACCCCGGGTTCGCCCGGGGCTTTTTTGTCACCCGTCAATCGTCTGCGCGGATGCAGCCGGCCTGCAAAACGCTTTAACTTCTACATAAATCCGCAGCGCCACTCCTGGGCTGACAGCGCGCGAGAGAGCAGCTTCTCTGGATGTTCCGTCGAGAGCAGACGTCCATCCTTCACCCTGGAGGAATCTGGTAACGCTGCACGCAGCCGGACCTGCTCCGTCGCCCGGTCGCCGATCCCCCAGAAAAGACAAATCCGCCCCGGCGGTCAGACCGAGACGGAGAGTGAGTTATAACGAAAGTGGTTGCGGGGAGCCGCAACCACCGATACCGACTTTCAATGGCTTAGCTGCAAATATGCCGACGACCCGCGGCTCCGATTCAGCGTTTGGTCGGCGTTGGGTAGACCAGCGATTGATCTTCGATTTCCTGCTCGGGGAGCGTGTTCACGCCGGCCATCACATGGAGCTCTTCCAGCGGCGGCATCGCCGCGGTCGACAGCGCGACCGAAGGGGACAGAGCGAGCGAAGGGGATCGCGAACGCGGCATGGAGATTGCTACCACAATCAAGACGGCAACCGCGACGGCAGAAATCGTCAGACGCATCATGGAAGGCCTCCCCTGCAATGAATGTGTCGCGGGAACAGCTCGAAGGTTCAAAGGCGCGCTAGGGTCGCGCACTGGGCTCGGCAAATGCCACCGAGACGGGTTCCTGCACGAAATAATCAAGGATGATCGCAGCGCCGAAAGCGATAAAGGCAGCGATAAAACAGGTAGCGAGGAACACGCGCATCGCAGTTCTCCAAATCTTCAACGCTTTAAGTGTTCCAAGCTTTCTAGCACATTAGCGATCTCTAAAATTTGGCGCTGGCGGACAAAAGGCCGTGTTCAAGCCGGAAGGGCAAAAGCCTGCGTTTCGACCCCGATGAAAGTTCGCCCGAGCAAGCCGACAGATGCGTAAAAGTCAGCCGATTCGGCGGCTTCGAGATCGGCAAAGAAGCGCTCGATCCATGGCAGGAGATGCTCCTCGAAGAAATCACGCTCGGCGCCGGCGGGCGCGGCGATACCGCCGCCGACCAGACCCGCCATGATCTCGCAAAGAAATGCCGCGTGGTCCTCCGGTTCCGAACGTTCCGGCGCTTTTTCGATGCCCAGGCGTTGCAGCGCTTCGCGCAACCGCGCGAGCGGACGCCCGTATAGCGAGCCCGCCAGATAATGCGATGAATACGGCAACAGCTGGCTCTGCCCAAGCCCGGCGAACAGCGCAAAATATTCCTGCGCCACCTCGTCCTCGTTGACCCGCCTTGATGCCTCGCCAAGCGCGGTGTGCGCCATGCCGATCGGACTGGCATCGCCCCGCAGTTCGGCTAGGCGAGAGAGCAATCGCGAATCCGGACCGCGCGACAGCAACGTCGCGAGCAGCGCGTATTCCCGGGCGCGGGCACCGTCGATCTCATCGACGATGCGGGCGCTAGAATCCCGGGCTGCCGAATCCGGCATGATCATCAAATCCGGTGCATGAACTTAAGGCCGCAAGGGGCCAACTCTATCGCGGCAAAGCGCTGCCATGCCGCCGGCGGTCGTCTGACATCTCGTGCTGCTCAGGGGCGCCGTTTTCCTTCGCTGCCGCTTTCACTTCGTTCGCTTCGGCCGTTGAATTCGAGATACCGGAGCCAGTGCAACACGATTTGTCGGTTGCAGGCGCGGGATTGGTCATGCCGGACCGGTCGAGTTCGACTGACGGCGGCAATTCCGTAAGCGCCTCCCAGATACTTTCAAGCTTGCTTGAAGCTTGTGCGGGAACTGCCGGCGCGCCATCGGTCGCCAGCAGCGGACCGAACCCGGGTATGCCGTCTGGATCGTTGAAATCCCACTGGTTCTCGGCAATGCCGATGAAATCGCGAATGGCAGGATCGCTCGCCCAGGCGCGGCGCAATGCGGCGCGGGTCAATTCGGCTGGCACGCTGGATTGCAGAAACGCGCCGATATCGGTATCGGCGGCGATCTGTTCAAGCGATGGCAGGCTTGCCGGGTCAAAGGCCTGATCTGGCGCCGCCTCGGCCTCGGGCTGCGTTGTCGTCACTTCGACCTTGGCCGAAACTGTTTCGATTTCATGCGCTGAATCCGAAATGCGCTTTAATCGTGCCCACCGTTGGATGAAATTGTCCGGCCCCCTCATCGCTCGCTCTCCCGTGCCGCGATCGGTTGCGCCGGCCTCTGCTGGTCACGCTCGCGCCTGACAAACGGACGCTCGACATGATACCGTGCAACGAACCCCGCCACGATCTCGACGATGTCGGGCGGCATCGGCACGGCTTCGACCAGGTTCCTTCCGGCGTCGGTAAACGTCTCGCCTTCCGCTGGATCGGCAGTGACGGCAAGCAGTTCATAAGGGGGATCGGAGGCAGCCGGACGCATCGCGACCCACAGCACAGGCCCGCCTGAAGAGAGATTAGCACGATAGTTGACGGTCTCGGTCCGGTACAATTCGATCACGGCATGGCCGGCAAAGAACAACGTCTTCTCTGCCGCCTCTTCCAATATTGTCCACGGCTCCGCCGCGACTATTCCGGCAAACACGGAGACCGGCCGCCACAGAAAATCGGCCCACATGCTTTTGGCCGTGCGTCGCTCGGCGACAACACCAACCGGAATACGTGCAAGCGCTGTCGATCTCAATTGACCGCCTCCTCGCGCCGGATCGGCAGGCCGGTGATGAGATTTTGCGGCTTCAACCGCAACACCCCGTCAGGCGCCATAGCGACAAGCAGATAGACCGGCTCGCCTCTGACCTTCTCCATCATGTCGGCCGGGTCGCTGAACACCAAGCGAAACAGGCCGACCAGTTGGGTCCGCATCGCATCGTCGAGGTCGCCGCCATTCCAGAGCGTATCGCCAATCTGCGTCGCCTCGGAGCTCAATCCCACATACCATGGCAATTCGGCGTTCTGGAGCGCCGCCAAAGGCTCGATGGCGACGTCGATCGCAAGCAGATGCCGGACCCAGCGCCGGACGGCGTCACCAAGCGCGACCAAGCCGCGCTGGCCGGTTGTCAGATCCAGCGCCATGTCGAAGCGGTCGCTGCGTTGCCAATAGCTGTCTGTGGTCGCATCGTCGAGCACGTCGACTGCAATATTCGCCGCCAATCCCAGCAATTCCATCAGCGGGGATTGCGGCTTCGAGGGAAGCAGTGATACCCGCTCCTCATCGATGGCGGTGACCAGGCGTTCCTGCACCGTCAGCCGTTGCGGACGAAAGAACATCTCGGCGGCCCGCAGAGCGAACACATCGTCGCAATCATCCAACAGGTTTCGCAAGATTGCCTGCACCAATTGGCCGATCAGAACGTGAGGGAATTTGAGGCTGCGCCTGACGATGTCGAGATAGGCGGCTTCGATCGAGCGATGCTTTACAAGATGATCGCGCCAGGCAACCATCATTTGCCAGTTTTCGCGCGCGTCCGGGTCGGCGATTGCAGCAAGCTGCGAGGCCGCCACCGGCATCTTCGGATCGCTCAACAATGCGACGTGAAGCTTGCGTTCGGCCAGACACGCCTCCGTCGGCGGCACCAGCTCCGGGCGCGCCAGATAGGCTTTCAGGAATTCGTCGGTCAGGAGCAAGTTGCCGTCAGCGTCGCGGTCGAGCAAATGGTGACCGCAGGAGAGCCAGAAGTCGCGCGGCGCACTCACCTGGCGGCTCCCTTGCCAAGCCCCGCAACATCGAAATGTTCGACCGGGCCATCATCGTCGCCCACGACCTCCAGAAATTCGAAAGCGCGGGCATGCCCGGCCCCGCTGCGCGGACGTAAGGTGCGGAATACCTCGCGGACCGTTCCGTTCTCGTGGCTTCGGGTGACTGCGACGAGCGTGCCCGACGGATGATCACAAAGCGACATCGCAAAGTCCGTCTCTTCCCTCGCAGCGAGGCGTGCGGTCGCAAGATCGGGCGCGCCGAACCGCGCGATCAGATGTGCCGCGAGCACCTCGACAATTTCGCTGCGATGTTTTTCGTCCGCATCGACGATCTGCGCCAGCGTGGAACGCCCGAGCGAAGCTAGTCCCAGGAAGCCGGCACGGAAGGCGGTGCGGGCCTTGCCTTGCAAGTTGGCTGGATCGCAATGTGCAAAAGCGAACGCGCCCGATACGGCCCACTCACCCGGCTCGGCGGGCTTTTCAAAAACAAATGTATCTGACGCATCGAGCCGGATGGTCCGCAGCAGCTTCACCTGTTGGGTCCTCCTGCGATCGGATCGGCTAACGACCGCTCGACGATAGCGGCATTTCCAGCTCGCAACAAGCTGGCGCCGGGATGCGACGGATCTCCGACACTTGCTCGGGCATCCTCGGACATCGGACTTTTCAGTGCAATGAGTATATACTTTCCCGGGAGTTCCGGCCAGTTGCCGCCGCGGCTGGAAATAGCCCAGGCTACAAGAAACTGTGAGAGTGATGGCTGATCTCACCAGACGTCTCCTGATCTGCTCGTGTGATGACACGATGCCGCTTGACGCTGATGCGGTCCGCCGCGGTTGCCGTAGCGAAGCGACGGCCGCGAAACAGCTATGCCGCGCCGAACTCGATCGCTTTCGCACAATTGCAGCGCAAGATGCGCCGCTCACCGTCGCCTGTACCCAGGAAGCGCATCTGTTCTCCGAGGTGGCGGCGGAAGGTGGACGTAAAAGTCCGATCCAGTTCGCCAATATAAGGGAGGCGGCCGGCTGGTCCAACGAAGCCGACCGGGCGGGACCGAAAATGGCCGCGTTGCTCGCTGCGGCGGCGGAGCCGATGCCGGCTGCGCCATTCGTCGAGCTCGAAAGCGACGGCGTCATCCTGATTTGCGGCCGCGATGAAACGGCGGTCGAGGCCGCCAACCTGCTCAAGGATCATCTCGACGTCACCGTTTTGATTGAGCCGCCCGCCGCGATCATACCGCCGCGAATAGCCGATTTTCCGGTGGCGAAAGGAAAAGTCAGAAATGTCAAAGGCCATTTCGGCGCGTTCGAGATCATAGTCGACGATTTCGCGCGAGCTTCGCCGTCCTCGCGCGGCGTATTGGCGTTCGGGCCATCGCGCAACGATGCGCGATCGAGCTGCGATATCATTCTTGATCTGACCGGCGGAACGGCGTTCTTCCCCGCCGCCGATTTGCGCGATGGTTATTTGCGTGCTGATCCCGGCAACCCCGCCGCAATGCTGCAGGCCGTGCTCAAAGCGCGTGACCTTATCGGCACTTTCCAGAAGCCGCGCTATGTCACCTTCGACGCCACTCTATGTGTCCATTCACGTTCGCAGGTCACAGGCTGCACCCGATGCCTGGAGCTTTGTCCGACCTCGGCTATTACACCCGACGGCGACCACGTCATCATCGACCCGAATGTCTGCGCAGGCTGCGGGCAGTGCGCCGCTGCCTGTCCCACCGGTGCGGCATCCTATGCATTGCCTTCGGAAGATGTGCTGCTGCGCAAGCTGCGCGCGATGCTGATGGCCTATCGCGAGGCCGGCGGCGAACAGGCTGTCGTGTTGGTGCATGACGAGCCGCATGGCGCGCCGCTGATCGATGCGCTGGCGCGGTTCGGCGACGGACTGCCGGCGCATGTGCTGCCGTTTGCCGTCAACGAGATCACCCAGGTCGGGCTGGAGAGCGTTGCCGCCGCGTTCGCCTATGGCGCATCGGCAATGCGGTTTTTGCTGCGGGCGCGACCGCTGCATGACGTTTCTGGACTGCTGCGGACGATGGCGCTGGCTGATCCGATCCTAATGGGACTGGGCTTCGGCGCGGGACGTATTGCGACCATCGAAACCGACGACCCGGACTTTCTGTTGGAAGCGTTACGCGCGATCCCCGCGATGCCCCCGTCGCCCCGCCCGACAAGCTTCCGCCCGCTCGGTGCCAAACGAAGTGTACTGCGCTTTGCGCTGAGCGAGCTGCATCGCGCCGCGCCGCAGCAAGTAGAGGTCGTCGCACTTCCGAAAGGGGCACCGTTCGGAGCCGTCGAAATCGACGTCAGTGGGTGCACGCTATGTCTTTCCTGTGTGTCGGCCTGCCCCACCGGCGCATTGCGCGACGACCCGGAGCGACCCATGCTGCGATTTGTCGAAGACGCCTGCGTGCAGTGCGGCCTGTGCCAGGCGACCTGCCCGGAGCATGTGATCACGCTGAAACCTCAAATCAACTTTGACGCTGCGAGGGCCCCTGCCCGCATCCTCAAGGAGGAGGAGCCGTTCTGTTGCATCCGCTGCGGCAAGCCGTTCGGCGTAAAAAGCACGATCGATCGCGTAGTCGCCAAGCTCGAAGGCAAACACTGGATGTATTCCGGCTCATCCCGGCGGATCGAAGTCATCAAGATGTGCGAGGATTGCCGCGTCGCCTATGTCGCGGAGGAAGGATTTGATCCTTACGGCATGCAGAGTAACACCGTCCGCACGACCGACGACTATCTTCGCGATCGCGAAGTGCAAAAGCACGACGGCCAGGACAGCTGAGCGACCATTGAGGTCGGAGCGACCTGAAAACTTCTCCTTGTGTAGGCTAGCGTCGGGTGGATCGACATGCTCATTCTGCTGGTGTCGCCGAAGGCTGTCCGTGCCGGTCCTGGTTGGCGAGTTGCTGGGCGAGCCAGCGATCGTGATGCTCCTTGGCCCAGTTGAGATCAACCTCTCCGGTCCCCATGGCTTCGAACGCGCCCTCCATGCCAAGCGTGCCGATATAGATATGGGCCAGGATCAGGGCGACGAACAGCACGGCCACGACGGCATGCGCCACCTGTGCGAGCTGCATCTCGGCGATCTCGGCTCCGTAAAAAGGAAACAGCAGCAAGAATCCGGAGACCGAGACTGCGACGCCGGCAACAACGGAGAGCCAATAGACCAGCTTCTCGCCAAGATTAAAGCGTCCGGCCGGCGCATGTTTGTTTTTGATGAAGCCGCCGCCCTGCTTGAGCCACTCGAGGTCGACCTTGCCGAAAAGATTGTCGCGGAAGAAGATCAAGGTGATCAAGACGAGGCCAACCACGAACGAGAAGCTGGTGAAGTTGTGGATGTATTTCGCGACTTGCGAAATATCCGAGAAATTATCCGGGCCGACGACTGGCAAGAGCAAGATCTTGCCGAAGGTGATATTCAATCCGGTCAGGCCGAGAACGACGAATGAAACGGCCGTCAACCAATGCGAAAAACGCTCAAAGGCTTTGAAGCGAAGGATTTTCTTTCCCGAGCGTCCTTCGGCAATTCGGATCCGTCCGATGATCAGATAGGCGAGGCCCAGGAAAGCGATCGTGCCGAGGATCACGATCGCGCCGCCCCAATGCAGCAGCACCTCGTGGAAATAATCCCAGGTCCGCCCGGCAGGCTGGATCAGCACGCTGGCCTTGGTATCCGGAATATCGATGCGCCCTTCGATGCGAGGGACCTGCTTGAACAGGTCTCGTTCGCTGGTGACGCTCGCGGTGGGATTGGGGGTGCCGTCCGGATTGAGCTTCTGCGCGATCGCCGGGCCGAACGCCGCGATGCCGAGTGAGAGCATCATGACAAGGATCGTGAGGCGAATGCGTGCAAGAAAAATCATGACGATCATCCTCCTCCCGGGGGTTGCGGCCACCGGGCTTGCCTGCTCAGACTTCGATGCCCTCGTGATAGGCCGTCATCCAGCCCCACGCGCCGGAGCCGTAGCCGCGCTTGAGCACGCGCTCCTTGTAGATCTGCGCGATGATATCGCCGTCGCCCGCAAGCAATGATTTGGTGGAGCACATCTCGGCACATAGCGGCAGCTTGCCTTGGCCGAAGCGGTCCGAGCCGTATTTCGCGAACTCCTCGGCGCTGCCGGGAGCTTCCGGCCCGCCGCCACCGGCGCAATAGGTGCACTTGTCCATCTTGCCGCGCGAGCCGAAATTGCCGACCTTGGGGTATTGCGGCGCGCCGAACGGACATGCATAGAAGCAATAGCCGCAGCCGATGCAGATATCCTTGTTGTGCAGCACGATGCCGTCTTCGGTCGGATAAATGCAGGTGACCGGACAAACGGCGGCGCAGGGCGCGTCGGTGCAATGCATGCAGGCCATCGACACCGAGCGCTCGCCCGGCTTGCCGTCATTGATGGTGACGAC
>Ga0209526_10002996_pt1 | contig 11461 bp, 11 predicted proteins | sample JacPinW_OM2H0_M1_FD_188566 | JGI IMG/M metagenome (GOLD analysis project Ga0209526, IMG submission 188566) | Forest soil microbial communities from Algoma, Ontario, Canada - Jack Pine, Ontario site 1_JW_OM2H0_M1 (SPAdes) (version 2) | ecosystem: Environmental > Terrestrial > Soil > Boreal...
TCCGGATCTTGCCCTACCGGTTGGATCGCAAATAGAGGCGGCGGTGGGAATGGATCATCTGCACTTCTTCGCGAATAGCGAATAAGGGACAGGGTCTGACCGCTTTCGCCATTCGGCCATTCGCGTTTCGCCTGATGCAACACACATCAATGCTCGACCTCCTGCAAGGCATCCGCGTCATCAGCTTCAATCATTTCCTGCTGGGCCCCATGGGCATCCAGATGCTGGCGGATCTCGGCGCGGACGTGATCTCGGTCGAAAGTCCGGAGGGGGCATGGCAACGCCACTGGAGCAGCGGCGATATCTGGCATGACGGACAGGGAATGCTGCATTTGTGCGCGAACCGGAACAAGCGCAGCCTCGCGCTCGATTTGAAGATGGAGAAGGGAAAAGACATCGCGCGCACGCTCATTGAGAGCGCCGACATCGTGGCCGAGAATTTTCGCCCCGGCGTCATGGACAAGCTGGGGCTGGGCTACGATGCCTTGTGCAAGCGCAAGCCCGCTTTGATCTACGCCTCCGCATCGGGCTACGGCTCGGAGGGCCCCTATGCGCAACGCCCTGGTCAGGATCTGCTCGCCCAGGCGCTGTTCGGAATCATGGCAATCACCGGCCACGCGGCGCCGCGGCCGGTCGGGGTATCCGTGGTCGATCATCATGGCGCAGCGCTGCTCGCCATGGGCATTCTTGCGGCGCTGGTGCGCCGGGAGCGAACCGGCAAGGGCTGCCGGGTGGAGGCAAATCTGATGCAGGCAGCCCTCGACCTGCAAGCGGAGTCGCTCACGGCTTGGCTCAACGCAGCGAGACGGCCGGCAGGGGTAAACGCGCCCCGCCACGTGGCAGGCTGGTACTACCCTGCCCCCTACGGCGTCTATGCGACGCGCAACGGCCATGTCGCGATTTCACTTTCGCCCCTTGCAGCCGTGGCGAAAGCAATCGAACTGCCGGAACTTGCTGTTTTCTCTGACAAGGATGCCTGGGGCCGCCAGGACGAGATCTCCAGCCTGATCGCCGAAAGGCTCACGGCGCAGAACAATGAGGACTGGTGCACGCGCTTGGAAGCGGCGCGCATCTGGCACGCACCCGTGCAGGATTACGACGGTGTCCTCAAGGATCCACAGGTCAAGCACATGCAGGCGCTGGTAACGGTCCATGGCGGAGGCAACGCGCACGCGCCTGTCACATTGGTAAATCACCCCGTGCGCTACGATGGAAAGCCGGCCTCCATTGCCTTGGCGCCACAGCGCTTGGGTGCGCAGACAAAGGAAGTGCTCGAGGAGCTTGGTTTCGGAGTGGCCGAAATCGCAGCGCTAATCGAGGAGGGCGTGGTGGGAACCAACGAGGCGTCGTAGCCCGCATTGAGCCAAGGCGACAGCGCTTTGCGCCGGTGCGTTGGCGAAATGCGGGAATTCACTAACGCTCAATCCGGGCTACGGAGCAAAACTCCATGCAGAACTTCTACGTCAAGATCGGCGATACCGTCAGCTTCGCCAAGACCGTCAGTGAAAGCGACATTTACATGTTCGCTGGGATAACCGGTGATTTTTCGGTCAACCATGTCAACGAGCAATACATGGCCCGCACGAAATTTGGCCGCCGCATCGCCCATGGCGTCCTGATGATCGGCTACATGTCGACCTGCTCGACCATGATGATCGACAAATGCCAAGGGCTCGGGCGGAACGAAACGCCGGTATCCCTGGGTTACGATCGCGTGCGCTTCCTTGCTCCGGTCTTTATCGGGGATACCGTGACGCTTACCTACACGATCGCCGAAGTAGACACCCAGAAACACCAGTCCGTTTCCGATATCAGCGTGACCAATCAGAATGGAACGCTGGTTGCGGTTGCCCGTCACATCCTGCGCTGGGTCGCTAACAACTGATCAGTGCCCGGAAACGAGGCGCAGACCAAGCGTGCCTGCAATGATGAAGATGACGCAGGTCACGCGCAAGAAGTCTGCCGATTCGCCGAAGGCAACGATGCCGATGATCACCCCTCCGGCGGCGCCAATTCCTGTCCACACGGCGTAAGCCGTTCCGAAAGGCACGGATTTCAGAGACACTGCGAGCAGCCAGAAGCTCAGGGCAATTGCGCTCACCATAATGGCGGTGGGCCAGAACCTGGTGAGAGAATCCGAATATTTGAGCCCAATGGCCCAAACGATCTCCAAGAACCCAGCGAGCAGAAGCGCAGACCATCCTGTCAGCACGGCTCTGCCGCCTCGCTGGTGACTTCAATCGAATCAAGCTGCAGGCTTCTCATCTCCGCCGGGGAAAGAACGTCGGCCATTTCTACCCGGTCCAAGGCGGGATCCTGCGACGTCCATTTCACGATTTCAAATGCGCCATCGAAATGCTCGACTATGGCGGTGCAGCTTTCGACCCAGTCGCCGCAATTCATGTAGCGGATCTGGGATGCCGTTCTGATTACCGCATGGTGGATGTGGCCGCAGATCACGCCATTCACTCCCCGCCGTTGCGCTTCGGCGGCCAGCGTGCGTTCATATTCCCCGATGAAGTTGATCGCGTTCTTTACCTTGAGTTTGGCCCATTGCGAAAGCGACCAATATGTCAGGCCGAAAAACCGCCGCACCGCGTTGAAATAGGTGTTCAACCAAATCGCGAGATCATAGGCGTGATTGCCGAGCAGAGCCAGCCAGCGTGCATGACGGATGACCACATCGAACAGATCACCATGAATGACGAGATAGCGCTTGCCGTCGACCCCGACGTGAATGGTGTCTGCAACCACCTCGATACCGCCAAAATGGGTTCCGTAGTAGTCGCGCAGGATTTCATCGTGATTGCCGGGTATATAGTACAGGCGGGTACCTTTGCGTGCTTTGCGTAGCAGTTTTTGCACCACGTCATTGTGCGCCTGCGGCCAATACCAGCTCGCCCTGAGCTGCCAGCCATCTACGATGTCGCCCACCAGATAAATAGTGTCGCTGTCATAGTGGCGCATGAAGTCGAGTAGCTTGTTTGCTTGGCAACCGCGAGTACCAAGGTGGATATCGGACAGAAACAGCGCGCGTACTCGAATTGGCGCGCCCGCTCGCGCGAGTCTGGGGTCGCTAGCAATGTTCATCGCGAGCCGTCAGAGTTCCGTCAAAGAAGGCTACGTTCATCCCAAGCTTCGTTGATCTGCGATGGTCATCGGATTGCCGCGCCATTCAAAGTCCTTGCCGGCCCAAGCTGCGATCCAGAGCACGGGCAGGACCGCATCGCGGAGCGCCCAGACGAGAGGGGATCGCCAGGAAAGGTGCCAGCCGGCCACCCCGGTAGCCACGGCTTCGAGCCCGTACCAGAGCGCGAGGAACACCGTCCCAATGCCGGCGACCGGCAGCTCAATGCAGTCGGCGAGGATGATGCAAGCTGCGAGTGGCGGGAGCGCTCCGGTCAGCAGCTCCGGCAGAAAATAAAGCGGAAACGTATCGCGTCGCAGCCGCGCCCAACGAATTTGCCGTTGCCAAACCTCTGCGGCGGTGCGCCGGCCAAGCGGCTGCACGAACGGCTTGTCTACAACGCGCGCGCGCAGTCCCCGTCTGCGAGCGAGTTTCGTTGCTGCTGCATCTTCCGCCAGCTCGGATGCAAGAGCGCGCATGCCGCCGTTCGCCGCAAGGAAGGCTTTGTTGAAAAGCATGTTCTTGCCCTGCACAAAGCCCAGTCCGACCTCATCGGCAAAGCACTGCCATCGGGCCTGATAGGTGTTCAAAAACCCACACTCGAGCTCGCCCCAGAAGTTGTGCGGCATGCATCCAATGGCGGGTGATGAAACAACCCCGGTGTCCGACTGCCAGGTCTGGAGCAGACGGCGGAGGTAATCGGCCGGCATCAGCACGTTGCTGTCAGCCATGACAATCCATGGATAGCTGGCGGCGCAACATCCCTTGACGAGATTGTTGAGCTTGGGATTGCTGCTGATTCGGTCGGCCCCGACCAAGAGACGGGCGGGGATTTCGGGGTGAGCCGCGATCAGGCGCTGGGCAATGGGCACAATTGGATCGGCCCCGCTAGCCACACAAAAGAGGATCTCATAACGTCGATGATCGAGGTGAAATGTCGAGCGCAGAGTCGCCTCTGAGAAATTTTCGATTCCGCAAAGGGGCCGCAGAATCGAAACCCCGACCTCCGCCTGCGGCGCGCTAGTTCTTTGACGGCGCACGCGCGCCATGACGGTAAACAGGCTGGTACAATGAGCAGCGCTCGCAAGAATGCAAAAGGTGCCAGCTGCGAGAATCAGTGCTGTCATTTCAGAAGAGCTACGCCAAATCGATGACTCATCCATGACAGATGGATGCAAGAGGCCGCCGAAACCGCCAATTGTCATGTTTCTGTCGCCTCGAACAACCGGTTGTTAACCAGTGTGGCCAGCAAGATTGGCCGCGTCAGAAATCAGGGCAAATGCATGAGGGGTTGGCCCATTTGAATGCAGGCGCCCTCCCGCACGTGATCGCACAGGGAAAAGCCGCAGGGCGCGAACACGATGATGGTCGATCCGTGCTCAAACCACCCGACTTCCTCGCCCTTGCCGAATCGCGCATCGCAGTTGATGATGGTGCGATCACAACAATCGGGAGGGGGCAGGGAATCCAGAAATCGCAGCCGGATCCCCGCCACAAGAACCGCTGCAACGGGAACCAATGTGATGATATGATTCGCGGATGTGAGCCTCGTGCGCAAAACTGCGCGTTCATTCTTGCAGAATAGCTTCTCGATTCGTCGCAGCGCGGCTGGGTTGACGTTCCAGGTATCGCCGGAAATGTAGGTCACCTGTTCGACCTTGCAGTCGTGCGGTGCATGGAAGCGGTGGTACATCCCTGCGGTGAGGCGCAGAGTCACATAACGCCCGTTACGATAGAGATCGACCAGTCCGGCGTCGCAGAGAAGCTCCCGCAGCGAATAGGAGAGCCCTTTCACCTGGTACAAGTCGGTTCCGTCAACTCTGCCCGACATGCCGACAATTGCGTCACAAGGGCTGACGAGGATTTCAGGATTACCATCGATTGGACGGGCGCCCTCTTTGAGTTCTCGGACGAAGCAGTCATGGAGACTGCGGAACTCCGTCTTCTTCGCTTCGGTCAGATCAAGGTCGCCGAAGAACCGCCAGATCGCGATTGATAAATCTCGCACAAGAGGGTGCTCAATCTTGCTGAACCAGCCCATGAATTGCGTCAGTGCGCGGCGCGGGATTCGATTGGTGAGAAGGAAATTAAGCGCTTCCTGATCGAGCAGGCGCTGGATGTGGGTTCGGACTGTCATGCTGGCGTAAAAATCCAAGTGTTACATGTTGATTCGATGAAATTGGGCGGCACCACACTCGCCTTCTACGGACTGGGCGTCGCCGCCTTGACCGCGTCCGTGGAAACGCTGAGACGGCGGCTGGCGCTGTCCAAGGCCAAGCACCGATCGATGGCGGGCCATTCGCGCCTGGCACGACGGCTTGCAGCCTTGGTGCCGTTCTATGAGTACGACGAAACCACATTTTTTTGTTCCGATGGCGCGCCCGAGGAAGTCGCTGCGCGGCGGCGGGCTGCTTTCATGCGCCTCGCGGCACTCTATCAATCGCGCTTCGCCGAAACGAATCGGCGCACCGCCGAAGTGATCGACAGCATCTCTGACCTGCGGTTTACGGATGCGTACCGCGTGCCCTTCCAATATAGCCGCTTCGTGCGCCGGCACCTGAATTCGGGCGCATTCATGCAATCGTCCGCCGGTGTCATGTTGACCGACCTTGACGGAAATGAGTTTTACGATCTCACCGGATCGTATGGAGTCAATGTCTTGGGCTATGACTTCTACAAGAAGACCATCGGGCTTGGGGTTGAGCGCGTGCATGCGCTTGGACCGGTGCTCGGGCCGTATCATCCGCTGATTGCGCAAAACGTGAAGCGCCTGAAAGAGATCTCCGGCCTGGACGAGGTGTCCTTCCATATGTCGGGGACCGAGGCCGTGATGCAGGCGGTACGGCTCGCTCGCTACCACACCCGCCGCTCGCACCTGGTGCGCTTTTGTGGGGCTTATCATGGTTGGTGGGGCGATGTGCAGCCGGGGCTAGGCAATCCGGTTCCCGCGCACGAGACCTACACGCTTCATGATATGGCCGAAGAAACCCTGCGCGTGCTGGAAAGGCGCCGCGATATCGCCTGTGTTCTTGTCAATCCGCTGCAAGCTTTGCATCCGAATGCAAGCGCGCCGGCAGATTCCTCGCTCATCGACAGCGCACGTAACGCACATTTCGACAAGGAGGCATACAGCAACTGGTTGAAGCGATTGCGGGCGGTCTGCAGCAAGCGGGACATCGTGTTGATTTTCGACGAGGTGTTCGTCGGGTTTCGCCTCGGGATCGGGGGTGCACAGGAGTATTTCGGGGTGCAGGCCGATCTCGTCACTTATGGCAAGACCGTCGCAGGCGGACTGCCAATAGGGGTCGTCTGCGGACGAAAGGAATTGATGAAGCGATTCCGCGATGATCGGCCGGCTGATATCTGTTTTGCCCGCGGCACCTTCAACTCGCATCCTTATGTGATGGCGGCGATGTACGAATTTCTCCAGCGGTTGGAAACCGCGGAGGTACGCGAGCTCTATCTCAATCTCGACGAAGTTTGGAATGAACGCGCGCACCGGCTCAATCAACACCTGCGAGCCGAAGGCTTGCCGGCGCACATCGCCAATATGTCCTCCATATGGACAGTCTGCTACACGCAGCCATCGCGCTATAACTGGATGCTGCAGTATTACATGCGCGCCGAAGGCCTGGCGCTCAGCTGGGTCGGCAGCGGACGCATGATCTTCAGCCTCAACTATAGCGAGGCGGATTGCAACGCAGTCGCGGATCGGCTGGTGGCTGCGGCCAAGGCCATGCAACAGGATGGCTGGTGGTGGCATAGTCCCGCCATGAGCAATACGACGATCAAGCGCCGGATTCTGAAAGAGATGATCGCGCATGGACTTTTCTCCAAACGCGATCATCCGCGGCAGTGAACGGATCAGCTGGCGGGCAGGATCGCTTCCGCGTCCTCCTCGATATCGCCATGGGCCGCGATGCCGGGATCGATCAGCTCTCCGCGCAGGAGATAGAGCGGCGCCTTGTGATAAAGCTTTATGTCGTGAAACGGATCGGTCAGAATTTTGGCGGCCCATACCAATCCCGTTTGAAGGTCCTTTATCAGGCATAATTGAAGCGTCCGAAACAGCAACCCTCCTGCTCCGATGATCAGCCAGATCTGCGCGACATGGCGCACGAACTCCGCGATGCCGGCATGGGGCTCAAAAATTCCGAAGAAGCTCGGATCCAGCAATAGCGGCACCGGCGAGAGCGCCCAAATTGTCAACAACACGGCCTTGCGTCGCAGATTATAGCCGACCTTGATTTCCTCCTTGTATTCGTGAGTGGCTTGATTGACGACGTCGTACTCTCTCGGCTCGAAGAAGAAGTGACCAATCTGCCGGCTGGTCATGGCCACGAGCCAGCCAACGAGGGCTGCAATGGCCGGATCCTTGAAGACCATGACATAGGCGAACAAAAAGCTCAGCGCGCTCACCAAGTGGAGAGACTGATTGATCCGACTGTGGTGGTAATACCGATGGTCATCCCATCGCTGTATTCGCAAGGCCTCCAGAAAACGGCTCATCTGATTCCTCTCCAGCTTAAGTGGTTCGTGTCTGGTATGGCGATTCCGTGAATCAAATATGACAAAGAAAAAATGTCACATTTGGCCGGGAAACATTCTCGCTGAAAAAATCCGTCAGGCGACTGCGCGTCGATCGACCGCTTGTCCACACGTGCTGGCGGTCGCGGCGTGCTTGGCAAAGCGGATGAGACAGAAGTGTCCGAACGGAGGCACTGCCCGTCGTTCTACGAGGCGCATATCCTGCGTCTGTTCGGCCCATTGTGCGTAGCGCTGCCATGCAAACTCGGTGCGCCAGCCCAATTTGCGTGCCGCGGGCGCAAACCATCGCTCCAGCGAGCGGCGTAAGCCCGCCTCCGCTCCGATGCGACTGACCAGGACGATTTCGCCCCCCGGCTTCAACACGCGGGCAAATTCATCGAGTGTAGCCTCTGGGTCGGGAACCGTGGTGATGACATATTGCGCCACAACCACATCAAAGGAGACGTCCGGAAAGGAGAGACGTTGCGCGTCCATCACCCAGAGTCCCTCGACATGGCTGAGCGCAAGCTCCTCCACACGCTCCTGCGCCTTGCGCAACATCGGCTCGGAGAGGTCAACACCGCAAATGCGATTGGCCGGCGAATAGTCGGGAAGCGAGATGCCGGTGCCGACTCCGACTTCAAGAATGCGCCCGCCGATGCGTTCGGCCGCTGCAATGGCAGCCTGCCGGCCGCGCTCAAAGACCGCTCCGAAGACCAGATCATAAACGGGGGCCCACCGTGCGTATGCCTTTGCAATCGTCTCCTTGTCGAGTTCGAGAGCCTGGTTCATGCCCACCTCCTTGCTGCGTTATCCGCGCGCGGTTGCCGTGACAACCAAGGATACACCGCGCTTGTGGTAGCCCGCCGCGGTAACCTTCTGCACGTGTCCGATAAATTGACGGGCGCTGTAATCCCAGGAGCGGCTCAGTGCGAATGCGCGACATGCCACACGCGAAATCCCGAGCGCCTGCAAACAGGCCGCGCGCAGATCCTCGTTTAGAACCCCTATCGGGTTATCCGCAATAACGTCCTTCGGACCGGTGACGGGAAAGGCCGCGATCGGGACACCACTGGCGAGCGCCTCGAGCTGTACGACGCCGAACGTATCGGTCCGGCTCGGAAATACGAATACGTCTGCCGCCGCCAGATGGGCGGCAAGGGTGCCATGCTCCATGAGCCCGAGAAACCTGGCTTGCGGAAAGCGACGCCTGAGCTCCTGTTCCTGCGGTCCGCTCCCGACGACGACCTTCGTGCCCGGTAGATCAAGAGCAAGAAATGCTTCGACGTTCTTTTCAACGGCGAGCCGTCCGACGGTGACAAAGATCGGTCGGGAAAATCCAAGATCGATCGCACGCTCGGGGTGGAACAGGTCGGTATCCACGCCACGGGTCCACATTCCGAGATTGCCGAACCCGCGTTGCCGCAGTTCGCTCATGAGCGATCGGCTGGCTACCATCGTCACCGTCGCAGCGGCGTGGAAGCGCCGCAGAGCCGCGTAGACCCACGCTTGCGGAATCGGCGCGCGCGCTGCGATGTATTCAGGAAACCGTGTCGTGTAGCTTGTCGTGAATGGGCGACCTCGCGCACGGCAATAGGCCCGAACCATGTGCCCGATCGGTCCTTCGGTGGCGATATGAATTGCGTCCGGCTTTAGCTCCTCAATACGCCGCGCGATTTCGCGCCTGCGCGGCAAGGCCAACCGCAACCCGGGATAAGTGGGCAACGGGACGCTTGCAAAACCCTCCGGCGTCAGAAACTCCACCGCCACGCCCAGCCGATGGGCGCTGTCTGCTAGCGCGGTCAACGTGCGTACGACGCCATTGACCTGTGGATGCCAAGCGTCGGTTGCGATCAGGACCCGCATCGGAACGCCCTCGGCTGAAACGGCTCAGCCATTGGTCGCGGGACCTTGCTGACGAATCGCATGCGTCATCATTACGAATTGATATCTCAATCATGTGACAACCCGTCCGGTAGCGACCCTTTTGCCACCCGGCAGCATGTAACAATGGCGTCATAGATAATTGGAAATGTGACCTGCGATTCTCGAATCGCCCTGACGCTCATCGCTGGAGTCGATACGGAAAGTGACGAGCGCCAACACACCGGCAATTGGAAAACGAGTCTGGCATCTAATCAGTATTGGCACCAGCGTCCTGATCCTCGCCATAGCTGCGTTTACCTTAAGCCGCCTGCTGAGAGAAATCGAAGTGGGTAAAGTTGTCGCCGAAGTTCAGGCGACGCCAGTTCGAACCCTTCTCACTGCCGCTTGCTTCGTTGCAATCTCCTACGCTGTTCTGACCTGCTACGATTTGTTTGCGCTACGCACGATCGGGCGCAAAACCGTCCCTTATCGCGTCGCCGCATTTGCAGGATTTACCGCCTACACAATCGGCCACAATCTCGGAGCGACCGTCCTCACCGCCGGCGCAATCAGGTTTCGCATCTATTCCGCATGGGGTCTGGGCCTCATCGACGTCGGCAAGATCGCTTTTGTGACGGGACTGACATTCTGGCTTGGCAATGGCTTCGTCCTGGGAACAGGCATGGTATTCGTGCCGACGGCCGCAAGCGCGATCGATCACTTGCCCGCATGGGTGAACCGGGTCATCGGCATTTCGAGCCTTGTGCTCATTGCCGCTTATCTATGTTGGCTCCTGCCGCGCCCGCGGGTCATCGGCCCGTCCAAGGCACGAATCGTGCTTCCGGATGTGCGCTTGACCCTGGTCCAGATCGCAATAGGTATCCTCGATGTGAGCGCAGCTGCGACCGTAATGTACACGTTGCTCCCAGCGCAGCCCGCGATCAATTTCCCGCCCTTTCTCGTGATCTTTGCGACCGCATTACTGCTGGGCTTCCTCAGTCATGCGCCCGGCAGCCTGGGAGTGATCGAAGCAGCGATGCTGATCGGGCTTACGCAGTTTGCGAAAGAGGAACTGCTGGCTTCGCTGCTTACCTTTCGCGCTCTTTACTTCATGCTTCCGCTTTCGATCGCAGCCGTTCTTCTTAGCGCGCGAGAGCTAACGCTGCTCGCCAAAGCAGCCCATCGCCGAAATCAATCCGAACGGCCGTCCGATCGGCGGCGGCCTATTCGATTCCCGCGAACAGAAGCTAGCTCTGCGGTCTCGGATAAACAACGCGGATCAATGCCTTGACCGGGGTTACTCACGCGGCTCCGCTCGCAGTCGCAATAGCAGCCGTGTTGTCCGCTTTCGGTCGCTCTTGCAACAGAGTATGACCTTCAATCATGTAATACACCGCCTCGGCGATATTGGTCGTGTGATCACCCATGCGCTCGATGTTCTTTGTGCAAAATAGTAGATGAACGCAGAAGGTGATGATACCGGGGTCTTTCATCATCTCGGTGAGCAATTCGCGAAAGAGTGACGTATACAGGCGGTCAAGATCGTGATCGCGCGCCCAGACATCGATTGCTCCTGCCGCGTCACGGTTCGCAAAACAATCAAGGACATCCCTGAGCTGCGCGAGCATGAGCGTGACCATGTGATTGACGCCGCCCATTGCGCGCCGCGGCAGATATTCTCGATCGATAACGCTGACGCGTTTACCTATATTCTTCGCCAGATCGCCGACACGCTCCAGATCGAGCGCAATGCGCAGAATCGATACGACCTGCCGCAGGTCGACGGCCACCGGCTGCCGTCTGGCAATAGTCTCCACGGCTCGCTCTTCGATTGCGCGCTGCATGTCATCGATGGCCGCGTCGGCCGCAACCACCCGGTTTGCCCGCTCACAGTCGCCGCTGGTCAGCGCGGCAATCGCTTCCACGACCTGTCGCTCGACG
>Ga0209526_10002997_pt1 | contig 11460 bp, 6 predicted proteins | sample JacPinW_OM2H0_M1_FD_188566 | JGI IMG/M metagenome (GOLD analysis project Ga0209526, IMG submission 188566) | Forest soil microbial communities from Algoma, Ontario, Canada - Jack Pine, Ontario site 1_JW_OM2H0_M1 (SPAdes) (version 2) | ecosystem: Environmental > Terrestrial > Soil > Boreal...
CTTACTAGTACCGGGCCTCAACTTGGTTGTTCGACTACTATTCTGCGAAGCCCAGCTGCGACCTGCGTGATGGAAAATAGTGTGCCGCAGGAAGTTTCAAACTCGAGTGATCGTCTTGTCGTTGCTTGTCACGCGGTGAGATCGTCAGCATAGTCCTACGACTTCTCTATTTGTGCAAAGTTTTTGCACCGAGCTGGCTCCGAATCGTGGTGCCGGAAGCTTTTGCGGTTCCAGGACTGCCTATTTTCATTGGGATTAATTGATATTGTTGCGGGGGGCAGAGAAAAGAACAAGCTCGTCCGAGAGGCAAGCGCCTTGCAGGGAGAAACGCGGGCGCTATCTCGTAGTGGTGATCCGAGTTTTGACCTCAGACCCTTTGTCAATTTCGGTCTCATTCGGTAAAGTGGTTTTCCCAAGCCCAGCCAAAGAAGGAAAAGGTTCTGCACCATCAGGAATACTGGATTTCCAATTATCAATGTTTGGCGTTGCCAGCCGGGCGAACGGCGATGGCTAGCAACGCCCATCCAGTCAGCAGCTACTGCTCACGCCAGCGGCTTTACCTGCGCAGGGCAGACGCTCAATGGCGGTGCAGTTTGACCTCAGGCCCTTTTGGCAAGGTGTGAGTTCGTTCTGCTCCAAACTCTCCGCGCAAGGGCAGAAATGACCCCTTGCAGCATGGACAGATAGATGCGCTTTCTCGGAGGTATTTCCTGATGAAATGTCCACTGTCGGCCCGCAAAGCCGGCCTACTGGCTTTAATCGTCGGCGCTCTGTCTGGCTGGTTCGGCTGCAGTTCAAAGTCATCTACGCCTCCTCCTCCAGTTAAGACGCTGACAACTATCGCGGTCGCCGCAGCGACTCCCTCTATTGTGAAAGGGACAACCGAGCAGTTGACCGCGACGGGCACCGATAGCGATGGAGGCTCGGAGGATCTGACGAGTCAGGCGACCTGGAGTTCTTCGAATCCTTCGGTTGCGACCGTCAACGCGAGTGGTGTGGCGACCGCTAAGGCAGAGGGGACCACGACGATTCAGGCCTCTCTGAATGGCGTGAACGGTTCCACAGTTCTCGCCGTAACGGCCACGGCGCTGCAGTCGATCGCCGTGACTCCGAAGACTCCTTCCATTGCGAAAGGGGCAACCCAGCCGTTCACCGCGACGGGCACTTATAGCGATCGAAGCACCCAGAATCTGACGAGTCAGGCGACCTGGAGTTCTTCGAATCCTTCGGTTGCGACAGTCAGCGCGAGTGGTGTGGCGACCGCTAAGGCAGCGGGGACCACCACGATTCAGGCCTCTCTGAATGGCGTGAACGATTCCACGGTTCTCACCGTAACGGCCACGGCGCTGCAGTCGATCGCCGTGACCCCAGCGAACCCGTCCATTAACCCGGGGACCACGGTCGCGTTCACCGCGACGGGGACATTCAGTGACGGGACAAGCTCAAATATCACGGGCTCGGTAACCTGGGCCTCTTCGATTCCGGCAATAGCGACCATCAACTCGGCGGGCCTTGCGACGGGAGTCGCAGTCGGCCAACCGACGACGATCACCGCGACGCAAGGCAGCACGTCGGGCGCGACGACGCTGACTGTAACGACGAGCAGCAACGGGTTTTTGGGCGTTTTCACACAACATAACGACAACGGACGCACTGGACAGAACCTAGGTGAAACCACGCTGACACCATCGAATGTGAATCCCAGCTCGTTCGGCAGACTCTTCTCCGTACCAGTCGACGGGGAGGTCTATGCGCAGCCGCTCTACGTTCCGAACATCTCGGTCGCCGGAGCAACCCACAACGTCGTCTACGTGGCTACAGAGGGCGACAGTGTCTATGCCTTCAATGCGGATGTCTCCTCGGCGCCACTGTGGCACGTCAGTTTGCTTGACGCGGCGCATGGTGCGACGCCAGGCGAAGTAACGGGAAACACCGCGAACGACATTAGTTCGTCCTGCGTAGATACGGTTCCGCAGGTCGGCATCACCAGCACCCCGGTGATCGATCCGAGCACCGGCACGATGTATGTCGAAGCGAAATCGAAGAGGACAAACGGAACCTATGTCCACCGCCTGCACATGCTCGACATTACGACCGGCGCAGAAAAATCGCCGGGACCCCAAGTGATCTCCGCAACGGTTCCGGGCACGAGCGACGGGAGTACCACGATCACCTTTGACCCGCTGCGCAACCTCAATCGGTCGGGACTGCTGCTCGTGAATGGAACGGTCTATATCGGGTATGCCTCGCATTGCGACGAAACTCCGTATCACGGTTGGATATTTGCCTATAACGCTTCGACGCTTACCCAAACCGCTGTGTTCATCACGACTCCAAACGGGCAGGGGCAGGGCGGAATCTGGATGTCGGGTGCGGGTGTCGCGGCCGATGCCAATGGGATCATTTTTACAGCTACTGGGAACGGAAACTTTGACCCAACCGACGTGGGCGATAGCGTTTTGAAACTGGCACTCGGCGGGAATACGATTTCTCTCCGAGACTATTTCACGCCATTTGACCAGGGCATCGACGATGCTAACGACTACGATTTGGGATCGGGAGGCGTTCTGCTGCTTCCGGATCAGCCCGCGGCCCATCCGCACGAGATGGTGCTGGGGACCAAAAGTGGGAGCATATACTTGATCGATCGGGATCAGATGACTACCAATAATCAGCACTATTGTTCTGGCTGCACCAGTGACCCCGAAATCGTACAGGAAATACCGAACGCTGGCGCCGCGGTATGGCTGTTTTCCGCGCCGGCCTATTGGAACAACACGGTTTATTTCTGGGGCAGCAACGATGTACTGAAGGCCTACACGCTCAGTAACGGATCGCTTGGCAAGAGCCCGAGTTCGTCTTCGACTAATTCGTTTGGGTTCCCCGGAGCTACGCCCGTAATTTCAGCGAATGGAAACACAAACGGCATCGTGTGGGCGATCGATACGACGACGCAGAGCGGTTCTATGGGACTGGGGCCCGTGCCGTCAGTCTTGCACGCCTATGATGCTACCAACGTGGCGAAGGAGCTCTGGAACAGCTCGCAGGCGGCGAACAATCGTGACACGGCAGGGAAATCGGTCAAATTCACGGTGCCTACGGTGGCCAACGGGAAGGTTTACATCGGCACGGAAACGGAACTCGACGTATACGGGTTGCTTGGCTCGGGTGCGCAGCAGCTAGCGACGCCGACCTTCAATCCCGTCGCGGGAACTTACGCCACAGCGCAGTCGGTGACAATCTCCGACACAACCACAGGGGCGCTGATTCATTACACGACAGACGGGAGCACACCGAGCGCCTCCTCCACTGTCTACAGCGGGTCGATCCCGGTGAGTAGCACGACCACGCTCAAAGCGATCGCCGTCGCGAGCGGGCTGACGAACAGCCTGATCGCAACGGCGACCTACGCGATCCAGACTACTCCCGGCTACGCCGGCGGCTTCGGCCCGGCAGGGCTGACGCTGAACGGCAGTGCCGCTATCAGCAATACTCGCTTGCGGTTGACCGACGGCGGAGCGAATGAGGACAGAAGCGCATTCTTCAACGCGCTCGTCAACATCCAGTCATTCACCAACGACTTCAGCTTCCAGCTGACTAGCGCGGCCGCCGACGGGTTTACCTTCACCATCCAGGGCAACAGTGCCACAGCCTTGGGGGGCGGGGGTGCCGGACTGGGATACGGCCCGAACAACGGTGTCGGTGGAATTGGCAACAGCGTGGCCGTGAAGTTCGATTTGTATAACAACGCTGGTGAGGGGCCCGATGCGACCGGCTCGTACACGAACGGAGCCTCGACCACCATCCCGTCGGTGGACCTGACCAGCACCGGGATCGACCTCCACAGCGGGCACATTTTCAACGTGCACATGACCTACGACGGCACGACGCTCACCTGGACGATCAGCGATCCTAGTGTAGGAAAGCAGTTCACGACTTCGACAGCCGTCAATATCCCTTCGCTGGTGGGTGGTACGACTGCATATATTGGGTTCACGGGCGGCACCGGCAGGTTGGCCGCCATTCAGGATATTCTCAGTTGGGCCTGGCACTAGAGATCGCCCCTATTTGAGCCGAGTCAAACCGCTACATTTAGCTGCAGCAGGCAAACCGAAGACGCTCGGTGATTCCCGTAGGTGTACCTGCCTGTGATATCAGGTTACCGATGATCGCCCACCGATCACTGACCCACAGGGTCAGGGTGAAACGGATGGGATCCTGAAGGAGAATCCATAAATCATCCTGGGGTTCGGATTGGTCAGAGGAATTTACGGGTAAGTGGGGGCTCCGGGAGCTTGCCCAGTTCTGTGATGTGGAAGGTCCGGAAGCAGCACGATTTTCTCCTGGTGACTCTGGCCTTGTTGTCGAGACCCTTAATCACCTCCGAGAGCTCGCAACTTTTCCCTTGCGCCGCGCCGAGTATCTCAGCCCGTGGCAGTTCGATCGGCGCCAGTGGGTTGTCTCGATGCCTTTTCAGTGTTTCCCGCCGCTCCTCAAAGCCGGACTTATAGCTCCCACTGCCAGACTTGGTGAAGTCCTCGCAAAGAGGCGACAATCACTGAACAATCGAAACTCTGGCTTCGGGCTGTCGCATTCATTCGATGGGCTGCCAAATTCCACCACCGTCTTTCAAAACAATTCGCCACGTAGCCCCCGATTCCGTGTCTAGCAGAAAAGTGGATTGGCTCGGCGGACTGGAGGTAAAGATCTGAAAGTGGGGTTTAGCCAGGTTTACGGCCTTCGGGTGGGGTAGAACCCTCATCTTTTCCCAGACCAAATTCCCTGACTGAGCCGATACGAGTCGTTCCACACTACCAGTTACTCGGTCCAGCTTAAATGTCGACTTCGCGGCGGGTCCCGATTGAAAGATCTCGAATCTTGCATCCGACGGGGGCGTGGAGGCCTGGCGCTCAAAAGGTTGTAGATCCTGTCCTGTAAGTGAATGAGGCAGAATCAAGAGGAAAGCGATGGGCAATAGTATTTTTTTCATAGAGTTCTCCGCCTCAAAAAGATTCCCTTGATTCAGGGACCAACTGCGACAATTCGGAAATCTATTAAAGGCAGACGGGATGGTCAATCAAAAAACATGCCCTTGGCGCCGATCGCAGCGGAGATCGGATGCCGGTGAGAGATTCTTGGTGAGCACTTCCTGGTTCACGGCTTTCGGTGGCGGTGTCGGCCCTTTTTCCCCGATCCGAATGCATCTACGAGCCTGAAGAAACGGACCAGAGATCCAGGGGAAATGGAATCAGGACAGTGATTGACCTAGCGCGGGGCTCTTCGATCGGGCGGGGCACCGGCGGTCATTTCGACGACCTGAGTGTCACCTTCGCGGGGAATCAGGAGGTTTCCGGACAATCGGCGGGGAACGCCGCGCTTGAACAGCCAGTTCTGCCAGAAAAGCCCTGCGCGTGAGCGAGCTTCAAACTGGCAGCGCAGAGCTGCTACCTGACGACCCGCGCAGAGATGCCCAATGGCTAGGACTTCCTGGGTGATCGTTTCCTTGACCACGTGTAGACCGAATCGAAAAAGGGAAACGGGAAGCGCTTCATAGTAGGCAAGAACGCGTCCTTGGCCGAAAAAGCGTTTGCGGAGAAAGGATTTAGTGAGGCGGCCCCGCGCCCACTGATGCCGAACCAGGATTTGAGGCGCATAAAGCATCCGACAGCCAGCTTGCCGCATACGCAGGGATATCTCGGTGTCTTCCCACACACCGATGCCGCCAGGTCCCAGTTCCGGCGCGAAGCCGCCGACTTTCTGAAACACCTCAGCTCGCACAACCATATTGACGCCAAACAGGGTTCCGTCGAGCTCGATCACTTCGTCACCGCAATCTCGGAAATCTGCCATCCCAGCATAGCTTGCGTCCAACCACTCGGGCCAGCCATCTTCACAATCGAGCAGCACCCGGCCTTGTGCTGCATCTACTGCGTAGGAAGTAAACACGGTACGAATCCCTTCGATGTAGTCGGGTGCGCAGAGAACATCGTCGTCGGTAAACGCCAGGATATCGCCCTTGGCCTCGGCGATGGCTGTGTTCAGTGCGTTGGACTTGCCGAGCTTCTTCTCTGTCAGGAACCGGAAATGCTCTGGAAATCTCTGCTGAAACTCGCGGCAGATCTCGGCGCTGTGATCGGTTGAGCTCTCAATGACCAGCAGCTCCCAGTCCGGCGATTCGAGGTTGCCGGAACAGAGGAGAGATTCCAGAGTTCGACGAAGGCTGTCGGCGCGGTTGCGGGTGCAGATCACGACGCTAATGAACATGCAACCCTCGCTTTTCTCGACGGCTGCCGCACGAACGCCCATCTTCCACCAAGGACCGCAAACTCGCGATTATTTCCATGACTGGAGTTCGACCTTGCGGGTTGACGGCAGATCCCCGGACAATCGGCGGGGAAGACCGCGTCTAAAGAGCCAGTGCTGACGGAGGAAACCGGCGTGCGTGCGAGCCTCACACTGGCAGCGCAGAGCTAGCGCCGGACGACCCGCGAAGCGATGCCAAATCGCTGCAGCTTCCTGGAAAATGGTTCTCTTGATTACATATAGACCGAATCGGAAAAGAGAGACGGGAAGCGGCGCATAGTAAGCCTCAGCGCGACCCTGCTGGAAGAATCGTGTGCGAATGAAGGATTTGCTGAGACGGCCGAGCGGCCACTGATGCCGAACCAGGACTTGAGGCGCATAAATCATCCGACAGCCAGCTTGACGCATGCGGAGTGAAATCTCGGTATCTTCCCACATGCCCACGCCCGCCGGACCCAGTTCCGGTGCGAAGCCGCCGGTTTTTTGAAACACCTCTGCCCGCACAATCATATTGGTGCCGCACAAGGTCCCGCCGCACAAGGTTGCGTCCAACGCGAGCGCTTCGTCGCCGTAATCTCGTAGATCTGCCATGAGAGCGAGGAAGTTCCTGTCGAGCCACTCGGGCCAGCCGCCTTCAAAATCAAGCAGCACCCGGCCTTGCGCGGCGTCTACCGAATAGGAATTGAACACCGTACGAACGCCCTGGATGTAGTCTGGCGCACAAAGTACGTCGTCGTCTGTGAATGCTAGAATGTCACCTTGGGCCGCGGCGATGGCTGTGTTCAACGCGTTGCTCTTCCCAAGCCGGTTCTCGGTTAGAAACCGAAAATGGCGCGGAAATCTTCGTTGAAACTCCAGGCAGACCTCGCCCGTGTGGTCGGTGGAGCTCTCAACGACCAGCACCTCCCAGTCTGGCAATTCGAGGTTGCTAGTGCAAAACAGCGACTCCAGCGTTTGGCACAAGCTGTCGGCGCGGTTGCGGGAGCAAATAAGGACACTGATGAACATGCCACGACCTTCCCAGGAGCTTGCTAGAGGCAAGCTTATCTCCAAACATGGGGAGATCGAAAGATAGTAAGTTCTGTTTTCTCAACGGCTCAGACTCCCACCTGGAAGCCAACTATGCCAGGCATTCCAATTAATGGGAAATCTTTTCCACTTTTGCATTCAAGGGGCGGACAGGTTCAGGCCGGCATCTGACCCCGGTTCACGTGCCGGACCCCGCAGAAGGCGCTGCGAGACTTGGTGCACGCCCGGACCGCTCACGGAGAGCTGCTTCGAGGTCGGTGCTGTCTTCTCGGAAGACAGTCAACTCGCCGGGGACCAAGTTGCATTTGGATGAAGCAAGACCTCGGTGCCAACCCCGAATGTGAGCATTGATGGAAGCCTCGCAGATGCCGCTCGAGGAATTGTTCAATTCGCCGCGATGACGATCCTGGCCGAGCTGGGAGAGACCTCGGGCTTCGACAAAAGCCACACAGTTGGTTGATGAGATACAGAGGCCTCGTCCGCGGAGAACTCAAGCCGGACAAAACGGCGCGGTGCCACCGGGAGCGGCAACGCACATTCAGGACCGACGACAGAATACCCAACTCCAGGCCCGCTCCGGAGCGTTAGACTTTGGCTGTAATGATTTCGCTCGGGCAAACTCTGTTGACTGCTCCGAGCCGGAACGGACAGAACGCAGGTGATCTCCCCAAGCAGGCGCATCAACTCGCGAGCCCCACCCTATGGCAATACTGGGGGATTTAGCGATACAGTTGCGTTCATGGGAAAGGTTTGCTAACTGTTTTGCGTAGGCGGAGCCAAGCTCCAACGCAATTCCTGAGTGCGTACGTGATCTGCCGCGGTGCCCACGTTGGATTTTTGGTTGTGGGTCGCGTTAGTGGCAACCAGGCTATAGGGCTTTTTTCAAGATTTAGACTGAAACCAGCTGGATTCGTGCTTGGTGAGCGGGTGAACAACTGTTGCCGTCGCATGAGATTTGCGAGGTCGAAAAATCGGTCTTTGGAAGGGCAGATGAGCCCTCCGTGAGTCCTATGCTCAGTGTCCTGATGGCTACTCGCAATGGTGCTCGGTCGCTACCGACCGTGCTAGATGCGTACTCCAGGTTGGAGCCTCCACCCGGCGGCTGGAAGCTAATCATCGTGGACAACGGAAGTACCGACACAACCAAAGAGGTGATCGGCGCTTTTGCTCAAAAACTGCCGCTTACCTATGTGCTTGAGCCTAAGAGGGGAAAAAATGCGGCTCTCAATACAGGCTTAAGTCACATTGAAGGTGACTTGATTGTATTGACCGACGATGATGCGGTACCTCGCCCGGACTGGCTTGCGCAACTGCGGATCGCCGCCGATTCCCAGCCTTCATTTTCAATCTTTGGGGGCGTTGTCCTACCCAGGTGGGAAGTGAATCCGGAACCGTGGATTCTCAGCTGGGTGCCGCTTGACGCCGCCTTCGCGTTAACCGATCCCGCGTGGCCAGAAGGACCGACCACCCCCCTCAAGGTATTTGGCCCCAATTCTGCCTACAGGGCCAACATTTTCAAGTCCGGCTACCACTTCAACCCCGCCATTGGACCATCGGGTGTAAACTACGCCATGGGAAGTGAGTACGAGTTTCACGTGCGCCTGATCCGGGCCGGATTTACCGCCTGGCACTGTAAGCGCGCGGTAGTCGAGCACATCGTTCGCAAGGCGCAGATGGACAAAGGCTGGGTGCTGGGCAGGGCGTTTCGGAGCGGGCGGGGTTTCTACCGCGTGGAGGGCAAGGATACAATCGGATCTCCCCGATTCGTGTTCGGAATACCGAGGTTCTTTCTCCGCGAGATCATGACGCAGGCCCTCCAGGTCGTAAGGACGAAGCTGAGCAGGGATGAGTGCAAGCTGTTCGCCGAAAGATGGGAGCTCAATTACCTGATCGGCAAAGCCTATGAAGCTAGGACGATTCATCGCCAAAGCGCGCAGTCGAAATCTGTCACCACGCGGGAGTGAGTACTTCCTCGACAGGCATCACAATGCATAGGTCCAATAACTAGCGCCTCCCCCAATTAAGCGATTCAAGATGGATAGAGCAGAGCAGGGACTCCAGAATTCGGCCCCAGGTATCGATCACGTGTTCCAGTCGGCACGCAATGCGGCGAGTGCCGCATTACTATGAATTTACTTTCGGGGTCGCCGCTTTCTCGCCCTTGCATTGTTCGCCTTGTTCGGTAACCAGTTATAGAAGCTACAGTACTTACAGCACGCTGGGGTCAAAGGCGGGCGAACCTGATAGGGAAAAGTTACCCTACGAGCGAGAAGAATTTACACGCCAGCACCGCGCAGATGGGTGTCTTTCCCGTTGTTTTCTTCAAAGACGGAACGGAGATGGAAATGCACGCGAGGCGGCGGGGGTCGTATCTTCGCTTCCGTAATGACTCACTCCACCAGTGTCTTCGCAGGAGCTTGCTTGGCAGCGTACCGCAGAACAGACTCGCCCGCTGGCCAGGTAATGCAGTAGCGTGGCCGCCACAGCGCAAAGTCCGAGCTTTACTCGAACAGACTCGATTGAGCCGGCCTCCATTAGAGTTGAAATCGAGAATTCCGTGCCCAGTAGATCCACCATTATCTTGTGGGCTATTATTTGTTGGGGCGTCATACTTCGGTTAACCCAATATCTATCGAATCGCTCGCTGTGGTTTGATGAATCATTGCTTACACAGAATATCGTTCACAGGTCATTTTCTGAACTTCTGAAGCCTCTCGACAACAATCAGGCTGCTCCCCTCGGGTTTCTAATGCTGGAGAGATTCGCAGTGCAAGTAGGGGGGACCAGCGAATATGCTCTACGGTTTTTGCCGTTCTTATGTGGGCTGATTTCGCTGTTACTTTTCCATCGTATGGCGAAACTGTCTGTCACAGCCAGAGCGGTTCCCATCGCTCTCGGCCTGTTCGCAATTTCAGGTCCTTTGATCTATTACGCGTCAGAAGCCAAACAATATTCGAGCGACGTTGCGATAGCGATCTTGCTGTCGTCCGCCGCACTTTATTTTGGGTCCTGCCAATTAACCCCCTGGCGTGTTGCTCTGTTTGGGTTACTCGGGGCAACGTCGGTGTGGTTTTCCCACCCGTCTGCGTTTATTTTGGCAGGTGTCGGCGTGACCTTCGCCTCATTCTGCGCAGCTCGAAGGCAGTGGGGGAGATTGAGGAGCCTTTCATTTGCCTTTTCACTCTGGGCATTGAGTCTTGCGACTTGCTATCTCATCTCTCTTCGTCATTTGAGCGCCAACCAAGCCCTACTAAACTACTGGAGCTTCGGTTTCGTCCCTGCCCCAGTTGTCTCTCTCGCGACCATTGAATGGTTCCTTCACACTTTTTTTGGAATTTTCTCGAATCCCGCAGGTCTAGAGTTGTCAGGCATTGCGGCATTGACCTGTCTAGTGGGTGGGATTTCGATGTTTTCGAACAAAACGGAAAAGTTATTCCTATTGATATCCCCGATGGCTGCTACCCTGCTCGCGGCCAGTCTTCATAAGTACCCGTTTAATGGAAGGTTGCTACTATTCATCGTGCCCACATTGCTGCTTTTGATTGCCGAGGGCGCAGAGCAGATTCGGTGTAAAACCAGGCATGAGGCTCCGATTATAGGGGCCTGTCTGGTCGGACTACTGTTTCTCCATCCGTTGCTCTTTTCCACTTATCACCTGATCAAGCCAAGCGCGGGTGACCTCCCGCCGGGGATTACTCACACTCGGGAAGAGATAAAGCCGGTCATGAATTTTGTCGAACAGCACCAGCACGAGGGAGATATTCTGTACGTCTACCACGCCGCTACACCTGCATTCCGGTACTATGCACCACGGTTCTCTTTAAATAAGCTGAACCTTGTCCTGGGGACGTCAGATACTTTGGAAACTCATGAAAAAGACCTGGGCCCGCTTCGCGGCCATAGAAGAGTCTGGCTCCTCTTTTCACATAGTCATACTGATACGAACATCGACGAAGAACAGGCTTTTTTGTACCTCTTGGACAGGAGAGGAACAAGACTTGACTCGTTCAAAAGCGTAGGAGCAGCAGTTTACCTCTATGACCTCGACGAGCCGGGGTAAATGGCATGGCCGTAAGTTCTTGAACGTGATCTCAGAAAGCAAGCGCAGCCCCCTAAGTTTCCGCTGAT
>Ga0209526_10002998_pt1 | contig 11453 bp, 8 predicted proteins | sample JacPinW_OM2H0_M1_FD_188566 | JGI IMG/M metagenome (GOLD analysis project Ga0209526, IMG submission 188566) | Forest soil microbial communities from Algoma, Ontario, Canada - Jack Pine, Ontario site 1_JW_OM2H0_M1 (SPAdes) (version 2) | ecosystem: Environmental > Terrestrial > Soil > Boreal...
TGTCACAATGCGCTAGATACGGTCGTTTTGTGATTCGGAATAAATCTACGCTGACAGACGTCGCTGATTTCGTTGCAGGTCACGCACAGGTATCATGCGCTATGCCAGAATATGTCGACGTTACGATGCGCAAGACCAGCGATGTTTTGGACCCACCCGAGGCTGCCAGAGCGGGGATCCAGCAATATCTTGAAGCCTGTTTTGAGGTAATCGCTGCCTGCTGAACTATTCAACGGCGGCGCTGGGAAAAACCCAACTACTATTCTCTAGATGGCACTAGATGGCACTCAAACTTGCCTGAATGTGGCGGCACATTGCGGTCCAACGACTCAATGGCCCCGCGGGGGTTAGGCAAGGAGTGCGGAAGACCAGCGCGTTCGACGTACTCAAAGAGAGTGCGGTATCGATCGGGATAGACACGAAAGCATGCGGAATAGTCCGCCCGGTTGTACAGCGTCTCAATATTCACTCCATTTTGAACCTCCTTCAGCTCCACATATGGCAGGCAAAAGTGATCGCAGACCTCCTTTAATCGCATATCGTGCACGATCCACAGCGCCCGCGTACCGGCAATCATGGCCGCCATGTTGCCGTGAAGGCGCGTGCCATAGGAAAAGGAATAGCGACGCACGTGGTTGAGCCACTCCTCGGGCTCACGGAATTGAAAAAAATGGGTCCTGATCCATTGCTCATATTGTCCACGATCGATGAGACCTTCTTCGAGAGCGACCCCGACGTCCCAGCTAAATTCGAAGTGCGTCGGCGCTGTCGTGCCGGCTTTCTGTGCCCTCAGATTTTCCTCGGCGGCGTTTCCCTGGCCAATAACATCATATCCACTTGCGATGGCTTGATTGATCAGGTTGGCCTCAAAGCGCGCATCGGTGAAATTAAAGGCGATTCTGTCGAGCGGATCTGCAACCGCCTCACACAGCTTGCTGCTAAACTGCGGTAGACGATGCCAGAACATTGATTGGCACCCGACCACTTCAACATTCTTCACGCCCAACCTGACGCAGGCCTCCGCGGTGAACACACCTCGCACTGCGATCTTCCGCGAGTGCTCTGAGATCACCTTAAGCAGACGAACCGTTTCCGGGGCAACAGTGAGTTCCAATGGGCCACTTAGGCCAGCCTGCGAGCCCAGGCCGAAGACGACGACAGGAAGGGCGGCCTGCTCGATGTTCTTCGCGAGAGGCACTTGGCTCCGTACAAGCTCCTTGATCGTGTGATGATCGCCCGGCACGCCGAGCCTGATGAGATTTGCGGTGACAAAGACAATGTGGGAGTTTTCCGACCTCAGTTGTTCGATGTCCGCGTCAGTCCACTCGCCGGGCCTCTGGAACTCCACGTATTTTGAGATCATTCGCCGAGCAGCTGCCGCGTGTATGATATTTCCGTTGTTGTCATCTCCTTTCCAGCTCCAGGGTTCAACACCGATCACCGCTGGCACCCGGCTGTTGTGTGCGGCAGGCGCCTCCATTGCTGTCGCGGCCTGTGAGAGGGTTTGAATGTCCATGGTGCTCCCCAAATCAACCCCTCGATGTTTAGCCTGAATTGTCGTTGTGCATCGCGGAGCCATGACCTCTGCGCGAGCGACGGCCGATCGTCAGGCAATCTTCTCACAGAGGAAGCCATGCGCGCGTCCCTTCCATGTTTCCCAGGCCTCTGCCACTCGGAACCCGGTTGATCGCAACATTACGGACAGGGTGTCTTCCGCCCAAAGCCACCGCCACGGCCCGTAGGCAGAAAGCGATGTCCACGGATATTGGTCGTCGCTTACACCAGCCAGATTGATCCCCAGGGCCTGGAAATGTCCAGCGAGGATTTTTTTGGTCGGAGCATCCACGGCGGGCAGAAAAACGGTCCGACCGCCAGCAAACGAGAGCTCTCCCGCGTCCGTGACGATCTGCTGAGGTACAGTCATTGAGACCAGCAACAAATACCGGCTCGTCAGAGCATGCAACCGTGCGAGCGTGTGCAATGGGTTCGGAACATGGTAGATTACTCCGGAGCAATGGATAAAGTCGAAGGTGCCGGATTTGTCCAGAAGGACCGGATTGTCCACGTTGCCCTGTAATTTTTGATACTTGGTTACTCCCATCGACAGAGCTCGTTCTTCGAACTGGCTCCAAAGCCGATGGTTGATCGGGGCGATGTCGATCATCGTGGCAGCCCGGCATCCGGCTTCGACCGCCACCGTGATCTTCTCGTTGACTAAACCCCATAGTCCGCCAATGTCAGCGAGGCGGGCGTCTCTGACGTGGGAATTTATGATCTCGTCCGCCCATTGAACGACCATCGCACACCTATCATCAGATTTCAGCAAAGGCTAATTATCCACTAAGTCAGCACTCATACATTCAGGTTCAGACAGACTATGCGGTTACTCGAAGATCTTCGCATCGAGCACCAATCGGCCGCTCTCGGTGAGAGCGGCACATCGGTAGATGCCGTACTCAGCCTCCGCCCAGGCGTAATAAAGCAGCCCCTTCAACCGTCCCTCCCGCGCAAACTGGCGGAAGTCGCCTAGGATTTCGTGCATCAGCGCGACCCGGAGCGCATCATTGCCAGAGCAAGCCGCGCCACCGGCGAGCCCCCATTCGGTCAACCAGCACGGCTTGCCTTCGCCGGGCGGCCGGCACTCAGCCAGGGTGTCCTGCTTGAGGCGACCGCGGCGGCTGACAGCATCGTCCCTGGGGGACGGGTAGGTGTGCACGCCGTAGGCGTCGACCAATGCGTCGATCCCATTAGAGCGAAGATATTGGAGCGTGGCGCCGATCGCGACCGCGTCGGTCTTCGAACCAGGCCGCGGGCCGGCGGAACCCGGATCGGCCAGACCCGCGGAGAGGATTGGAGTCTCTCGGTTGAGCCGCGAGTGATCTCGGATGTCCTTCAGCGCGCTTAAGGAGCGCAGATATGAGCGGTAGCCCCCCGCTATTTGGCGCGCCTCCGGATCCAGCTCCAGATCCTCGTGGCCGAAGACTCGTCCTTCTCCGGGAATAGGGAACTCGCCGTTGAAAGCGGCCCAGTTGATCTCGTTGCCAAATTCAAGGGCGGCCAAAGTGATTCCGAGGCCCTCCAGCTGATCGAACAAGGGTTCGAATACTGCCCGGAAGCGGATGGGATCTGCGCTCGACAGGGGAAATGAGCGCCACATGTTCGGCGGGTCTGTTACGGCTGGCCGACGCTGCGCCCCTTCGCGGTACTGTAGCCCGACGACCAGATCGGCATTGATACCCCGCTCGCTGGCATGCCGGATAAAATCGATCACCGGCCCGTAGTCGTCGCCACCCCACGGCGCCGCGAGCGGCACACGGATTACCTTGACCTCAGCCATTTGCAACTGGTCGAGGACCGCCGCCCGGTCGGTGGGGGTGAGGCGTTGGGGGTTCACCACATTGACGCCAATGACCACGCCATGACCGTGTGCCGGTGAAATTGCCCCGAGGGCGAAAGTCAGGCAGCCGAACAGCAAAACCAGCGCCGGCGAGATCATCGCCTCATCCCGCCGTCAGGCGATCGAGCTGCTGCAGGAAATCCTGGGCGGAGTTCTGCCACGTCCAATCCCGGGCTGCTGCGGCGGCCGCGCGGGAGACACGACGCGACATGGCGCGATCTTGCCACAATCTGTGCAGAATATCCGTGGTCTGCCGCACGATCTCGCGCGTGCCGCTGCTCGGCAGCAGAAATCCGGTCTCGGCATCCCTGACTGCTTCGGCGACGGCGCCGACTGCCGTCGCGCAGACGACGACGCCGAGCCGCATTGCCTCCAATACGGTCAGCGGCAGCCCCTCCCAGCGCGAGACGATCAGGACGACATCCGCCCAGGCGTAGCATGCGGTCAGCTCCTCCGCGGATATCTTGGGGAGCTCGATCTCGATCGACAGCTGCTCGAGTTCCTGCTGGCCGGCATCGCCGATCACCGAGGCGCCGATCAGGCGCCATTCGATCGGCAGGCCCGCCTCGCGGCTCGACCGCACGATCCCAGTCAGCCGGTCGAGGCCCTTCTGGCGATCGAGCCGACCGAGAAACAGCACGCGCAGTGGTCCCGGCCCGCGCATCTCCCGGGCGGCAAGCAGCTCCTCGACTGTTGCTGCTGCCAGGTCATAGGACGGCGCATTCCACAACAGCGACAGCTTTTCTTCAGGGATCCCCATCGCATGACACCAGTCCACCAGCTGCTGCGAGCAGCATGCGAAGAGATCGTAGGCGTGCTCATAGCCGAGGGCGAGGTAGGTGTGGCCATTCGGCCGGTCGAGCCGCGTCAAATCGGTTACGTGCAGCGAAGCGATGGTTTTCGTCCCTTGTCGGCGCAGCGGCGCCATCAGGACGTGCGCCTCGGCACAATGAAAATTGACGACGGCGTCGAGACCAGATAACAGGCCGAAGGCGCGCGAATGCCGCCCTGTCGTGACCCAGCTCGGATAATGCGAGCCCATATACCGTAATTCCGGATCCCAATTCGAGACGCCGCGATCACACAAGAAATTCACGCTATCGAAAGTCTCGATCAACACTGAGGCTGGTTGCGCCGCCTGCCGACAAAATACGAACAGGTGTGGAGACCATCCGTTTTTGCGCGTGATGCAGGCCAGATTATAGGCGACCTTCTCTACACCGCCGAATTCGGCCAGCGGGACTACAAATCCGATACGCCTTGTCTGCTCTTGAGTGACTCGCGGATAGACCGGAGATGCATTCAGCAGCTTGCGGCCGACCCGGAAGAGCTCCCCCATCGGGGATAAATGAGACTGTCGCCAATTCCAGGATTGTCCGTGCCAAATCGTCGATCGGAATTTCCGCATGCGCTGAAACAGCTCCAAGAGCACGGAATTGGCGCGGCCCCCCTCGTAGTCTCCGGTATGCGGCAGTAGCAGTCGAAACGCGGAGATTTGCGGCTGAGGAAAGACCGTCGCAAGGCTCATGACCCAGCTATCCCCCGGGTCATCGAGACACTCATCCAACAGTTCGGTCCTGACCATGACGAGATCCGCGCAGAGATGCGTGTCCCCGTCCTCGCCGTCGCCGACCTCGATGACCTCAATTCGGTCGGTGTCGGGAATCATCTGGCCGATCAAATAGGCGAAACCGCTGGATTCGATCGCCGACTCGAGCAGCCAGAAGGCCCACTGCAGCATTCGGAGCCGTGCGAGAACTTCTCTGAATGATGGATCAATGAGCACGATGAACGGCGGCCGGGCATAGCTGGCCGGTGCCATACGCGCCAGGTAGTAGCGCTCGCAAAACGCTTCGACCGACATTGACTGTCCATTGATCGTCGGGTCGGACGTACACAGTACGGTCTCGGAATCGATGAGATGGACGCCATAACGAGGCGCATCCTCGTGTTCGAGCGTCAGCAAATTGTCAAATCGGAACAGATCCTTATGCTTCCGCCTGATGTAGGAGAGAATTTCGGGCCGATCCCGCTCCGAATCGCTGAGCATGCTCTCCGGCCGTCGGCGGTACCGGAACCCGAAATTTGGGAGATGTTTGCCGCGAAAGCCGCCCCTGATGGCGCTGAGCCAAAAATCCCAATCTTCGAACCCGAGCTTCATACTCTCGTCGAACCGAACACCCCTCTCGAATACCACGCGCCGCACGAGGCTGCCGGCTTCGCAGATGTTTTCCTCCAGATGGCGCAGCACCGAATAGGCACCGGAGTAGTCGCTGTTCCATTCCTGCCCGAACATGTCGATGTCGGGATAGATCCAGCCGATGCTTAGGTCTTCCGTGAGCGCACCGTAGGCGTGCTGCAAGGCGTTCGGGAAAAGCCTGTTATCGGCGTCGAGGAAATAGATCGCCTCTACCGTTCCCCAGGTTCCCAGAGCATGGTCGATGCCGGTATTGCGCGCTGCACTGAGGCCGCCGTTTTGCCGTCTGATGTAGGAGACGCGATCGGGTGCCGCCATCGCGAAGTCGAGGCAAGTCCGATGCGTTTCTTGCATCGGGCAGCCGTCATTGACGATGACGATGACCAGCGGGAACTCGGTCTCTTGGTTCAATGCTGAGATCACCGCTTCCTCGAGCAGCACGCTATGCTTATAGACGGGGATGACGACGGCTAGCTCCGGCCTCTCCGCCTGCGCGGCGATCTGCGGGGGATTGGAGCCGTGCGCGGGCCCGCGAGATCTGCGGATCATGCAGCTGCCGCTCCGTCCGAGGCGTCGACAACGAACTCCAGCCACCGCGCCTGGGCGCAAATAGCAGCCTGCCCTTTGGCAATACGCGTCGCGAGATAGAGGTCGAGAGGGTTCGCTGCAGGTTCGGACAGCGAGAGATGAATCTGGGTCGTGAAATCCGGATGAATGGCCAGCCAACCGGAAAATCCGCCCTGTCCGACGTTGACCCGGCCCCTTGTTAGGACCTGCCTATAGCCGCCCCGAGGGACCAGAGCGAGGAGGGCGTATTCGACGAGCGGGCCATCAGGATCTTCGGTTTTGACTGTCGCGCTCAGCCGGCGCGCCCCGGCCGGCAACGCGCCAGGCAGCTTTGCTACCGTCATACTGCCATTTACCGGCCGTACTTCAATCGCCGCCCTATCCTCGAGCAACGTGACGAGGGGCTCACGGCCCGGCACCGGATCGAGCTCGGTACACCCTTGCAGCACGCTCGGCGCCAAGCGGCGGCCGAGCCCGCTGACGTGGGGCTGATGGCGGACGCCGATGTGATAGGGATGCGCCAGGCGCCGCGATCCGGGGAGGCCGATGTGCAGCCGCAGCGCCAGACTCCGCCGGCTCTCCTCGTTCCCTGCGAGAGACGCCCGAGCCTCCGGGAAAGGCTGCAGCTTCGTCAGAGACAATTGCGGTGGCCGTCCGGTTTGCGTATTCCAGACAGCGTTCAGCGACACGGATTGTCTCGGTGCGGTGTCAATTTCCGGCAAATCGAGAAAGATCCAACCGTCCGGCACGGCGGAATACGGGATTGACCACTCCCCCAGCATCCTGCCGTCCTCGCAGGTCATGATGCCGACGGCCAGGGATCCGGCGCCATCGGTGCCTGCGGCGATGCCGTGCAACTCGATCGCGGCGAGCCCTTGCGAGGGGACCGGGAGCAATTGGGTGAGGTGGAAGGGTTCATGGGATACGCGCGGTCCGACGGCGGCCTCGGTTGGTTCAGAGGCGAACGCAAGCCAAGTCGGCGGCAGCTGCGACCGGCTGAGGAAGGTCTCGACCGTGTCGAATGCGTTTTGCAGCTGGTCGTGGGCGATCCGGAATGCGCTGTATTGCCGTCGCAACGCCAGCAGGCGCGCTACAGAGGAGCCATAGGCGTCGGCGATCGCCTCGAATAGCGATCGATGCACCATGGCCGCGGCTGCGTCGCCGCCATTGGCGATGTCGACGCAGGTCGCTCTCGGCAGAAACCCCTCGGCGCCGATGGACCACGCCTCGCGCAATGCGTCGAGCTCGCGCTTTCCGGCGGCAGAGACGGCGATCAATGCGAGGCAGAAGGGCGGCGGGTGGTTCAACGGGACCTGCCCTGCCCCGCAGGGTGCGCCGGCGCGGTAGATTTCGAAGCCGCGGCGCCGGCCCGTGCGTTCGCAGACATATATCGCGAGCCTGCCGTCCAATCGGCAGAGTTCGGTCGCTGCGCGAATGTCTACGCCGGGGACGATCACCTTCAGCTCGCCATTGTAGATCGATGCCGATGTTCCCGGATCGGCGGTGACCGAGAAGTGTGAAGCGTTCCGCCGATCACGCTGACGCGAGGTCTCGCGCATTACGCTGACCATTGTCATAGAGTTGTTCCTCGCGGCAGTAGTGTTTTGAGCAGATCGAGATAAGCGGGGAGACAGACGGACTTCACGTCGTAGCGTTCGATCACCGTCTCCCGTGCGGCCAACCGAAGGCCGTCGTCGCTGCCCGCGGCGAGGGCCGCGATAATTCGGTTCGCCAGGCCGTCCTTGTCGAAAAAGTCGACGAGCTGTCCATTGGCCCCGTCGACGATCACTTCCTCGACAGGTGGCGTTCGCGAGGCGACAACGAGACAGCCTGCCGACATCGCTTCGAGCAGCGACCAAGAGAGTACAAAAGGGTAGGTCAGATAGACGTGTACGCTCGAGATCTGCAGGACCGTCAGATATTGGCGGTAGGGCAGGCGGCCGAGAAAGTGCACGCGTTGCAGATCGATTGTACCCCCGAGTTCGGCAAGCAACTGGTCGCGGTAGTTGGCAGCGTCGCGCGGCCGGCGTCCATAGCTGACACCGTCAGCGCCGGCAATCAGGACCTGTGCCTGCGGCCTCTCTCGCAGCACCTTAGGCAGCGCTCGCATGAACACGTGAAACCCGCGATAAGGCTCCAGATCGCGGGCGCTGTAGGTGACGATTTCCTCCCCCGGAGACAGGCGTAGCCCGTTGGCCAGCCACAGACGCGCGGTCTCGTCAGGTTTGACGAGATCTGTGTCGACCCCCTCATGCACGATCGCGATCCGATCGCGGCAGCGCTGCGGATATTGCGAGCGCTGCCATTGGGTGGGTGTCTGTCCCCAATCCGCCGCCTCGAACCCGAGGAGGTTGATCGCGTTGCGCATCCGCAGCCGCATGGCTGCATCGGCTTCCGCCGGGAACTCGGTGTCAAAATCGATGTCCGATTCCCTCGACCGATAGAAGAATTCGAAATAACCCAGCAGGGGAACCTGCGGCCATACGTCCTTGACAAAAAGAATCTCACCCCATCCGTTGTGACCGATGACGATGTCGGGAACATAGCCGTCACGATCGAGCCACTGGCAGACCCTGGCGACCGCCCGGCCGTTCGCGGTGCTGCTCTCCAGCTCGCGGACATAGTCGTGTGTATTTGAATGGCACGGCACCGGGCGATATTCGAACTTGCGGACCTCAGGGATCTTGGCAGCGCGCGGCTGGGTGATGAAACTAACATGATGCCCGCTCTGGGCCAAATGCCGCGCAATGTGAACATACTGGCCCGGGAAATTCTGATGGATGAAGAGAAATCGCATTGCCGCGCGTCACTCAGCCGCTGGGTTTGTAGGCCGATGCCCACAGATCAAATGACCCGCCGGCGCGCACCCTGGCCTCGACAAAGCCGGCCTCGATCAGCGCCTGGTGCAAGCTTCGTGCGGTAAACCCGGTGCGGTGCGCCATGAACCGATTGCCGCGGGCGACCGAGGCCGTATGGCCGAAGATCATGTCGAGCGGCGTTACCGGACCGCTCGGAGAGTGATAGGCTTCATCCTCCAGCCGGTCGTCGACGACGAGCTGGGCGACCTGCTGCAAATCGGGGAGCGTCAAGAGCACCAGACCACGGGGCTTCAGTACCCGGATAAATTCGCCCAATGCCAGCGGCACCTCGTGGCGCTGCAAGTGCTCCAGATTATGAGAGGACCACACGGCGTCGATCGTATCGGCGCTGACTGGCCTAATATCGGTCATCGAGCAAACGATGTCGGGCTGCACGGCGGGGTCGAGATCGAGCCTGATCTCGCGCCATTCCGGTCCATGGAAGTGGCGGTGTAGCTTCTGCCGGAGCGGGTAGCCGCAGCCGACGTTCAGGACGATCTTCTGGCCGGATGCCGACGGATAGGGAATCGCCATCGGATCGGTTACCGAAACCTATTGCCCGGCGCGCCGGACCACCCGCACGTTGATCGCTTCGAGCGGATCGTCGGCTAGCGGCGGGATGCAGAGCTCCCCATTGCGGAACGGGCCCGCAATGCCGCTTTCGAAGAAGGCGCCTTCATAGGCTACATCGAACCGATGGCCGAGATGAGGCGAAACGCGCACGGCAAAGCCCGTCAGCGGCAAGCGCTGTCCCCGGGTGCCGCAGAGCCTCGCGCCACCGACCCAGGGCGTCTCCCGGCCATGGGGCCCCAATCCCTTGACTTCAATGTCGTTTGCTGCCAGCCCCTCGATCGGGCGTATGCTGAATGCTTCGATCCGCAGCTTGCGCCCACGGTTGCCGACCCAGCCTTGACCTGCGAATCGCCGATCTCCGAGCCGCTCCACATGCAGCACGATTTCGGTGCGGATCTCTTCCGGCTCGGTGATGACGCCGAGCGGCTCGGGCGCTGCACCGTTCGAGCGCCAGCGATCGATTGGGTGCACCTCGACCCACAGCGGAATCGGCGCGTCGTCAAGATCTCCGAAGGCTGTGACCCAGACACTGCCGCCGCCGGGCGGCGATTTCACCACGACCGTACCACCACCATGCGCGATCCACTGGGGTGCGCCGCCCGACGCGCCAATGATCTCGACGCAGCCGGCCTGACCGCCGGGCGGGGCCGAGACCTGGATCACGGGCAGTGCCCTATCCGAGATCCGGCCCGGCAGTTGATCAGACGTCCCCACGATCTCGAGCGCATAGAGACCTGGCTCGAGCCGAATGACGGTAGCCGTCGCCGCCAGACGAGGATGATCGACGATCCCCGCTTCAGCTAGGATCCCCCTGATCTCGGTCGGCCCAATCCTCGCAGTCGAATGCGTCCGCTTGCGTGTGGCGCGGTTTTTCGCGATCACCGTATCCATCCTCTAAAATCCGGGCGTTGGCCGCGTGCTTTCTGCTAGTGACAAAAGCTGACGGATTAGTAAAGATGTGATCAGATTTAGTCAAGCCCGAGGTAAAAATTTGTCAAATAATTAATTTAAAATTGAGAGCATGGAACATTTTGTAAACTTTTTAAGTATTTCTTGTTGTCGCCGAGAATATGATTTCCTTATAAGATGTCGGCGGATTAGGCCTCCGCAGCGAGGGGACTGGAAGAATGGGCAGCGCTGCGACAATTGTTCTCGCTCGAGAGGATCTGTCGATCCCCGGCGCGCCGCACAGGGCTGGAGCGCCGCCGGACAATGCGGATGCGATCCAGAGAAGATTTTTTTCACTGGTCGAGGCGAACAGGCCGGATGTCATTGTTCTCGATTTCAGCACCGCGCCGCGTTCGAGCACCGACACGATACTGACGATACGCCGGCGCTCTACTGTTCCGATCCTCGTCGTCTGCAATCCTGCACAGACGCAGGCGAGAGAGTATCGGATCGCCGGTGCAGACGATTGTATTACCGCCCCGGTCGACCCCCTCAGCCTCAGCCAGGCGGTTCGACGAATTCTTCGGGGCACGGGCATTAATCGGGCACCGGCGACGCGCCGCCCGGTGAATTTCTCATTCGCCGGAATGAGCTTGCTGAGCGAACGCAACTTGCTCGTCGCTGACGATGGATCGTCGCTGGTACTGACGAACTTGGAAGGCCGCCTCCTGGCGCATTTTATGTCGCGTCCGTGGACCCTCTGCAGCCGAGCCGAGATCGGAAAACTTCTCTACGGCCGTGATGATGCCGTCGGCACCCGCGCCATCGGCCAAGTCGTCAACCGTTTGCGCAAAAAGCTCTCTCGCCTTGTTCGGCTTTCGCCATCGTCGCTGATCAAAACCAAAATTCGTTATGGATATTGGCTGGCCGCAGACGTGACGCCGCCGCCGCGAAGAATGTCTGCGTTACCGTG
>Ga0209526_10002999_pt1 | contig 11452 bp, 5 predicted proteins | sample JacPinW_OM2H0_M1_FD_188566 | JGI IMG/M metagenome (GOLD analysis project Ga0209526, IMG submission 188566) | Forest soil microbial communities from Algoma, Ontario, Canada - Jack Pine, Ontario site 1_JW_OM2H0_M1 (SPAdes) (version 2) | ecosystem: Environmental > Terrestrial > Soil > Boreal...
AGGGACGATCCGATAGTCCGCGCGATAGACCAAATTGTGCAGATCGCTCGACGCGATGGCCCGGAGTATGGAAAGCTGGGCCGCGGCATCCTCGTCGCTGAACACGTTCAGCGGCCAGTCGTGAACTGTCGTCCCTCGAAGATGAGGGTGGTGGAAGCCGCCTCCGAAATAGGCCTGGAGCATGATTGGCGGGACCCCGGCTGCCCGCTGTTCAGGCCAGCTCAAAGCCCAGGAAGCGTTCAGCCCTCCATCCGCTGTGCGTCGTAGACCCGTCTCGGTGAGCTGCCCGGTGTCGAGCAGCAAGCTCGTGTTCATTTCGGTGAGGACCTGGCGGGCGATGGGAGCGAGCAGTTGCACTTCCTTCTCGAAATGGGCTTCCTTGTCCTTTCGACTTGCGGCGCCGCCGTGTGTACCGTCCCGAAGATCCTCAAAATGGCGGATTAGACTGGTGACATATGCGGGTATCGCGCTTTCTGGCATTGCCAGCCTCCTACTAAGAATCCGTATGTGCCGCGCATGTACAACATACATCGAATCCGTTCCGACGGCTACTCCCTTAGTACAGCGTTTCATATATCCGGTAACGTATTCTCAGGCGGCTTGTGCAAGAGGACGGCCCAACTTGCTTACGAGAGGGCAAGCGAGCTCCTCTGGTGTGAATCGCCACTCGAAAGGTCGCGCGACTTTCCCGCAATGACGTTTGAATGCCGCGAGTCACTGAGACAGCTATCAGTGAACTGAAGTCGTTGGGTGTGAGGACCTTCGGTTGGATGATCGAGAAATAAATTTCTATGTGTTAAGCCCAGCTGGTTGAAGGGGACCATGAACCAGATTACGGCACTTTTGCACGAGTCTTTGGGCAGCCGTTGGACCTCCAACTATACGTTATCGTATTTATGAAATCGAGTACGTAGTCGGGAGCGCCGCCGCGTGGATGTGGTTAAACACAGAATGTGTTCAGCCGCTACGGAAGGCGGTGGAGGACATGCATGAGGCAAACTGCTCGGCTGACGCGAGGAGAACCACGTGACACGACAAGCCGCCGACTGTTGTACGCCGGATCTCGCGTCACAGCCGCGATACACAATGACGTTATCTACGACATACTTCCAATGAATTCGAGGGCCGTCGCTGCTCTTCCATGTCGTTGAAACTACGGGAGTACGAACGAAGTGTCTTGGCGCGACCATCCTCGTGAGCCTGCGCTCAGCGCTCGCCGGGTGCATCAACCTGTATCTTGTGGATGGCGGAACGTCCGTATGGATCATCGCGGTGCTCGGCCAGCGCATCGAGAGATGTGCAGTCGCGAGCCAGGGCACTCCATTCGGCCCGATTCAGGACATCTGGGAGACGGAATTGCTGAGACCCTGGGAAAATGTTTGAAACGCACGCCGACGGCCGTGCATCCAAGTGGCAGCCGAGCTAGGGTCGGTGATCCCGGGGGGTTAGAATTGTGTCCGTAAGGATACAAATAGAGGATACGGGAGAATGATTTCCATTCCTGAAGCCCACGTACCACGGTTGGAGCCGTCCCAAGCAACACGATATGAGGTGCTATTCCGCGTATCCCAAGCCATTAGCGCGTACCGCGATGCCAAGGAATTGTTCCATGCGCTCGCGGGGGAACTGCACCAAGCCGTCCGATTCGATGGCATTGGTGTCGTGCAATACGACGAAGCCGGAAACCAAACGAAATGGCACCTGGCGGAGAAGTGCAGGTGTCCTGACGCGGTTTCTTCGAGAGAAATTGCTCCCGAAGACGCGATGGTGTTGTGGGTGCATCAGAACCAGGAAGTGATAGTGATCCCGTCGGTTCACGAAGAGATTCGCTTTCCTGCCTCCATGGACCAGCTAAAGAAGTGTGGGATTCAATCGGGATGTGTGCTTCCGCTGACAACAGTGCACCGGCGCCTCGGGTGCCTCGTCATCGCCAGTGAGTATGCGAACGCCTATTCCGGGGAGGAAGTTTCCTTTCTTTCGCTGGTGGCGAACCTAGTTGCGGTGGCGATGGACGACGCCTTGAGCTTTGAGGCTTCACAACTCGCGCAGACCCAGCTCGAACGCGAAAAGGAACGCCTAAAGCTTGTCCTCGACCTCAACAACAACATTGCCTCGAATTTGGATCTTCGAGATCTGCTTCGAGCCGTCTCCGCAAGCGTACGGCTTGTTATGCAGTGTGACGCTGTAGGTGTGGGCTTGCTTGATTCAGAGGACAAGCAAATGCGGCTATTCGCTCTCGATTTCCCCACAAGCAAGGGGCGGGGAAAAGGAGAGAGCGCAGTGCTAGGTGAGGATTCTCTCTTTCACAAAGTACTGCAGACCGGAGAGCCTCTCATTCTAAATGGCAAGGAACTGGCCCAGCAGCGCGATAGCGCTGTTTTGGCTGAAGGGTTCCAAAGTATTTGTGCCCTGCCGCTCATGAGCCGAAATCATACGCTCGGGGTTCTGGGACTCGGGAGACTACAGGATGCGCCGTTTAGCCGAAGTGACGTCGATTTTCTTCGCCAGTTGGCAAATCAAGTGGCCATCGCGGTGGACAATGCGTTGGCATATGGGCAGATCGCCGATCTGAAGGACAAACTTGCTCAGGAGAAGGTCTACCTGGAAGACGAAATTCGCACGGAGAGCCATTTTGAGGAAATTGTCGGTAAGAGTGCGGCGCTACGCCGGCTGCTCAAGGAGGTTGAAACTGTCGCGCCAACCGATTCGACTGTGCTTATCTATGGCGAAACAGGGACGGGGAAGGAATTAATCGCTCGGGCGATCCATAATCTCAGCAAGAGGCAGTCGAGGTCTTTCGTAAAATTGAACTGCGCTGCAATTCCAACAGGATTGCTCGAGAGCGAACTCTTTGGACACGAGAAAGGCGCGTTTACGGGCGCAATTGCACAGCGCATTGGGCGCTTTGAGCTGGCCCATCAAGGAACTGTCTTTCTCGACGAAATTGGAGAAATCCAACTTGAGCTGCAACCGAAGCTTCTGCGTGTCCTTCAGGAGCGGGAGTTCGAAAGACTGGGAAGTTCCCGTACACTTCGCACGGACGCACGCTTGATTGCGGCGACAAACCGTGACCTGGACTCCATGGTAAAGGAACAGAAGTTCCGGGAAGATCTATTCTATCGGCTGAACGTGTTTCCGCTTCACGTGCCACCTTTGCGTGAGCGGCCAGAAGATATTCCGCTCTTGGTGCGTCATTTTGCAGACCACTTCGCGCGGCGGGCGAACAAGGCTATCGAAACTGTTCCGTCCGAGACGATGAAAGCATTATACCGGTATCACTGGCCTGGTAATATTCGCGAGCTGCAGAACGTCATCGAGCGCGCCGTGATCGTATCAGCGGGCTCGGTATTGAGGGTACCGGGTGGAGACCTAAGAGCACGCGCACCCTTGATAAAAAGGGAGGCGTCGACTGAAGTAGCGGACCGAAAGAACATCAGGAGCGTCCTTGAAGAGGCTGAACGGAAGCAAATCCTGGGTGTTCTCCAAGAAACGCACTGGATCGTCGCTGGACCGAACGGAGCGGCCATTCGCCTCGGAATGAAACGTTCCACCCTGCAATTTCGCATGCAGAAACTGGGAATTTCCCGCAATGCCGTGTAATTTCAAACGGCCTCGCCTTTTCTTCGCGTTCATCCACTTAGACTGAGACACGTTTCCCTTCTCACTGCCAAGAAGTTGGTAAACCGCCTAGCTGTTGGCATTGGCATCTTGGCAGAGCGCGTTAGAGAAATTCGCTCACTTTCTATCTGGTTTGTTCCTATGAGCTTCTCGAGAAAAGTTTTCCACCCGTGATGGCGCGTCGAATGCAATTACCTCCGCGGCTTACAACATGAAGAACGATGAAGGAAGCAAGACAGGGGCCTTGAAAGGAATCCGATGACCATTTTCCTTGTTTCCACCGCCGGTTTGGCATGCACTTTCTATGTCTATGTGCTGATTCAGTTCCTGCACGACGAAACACGTATCCCACGTGGAATCAGTAGGCACTCAGGACCCGCCGCTCGGCTCCGCGACTGCAGTTCACGCTGAGCAGCAGGAGAAACACTATGCTGCGTATCACTGTCACAAACACATCAGCTGAGCAGACCTGGATTCTTCATGGCCGACTCATCAGACCGTGGATTGCAGAGCTAAGGTCCACATGGAAGAGGGCCCATGCCGAATGCCGAAACCGAAAGTGCGTCGTTGATCTTAGTGAAGTGATCTTTATCGATGAAAACGGGGAGAAGATGCTAGTAAAGATGATGAATGAGGGTGCCGAGTTTGTTGTTCGCGGTTTGTACGCAAAGCACATACTGGAAAAGCTCAAGAACAACCTAAGGCGACGGACTAGCAAATTGCCGCTCGCACTTGTCCTAGCTCTGAGTGTGGTCTTGTCGAACGGATGCGTAGAGCCGCAGGCCTCCACCGCGCCGCCACCTCCGGAAGTCGAAGTTGTGAGCGTTCTAGAAAAGGAGGTTGCGATATACGGCGATTGGGTGGCGACACTCGACGGGTACGTGAACGCTCAGATCGAACCTCAGGTTTCCGGGTACGTGATCAGACAAAACTACCGGGAAGGTTCGACCGTTCGCAAAGGCGATGTCTTGTTTGAGATCGATCCGAGGCCCTTTCAAGCAGTCCTCGACCAAGCGAAGGCCCAGCTCGCCCAAGCCAACGCTCAACTCGGCAGCGCCGCGCTCAACGTCAAACGCGATATTCCCGAAGCGGAAGCGCGGGCGATCCCGCAGAGTCAACTGGACAACGACACGCAAGCAGAGCTTGCCGCGGAGGCGACGGTGCAGTCCGACCAAGCCGCTGTGGAACAAGCTGAACTGAACTTGGGCTTCACAAAGGTTCGCTCACTGGTGGATGGAATTGCGGGCACCGCTCAGATTCAAATCGGCAATTTGGTAGGCTCGAACTCGGTGCTGACTACAGTCTCGCAACTGAATCCCATCAAGGCTTACTTTTCTATCAGCGAGCAGGAGTACCTGCATATCGCAGACAAAATCAAGCCCGGTTCGGTTGGCGATCTGCTGCGAAACAGCAAGTCGGTCCCTCTCAAACTCGTTCTCGCGGATGAAAGCACCTACCGATACAGGGGAGAAGTGGTATTCGCAGAGCGCCAAGTAAATTCGCAGACTGGAACGATTCGCATAACGGGGGCTTTTCCCAACCCTAACAATATTCTTCGGCCCGGACAATTTGGACGGGTCCGTGCCGTCACGGCGCTGCGAAAAGACGCGCTGCTTGTCCCTCAGCGCGCTGTCTCCGAACTGCAAGGAACCTACCAGGTTGCCGTGGTCGGCCAAAACAACAAGGTCGCCATCCGTAAGGTGAAAGTCGCCGACCGCGTGGGCTCGATGTGGGTTATCGACGACGGGCTCAAACCCGGAGAACGCGTGGTCACGGAAGGCGTCGAGAAGATGAGCGAGGGCGTGACCGTCAACCCCAAGCTCGCTGATTCAGACCCGGAGGGCAGATAAGATGTCGAAGTTCTTCATCAACCGCCCCATCGTGGCCATGGTGATCTCGATCCTCATCGTCATCGTCGGGCTCGTTTCCATGCTTACCCTGCCCACGGCCCAGTTTCCAGACATCGTTCCGCCAGAGATTCAGGTGCAGGCGACTTATCCCGGAGCGGACGCAAAAACCCTGGAAGAATCGGTTGCTACACCGATTGAACAGCAAGTCTCCGGCGTCGACAACATGAATTACATGTATTCGACGAACGCCAACAATGGGCAGACCACGGTCACGGTTGATTTCGATGTAAAAACGGACCCCAACATTGACCAGGTGCTCACCGACCTAAGAGAGCAGCAGGCGGTCTCTCAACTCCCTGCACAGGTGAACACCGCCGGTGTCACCGTGCAGAAATCGCTGGCGGCTCCGTTGATGCTCATCGACCTGTACTCTCCCAAGGGTACTTACGACAGCACCTTCCTGGCGAACTACGCATACATCAATTTGACCGATGAACTGAACCGGGTACCCGGGATTGCTCGTGTCCAGGTTTTTGGTGCAGGACAGTACGCGATGCGCTGCTGGGTGAAGCCGGATCAACTCGCCAAGCTTGGCGTCACCGTTCCACAAATCATTCAGGCAATCAATACGCAAAACAACGTAAACCCCGCCGGCCAGATTGGCGGAGAGCCCGTTCCAAAAGGGCAGGAATTCACATACGCCGTTCGGGCGCAGGGGCGTCTCATCTCTCCCGAAGAGTTCGGCCAAATCATCATACGTGCGAATCCCGATGGCTCGATCCTCCGCCTGAAGGATGTTGCCCGCATCGAACTCGGCGCGCAAACATACAACCTGACAGGCCGGTTCAACGGCAAGCCGTCGGCAATTCTGGCCCTTTACCAATTGCCCGGATCGAACGCTGTTGCGGCTGCCAAAGCCGTACGGAAGCGCATCGCTGAATTGCAGCGGAGGTTTCCAGCAGACCTAGATTATCAGTTCGGCTTGGATACCACACTGGCGGTCTCGGCTGGCATGAAGGAGATAGTGCGCACGCTTTTCGAAGCGTTGTTGCTCGTTACGCTCGTGGTCTATATCTTCTTGCAGGGCTGGCGCGCCACGCTAATTCCTCTTTTGGCCGTTCCGGTTTCACTGATTGGCACCTTCGCGGTTTTTCCACTACTCGGTTTTTCGATCAACACGCTTTCGTTGTTTGGACTCGTTCTCGCAATTGGACTCGTCGTAGACGATGCCATTGTGGTCGTAGAAGCCGTTGAACGTCATATCGAAGAGGGCCTATCCCCTCGTGATGCCGCTATCAGAGCAATGCAAGAAGTCTCGGGCCCGGTCGTCGCTATTGCGTTGATTCTTACGGCGGTGTTCGTTCCGACGATATTCATTCCGGGAATCACTGGCAGGTTGTATCAGCAATTCGCGGTGACGATTGCAATTTCCGTAATCTTCTCCGCGTTCAATGCACTGACGCTAAGCCCAGCTCTTTCGGCTTTGCTGCTTAAGCCGAAAAAGCAGACCCGCGGGCTCCTGGCGCGTTTCTTCACGTGGTTCAACCATGTCTTCGCTCGAGCTACAGACCGATATGTTGGCTTTTCCGGTTTCCTGATCCGCAAATCGGGGTTCAGTCTTGTTTTCCTGGCACTGGTGGCCGTGACGGGTTTCTTCTTCGGATCGAGACTCCCTTCTTCATTTCTTCCCAATGAGGACCAGGGCTATGTGTTTGTGGGGCTCGAGTTGCCGAGCGCGTCCTCGCTACAACGCACCGAAGCAGCATCGAGCAGGATCGAAGACGCCATCTTACACACACCCGGTGTGGAGAGTTGCACGTCGGTGATCGGATTCAGCCTGATCAGCGTTACACAAGACACCTATCACTCCTTCTTCTTTGTGACACTGAAGGATTGGGGCGAACGGAAACGGCCCGAGGAGCAGTATGCCGCCATCCAGAGCAGTCTTGCTGCGTCACTCTCTCGTGTGCGGGAAGGAATCGCATTTTCCTTCCCGCCTCCAGCGATCCTCGGAGTCGGCACTTCTGGAGGGGTCACATTCATGCTGGAGGATCGTTCCGGCAGCAGTGATCCGCAATTCCTGGCGAACAATGTAAAAAAATTCATGGATGCGGCGCGCCGGCGCCAAGAGCTGGCTGGTTTGATGTCCAGCTATCTTCCAAATGTGCCCCAAGAATATGTCGACGTCGACCGAGCCAAGGTGATGTCCGAAGCAGTGAGCATCGGCGACGTGTACCAGACCATGCAGACTTTCATGGGCGGCTACCTCGTGAATTACTTCAATCGCTTCGGCCGCCAGTGGCAGGTCTATGTAGAGGCGGACGGTGACTACCGAACTCGCGCCGCCAATATCGGCCAGTTCTACGTGACAAACAGTAACGGTGGCAGCGTGCCGCTAAGCGCAGTGACGAACATACGGAGCATCAGCGGCCCGGAATTCACAATGCGCTACAACGAGCGCGAGGCGGCGCAGATCAATGCTGCGGCCGCTCCTGGCTACAGCTCCGGGCAGGCCAGGAAGGCTCTCGAGCAAGTCTTTGCGCAAACCATGCCGCGTGAGATGGGCTTCGACTACATGGGGATGTCTTATCAGGAACAGAAGGCATCTCAAGGTATCCCGGCGATTGCGATTTTTGGGCTCTCTTTCCTGTTGGTCTTCCTTATTCTGGCCGCCCAATACGAAAGTTGGTCGCTCCCGTTTAGCGTTCTGCTGGGAACACCGATTGCTATCTTCGGTGCCTATTTTACCCTCTGGCTGCGTCACTTCGAAAACGACGTATATGCGCAGATCGCGTTGGTGATGCTGATCGGACTGGCTGCCAAGAATGCGATTCTCATCGTGGAGTTCGCCAAGTCGGAATACGAGACCGGCAAAAGCATCACCGAAGCCGCACTAATTGGTGCTCGGATTCGTCTGCGACCGATTCTGATGACTGCATTTGCGTTCATTTTTGGCAGCGCGCCGTTGTGGCTTGCCTCCGGTTCGGGAGCCGTGGCCCGGCGCATCATGGGTACCGCCGTGATCGGAGGCATGCTCGCTGCCTCGGTCATTGCCATCTTTATGATCCCTGTCACATTTGCTGTGGTCGAACGGCTATCGCTCCGGGCCAAGCAGTTGACGGGCGCACGAACAGCATCAGTCCGCACGAGAGAGGAACCCGCATGACACGGGGCTTGTATTCGCTTCTCACACTAACATTGGCGCTTCTCCTCGCGAGCTGCACGGTTGGTCCTCGCTACCAGAGACCAGCCGTCGACGTACCAGAGACATATCGCGGTCCCGACCATCCATCTGCTGGATCAAATACGGAACCTCTGGGCGATGCAAGGTGGTGGACCGTCTTTCAAGATCCACAGCTGCAAGAATTAATTCGTATCGCCTTGCTACAGAATTATGACGTGCGAATTGCGGCGACGCGTGTTCTGGAAGCACAAGCGCAGTTGGGAATCACGCGTGCGGACCAACTCCCCTCGGTGTCCGGCGGCGCCAACATCACCAGCCAGCGGAATCCACAGGTTGCGAACCGATTCCCTGCCTACGAAACGAACACTGGTGAGCTGAACTTGTCAGTGATTTGGAACCTTGATTTCTGGGGGAAATACCGGAGAGCGACGGAGGCAGCTCGAGCCAACTTATTAGGGAGCCAATGGGGCCGTCGAGCCGTGCTCGATACGGTGATCTCGAATGTTGCGTCTGCCTATTTTCAGCTCCGCGCACTCGATCTGCAGCTCGAAATCTCGCAACATACATTGGCGTCGCGCCAGGATTCTTTGCACCTCACTCAAGTGCTGGCGCAGAACGGCTCTGCCTCAGATCTCGATGTGCGTCAAGCGGAGCAACTCGTGTATACCGCCTCGGAGACGATTCCTGATCTGGAACGCGCGATTCAACAGCAAGAAAACCTTATCAGCATACTGGTCGGTAAGAATCCAGGGCCCATCGCTCGCGGCCGTGGGATCACTGAACAGCCAAACCCGCTGAGTGTTCCAGCCGGCCTTCCCTCGGCACTCCTTGAGCGTCGTCCGGACATTCGAGAGGCAGAGGAGAATTTAATCGCCGCGAATGCTGAGATTGGAGTGGCCAAGGCTGCTTACTATCCCGACATTTCCTTGACTGGTACGGGAGGGTTCCAAAGCGACGCTCTCACACGGCTTTTCACGGGACCCGCTGGTTTGTGGAACGCCGGGGCATCCTTGACGCAGCCTTTATTTCAGGGCGGAAGGCTGCGCTCGAATCTGAAACTCTCTCAGGCCCAACAACAGCAGGAACTGCTGACATACCAACGCGTCGTCCAGGAAGCGTTCCGCGAGGTTTCAGACTCGCTTATCGGCTATCAGAAGGGCCGCGAATTTCGCGAGCAGCAGGGTCTGTTGACCACTGCGGCGCAGGGAGCCGCACGGCTCTCCGATATTCGCTACCGCGGTGGAACGGCGAGCTACCTAGAGGTGTTGACGAACGAAACCAATTATTTCTCGGCAGAGCTGAATCTTGCACAAGCGGAGCTCAACGAGCGGCTCGCTCTGGTTCAGCTCTATCAGGCTTTGGGGGGAGGGTGGCAAGAGTAGGTCCATGCACATTCTAGCCGAGCTTGATTCCGGTCAATCTGAGCACCTCGCCCCCAGATATGACAACAGCGAGTTAGGGACTGCTTAATGTTAGCGCCGGAAAAAAAAAGATCCACTTACGGCGGGATAAGCGGGGGCCAGGCGGGTCGGAGGGGTGAACCGGACACAGAACCGCGGCGACTCCGCACGGAAGCGGCAGCCAACGGTCCGAGCTTTCTCTCCGCAGAAGAGATCAGCGCATAGATGGCACTCCCGCGCCGTCAGCAGGGACCGGAACGCTGGACGGCCGCGGGTGTTTGCGATCCGCCTTGACCGACTCGATCACGAGATAGAGCTTATTGGCGCTGTTGACCCTCCCTGAGGCTCCCGGACACCCAGCAATATTGGCCAGGCGGCAGAGCTTCGAGGCGGCTCTTCGCCGCGAACGGGAACTCAATCAACGCAAAGAGCAACAAGACGATGGGTGAAGCGGTGCAGATACTTCGCGGGAAGTTCTAGTTCACGAGAAATAAATGTGGTTAAGACCGTTCCACGACGAAGCCCTGATCGAGAGTGTTCGAGCGGCTCTCGAGAGCGGAAACCGGTAAAGGAAGCGTGCATCCGAGTGCGCCAGGAGGTCCTTTATGGGAGCTTTTACGGCACCTTATATGGATATGGGAGCGGACGAAAGATTCGGGTCCGGTGACCACGACCGTAGTCAGCGCAGATTCAAGCAGATCACAGGTAACAGTCCTGCTCCGGAAACGGTGCTCGAAGAAGTCGAACGCCTCCCGTGTTCGGGTTCCACCGTTCCCATTCAAGGAGGAACCGGCGCCGGAAATGAGCTGATCGCTCGTGCGATTCACGGGGCTGGAAGCGAAAAGGAACGGCTGAAGCTGCTCTTGGACCTGACGAACACCCTGGTCTCGAATTTGGAGCTCCGCGATCTCCTTCGCGCGGTCTCGGCGAGCATTCGGCAAGTCATGCACTGCGACGTCGTCGGAGTGTGGCTGCCGGATGGGGAGCAGCGCCAATTGCGCCAACTCGCTTTGGACTTCCCGGAAAGCAAGGGATTCTTGAGGGAGGATTTGCTGCACCCTGTCGAGGGGTCCGAGATAGGTAGGGTATTTCAGACCGGCAAGCCGTTTGTCGTAGGAACAAAAACCGATGCCATGAGTGAGTGGTCAACTCCTGTGGTTTGTGCAGAAGCCCTCGAGTCTGGCTGCGCTCTGCCCCTGATCAGCCGAAACCGAACGCTCGGCGTTGTGGCAGTCGCCAGCCGGGTGGAGAACTCATTCAGCCCGGAAGACGTTGAATTCCTGGCGCGAGCGGCAGGGCAAGTGGCAATCGCGGTCGAGAATGCGCTGGCCTATCGCGAGATCGCCGAATTAAAAGACAAGCTCGCACAGGAAAAGCTCTATTTGGAAGAGGAGATTCGC
>Ga0209526_10003000_pt1 | contig 11448 bp, 8 predicted proteins | sample JacPinW_OM2H0_M1_FD_188566 | JGI IMG/M metagenome (GOLD analysis project Ga0209526, IMG submission 188566) | Forest soil microbial communities from Algoma, Ontario, Canada - Jack Pine, Ontario site 1_JW_OM2H0_M1 (SPAdes) (version 2) | ecosystem: Environmental > Terrestrial > Soil > Boreal...
CAAGAACATCACTCTGCGGGAGGGGCTCGTGGGGGAGGCCTGCCTCCCCCGCGCTTTAGACGATCGCCTGCGCTTCGATCTCGATCAAGAATTCCGGCCTGGCAAGGCCTGTGACCTCGACGGCCGTGCTCGCGGGAGGCCGGGCCGTGTCGACGTATCGGTCACGAACCAGGCGGACTGCCGGCAGCGCCGAGATGTCGATGAAGTAATAGTTGAGCTTGACCACGTCGCTGAACGACGCGCCCGCCGCGTCCAGCGCACGCCCCAGGTTTTGGAACACCTGCTCGGCTTGTCGCACCACGTCGCCGTGGCCGACCACAGTCCCCTCTTCGTTCAGGGCCACCTGCCCCGCGACAAACACCAGGCGTCCGCTGGCGCTGACGACCTGGCTGTAACCGGGGGCTGCCGCCAGCCCGGGCGGAGCCTGATCGTGATATCTCTCGGTCATCCGAAAAACCCCCCTTGGCGTTCTACCGATCGCGCCGCCAGCTGCGCAGGCGCGCCAGGCTCATATCCTGATCGACCGCCTGCCAGGTCGTCACCAGTGCGGCCCCGGGTGGGTAGGGGACCCTGTCGTCAAGCTCGTCGGGCGTCAGGGTGATCCCGAACATCCCATCGGTGGGCGATGCCTGCAGCGGCACCACCGGGAGCGGATGGCCCGCCGTGGCCAGCGCCTCACGATCAACGCCAGTCATCCGAATCCCAGCCAGAGCGCGCCGGAAGCGGATGACCGCAACCAGCGGCCGGACGGATCTGAGTTCGAGGGCCTGCGGGGGGACGTGGAAGAGCAGCAGCTGAACACCTGAATCGAGCAGCTTGCGGACGGCGGAGAGATCCTCAGTCATGATCGCGGCACCAACAAGGGCCCGACCGCCAAGCACCTGGCGCAGGCGAGTCGCCGCCTCGGTCGCGGCTTCGAGCGTCGGCCCGGCGAGCCTGCGGGTGGCGGTGGCCACCCAGACCACGTCCAGCCCGGCGCCGCCCTGCAGCTCGGCCAGCAATTTGGCCATCTTCCCGGCGTCCAGCAGGAACTGGTCTCGGTGGATGCCTTCGATGTCGCCGGCCAGCTCGGTGACGAGAGGGCCATAGAGCGGTCGCGGCGCGGGCCGCCCCTCGAGGGCGGCCCGCAGCAGGTCATCGACGACCAAGCTACATTCGCATCACAGGCTGGCCCGGCAGGGCGCTGGGCCACTCGCCGTAGACGGCCAGGATGGCGTCGGGCGGCCTGAGCTCCGACCATTCCGCAGTGAACTTCTTGAAGCTCTTACCGAGATCCAGCCGCTGTTCGCGCTCCTCCTTGCGAAGCCGGTCGGTCTCCACATGGTCGACCACGTCGGTTTCCGGGTCGTATGCGACCCGGTAAATAAGGTTGGCGGCGCTCAGCGACAGCGCACGGTTCCGCACGTCCTCGGCCACCGCCTCCGGGTCCGCCTCCAGCGGATCCCCGTAGCCGGCGCCGCCCGCCGAGAAGCCGAAGGTCATGATGTCGCCGTTGTTGTAAGGCCGCACGGCTCGACCCATGAACTCGTTCTCCCAGAGCCCGTTGATGGCGCCCTTCTTGATCAGCTCGCCGAAATTGAGCGTCACCGACCCGGAGTCTTCCTTCAGCCTGCGCACCAGGTCCGCGTCACGAACTGCCATGCCGGGAACGGTGCAGGGCGCATAACCGCCGAAGAGCCCCTGAGGGGTCTGGATCTTCGAGTTGTCGGCGATGGCGGCGAAGAAGACCATCGGGAAAACCGCCGGCGCCTGGTGGGCGACCCACACCTGCACGGTGCCCACGCCGCCGCGGTACTTGCCGTGGCCGCAGGAGTCGGGCCAGTGCTGCGAGATCGGGATGAGCATTGGAAACTCGTTCTCCATCAGCTCCACGTCCGGGGCACGGCCGAACGGACACCAGGGGAAGCCGAACGAATCCATGCCTTTGAGCGTCGTCCGTCCGCCCTGCCCTTCGGTATTGATCGAGTAGGCGAGCATGTCCGCGAACGGCAGACCCCATTGAGTGAGCCCGGCGATGATCATTGCATTCCCGGCGTTCGAGGCTGAGGCAGTGACCCGGCGCCAGTCCTGAGTCGAGAACATCATCTTCGCGAAAGCGTTCGGGGCCGCGGACATGGCGCCGGTTGCGATCATCACCGAGCAGCTGGTCGCAGCCCTGTCGTCCGGATTGAGCACGGTGCCGCGCGGAATCCGGAACTCCATCGGAGCAAAGGTGGCGCTCGAGATGGGAAGGTCGTAGAACACGTTCGAATAGACGTAGTTGGCGATGTGCCCGACTACCGCCTGCACGTGGGCGTGATACGAGCTCAGGTTCTCCGGTGAGGTCCCGGCGAAGTCGAAGACCAGTGACTCGCCGTCCTTGACCAGGGTCAGGTAGGCGGACCGAACCAGCCCCTGGGTGGTCCCGACTGCGTCCGAGAAGGCCACCGCGCGATATTTGCCGTCGGGCCAGGATCGCACTCGCTTGCGAGCCCCCTCCTCGGCCACGTTCATCATCCGCCTGAAGAGACCGACGACCCAGTCCTTGCCCTCACGCTCCGCCAGCTCGACCAGCCTGATGCGGACGCGGTCGGCGGCGGTGGCGCGGGCCTTCAGGTCCGTGATCACCATCTGAGGAGCCCGGATCCCGAAGGCGCCGAACAGCTCCAGCCAGTCGTTTCTCAGCTGGCCTTTCTCCCCGATCTTGGCGGGCGGCAGGTTGAGGCCCTCCTGGAAGCGCGCTGTGGCTGAGACGGGCATGCCGCCGGGCTCGATGGCGCCGGTCTCGGTGGTGTGGTTTGCCGCTCCCGCCCAGGCGATGAGCTCGCCCTTGTAGAAGATCGGGACCAGGCAGACCACGTCGGGGTTGTGGATGCCACCGTACAGCGCGTCGTTCGCGCACCAAACGTCTCCCTCCGCAATCCCGGGATTCTCGGCGTAGTACTTCCGGATGTACTTCACGATGATCGGCTGGATGATCGCGTGGAGGTAGGTGCCCGCGGCGGCGTTGACCAGGTCGCCCTGGGCGGTGAAGAGCGCGACCATGACGTCACCGGCGATGCCCATGCTGCTCCGGCAGGAGCGCTGAAAGACCTCCAGCGCCTCATCCAGGATGTCGTTGGTGCGCTGGAACCCGATCTCGTAGTCGCCGGGTCTCAGGAGCTCGAGTCCGCGCAGTTCCTCGTCCGTGGGCGGTTCCAGCCGGATCCAGGCCAGCTTCTCGTCAGGGGACGGAATCGGCATTCCCGCTACCTCCTCGTCGGCTCGATGAAACCGAGCCCATGCTCGTCAATCCTGTACTGACGATCGGGCGTGATAACGATCGTGGTGAAAGGCGACTCGACGAGGGCGGGGCCCTGTATGACATTCCCAGGGCGCAGCACCGCTTCGTCGAAGACCGCCGCCTCGGCGAAGGCGCCGAGCGCGGGCCAATAGGCCTCCCGCTGGCCGGTGCGGGCAGCCGACGCGTCTTCGCTCGCCAGCTGATGCGTTTCCATGCGCAGCTGCTGGCCCGGCACGCTGGCCTTGAGCACGAAGGTGTCGATGTAGACGCCGCCCGGCAGGTTCACCACGTGCGGGCTGAAGGCCTCGCTGAACTCGGTCTCGAACTGCTTGTAGAACCGCCAGACGTCCTCCTCGCTCTCGATCTGCAGTCCGGGCGTGGAGGTCCGCTTGGAGTGGATCAGTCCGCCGTAGAGCATGTCGAGCTCCAGTTCGAAGACGACCTGGCCCTCGGGTAGCCCCTCTGCTCGCAGTTCGCTGCGGGCGTCTTCGACGAGGGAGCGAACCGTCTCGTTGAAGCTGTCCCTGTCCAGCACGGCGCGCCCGGTCATGGGCTCGATCATCATCATCCGTTGAGATCGCTCGTAGAGGTGGCTGACGTCCATGATCGAGGACCCGAAGGCGCAGAACACGGCTGAATACGGGAAGACCACGATCTGCGGGAAGTCCTGGCCGTATCCGCAGGCGTGCGTCGGCCCTCCTCCCCCGAACGCGAACAGCACGAAGTCTTCCGGCCGGTAGCCGCGGAGAACGACCTCCTTGCGGATGGCCGAGGACATCTTCTCGTCCACGATCCGGCGGATGAGCGATGCCGCCTCCATGACTTCTATCCCGAGGGGTGTGGCGATCTTCTTCTCGATGGCCTCACGGGAGAGCTCGGGGTCGAGCTTCATGCGGCCGCTGAAGAAGTTGTCCGGGTTCAGGTAGCCGAGCAGGAGGTCTGCATCGGTGACGGTCGGATCCTCGCCCCCGAGCCCGTAGCAGGCAGGCCCGGGATCGGACCCGGCGCTCTGAGGACCGACCTCCAGCCGGTTCCCCAGGTCCCGGTTCAGCCAGGCGATGGATCCGCCACCGGCACCTATCGACAGCGACTGGAGCATCGTCATGCCCACCATCCAGCGATCGATGACGGGGTTGAAGTCGTAGTTGCGGACATCGGAATGGACGACCAGGCCGATGTCGAAACTGGTTCCACCGACGTCGGAGGCGACGACGTTCTTGTAACCGAGAGCCTGGGCGATCTTGTAGGCGCCGACCAGTCCCGCGACCGGCCCTCCGTTGTAGGTCCGGCTTGCCGTGGTTCGGAACACGTCGGCGCAGCCGCCCGTGTTGTGGACCATCATGAAGGGCGCCTGGTAGCCCTGGGCCCAGAGCTTGTCCCACATCGAGGACAGCTCCAGCTGCATGGAGCGCTGGAGGTAGGCGTCGAGGATGGCTGTGTTCGTTCGCGCGTACTCGCCCAGCCGGCTGACCACGGCGTGCGAAAGGATGACCGGCAGGTAGCCGACGTGATAGTCGCGGTACTCCTCGCGGATGATCTCCTTGACCCGCCTCTCGTGGCTCGGGTTGGCGAATGACCAGAGCAGGGTCACGACGAAGGCGCGGGCGCCGCGGTCCACGAGCTGCCGGACCTTTCGGCGGACATCGTCCTCGTCGAGGGGTCGCATGACCTCGCCGCGCGCGTCGACACGCTCCTTCACGCCGACGATCAGCTCGCGGGTCACAAGGGGCTGAGGCTTGGTCATGCGGGGAAGGGCGCGGCGTTCGTCCAGGCGCGTGCCGTCGATCCACTGCGCGCCTCGGCCGATGAGGATCGCGTCCTCGTGCCCCTCGGTTGTGATCAACCCGATGCGCGGTCCCTTTCGTTCGATCAGCCGGTTCATCGCCACGGTCGTCGAGTAGCGGACCAGGTCGATATGGCTGACAAACTCCCTCGGGTCCACGTCCAGGGTCCGCGCCGCCTCCTCCACGGCATCCAGGAAGCAGACCGAGAGGTCGTACGGCGTGGTCGGCACCTTGAGGGTCAATGGTTTTCCCTGGTAGTGGACAACCATGTCGGTGAACGTCCCGCCGACGTCCACGTCCAGCGTGTTGCGGGTGGTGGTCGCCGTTTCCATCAGGCCTCCTCTCGCACTGCCAGCCGGCCGTCGAGAATGATCAGCTCGCCGCTGTCGAGCCTGCCTCGCAGCCGGTCGATGTCGATCTCTATGTCGTGCGTCACGGGGTGCCCGGGCGGCAGGTACTCGGTCTCGACCTGGGTCCCACAGCCGGGACAGTGGAACTCCAGCACTCGCACCCAGTCGGGGTCGGGCGCGAAGGTGAACTCGCCTTCGATCCTGGGAGGATGGATTTCTCTCGGATCACGCGCGCGGACTGAGCAGCCTTCCTTGTAATTGGTTCGGCCATCTCCCAGCCGGTGCCCGCACACGTGGCATAGCCAGGCCTCGGCGTCGACGTCGAGGTCCAGATACTCGGTCACCCGGATCTTCCGCTCGCCCATCACCTGGTCCTCCTGAGAACCCCGTTCCCGTAGCCGTCCACTTCGAGCTCCCACCCCGGCGGGACGGTGCAGGTGTTGGCCGCACCCTCGAGGACGGCCGGGCCCCGGACCCTGGCGCCGGCGTCGAGCCGGTCCCAGTCGTAGATTCCGGCCTCTTCGCGGCCTTCGGCGAAGAGGACCGCACGCGTAACGGATGCGGAGGGGACATGGGTCTTGCCGTCCACCCTCGGAGGCTCGTAGCGGGCGACGGGGGCGGTGGCCGTCACGGTGACCTGCTCGACGGGCCGAGCGGTAACGGCCACCCCTCCGCCTGATCGATCGTCACCCTCGATCGAAAGGGCCCTGGCGATATCGGTGGGGCTCTCGCCCACGCTGGTGCGGTTGCCGTCGACCAGGAGCTCGACCTCCACCGTCACGTCCTTGGGATCGAAGCCCTCGCCGGCGACGTCCAGAAGGACCCGGCCCCTCAGGCGCTCGATGAGCGCGTTGAGCGCTTCCGGGTCTGCTGCCTCGGCCCCGGACGGCCAGGCCTCCGCCACGTGTTTCACCTGCGACACGGACGAGCCGAACGCGCTGAAGACGGGCCCCAGGCGGAACACGACCGCGCGCTCGGTTCCAATCGCCTGGGCCACTGCCGCCGCCAGGTTCGCCCCGTTCCCGCCAAAGGCGAAGAGTTGCGATTGGCCTGCCTGCTCTCCGACGAGGTCGCGGACAACCGATGCGACCGTGTCGGTGGCGGTGTCGAGGACGAGCTGCGCGGCGCGGTCGATGTCGACGCCGAGCGGCTCCGCGACGGCCGCCCGGAGAGCAGCCTCCGCGAGCTCGGTGCGCAGGCGCCGCCGGCCACCGAGAAAGCGGTCGGGGTTCATCATCCCGGCGACCAGGAGCGCGTCGACGAGGGTGGCGCGATCGGAGCCGAAGCCGTATGCCGCCGGGCCGGGGTAGGCGCCCATGCTCTCGGGACCGAGTCGCACCTTGCCGTCGGCAAGGCTGACGACGCTTCCGCCACCCACGGCGGCCGACCGCAGGGCCACCCACGGTATGTTCAGCGGGATCCCGAACAGGTCCCCCTTCTCGTTCACCAGAGGGCGGCCTTCCCGGATCACGCCGAGCTTCGTTGTCGTCCCCCCCACGTCGAGCGAAAGGGCCTGATCGATTCCGTAGGTGTTGGCAAACCAGGCGCTAGCGGCCAGTCCGAAGACCGGCCCGGACTCAGTCGTGTCGACGCCCTTGGTCTTCGCGATCCGGGCCACCCCGCCATTGACGTGTCCGATGTAGAGGGGGCGCCGGTACTTGGCGCTCAGCATCTCGTCCTCCGCCTTGAAGAGCGCGGAGGCCAATGGCGTATGCACGTACGCGTTGATCAAGGCCAGGTGTGTCCGGGTCCGGTCGTCGGCGGTCGAGACCATGTCGCTACCCAGCAGCACCGGCACCGATCCCAGGTAGTGGTCGGGGAACCGGCTCTCTATCCAGCGCCTTGCCTGCTGCTCCGCCGAGGGGTCCTCGAAGGCGCCGGCCAGGCTGATGCAGATACGCCGGACGCCACGCTCGAGCAGCCCTCGGACCGCAGACAGCACCTCATCCTCCGTCAACGGGTCCACCTCGGCGAGGTGGTCTGGCTGCACCAGGAACCCTATGGCCGGACTCGGATCCGAACCGTAGAGGGTGCTTGCGGCACCCGGTGAAAGGAGCAGGCCGACCCTCGGCCCCTTCCGCTCGGCCACCACGTTGGTGGCGATCGTGCTGGACCAGCGGGTCACTTCCACCTCCCGCAGGAACGCCTCCAGGTCGTCGTAGCCGAAGCGCCGGCTGCCCTCCCGCAGGCAGTCGAAGAAGCAGACGGTGAAGTCGTGCGGGGTGGTGTCCACCTTCACGACCTCCGCCCGGCCGCCGTCGCTGAAGAGCCCGTCGGTGAGAGTTCCCCCGATGTCGACGTCGACGGTGAAGCCCATCCTGCGCACCTCCTGAAGCTCCCAGCCGGTGGTCCACAGCTGGGCTTTCCGGATGAACCTATCAGCGGGGCGAGGACTCGCCCATGACCTGAACAGCCCACTTAGACCGGTCTAGCTCGGCCTCTGGTGCCGAACCGGCCTAGACTGCCACGTGTGGACGCCACGGCCTCCGGCAGGTGGCCTCGGTTCACCGCCACCGTCTCGGAGCGTCAGGTCGCGGCGCTCTCAGAGGTCAGCCGCACGCTCGTCTCCGACGCCGACTACCAGCAGGTCCTGGCCGCCCTGATCGAGAAGGTCGGTCGAATCCTGGACGTCGAGTCGGGCGGATTCATGCTTTTCGATGAACCTTCCGGAGAGCTTCAGCTGCAGCTGCCGGCGTTCGGCTTCAACAGCGACGATCTGATCAGGGCCTACCGGGTGCCGCTGTCAGCGGGCGGCAACGCCGTGACCGTGTTTCTCACCGGCCAGCCCTACTTCACAAACGACGCCGCGCACGACGGCCGGGTTCTCCAGCGGTTCGTGCAGCTTTACCACGCGCAGCGCATCCTGAGCGTGCCGCTCCAGGTCGAGGGAAGGTCGATAGGGGTCTTCCACGCCATCAACAAGCGCAGTGGCGATTTCGGGGTCGAGGACGTTGAGCTGCTCCAGCTGATCGCCCCGCAGCTGGCGGTGATCATCAAGTCCGCCAACATGCTCCGAACTCTCCGCGACCAGGAAGCGCAGCTGGAGCGCCTCATCCACATCCACAACAACCTGACCGAGATGGCCATCGGCGGACACGACCTGGTCGACCTGGTCGACCGCCTGGCCGAGCTGATCCAGGCTGAGGTGGTCGTCGCCGAAAGCGGCGGACAGCTGGTGGCGGCCCCGAAAAGGAGCCGCGCCGCCTCGCCCGAGCTGGTCTCGCTGATCGACGACCTGATGGGAGGTCACGGCGACTTCAGCCCCCGGCAGATCGAATTGGGTGCGGCGGAGGCGGTCGGCGTGCCCATCATCGCCGTGGGAGAGGTCCTGGGGGTCGTGATCGCAGTGGCGGCTCGGGGGTCGCTTGGATCCGCGGCGATCCGCACCCTGCAGCAGGCAGCCCTCGTCCTCGCCCTCTCGATGGTGAAGGGGCGCGAGGTGGCCGAAGTGGAGCTCCGGCTCCGGGCCGACATCCTCGAGCACCTGCTCGTGGCGGAGACGTCAGGCGAGGAGGCGGCTCTGCTCCACCGGTTGGGCCTGGAGCCCCGCGCGCCGCTTCGGCTGGCCAAGGTCGTGCTGGCCGACGTGTCACGGCAGCGCTACTCCGATCGCTTCCAGGCCGGCCAGGCCCGGCTGCACCACCTGCTGGGTCAGCTCCTGGAGAGGACGTGGCCGGGCGCCGTGCCGATCACCAGAAGCGACTCGATAGTCCTGATACTGCCGGAGGGCCGTGTCGCGGTGGGAGAGCAGCACCGCCGTCTGGAGCAGGTGCTGGATGCGGCCGGCGCGGCGATGCGAGGGGGGATCCGTCCCACTCTGATCGCGGTCGGATCCCAGGCCCGCAGCGCCGAAGAGCTGCGCCGTTCGCTCGAAGAGACCGACCTGGTGGTGATGGCCGGCCGCCTCGTGGGCGATCGGCGCGTGGTGTTCGTCGAAGATCTCGGCTTGCTGCGACTCCTGGCACAGCCGGCCGGCGCAGCAGACATCCGGCGCTTCGTGTCGGAGACGTTGGGGCCGCTAGATGGCGGTCCGGACAGCGGCGGGAGTCGGGACTGGGTCCCGTTTTTGGAAGCGCTGGTGGCAAGCAACTTCAGCGTCAAGCAGGCGGCGCGCAGGGCGGGCGTCCATCTCAACACGGCTCGCTACCGTGCGACGAGGATCGAGGAGAAGCTGGGGATCGACTTCGACGACGCCGAGGCTCGGCTCAACCTGATGGTCGCCCTGCGGCTTCGACAGGTGGGCACCGAGCTGCGCGGTTCGGCCTGACAGGCCGATATGCGGTGGGCTGACATGTGCGCGCGCGACCTAGCCGGGCCGCCGGCTGGTTGGTAGGTTCCGGGGATGAACGTGGGTTCCGCCCTGGCGGGCTGGGCCAGGCACGATCCCGATCGTTCCGCGATCCTCTTCGAAGGCCGCCGGCTCAGCTACGGCGCGTTGGACGACCTCGCAAGCCGCGTCGCCGGGGCGCTCCAGGAGAGGGGCGTGGGACCGAGCGACCGGGTCGCTCTCCATCTTCCGAACATTCCCGAGTTCGTGGCCTGCTACCTGGGCACGCTTCGGGCGGGGGCGGTCGCGGTCTCCGTCAACCCCTCTCTGACCGCCGCCGAGGTTGGCTTCCTCCTCGACGACTCGGAAGCCAGCGTCTGCTTCACCACAGAATCCGGCCAGGAAGCCGTCGACCATCGGAACCTGGCCGCGCTCCAGCACGTCGTCGTCTGCGAAGGCGAGGGCCAATCGACCCTGGACGGGTGGCTCCGGGACGCACGACCGGGAGGCGCCACGGCCATGAATCCGGGCGACCCCGCCGCGATCCTCTACACCTCGGGCACGACAGGCAAGCCGAAGGGAGCGACGCTGACCCATGGCAACATCGAGTCGAACGCCTGGGCCACGGTCCACCACTGCGGTTACCGACCGGAGGACCGCCTACTCCTCTTCCTGCCCCTCTTCCATGTGTTCGGCCAGAACTTCCTGGTCAATTCAGGCCTGAGGGCGGGCTCGGCGGTTGTGCTCCATCGCCGCTACGTCCAGGACGATGTGCTCGAGTCCCTCAAGCAGGACCAGGTGACGAAGTTCTTCGGGGTGCCGACCATCTACATCAACCTGCTCGCCGCCGGTCTCGACCCCGAGGACCTGGGTCAGGTCGGCTATGAGTTCTCGGCCGCCGCAACACTGCCGGACGAGATCGGGGCCAGGTGGGAGGCACGCTTTGGAAGGCCGATCTTCGAGGGCTACGGCCTGACCGAGACCTCACCCTTCGCCTGCTATAACCACGACTTCGCCCGCCGGCCGGAGACGGTCGGGACCGCCATTGAGAACTTCGAGCTTCGAATCGTCGACGAATCGGGGTTCGAAGTCGAGCACGGGCGGTGGGGCGAGATCGTGATTCGGGGCCCGGGTGTGATGAAGGGCTACTGGAGGCGGCCTGAGGACACCGCCCGTGCCATCCGGGACGGCTGGTTCTTCAGTGGCGACGTCGGGACCATGGACGATGACGGCTATGTGTCGCTCGTGGATCGAGTCAAGGACATGATCAATGTCTCCGGCTTCAAGGTCTGGCCGGCTGAGGTGGAGGAGGCGTTCTACTCGCACCCCGCGGTCCTGGAAGCTGCTGTGTACGGCGTCGCGGACCCGGTTCGGGGTGAGCGGGTTCTCGCTGCCGTGACCGTCCGCCCGGGACAAGGGGTCGACGGCGAGACGCTGAGAGATCATCTCTCCCGCCGGCTGGCGCGCTACAAGCTCCCAGAGGTCGTTGAGATCGTGGACCAGTTGCCGAAGGGGGCCACCGGCAAGATTCTCAAGCGAGAGCTGCGCGAGCGGTCAGCCGCCAGTCCCGCGGTCGAGAAGTAGTCCGCCACGATCATTTTTCAGGCACCCGCAGGGCTTCGGACACCGCCGCTCGTCATCCGATGCTCGAGGTCGGCAGAGGACACTATTTGAAGATGCCCATCGAGTTCACCCACCCCAACAAGCTGCTCTGGCCCGAACGCGGCCTCACGAAGGCGGACCTCCTCGCCTACTACGAGGCGGCCGCCGACCGGCTACTGCCGC
>Ga0209526_10003002_pt1 | contig 11448 bp, 11 predicted proteins | sample JacPinW_OM2H0_M1_FD_188566 | JGI IMG/M metagenome (GOLD analysis project Ga0209526, IMG submission 188566) | Forest soil microbial communities from Algoma, Ontario, Canada - Jack Pine, Ontario site 1_JW_OM2H0_M1 (SPAdes) (version 2) | ecosystem: Environmental > Terrestrial > Soil > Boreal...
CCTTCGACGATTCGTGGTTGCCGATGCGGACGGCGCTGAATTGGATCCGGACCGGGCCGGATGGCTCACTTTACGATGAAGTTTTCTTCGGCCGGCATGTCAAATTCCAATATGCGCCGACCAGCCTTCTTCCACTTGCCGGCCTGGACGCGGTCGGTCTCGGCTCGGACGCCGTAGTCTTGAACCGTATAAGCCGGCTTCTGCTGCTCTTGAGCGCCGTCGGAGTCGGTACGCTGACTCGGATCTTGCTGAAGCGTTCCGGCGATGGCGAGCTGAACGATCCGCTGACGATCGACCTTGCGGCCTTAATGGTCGGGGGTGCCGCGTTTCTATTTTATCCTCTGACCTACGGATACGCGATCGGCCAGGCGCAGGTTTGGATCAACGCGCTCTTCATCTTTTCCTGTCTGGCTTGGGTGCTCGACCGACGAGGGGTCGCCGGAGGCATGATCGGGCTGATCTGTCTTCTCAAGCCGCAATTCGTCATGTTCGTGCTTTGGGGGTTGTTACGCCGCGAATGGCGGTTCGCAGCCGTGCTCGTTGCGACTGGAGCCGCTGGTTTGACCGCATCGGTTCTGCTGTTTGGCATCAAGAACAACATCGAATATCTCAAGGCGCTCAGCTACATTTCGCGGCATGGCGAGGCCATTCTGGCCAACCAGTCGTTCAACGGGCTGCTGCATCGGATAGTGGGCAATGACGACGGGCTCGTTTGGAATATGGCGGGGTTTCCGGCCTTCCACCCAACCGTCTTTGTCCTGACCGTCTTGAGCTCGGTTGTGATCTTGTTGATAGGCCTGTGGCCAGGGGAACGTCTCTCGGGTCTCAATGGACTTGTGCAATTCCAGCTCGCCGGCGTTGCCTTTACAATCGCATCACCCCTCGCTTGGGAGCCTCACTACGGCGTCCTCGCGCCCGTCTTCGCGGCGCTATTCTGTTTTGTCCTTGCAATGCCCTTAGGGCAAACGCGCCGAGCCTGGCTCGTGGGCCTGACGGTAGCGTTCACAATAGCTGCCAACCCCCTCGGGTTCGTACGCTTTTTCGCGCATACGCCGCTACTGGTCCTGCAATCGTATCTGCTGTTCGCCGGTCTTGGCGTCATGGCTATGTTGTGGCGTGCGACCAGAAGACGCGACCCCGTCTGACGCTACAAAAGGTGCCGCAAGCGCTATCTCTAGCATGAGGTTATCAAACAGTCGAGTATAGCGCCTAATCGTTCGAGCAACACACTGGGACGACCATTTCGACAAAGAAGCCCCGGGCGATCAAAGTGGTGGAGCCGAGGATACCTCGCCAGGACCTCGGCAACACAGGAGATCGGCGCGATTTCCAGGAAATCCTGTCTGGAGAGATAAGCCATCACTAGGCGAAGCGGCCTTGATGACTATTTTGTTCAACTGCGATTGAGGTCTTCGAGTTTCTACACAGTTCATGCCACTTCGTATGTACTTCAGCGATCCCGAGCTAGTCGCGACCCAAGCCTCTCCCATGGCTTGCGGCAGTCGAGGCACTGCAGCGTGAACAGGATCTGGCACGCCTGACGCCAAAGCGTGGACTCATAGCGGCTCAGCCGGTCGAGGGGATAGGTCGGCAGGTTCGAGAGGCGAACAAAGGCGCGTGTGAGATCGTCGAATGGATCTGCAGGCTCTGCGGTCGATGGTGGGGCAGGATCAAGAGTGATGCTGCTGGGCTCCTGGTGGTCATCCTGCTGCACGTCTTCTTCCATCGCCAGGGCGTTTCGGTACACGCTTTCGATAATCTCCTGGCGCTTCTCGTGAGCCTGCCGCCGTTGGCGAAACTGAAGCAGGTGTTTCGCCCGGATCTTGAACAGGCCGCTCTCGATGGCGGTGGCGCGACGCAGCCGCCACAGCAGGCTCGCGAGTCGGAGCACGAGTTCTCTCTCGACAGCTGATTGCGCGTCATAGTCGGCGGTCACGGCCATTTCGAAGGCCGCATAGTCCTCGGCATCTTCCAGCGCGTCGATCACGGTTTCTGCCGTCAGGCCATGACGAAGCGCATTTTGCCGTGACCTTCTCTTTCCGTCTTCGGTGACAGGACCCGTGCTCAGACGCCATTGCGGCGATTGGCCTCGATTTGACGGAACGAGCTCATCCGGCCTCCGGGCCACGAATTGGCTTCGTTTCGTTATTTTGACGCTGATCAGCGGCCGCGGCTTCCTTATCAAAATGACGTCCGTTAAGGTGTGGGTTGATCCCGGCCGACCGGTCTCTGTCGTCTACAATCTCCGCCGCAGTCGGCTCGATACCCGATCTTTTCGATAATTCAACGCGGGACAGTGGGATCCGCAATACCGACGAGTTCCCTCGCTCTCGAAACGTTGCCGCTTGTGCGAGGAAAGCGCGTTCCGCATAATAATCATGCGCGTAGATTTTTAGATCTGTGCTTGGCCGCGGCGGACCACGATGATGAGTATTCTGCTCTGCGTATCGATCGCCTGGGTCACATTCTGCTTGTAGTTCGTGGGCCTGGGTTTGATTTTTCTGCTCATTGTAGGCGCCTCTCAATGGCAAACCTTGATCGTGCAATGGACGATATTCAGAGAGTACGTGAGCTCGCCGATACTCTTGACGCGCTCGCCCAATTGCAGAGCACGCTTATCGTGGCCGCGGAAGCCGAATTTCGCCGTCGTCTACTGAACCTGTCTGAGCGAGAGCTGGCCGCCCTGGTTGGCCTGTCACAAGGGAAGTATGCCAACGCTTATGTGGCACGATCCGATCTCAGCCGAGTGAGTAAGCGCCTGGGGGATGTGTTGCTCTAGCGCGGGCGCGCGTGTATTGCTCCGAAAACTCTTTGGATCAGGACCAGTCAGCTTGATTTTCACTAAGCAAATCAAAGTGTTGGCACGGAGGGGCGCGTCAGTTAATCCATTGAAAAGACGAGGCTTTTCGAAACTTTGGCTCCTCAGCGAACGAAAGAGCGGGCATGGAAATGCCAAGAACGTAAGGGCTGGGCTGAGCTCAACCCAAGCCTGTGTATCCGAACACCGCCGGATGAACACGACGATGAACACGACTAAGGGAAAATACTCCGGCCTGGAAGTCGTCCGCGGGCTCGCGGCGCTCCTTGTGGTTTACAACCACACCTTTCACTTTGGCATACTGCCGAAGACCGGCCTGCTCGAACTGCCGGCCCAATTTGCCACCGAAGCCGTCATCATCTTCTTTGTGCTATCCGGCACGGTCATCACGCTCTCGGCCGAGCGAAAATCCCTCATATTGACAAGCAGGTTCGAGTTGTTGCTTGGCTATCTGCGGGCTAGGTTCCTGCGCATCTATCCCATTTACATTCTCGGTCTCGCGCTAGCGGCTCTAGTCCACAGATGGCTAGACTTCGCGTGGCCCACGAGGGGCGATCTTATCGGAAACGCTCTCTTTCTTCAGTCCCTCAGCGGTTACATTGTCCCCGTTCCGAAATACAATCTGCCTCTCTGGTCACTTTCTAACGAGATCTTCTATTACGTTCTTTTTGGATTGGCTTTCCTCGTCGGCGATATCGCCGTCTTTCTATGGATGATCACCGCGCTGCTTTGCGCCATCTTTCTGTATCCGCCAGGGGCTAGCGGAACTTTGGCTCATCTCGTGTTCGTGCTCACCCTGTCGCTACCTTGGCTCATGGGACACTGGATCGCCAAAAGACGCCATCGCCTGCCCCTGATCCCGGTTCCGCTCGGTTTCGCCTTCTTCGCTATTGGCCTCTGCTACGCCCGCATTCAGGGCGAGCAGCTTGCCCTGGGTTTTGTCGACGTGTTCAGGCTGACAGCATTTGCTGCGTGCTGCTGCCCGTTGATTCTTTCATTGATTCAGAAGGACGAGGAGGTTCAGGAGGAGCGGCAGTATTACCTTTGGCGGTTCGCAGTATCCCTATGTGGGATTGCTGCTCTCTGGGCCTTTTCGCCCTCGCTCCTTGTGTTGAAGATTGCGCTGACCGGACTCTGCTTCCTGTTCTCGGCTTTGAGGATCGAGCATATTCGGACCGCCATGTCCTGCTTCAGCGTCTTGGTCCCCGCACTGGTTTACATAGGCTCGATTTCCTACGCACTCTATGCGTTGCACGCGCCGATGATCTTCATTGTCAACCATGTGCTCGGAGACCGACACTGGGTCATTCGCCTAGCGGTGTTCGCGTGTACCGTCGCCTCGCTCTCACATTTCATGGAGCGGGTGATCCAGCCCCGCTGCTCATTACCGGCCCAATGGCGCGTTTCAGGAGGCCAAAAAGGGAGGCTGGGATAATCACGTGCAAGCACCTCGGTACAGACGCTCGCCTTCGGCCGCTCCACGGCTTGGCATCGCTACGACCTCCGCAACATGCAGTCAGATATTTTGGGACAGCCATTACTGGCGCGCCCGTGCTCAATTCGCAAACCGGAAGATCGTTGTGGATGGGAAATAATCCTGACACTTTCTCTCGCTATCCGGCAGAAAGCATTGATCGTAGTCGAGACGAAGCTCTGCTAAAGTTGTCGGAGACAGATCGGGCGGACCTTCGGCGGTTAGCAAACGATGAAATTGGCCAAAGCAACTGGTTCGCCCATCGCGCCCTCAATGGAAGCACTTGCTTAACGCCGCCCAAGCGACATCTGATATTAGTCGAGCTCCGGATTCATTTGGATGAAAGTCTCCCTCGATGATGATCTTCGCCAGCGTGCCGTGTGATTGGCGATAGACCTCATCCGACAGATCAAAGAAATAGATCCCATTCTCCTCGAAAAATTGGTCAGCAATACGCATGAATGCCGCGGTCGGCTCTGCGGGATTGGGCTGCCCGAATTTGTGCCACCCTGTAGTTAGAACAATTACCTTGTGATCCCGATCACGCGCGAGCTCAAACAAATGCCGAAACAGCGCTTTCGCCATACGCGTGGAGGAATCCACTGAGGCAGCATCGGGGATCGAACGCGGTATCACTATTGCATTCTCCCACTGACTTGATAGCTCTGAATTCTGCTGCAACGAGAGAGATGATGGTAGATATGATCAAGAGTAGTATGTTGCCAACTAGTCCATGAAATATTGACCTCTTACTCAATCCAGTTCGGGGCTCATTGACCGTGCGCAGCAAAAAAGATCACTAATCGATCACCTCGTCAGCGCGGGCGAGCAGTGTTAGCGGGACAATTAGGCTGATAGTCTTGGCCGACTTCAAATTGATTACGAGGTCGTACTTCGTCGGCATTTGCACCGGCAGGTCGGCAGGCTTCTTGCCCTTGAGGATCCGGTCAACGTAACCTGCAGCGCGTTTGTACTGTCCAATAATGTCGGTTGCGTAGCTCATCAGGCCGCCGCGAGCCACAAAAAACCGATAGGCGTAAACCACCGGCAGTCGAAAATGTGTTGCAAGTTTGATGATCAGGTCCTTGTGTTCAAGCGCCGCTGCGCTCACAGTGGTGATCATGGGGGCCTCCTGAACATCGATTGGCGTCGTCTCATGTTGAACTAGCCGCAACCCCCAGCAGCCTCAGCATCAGCGCTTTCTGTACGTGTAGTCGGTTTTCCGCCTCGTCGATCGCCACGCAACTCGGAGCGTCCAGGACCGCATCGGTCGCCTCAACATTGCGGCGCACCGGCAGGCAATGGCTGAAGATCGCCTTGTTGGTCATGGCCATCTTTCCCTCGTCAACGATGAAGCGCACGTAAGCCCTCGACAGGCTCCATGAGCTCTCCGGGTCCCCGTAGTAGGGCAGCGCTCCCCAGCTGTTCGCGTAGACCACGTCCGCGCCCTCGTAGCCGTCGCGGATCTCGTGAGTCACAGAAAGGCGGCCGCCGCTCGCCGCGGCGTTCTCCAGCGCCGCCTTCATGAAGCGCTCGTCGAGCACGTACTCGGGACTTGGACAAAGCAGGCTGACGTTCATCCCGTACTTCGTGGCGATCATCACCACCGAGTTGGCCACCGCTGTGCTGAGAGGCTGCGGGTTCCACGTCCAGGTGAGGCACAGCTTCTTTCCCTTCAGCTGGCCCATCCTCTCCTGGAGCGTCATCGCCAGCGCCAGCTCCTGGCAGGGGTGAATGATCGTCTCCATGTTGATGACTGGAACTTTCGCATGCCGGCCGAGCGCCTTGATCAGCGGGTCTTCACGGTCGTACTGCCAATTCTTGAAGCCGGGGAATGCGCGCATCGCGATGAGGTCGCAGTAGCGCGACAGCACTTCGGCGACCTCGACGATATGCTCCTCGGCCTTGCCGTCCATTATCTTTCCGGAATCGAACTCGATCCCCCACACGCCGTTGCCCGGCTCCAGGACGATCGCCGTGGCGCCCAGCTGGGCGGCGCCGATCTGGAACGAGGCGCGCGTGCGCAGCGAGGGGTTCAGGAACAGCAGTGCGAGGGTCCTGCCCTGCAGCAGCGGCCGCACGGGATCGGACCTGAGGCCCGCCGCCTGATCGAGAAGCGCCTGCAATTCCCCGACGGTCCAGTCTTGAGTGCTGGTGAAGTGTCGCATGAGCCCCTCCTGCTTCTAAGTTTTTCGTAGTGTATTACGCGCCCTATCCGGATTCGTCCGTCTCAACTCGATCATCGCGCCGGAGCGACCGTGCGACATAAATAAACGAGGGTGGGACAAGCTCCGCCGCCAGGTAGGAACGGCTCGAAAAGGAAGAGACAATATCGTGGCGCCGCGCTCCATCAGTCAAGCTCGAACGCCTCGCTGTAGTCCTGCTTCAGCGCAGGATCCTGCTCCGCCTTCTGCAGCACGCAATTGCCGACCACGAGCACCTCGAGCTCGTTGCCCATGAAGCAGCGGAACGCGTCCTCCGGCGTGCAGACGATCGGCTCGCCGCGGACGTTGAAGCTGGTGTTGACCAGCACCGGGCACCCCGTGAGCTCCTTGAAGCGGCTCAGCAAGCGGTGGAACAGCGGATTGGTGTCGCGATGAACGGTCTGGATTCGCGCGGAATAGTCAACATGCGTCACCGCAGGGATTTCCGAGCGCGGCACGTTGAGCTTGTCGATGCCGAACAGTGCCTGCTCCTCCGCGGTCATGTGACGACGGCGATCTTCCCTGACGTCGGCGACAACAAGCATATAGGGGCTGTCGGATTTCAGGTCGAACCACTCGGCGGCGTCCTCGCGCAGCACGGCGGGCGCGAAGGGACGGAAGCTCTCACGGTACTTGACCTTGAGATTGAGGTTCTTCTGCATGGCGGGCGAGCGGGCATCGCCAAGGATGGAGCGTGCGCCGAGCGAGCGCGGCCCGAACTCCATGCGGCCCTGGAACCAGCCGACGGCCTTTTGGTCGGCGAGCGCCTGCGCGGTGGCGTCGATCATCGCCGCTTCATCGAGCACGTCGAATTTCGCGTGCGCCGCGGTGAGCCGCCGTTCGATCTCTTTTTGCGAGAATTGCGGGCCGAGATAGGCACCGGCCATGCCGTCCGCACCACTGGTCCTGCGCGGCCGGCCGGCAAAGCCGTGATAGGCGGAAAGCGCCGCGCCGACCGCGCCGCCAGCGTCGCCTGCGGCCGGCTGAATCCAGATATTGTCGAAACGGCCGTCGCGCAGCACCTTGCCGTTGGCGACACAATTGAGCGCGACGCCGCCGGCCAGGCACAGATTGCGCGAGCCGGTCTGTTTGGCGAGGCTGCGCGTTAGCCGCAGCACCGCTTCGTCCAGCACCGCCTGGATCGAGGCGGCGACATCCATGTGGAACGGCGTGAGCAGCTGATCCGGCGCGCGCACGGGCTGACCGAATAGCTTTGCGAAGCGCTCGTTGGTCATGGTGAGGCCGGTGCAATAATCGAAATAGGAGAGGTCGAGGCGGAACGAGCCATCCGGCTTCAGATCGATCAGATGATCGAGAATGAGCTTTGCGTATTTCGGCTCGCCATAGGGTGCGAGCCCCATCACCTTGTATTCGCCGGAGTTGACCTTGAAGCCGGTGTAATAGGTCGCGGCGGAATACAACAGGCCCAGCGAATGCGGGAAATGGATCTCCTGGAAAATCTCGAGCTTGCTTCCGTCGCCAATCGCGGCCGATGTCGTGGCCCATTCGCCGACGCCGTCCATAGTGAGCACGGCCGCATTCTCGAACGGCGAGGGATAGAATGCCGACGCCGCGTGACTCAGATGATGTTCGCAAAACAGCAGCTTGGTGCGGTCGAATTCCGGCGCGAACTTTTTCAATTCGTCCGTGAGCAGGCTTTTCTGGAACAGCTTTTCCTTCAGCCAGAGCGGAATCGACATCTTGAACGACCGGAAGCCGCGCGGCGCCAGCGCGACATAAGTCTCCAGCAGACGCTCGAACTTCAGGAACGGCTTGTCGTAGAAGACGACATGATCGAGGGCGTCGATCGTGGCGCCGGATTGCGCAAGACACGACGCGATGGCGTTGTGCGGAAAGGAAGGGTCGTGCTTCTTGCGGGTGAAGCGCTCCTCCTGCACGGCGACGACGATCCGGCTATCCTCGATCAGCGCCGCGGCGCTGTCGTGATAGAAGGCGGAGATTCCGAGGATGCGCATCGGCTAGAAATCCGCTCGATCAGAACAGCGTGTAGATGAACGGCGCGACTGCTGAGCCCTTGGTGAGCACAACGAGACCTCCCAGCACCACCGTCATAGTCAGGATCGGCAGCAGCCAGAATTTCTTGCGCACGCGCATGAAGCGCCAAAGTTCCTTCAGAAAATCCAATCCGCGTACTCCCTAGAATTGATCCCTCATCGTCTCCGGCGATGGTCCCGGCGGGGCGCGCACGATCCAGTAGCTGCTGGCATCGGGCTCGCGCTTCAGCCGCAGCAGGTCCTTGCCCATGGCACGCAGCGTGAGTCCCGTGGGCAGCACCGTGCCGTAGAACAACAGCGCCATGATCAATGGATTGACGATCCGGTGCAGCAACAGGCCGAATTTTAGCCATATGCGGTTCAGAGGATAGAGCACGGCCGGCCGAAACAGGGCCGCCGCCAGGAACAGCGCAGCCAACCCGCCCGTCCACGGCCAGACACGCCCGACATGCCAGGCATTGAGCAGGCTTAGAAGCGCAAACACGCCCGCCATCACGAAGCCGAACGAACGATCGGAGCCGGCGACGATCTGCTCGTCGCGCTCAAATGCCTCATGGGTCGATTGGGCGCGTTTGGTCATCGGCCAAGGGGTCGGGTAAGGGCTGCTGGAGGTCTCATTCGCGGTCCTTTATTTGCGATCGGAACGGCTTCCTCAAGCCTGGCAGGGGCAGCGAAGTAGACAGCGGGGCCCGGCCGCGTGTGGCTGGTGGGGTAGCTGCGCTCGTGGCTCGTACCCCGTCAGCGGTACGTAGGCAATGCCGCTGCTCAGGTTCGTGACTTATGACGTCAATTCGGTTCAGTCTAGCGTAAACGGCTGCGTTTAGGGATGTCGCTCCGCAGTTTACTAGCCCATGCATTGCGAACGAGTGGTAAGTCGCAACCGCCTGATCGGCGGCATCAAGCGCACCTCATGACCGAGCTTCATCAGCTCGCGCGCCCAGTGATGCGATGTGCCGCATGCCTCGATGCCGACCAGGCAAGAAGGCAATTTGGCGAAAAATTTCAGCATCTGCGACCGCCGAAGCGACTTGCGAACCACAACCTGGCCGGTTGCATCAACGCCGTGGACCTGAAAGCTCCGCCTGGACCGTCTAGGCGAGCTTGTTTTCGTCGCCGAGCGCTGCGCGCAACTGCTTGGCAACCGCCTGCAGAAGCTTCCATCCGATGGTTCCGTTGCCTTCGACAAGCGGACGGAATTCCCAGAACGTGAGCCCATAGCAAACCAGCTCAGTCGCGGCGGTGACCGTGGCCGAGCGGGGCCCGCCGTCGATCAGGGCGACTTCGCCGAAATACTGGCCCGGGCCGAGCGTGGCAAGGCTGGCGCCTTTGCTCGAGACCGTGGCTTCTCCAGAGGCGATAATGAAAAAGGCGGCGCCCCCGGTGCCCTCCATGATCACGGTTTCGCCCTTCGCGAAGCGACGTTCCTTGAGCAGGCGGCCGATTTGTTCGGCCTGCCTGCGGTCCATACCGGCGAAGAGCTCGACGCGCTGAAGGGCGGCAACAGGATTGCGCGGAGGAGGGCCCGGCGGTGGTGCTTCGCCGCGCGCCTTTCCCGTCGTGATGGCGCGGCACTGCAGCAAGTAGAGTGTTTCATCCTGGTGCGCCCACTCAATGTCGCGGCCTGGACCGTAGACCATCTCGCACTGCAGGGCGAGTTCACCAGGGCCGCGAGTTGGACGTCATCGAGACAGAGTTGATTCACCTGCGCGGGCGGCACTTGCTGTTCGAAAGTGCCCCCGTTCGGGAGTGAGCGAATAGCGATGCGCTTACGACCGGCTTTGCGTTCCAGCACGCGCCCGGACCGCTCGAGACGAAACTGGTCGGGGACGACCAGGCCGGCGACCACGGCCTCGCCGAGGCCCCAGCTCGCTTCGATCAGGCGCTCATCGGCGCCAGTGACCGGGTGCTCGGTGAACATGACCCCGGCCACGGCCGGGTTGATGAGAGACTGGACCACAACGCCAACACTTGGCCTGGTGAAGAGGCCGACGCGCAGGCGATAGGTAATGGCCGAGTCCGAGTTTGCCGACCACCAGACTTCACGGACGGCGTCCGCCCTCGGCCCGCCCGCGCGCGCACTTCACCGATGCGGGCGTCGACGTCCGGTTCGGCTTCCGCCGTTCCAAATACGGCAACGCGGATGGCCCTGATCAGCGCGTCCGGCAATTCAAGCGCCGATGGTTCTGCGATATCGAAGCCATCGACCAGGCGATTGCCGACCAGATCGAGATAACCGGAAAATGCCGCGCCTGCCTCACCTGCGAGGGATCGCAGGTGAGGCGAGGACCTGCGTGGGGTTGCCGTCGGACTCGAGGAGCTTGCGAGCGGAGGGATCCGCTGTGAATGCCTTCTTCAAACGCTCCATCTCGTCGGAGCCGCCCGCGGAGACGACCGCCGATCCGCGCATCAGTCCCACCAGGTCCGACGGCGGCAGGCCCGTCCAATCCCCGACATGAGCAAGGAAATCCCCGGTCGGCAACAAGGCACCTGCAGTAAAGCGCATGTGCTGCGCGATCATCGCCGAGTGGTGGTCGCGGCACCGCCTCAGGTAGCCAACCAGTTCGGTGTCGGACAAAGCGTCCGGATCAATGGCCTGCAGCTGCCGATGGATTGATATGGCGGATGGCTTGCAGTTCTCATCCCAGTCGCGCAGCTGTTCCCGCCATAACTTCCGGGCGAAGACTTGTTCGGGGCGCGGCGAAAGCGCTCGGCGATTTCCGCCTCTGGAGCTGGCAGCACCTGATTGTAGCCGAAGCCCTTTACGTAACCGATTTGGAGACCGTCGATGAGCATCCCGTAGAAACGAGCGAAGTCGTTGGTGCCCTTCTTGAAGGCGGGGGGATGGGTCTCCTGGAAATAGCGGGTCATTGGGCGCGGGAGGTGGACGGGGTCTTGCTCCCAGTGGCCCGGTCCCGGCGGGTCAAGACTAAGTTTGGT
>Ga0209526_10003003_pt1 | contig 11447 bp, 8 predicted proteins | sample JacPinW_OM2H0_M1_FD_188566 | JGI IMG/M metagenome (GOLD analysis project Ga0209526, IMG submission 188566) | Forest soil microbial communities from Algoma, Ontario, Canada - Jack Pine, Ontario site 1_JW_OM2H0_M1 (SPAdes) (version 2) | ecosystem: Environmental > Terrestrial > Soil > Boreal...
CCTGGCGCAGCGCGACCCGGAAAAGGCGCGGGAAACCGTCCGACAGCTCAAGGCCGATGCGGACGAGGCCCTCGAGACGCTGCGGGATCTGGCGCGAGGCATCTATCCACCGCTTCTTGCCGACAAGGGCCTGAAGGCCGCCCTCGAGTCACAGGCGCGCAAGTCGATGCTGCCGGTGGCCATCGACGCCGACGGCGTGACCCGCTACTCGCAGGACGTCGAGGCCACTGTGTACTTCTGCGTGCTGGAGGCGCTGCAGAACGTGCAGAAGTACGCGGAAGCGGCAACTGTGGTCGTGCGGCTGCGCCAGGACCGCAGTCAGTTGTTGTTCGAGGTCGAGGACGACGGCCGGGGTTTCAACGTGGCCAACGTGAAGAGGGGAGCCGGTCTCACCAACATGACGGACCGGCTCGACGCCATCGATGGTGACTTGCGTATCACGTCAGGCGGCTCGGGCACCAAGGTCGCAGGCCGCCTTCGCGTCGAAGTGGCGGGCGTTCCCGCATGACCGAGCGCATGCCGCGGGCCGCCGTCAAGGCACTCGCCTATGTGCTGGGGGTTCTCACGGCCTCGAGCGCACTCGCAACCCTCGCGTTCGCCATCGCCAACAGATCTACGATCCCGGATCTCAACGCGGCAGATCCCATTGCAATCATCGTTCCCCTTGGCTTTGCCGTCGTTGGAGCTCTGGTGGCGTCGCGCCTGCCGCGCAACCCGACAGGGTGGCTCTTCCTCGGAATCGGACTCGTCACCGGGCTTGCAGGCCTTTCGGACCAGTACGCTCGCTTGGCTCTCATCACCGTGCCGGGTTCGTTGCCCGGCGCCACTTGGGCCCTGTGGCTGTCCAGCTGGGTTCAGAGCTTCGCATACCCGACAGGAGGCGCAGCACTGCTCTTCCTGCTGCTGCCCAATGGGCACCTACCTTCCCGTCGGTGGCGGCCCGTTGCCGTGGCAACGCTGCTCCTGGCGGCATTCTTTGTGGTTCCAATAGGGATGTTGGCGCCCACCGGAATATCCGTGAACGAAACCAGCAGCCCGATGGTGCAGAACCCGATCGGCGTGTCCGCCCTGTCAGCCATCAGCTTCTCGGGATCACTCGTCATGGTGACAGTGAGTCTCTTCGTGGTTTCGTTGCTGCTGCTGCTGGTCGCCGGTGCCGCACCGCTGGTGCGGATGCGGCGGTCGGAGGGCGATGAGCGCCAGCAGATGAAGTGGATCGCTTACGCAATCGTCGTCACCGTTATCGTCACCACTCCGCTGGCGATCGTGACGTGGGGCTTCGCGATACTGCCGTCGCTCACGTGGTTGACCGACCTCGCGATCTCGGCGGGCTTCGGTATCGCGCTGCCGGTGGCCGCCGGTGTGGCCATCTTCAAGCATCATCTGTACGACATCGATATCGTCATCAGCCGCACGCTCGTCTACGGTGCACTGGCAGTTTTCATCACAGCTGTGTACGTCGGCATCGCGGTCGGCATCGGAGCGCTCATCGGCGGTGGCGGCAAACCCAACCTCGGCCTCTCCATCCTGGCCACCGCGATCGTTGCCCTCGGATTTCAGCCAGTGCGCGAACGCCTGCAGAAAGTCGCCAACCGCCTCGTATACGGCACCCGAGCCACGCCGTACGAGGTGCTCAGCGAGTTCTCCGGACGCGTGGCCGAGACCTACGCCGCAGAGGATGTGCTGCCGCGCATGGCACGAGTGCTGCAGGAAGGAACGGGCGCGCAGTCAGCGGTCGTGTGGCTCAGACACGACCAACAGATCCGACCGGCCGCGACGCATCCGCAGTCGGCGTATGGGCTCGGACCGATGCTCATGACGGGCAACGCCCTGCCGCAACTTCCCGCGGACCGCGCCGTCGCCGTCGAGCACCAGGGCGAGCTGCTCGGAGCACTGAGCGTCACCAAGCGCCGCGGTGAGTCACTGACACCGCTCGAGGCGAAACTGCTCGACGACCTGGCGCATCAGGCAGGACTCGTGATCAAGAACGTGGGGCTCACATCGCAGCTGATGCAGCGCCTCGAAGAGCTACGCATGTCCCGGCAACGCCTGGTGCAGGCGCAGGACGAAGCACGCAGGCGGCTGGAGCGCAACCTGCACGACGGCGCGCAGCAGCACCTGGTCGCGCTCAAGGTGAAACTGGGGCTTGTCGAGATGCTGGCTGCGAAAGATCCAGCCAAGGCAAACGAGATGCTCGAACAGTTGAAGACCGACACCGACGAGGCGCTGGAAACGCTGCGCGACCTGGCGCGCGGCATCTACCCGCCACTGCTGGCAGACAAGGGCCTTGGCGCGGCACTTGCAGCCCAGGCGCGCAAGGGCACCGTCGCAGTGAACATCGATGCAGACGGCATCGGCCGGTATGCGCCTGATGCCGAAGCGACCGTGTACTTCTGCGTGCTCGAGGCGCTGCAGAACGTGCAGAAGTACGCGCAGGCCTCGCATGCGATCGTTCGCGTGCGTGAGGAAGGAGGTGCGTTGCGGTTTGTCGTCGAAGACGACGGCCAGGGCTTTGATCCCGCGACCGCGAAGAAGGGTGCGGGGCTGACCAACATGGCCGACCGCCTTGATGCCGCCGGCGGAAGCCTCGATGTTGCATCACATCCCGGGCAGGGCACCACCGTCAGTGGGACCTTGCCGGTGCAGGTCCTCGTCCCCGCCTGACGGACGCCTTCAGACGCGAGAGACGAGTGTCTCCAAACCGTCGCCGCTGAGGTCGGCGAGGGCGACCTTGCGCCCGGTGATCGCCATGATCAGCGAGATAGCGGGCCCGCTGACCTCGGGGCCATCTCCCGCGGTCCACTCGATGTCGGTGGCGCGCAACCGGAGCCCTGCCGTGCGCTGCTTGCCGTGAAGCAACAGCGTCGCACTGCGGGAGAACTCGCCGGCTCCTACCAACGCCTCGGGCGACACATCGAGATGCTTCCCCGTCGGGCGAGCCATGTCCTCGCCGTGGATGACCGCCTCGGCCAGCCAGGTGGGTTTGGGACCGGGTGGGGCTGACGTCCTTGTGGTGGTTTCGCGGTACTGGGCGAGCAGCTCTGCGGGAGTTTGCTGCGCATGGCTGGCCACGCCCTTCTCGTTGAACGCGTTGAAACGGAAGCCCGCCCCCGCGAAGCGGCCGAAGAACTTCCCCGGCGTCATGAGCTGCGTCTCCACACAATGGGCGGCGACGTCACGGACGCGCCAGCCACCGCAGAGCGATGCGGCCTCCCACTCGGCGTCGGTGAGCGTGCCCAGCATGTCGCCGACCTTCCGGCGCTGCTCATGGATCAGTGGCCACAGCTGCGCGGGACTCATCGCCTTGGTTGCATCCGGCATTCTTACGTTCCTCTCACGCGGGTAGCGGCATCAGCCGCGATTGCATTGTAGCCGCCGGTTTTTCGGGTTCGGGATATGGAAGGAGCCGGCCGCCACGTGGCGACCGGCTCCCGTTCCTACATGACGTCGAACGTCTCCGCCACTTCGATGCTGGCCCCACCCTGGAGCACCGGGCACATCTTCGCCGCCTTGACAGCGCTGTCGATGCTGTCGACCTCGATCAGGCTGTAGCCGCTGACGGGATTGGTCCCGCCGCCTTGGGAAACCGAGCCGTCAGAGCTGATTGTCCGCGACTGTCCCACGGGATTCCCCGGATCCTTCAGCGCTGGACCCAGCTCCTTGAACCAGCCTTCCCACGCGGCCATCACCTGACCGCGTGCCTCCTCGGTCTCGGGCATGCTGCCCCCGTGAAACGTCAAGAGATACTTCGCCATATCGACTGCCACTCCTTGTGTGCTGTCTGCTTGTTGAAAAAAAAAGCGCATACGTTGAGACTCCGGAGCGTTACGGTGGCTCGCGCGCGAGCCGTGGAGCCGCTGCTTCGGTAGAGCTGTCGGGCGTTGCTTCGCCGCCGGCGATTCGCTTGAGCAGCACCTCGCGCTCTGCGGGGTTGTTGGTCAGCTCCAGCGCTCGCTGATCAGCCTCACGCGCCTCGTCAGTGCGGCCGAAGTCGCGCAACAGCTCGGCGCGCGTCGCGTGCAGCAGGTGATACCGGTCCAGCTCAGGCGCAAGAGCCTCCACCTCCTCGAGGGCGGCTGCGACGCCGGCGACATGGCGCAACGCGATCGCGCGGTTGAGGCGCACCACCGGGCTCGGCATGAGCCGCGTCAGCGCGTTGTAGAGCGCGAGGATCTGGGCCCAGTCGGTTTCGGCGTAGGTCTCCGCATCCGCGTGGCACGCCGCTATCGCCGCCTGCAGCCAGTACGGACCGGGTGCTCCGAGCCGGCGGGCGCGCTCGAGCAACCCGTTGGCCTCACTGATCGCAGCGTGATCCCAGACCGCGCGATCCTGGTCCTGCAGCAGGACGACTGACCCACGTGAGTCGAAGCGGGACGCGCGCCGCGCTTCGTGCAGCTTCATGAGCGCGAGAAGCGCGAGCACCTCCTGCTGGTCGGGCAACAACGCATTGACCAGCTCGCACAGCCACACCGCGTCCGCGGAAAGGCCCCGGCTCGTCGCGCGATCGGGTCCGCTGCTCAGGAACCCTTCGTTGTAGACGAGGTAGAGCATCGCGAGCACCTCGCCGAGCCGCTCGGGCAACTCCTCGCGCGCTGGAATGCGGTATGGGATGTGCGCCTCCACGATCTTCCGCTTGGCGCGAACGATCCGCTGCCCCATCGTTGTTTCCGACACGAGGAACGCGCGCGCGATCTCGGCCGTCGTCATCCCCATCACCGCGCGAAGGGTGAGCGCGATCTGCGCCTCACGAGCGATGGCGGGGTGGCAGCACGTGAAGATCAATCGCAGCCGTTCATCCGGTTCGCGGCTGACCTGCTCGACGTTCACCGCACTCAGCGCCTGCAGCTTGTCGCGGTAGCGGGCCTCGCGCCGAAGCCGGTCGATCCCGCGGTGACGCGCCGTCTGCAGCAGCCATGCGCCAGGGCGATCAGGCACGCCGTCCCGCGGCCAGCGTTGCAGCGCAACGACGATGGCGTCCTGCACCAGGTCCTCCGCCAGGTCGAGGTCACCGAGCTGCCGCGTCAGCGACGCACAGACCGCGCCCGCCTCGTCGCGAAACGCTGCGCTGATCGCCTCCACCGTCGCGCTCATCTGCCCGCTCATCTCGTCCGGACCAGCTCAATGACTCGTTCTACTCGTGCTCGACGATCGGCCGGATCTCGATGGAGTGATCCTTCGCCGGCCAACGCTTGGCAATCGCGATCGCCTCGTCGAGGTCGTTCACCTCGATCGTCGTGAACCCCGCCACCGTCTCCTTGCTCTCCATGAAGGGACCGTCGGTGACAAGCGGGTTGCCACCGGACCAGCGAACGGTGGTGGCGTTGCGAGCAGGCTGGAGCTCCGACCCGGTCTCGACGATCTTGCCCTGCTGCCCCAGGTCCATGAACCACTGGTTGATCGATTCATACGTGTGGTCGTGTGCGGGATCCGCGAGGAACGCCTCGTCGTCGCGGACGAACATCAGCACGTACTTCTGGCCCATTTGGTGCACTCCTACGGCCCCGCTGCCGCGTGGATGTATTCGTTTTGCGGGTGAGATCGATTCTGATCCTCACCTGAACGACGAATGGGCCGGCTCCAGATCGACATCGGCGCGTTCGCCGAACCTTAACTTGACCTACTCCATTCTTGGACCTAGTCTGGATTGAGTGATCCTGGCGAGCTCACGCGATTTCGTGGCGGGCCTACGCGCGGCGGGCCTGCGTGTCACCTCGGTGCGCCTCACGCTCCTGACGCTCGCCTCGGAGCCGGGCCATCACGACGCCGAGTACCTGATGCGAGCGGCGCGCGAGCGCCTTGGGTCGATCTCGGTGCAGGGCGTCTATGACGGGCTTCGCGTTCTCGAGAAGGCCGGGCTGGTGCGCCGCATCCAACCCGCGGGCGGCCCGAGCCGGTTCGAGACGCGTGTCGGCGACAACCACCACCACGTCGTGTGCAGGGGGTGCGGTGCGACCGATGACGTCGACTGCGCGCGAGGCGTCGCGCCCTGCCTGGAGCCGTCGTCGACGCATGGTTTCGTGATCGACGAGGCCGAGGTCACGTATTGGGGGCTCTGTCCCTCGTGCCAACCTCGTTCAGCAGCAAGCAAAGAAACGAGCATGGCTACACAGGAGGCGAGCGATGACTGACGAGCGATCTCCGATCACCACCACGGATGCGGGCATACCCGCGCCCAGCGATGACCATTCCCTCACGGTTGGACCGGACGGCCCGATCCTGCTGCAGGACCACTACGTGATCCAGAAGATGGCGCAGTTCAACCGTGAGCGCGTGCCCGAACGTGTGGTCCACGCCAAGGGCGGCGGCGCGCACGGGTTCTTCGAGGTGACGCGATCGGCTGCCGAATGGACCAAGGCCGGGCTGTTCGCCACGGTTGGCAAGCGCACGCCGGTGTTCGTTCGCTTCTCCACCGTCGCTGGTGAGCTTGGATCGGCCGACACCGTTCGCGATCCGCGCGGCTTCGCCATCAAGTTCTACACAGAGGACGGCAACTACGACCTGGTGGGCAATAACACGCCGATCTTCTTCATTCGTGATCCCAGCAAGTTCAGCGACTTCATCCACTCGCAGAAGCGGCTGCCGGCCACGAACCTGCGCAGCAACACGATGATGTGGGACTTCTGGTCGCTGCAGCCGGCCGCGATGCACCAGGTGACGTTCCTGATGAGCGACCGGGGCACGCCCCGCAGCTGGCGCACCATGAATGGATACGGCAGCCACACGTTCATGTGGATCAACGCCGGTGGTGAGCGCTTCTGGGTCAAGTACCACTTCAAGACCGAGCAGGGCGTCGAGAACTTCACCGACAGCGAGGCCAAGGCGATGGTGTCGGAGGATCCCGATCACCACATCCGCGACCTGCACGAGGCGCTTGCGGCGGGCGGCGAGGCGGTGTGGCGGCTCGAGATGCAGATCATGCCGCTCGAGGACGCCGCGGGTTACCGGTTCAACCCGTTCGACCTCACCAAGGTGTGGCCGCACGGCGACTACCCGCCGATCACCATCGGGCGCATGGTGCTCAACCGCAATCCCGACAACTACTTCGCCGAGGTCGAGCAGGCTGCATTCGAGCCGGCCAACATGGTGCCCGGCATTGGGCCGAGCCCGGACAAAATGCTGCTGGGCAGGCTGTTCAGCTATCCCGACACGCACCGGCATCGCATCGGGGTCAACTACCTGCAGCTGCCCATCAACCGGCCGCAGGTTGCGGTGCACAGCTACAACAAAGACGGCGCGATGCGCTATCACCACGCAGGCGACCAGCCCGTGTACGCGCCGAACAGCTTCGGCGGCCCCGCAGCCGACCCCGCGCGTTTTCCCGACCCCTCGTGGAACGTCAGCGGTGAGATCGTGCGCACCGCGTACACGCTCCACAGTGAGGACGATGACTATGGCCAGCCCGGAGCGCTGGTGCGCACCGTCCTGTCGGACACCGATCGCGCCCACCTCGCCCACAACATCACCGAGCACCTCAGGCCGGTGGAACCAACGATCCAGGCTCGCTCCCTGGAGCACTGGCGAAAGGTGGACCCACAGCTCGGGAACCGCATCGCCGAAGGGCTCGGCCTGGTGGTGGCGGCGGGCGTCTGACTGCTCACGAGACCCGGTGTGGCGGCGCCCTTCGCGCCGGCCGCACCGGGCTTCGCGGTGGAGTCCGGGGGTGGCGCCGCCTTCGGGTTCCTGATAAGGTTCGCCTATCAGATTGGGAGCTGGGGGGTTCGGCAGGGTGAGGTTTTTGAAGTCGCCGGTGCGTCTTGTTGCGCCGGTACTGGCAATGTGCGCCGTTTTGGTGCTCAGCGCGGCCGACTGGCCGACGTATCTCGGCGATGGCTCGCGCTCTGGCGCAGGCACCGATCTCACCCTGTCAACGGCGAACGCATCCCAGCTGACCAAGCTGTGGAACTTCCCAACCGGGGCTCCTATCGCGGCATCCGCCAGCGTCGTCGGCGGAGTGGTCTATGTCGGATCGTGGGACGGTTACGAGTACGCCATTGACGCGGTGACGGGCGTGCAGAAGTGGAAGACCTTCCTGGGCATCACATCCAGCACGCAGTGCAAGGCGCCGCCCACTGCCGGCATCAGCTCGGCGGCTGCCATCGTCAACGGCGTCGTGTACGTCGGCGGTGGCGATCGCTTCTGGCACGCGCTCGACGCCACAACCGGGGTTGAGCAATGGAAGATCGACACCGGCGACAACAGCACCGCGGGCGGCCACTACAACTGGGCAAGCCCACTCATCTACCGCGCGTCCGACGGCAATCTCTACGCATATATCGGCATAGCGAGCTTCGGCGACTGTCCCCTCGTGCAGGGCCAGCTCATGCAGGTCAACCTGACCACGCACGCACTCGTTCATACCTTCAACTTCGCGCCAACGGGCCACGTGGGTGGCGGAATCTGGACATCACCGGCGGTGGACGCGGCGACCAACAAGATCTACGTCACGACGGGGACGGTATCCGGCACGGGAGCAGGACATCAGTACGAAGAGGCAATCGTCACGCTCGACGCGAGCAATGTCTGCACTCCAACCTGCTTCACACCGCTTGATTCCTGGCAACTCCCGGTGGCCGAGCGCGTGAATGACTCGGATTGGGGCACGAGCCCGACCCTCTTCGACGACCAGAACGGCCGGCATCTTGTCGCCGCGATCAACAAGAACGGGTTCGTGTACGCGTGGGATCGGACGAATCTGGCGCACGGCGGGACCAATGGCTGGGTCTGGAAGAAGCAGATTGCGACCGGAGGCGTCTGCCCCACCTGCGGCGACGGCAGTGTGTCCTCGGGGGCATTCGACAGCACCACCCACACACTGTTCATGGCCGGCGGCCACGCCACCATCAACGGGGTCAACTTCAACGGCGCAGTTCGCGCTCTCGACCCGGCCACCGGCAACTTCAAGTGGGAACACGGCTCGGCCAAGCCGATCATTGCGGCTCTGGCCTATAACAACGGTCTCGTGATGGACGGCGCGGGCAACATTCTGGAAGTCCTCAACTCGTCCAACGGGACCCCGCTGTACAGCTACAAGACGGGGGCGACCATTTATGGCGCGCCGAGCGTCGCCAACGGCGAGATCTTCGCCGGCTCCGTCGACAAGAGCGTTTATGCATTCGGCCTCGGCGGCACACCTCCGCCCCCACCGACCTGCCCGAGCGGATGGAACTGCGCTGACATCGGCAATCCGACGCCGGCCGGAAGCCAGTCCACCTCTGGTGCCACCTGGACGATCAACGCCGGCGGCGCGGACATCTGGGGCACCGCTGACCAGTTTCGTTATGTCTGGCAGTCGATGACCAGCAATAACAGCGTGAGCGCACACGTCATCTCGCAGACTCCCGCACCACCCGGCAATGTTTGGGCCAAAGCGGGCGTCATGATGCGCACAGATCAGACCGCAGGTTCAATGTTCTACGGAGTGTTCGTCACGCCTGGCAACGGAGTCACCGTCCAGTACCGGAACGCTGCCGGGGTCGCGGCTGTGATGCCGGTGTCCGTCGCAGGGACGACACCGACGTACCTGCAGGTCGCAGACACGGCGAATGTCCTCACCGCATACACCTCGACCAACGGTGCGAACTGGACGCCGATCGCCAACTCGTCGGTCACGCTGGCGCTCGGAACCTCGCTGCTCGGCGGTGTGGCTGTCACCTCACACGACGCCACCACGCTGAGCACCGTGAACGTCGACACGGTAACCGTGGGCAGCACCGCGCCGCCGCCACCCGGATGCCCGGCAGGATGGAGCTGCTCGGACATCGGCACCGTTGCGGTGGCAGGCAGTCAGTCACTGAACAGCGGGGCGTGGAGCATCTCGGGTTCGGGTGGCGACATATGGATCACCGCCGACCAATTCCACTACGTGTATCAGTTCGGGCCGAACACCAGCCCGGAGACGGTGACGGCGCGCGTGACGTCGCAGACGAACACCAATGCATGGGCGAAGGCCGGTGTGATGCTTCGCGCCACCACTGACCCAGGGTCACCGGAGTACGCGGCGTTGGTCACACCGGGGAACGGCATCGTGGTGCAGTACCGCGCTGCGCAGGGCGGGACGACCGTGCGCATCTCGCAGGTGTTGCAGACGGTGCCCCGATACGTGCGGGTCAACCGGACCGGCGACACCTTCACAGCGTTTACATCGCCCGACGGGGTCACCTGGACGTTGATGCCGGGGTCGAGTGTCACATTCGTTGTCAACGCGACGATGCTCGAAGGGCTGGCGGTGACGTCTCACCAGTGGAACGCGCTTTCGACAGTCGCCATGGACAACGTGGCCCTGTTGTGATCTACGCCTTTCCCGCCTGAGGACCGCCAAAACCGAGGCTATGCCTTAAGGTAGCCACCCGTGGGGTTCAAGGGTAGGCCGGGAACGAGACGCGCGCTGAAGGTTGTCGCGCTGGCCTCGGTTGCCCTATTCCTCAGCGGGGCCGATTGGCCGACGTATCTGAGCGACGGCACGCGCAGCGCGGCCGGCTCCGACACCACGCTATCGACCGCCAATGCGACGCAGCTCACCAAGCTGTGGGCATTTCCCACCGGCGGCGCGGTAGCACCCTCCCCCACCGTGGTGGGCGGAGTCGTCTACGTCGGTTCATGGGACGGCAACGAGTACGCGCTCGACGCAGCGTCGGGCTCGATGCTCTGGAAGACGTTCCTCGGCACCACCAACATCTCGGGATGCTCGCCACCAAACCTGGGCGTGACCTCGGCAGCAACCGTGGCCAACGGCGTTGTCTATGTCGGCGGTGGCGACTCGAATTGGTACGCGCTCGATGCCACAAACGGGAACGTGCTCTGGTCGGTGCCCACCGGTGACAACAGCGCGTCCGGCGGCCACTACAACTGGTCGAGCCCGCTCATCTACACGGCCAGCGATGCGGTGACATATGCGTACATCGGCGTCTCGAGCAACTGCGACAGCCCTTTGGTGGAGGGGCAGCTTATGCAGGTCAACCTCGCGACCCACCAGGTGGTGCACGTGTTCAACGTGGTCCCGTCTGGAAGCGTCGGCGGGGGCATCTGGACATCGCCCGCAGTTGACCCGACCACCGGCCGCATCTTCATGACCACAGGCACGATCGTCACCTCGGACTCCGCCGCCAACCAGAAGTATTCGGAGGCGATCGTCGAAGTCGACGCAACCAACGTCTGCAGCCTCGGCTGTGGCACCGCCATCGACTCGTGGCAGCTTCCCGCCAACCAACGGACCACCGATTCGGACTGGGGCACCACGCCCACGCTCTTCAGCGACTCCGGCGCACGAAACCTCGTCGGGGCGATCAACAAGAACGGGTTCGTCTACGCGTGGGACCGCTCCAATCTCAGTGCGGGTCCCGTGTGGACGGCGCAGATCGCGATCGGTGGACAGTGCCCCACCTGCGGCGACGGTAGCGTTTCGTCGATGGCGTTTGCGGCGGGAACGCTCTTCGCGGCCGGCGGCCACA
>Ga0209526_10003004_pt1 | contig 11445 bp, 10 predicted proteins | sample JacPinW_OM2H0_M1_FD_188566 | JGI IMG/M metagenome (GOLD analysis project Ga0209526, IMG submission 188566) | Forest soil microbial communities from Algoma, Ontario, Canada - Jack Pine, Ontario site 1_JW_OM2H0_M1 (SPAdes) (version 2) | ecosystem: Environmental > Terrestrial > Soil > Boreal...
GAACGTGCACCATCTCATTTCCGGCGGCGATTAAGCAGCCATCCGCGCCCATTGTGAGGGCAACAATTTTGGGACCGAGTGCCAGAAGCTTCGCCGCCATCTTCTCGTAATCCGTTTCGCTGGTGATTTCCCGCGCGGCAGCTTTACACGGCTTCAACACATCCACCAGGCGCAACGCCTCAATCAGTTCGTCTTCGCTGCCAAGCTTGGCCTGTGCGAAATAACTTGGCGCCACATCCAGATCGAATATCACTCGCACACCTGCGGTGCGCGCAATCTGCATGCCTTCTTTTACCGGCGGCAAGGGCAATTGCGACGCTTCAGTGTGAAAATGTCGAGCCTGCGTGATATGAGAAGAAAATAGCCTGCGCACTTGCTCCGCGGAGAGCTTGCCATTGACGTTAGGAAACATGTAAATGCAACGCTCGCCTTGTGCGTCCACCGGAATCCAAACGAATGTAGACTGTTCGCCTTTGATAATTTCAATTCCCGAAAGATCGAGTCCATCATCCTCAAATGCTTTGATAATCAGACGTCCGCTGTCATCGTCGCCAATCAGGCCCAGCCAGCCCGCCGAAATCCCCAGGCGCCCGACCTGCGTGAGATTGTTGCCGGTTACTCCGCCGGCATGAATCTCCAGACGATCGGCGTTGATTTTTTCCTCTGAGCCGAGCAAGCGCGGCACGATCGCAAAGTAGTCCACGCCACAACTTCCGATTCCAACAACTTTGGTAGGCTCTGCCATATTTCTCCTGTGGAAAATCCGGATGCGTCGCAAACGCCGGAACAATAGCACAAGCCGAAGCGCAAGGTGCAACCCAAGAGCACATTTTGTACGATCACGGCCGTCACACTCGCGTGCGTCGTATCTGCTGCCAGGTTATTTCGTTGCGTTTGCAGCAGGCTTAGGGGTCGGACGAGACAAAAGCTCTACGGATTCTTTATAGAACTTTTCTTTGTCCAAATCTTTTTGCACTTCTACCAACTGTTCGCCCATGCCCGGTTGTTGTCCGGGCGCCCACGCCAGCGTATCGCCATAAGAAGCCCCGTGACTCGTGTCCACGTCGATGTAAAGTTTTTGCCACTTAGTGATGAAGCTGGGGTCCAGCCATGCTACCGCGGCTAACTCATCCCAGAGATAATTGGCTTCCGCATACTTCACTACATACTGGGCTCCGGGCGTCTGACTTTTCGCCACCTCCGCGATTAGGCGCTTTTCCATGCGCGTTAGAACGGAAATATCCACGGTCGTAAGCACCATGCGCGGCCAATGTGCATGAAGAACTGCCTGCGATGCTTCTGGATCCATCCAGAAATTAAATTCCCGTCGCGGGGTCAGGCTGAACTCCGGATCGTCCGTGCGCGGATTGATACTTCCGCCCATCACGATCAATTCTTTCGTGAGTTCGGAGAACTGTGGATCAAGCGCGATTGCCAGCGCCAGGTCGGTCATTGGTCCCGCGGCGTAAATGGTGACTTCGTGCGGATATTTACCCACGAGACGCACCATGAAGTGCGCGGCATCTTCAGTGGAAGGGCGTGTCGTCGGCGTGCCCTCAGGCATGGGCGGAATCTCGTAAGGTCCATGTACCGGATTGTGCTTCGCATAATTCCATGCGCCCTGGTAGATCACCTTGCCATAAAGCGTTTCCCACTTGGCGATGTACTCTTTGCTGTTCACCAGCGGAAAAGTCGCGCCAGGGACCACCGGGATATCCGTGCGCCCAATTATTTCCAGCAGCCGCACAGTGTGCTGCACTTCTTCATCGCGCCAGGCGTCGCCGGTAAGCACCGTTATCCCCAGGACCTCAGTCTCGGGAGAATTGACAAGTGCGAGAATAGCCTGCATATCCGTGCCGCCCGGCCCGGCACAATCTTGATCGATGATGACTTTGCGTTTTGCTTGCGCCCTTGCAGGGAATTGAAAAGAGCATTGGAGACCCACGGCCATAACGGCAAGCACGCCACCGCGCAAAAACAATTTCCAATAGATCATGAAAATATTTCCTTTCCAGTAGGCCTCAATTATTTTCGCCGTCACCTCAGTACATGATCGTCTGAGTCAAATGGTGAGGCCATGAAGTGGTGTGGTAGTGGGTCCAAAGCCGCGCATCGATTTGCGGAATGATGACCTGCTCCTTCGGTCCACGCAGCTTGTTGACCTCTTCCGCTAGTAAAGCCGTGGCGTAAAGACAATGCGCGCGAATTTCGATCTCACGCTGTGAATCGCGTGCTATCAGTTGATGCGTGTTGATCGTGTTTTCCAATTCTTGTGAGTAGGACGTCACGCCCAGCAACCGTAACGCTACCGGAACAATATAATCCGCGAACGCCGTCATTTTTTCCGCATCATCCAGCCGAAATTTCCCCGACTTGTGCAGCGTCGAGTACAACATCCACACGCCCAGCTGCGCTAATTTGTAGAATTTTATTTCCTGGCCCTCAAATTTGCTGACGTCATTAAAACGCGGAAACTCCTTTACCATTCGTTCGATCAGCCCGTTTCCCCGGTCATACAGCCGCGGTGAGCACGCCTGCACAAACTTATGAAAGCGTCCATCGTATTTTTCCGCCAGCACCGCGCCGACCTGACGCAGCACCGCAAGTTTTTCGTCCAGCATAGGCATCTTGATGTTGCCAGTGAAAATGTCATCAAGCTCAGCGCGCGACATTTTAGCCAGGTATTTGCCGTCGAGGATCGGTTTTCCACCGTCCAGCGCTCGCTTGAGGCAAGCGAACTCCGCATCCGAATCCGACCAATGTTGCCCCGCAAAATCCGCCTGAAATTTCTCCTGCGTGGAGAAATCGGTGAACGCCGTATCGATGCTATCCGCGACCAAAATAAAATCGATCGCTTCATTCGCGTCGCCTGCGCCAACACCAAATGGAAGCGTGAACGCCGGAAAGGGCAATTCTTCATATCCCATCCAGGCGGCGACCTCGGCAATCTTGTCGACGTTGGTGTGCACACCGCGAGAATTCTCAATCACCGGTCGTAAGCTATCGAGAACCGGGCTACCGCTCAAAATCGGCCAACGCACGGGCTTTTCCTTCGCGAGAGTAGTTGAATTATTCATCAAGGACGTGGCTAATGGCGGGAGGAACGGTGTCGCGTCGTCCGTCCGTCACTTCCCCTGAATGCGCGAAATAAAAAGTTGCAAAAAACGCTCGGCCTGCACTTCGACACAGACTCTAGCGTTGGGCTCCACTTTATCGACCCCTTCGATGATGTATCGGTCGCCGTGCAAAACGTTACGCTCAATTTCGTTGCGACGGTTGGCAACTGTTTCTCCACGCGTGAATTCGCCACGGGTTTCGACATCTACATGCATCGCAGGCGCAGTGACTAACGTCGAGTCTATGGCCACACCAACCGCCAGCGGATCGTACATGGGCGTACCGCTATCGCCGAACTTTTCAGAAAGCCCCACCAGAAACTTAGCCACTCCATAAATGAAATCGTTGACCGGACCGTGCGTGCTTGCTAGCTGCTCCAATTGCTTACGCCCCAGCAGCGTTTTGTCGCCCACATCCAGGCCCACCATGGTCAGCGGCCAGCCGGCCTGAAAAACAATTTGCGCCGCTTCCGGATCGTTATAAATGTTAGCTTCCGCAGCGGCGTTTACATTTCCTCCCTTGATCGATCCGCCCATCATAATTACTTCCTTAATCAGCGGGACAATGGATGGATCTCTTTCTACCGCTAACGCGATATTCGTCAGCGGTCCCACCGGCACCAGCGTGATCTCGTGCGGTGAGGCGTGAATTAGTTCAATAATGAGATCAGGGCCAAATCGCGCGTCCGCTTTGCATTTGCTACGCGGCAATTCAATATTGGCCAGCCCATTTTTGCCATGCCAGAATTCCGCGGTGATTAATTTTTGAAACAGCGGATGCCGCGCGCCTCCCGCAACGGGGATGTCGCAACGATTAGCGAGCGAAACCATGCGCAAGGCGTTCTCCAGGCCCTGCTCCGCGGTAACGTTGCCGGGCACCACGGTAATTGCACGAACGTCCAATTCCGGCGAATTCAGCGCCAGCATCAGCGCCATGGCATCGTCGGTTCCAGGGTCGGTATCTAAAATAATTTTGCGCACGGATGCCTGACAGGAAACGTTAAATAGCGCGCAAGCAAAAATAATCAGAGCGATGAACGGAAAACGCGCAACCACTTTCGTAGCGACGTGAAGAGAAATTCCCAAAACGGAGCTTAGTTTGAGTGACGAAGCGACAGCATTATTGGCGCGTGAGAGGGCAACGCCTGGAGAAATCCAGATTCTTTCTTGCCGCAGAACCAACCCCTTCCGAATGAATTGTGCGTAAGGCTAGCGTTCGGATACGTGAAGGTCAAGACGAAAGTACTGATGGTCCACAAACGATCGAAACGGACTCAGCTATAATTCCCATCGTGAAAAGCGTTCTTGATGGTATTCGCGTCGTAGAAATGACCGAGGCGTTAGCCGGCCCGTACTGCGCAATGCTGCTTGGCGATTTGGGAGCTGACGTAATTAAGGTGGAGCGTCCCGGCATCGGCGATCAGGCTCGTGGATGGGGCCCGCCCTTCGTTGGCGAAATCTCAGCTTATTTTTTGTCTACCAATCGCAACAAGCGCTCCATCACGCTCGATTACAACCAACCGAATGCACTAGAAGCGCTCCATAAATTGATCGCTACAGCGGATATTTTCATCACCAATCAGCCGTCTTTGGAATCTTTGCAAAAACGAGAGCTCGATGCTCCAACTCTCCGCGAGCGTCATCCGAAACTGATTTATTGCAGCATCAGCGGATACGGTTTTGCCGGTCCGAAAGCCGGCTCACCCGGATATGACATCCTCGCCCAGGCCGAAGCTGGCCTGATGAGCTTCACCGGCGAGGAAAATTCTGGGCCCATGCGTTATCCTATCGCCATCGCCGATATGACCTGCGGTATTTATGCCGCCATGGGAATCTTGGCAGCGCTTTTTTCCCGCGAGAAGACCGGGCAGGGCCAGTTCCTGGATATGGCGCTTTTCGACTCTCAACTGACCTGGCTGGCCAATGCCGGCAGCAGTTTCTTGAACGCGGGCGTTACGCCTCGACGCTGGGGAAATGCGCACCCCAACATCGTCCCGTACGAGATGTTCAGCGGCAGCGACGGCGTTTATTTTGTCATCGGAGTGGGAACCGACGCTCTGTGGCAAAAATTTACTGCAATGGTCGATACCGCAGCCGAGCTGTGCAGCGACTCGAGATTTAGTAATAATGCAGAGCGCATCAAACATAGGTCAGAGCTGATTCCCATCCTGCAAACAGTATTCAACCAAAAACCGGCCTGCGAATGGCTCGAGCGTTTCGCGAGTGCCGGCATTCCCGCCGCCAAAATCAACGGTGTATCGGAAGCTCTCAACGATATCCAGGCCAAGGCGCGCGGCCTCGTCGTGCAGCTGGAACACCCCATGTTAGGAATGGTTAAGACCATCGCAAATCCAATCCGTTTATCTGATACCCCGGTAACTTACCGCCTCGCTCCTCCCTTTTTGGGCGAACATACCAAGCAGATCCTTCAAGGTCTTGGCTACTCCGCACAGGAAATGGAAGCACTCGCAAATTTATCGAGTTAATTAGAACGAACTAACTCGAGTATTTCCATGCAACACAAGCACAGATTTAAGCCGCAACCGCTTGCCTGCCCGCACGGATTCCCCGACAATGAATAGCCCGACAATGCGTGCTTTTCTACATAAATAATCGTTAATCTTCCAGTGCCGAAGAAGGAATCGAATGGAGTGCATTCAAGATCGATTGGTCGCGTATTTCTCCATGGAGATTGCGCTTGAGAATTCCATGCCGAGCTATAGCGGCGGACTCGGTGTCCTGGCAGGAGACACCATCCGCGCTGCTGCTGATCTTCGCTTGCCGATGGTTGCGGTTTCACTGCTCTATCGCAAAGGATATTTTTCTCAGCGGCTCGCCGAGGACGGCACACAGACCGAGGAGTCCGTCGAATGGCGTGTAGAAGACTTTCTACGCGAAGAAGCGCCGCGCGTAACCATCCCCCTTGAGGACCGCCGTGTCGAACTTCGCTGTTGGCGCTATTCAGCCATCGGCGTGCGCGGTTATGAAGTCCCGATTTATTTTCTGGATGCTGATTTGCCTTCCAATGCGCCCGCAGATCGCGCCCTCACCGGAACTTTATACGGCGGCGACCCCTACTACCGTCTTTGTCAGGAAGTCATTCTGGGCATCGGCGGCGTTCGCATGCTTCGAGCCTTAGGCCACAACGGACTCACGCGTTATCACATGAACGAAGGTCACGCCGCGCTGTTGTCGCTGGAACTTCTGGAAGCCGAGGCGGCCCAAGCGGGACGCACCACCATCCGCGCAGAGGACATTGAAAAAGTTCGCTGCAAATGTGTGTTCACCACCCACACGCCTGTTCCCGCCGGTCACGACCGATTTCCCATGGAGTACCTCACCCGGGCATTTCCCAGTCAGACTGATCTTTTTGATTTGAAGGATGCTTCTGCAGCCGATCTCGTGAAGCGCGTGCTGCAGGCTGAACAAGCTTTTCCGGATTTGCAGCAAGCCGCGCGCGCTGGCGCCTCCTTAAACATGACGTATCTCGCGCTGAGTCTCAGCAAATATGTCAACGGCGTCGCCAAGCAACACGGCGAGACCTCGCGCCAAATGTTTCCCGGCGTACCCATCGAAGCAATTACCAATGGCGTTCACGCCGGCACCTGGACCTCTCCCTCTTTCCGAGAAATTTTTGACCGCTACATTCCCACCTGGCGCGAAGACAACTACAGCCTCCGTGGCGCGCTGGGCCTTCCGCCAGAAGAAGTCTGGACCGCCCATCTGATCGCCAAGCACGAACTGCTGGAAGTAGTGCGGCAGAAAACCGGCATTAAGTTTGACCCGGGAAAATTCACCATCGGGTTTGCCCGTCGCGCCACCGGCTACAAGCGCGCCGATCTGATTCTCGCCGACTTGGATCGTCTGCGTCAGATCGCAAAAAATTCCGGACCGTTTCAAATCGTTTATGCCGGTAAGGCCCATCCCCACGACGCTGGCGGAAAATCCATCATCAAACATATTTTTCAGGCCAAGAAAGCTTTACGCAAAGCAGTGCCGGTCGTCTTCCTCGACGACTACAACATGGACTTGGGTGGAAAGATAACCGCTGGCGCCGATTTGTGGCTCAATACTCCGCAATTTCCTCTGGAAGCTTCCGGAACCAGCGGCATGAAGGCCGCTTTAAATGGCGTGCCCAGCCTCAGCATTCTGGATGGCTGGTGGTCGGAAGGTCACATCGAGGGCGTAACCGGTTGGTCCATCGGGGATGCACGTCGTGCCACGCCCGATTTGGTCACCGACAACAGAGCCGACGCAGAATCGCTTTACTCGAAGTTGGATAGCGTAATCATTCCCATGTTTTACAACGAGCGCTACCGTTATCTAAGCGTCATGCAACACGCCATCGCGATCAACGGTTCTTTCTTCAATACCCAGCGCATGGTGCAGCAATACATTACCGACGCGTATATGCGTTAGGTTATTATCGACCAACCGTTCAGCAACATTGCAATTCGTCCCGCCAAATTACAGTTAAATGCACTTGGATAAAACCTCGCATTTCTTTAGCGCAATATATTCTTGTACATCGCCATGCCCACGGCCGCATCCATGCCCATCTTTTCTAAAGCTGAAATTTCGCGCCTGGTCTTAATTCCGCCCGCCGCAATAACCGGATGGTCCGAGACCTCACGCAGACGCCGAAACCATTTCAAATTGGCTCCGCTCAAGGTGCCTTCGCGATCGACATCCGTACAAAGAAACGCCGCACAGTAGGGTCGCAACTGAGCCATAACATCTTCCGCGCGAAATTTGACTGTGCGCCGCCATCCCTGAGTTGTTATGTGACTTTTAGCCGTATCCAGCGCGATTACGATCCTCGCCGGATCGAGTCGTCTTACCAGCTGCTTGAGAAACGGCAGGTTCAATTTCCCCTCGCGGAACACCGCACTGCCCATGATGATTTGTTCCGGCTTCCACCCGGCGACCTTTACCGCTCCCGCCAAGGTCCGAATTCCGCCGCCGATCCGGACCTTCATCCCGTACGAAGACCGAGCCGTTAAGCACAATTTCTGCGCCAGCTTAGCGTTGGAAGTTTTCCCCATCGCCGCGTCCAGATCGATGATGTGCAGCCACTCGTAGTTCTTAAATTTCTCCAGCACCCCAAGCACATCGCGTATCGCCAGTTCGCGTTTGCGGCCGTGAATTAACTGCACGGCCTGTCCATTTTGCAGATCGATGCAGGGAATTAGCATGGCAGCCGAACCTGAATATTGTGGCTGGCTAGAAACTCCTTGAGCGAGCGAATGCTTTGAATGTCGTCATGAAAAATGGAGGCCGCCAAGGCTGCGTCTGCCGCTCCTTCGCAAAAAATCTCTGCAAAATGTTGTGGCCATCGCGCTCCGCCGGAAGCAATCACCGGCACCATAACCTGTTTAGATATCGCAGCAGTGAGAGCAACATCAAACCCACTTTGTGTTCCGTCGCGGTCCATTGAGGTCAAAAGAATTTCGCCCGCGCCAAGCCCTGCTCCCTTCCTAGCCCAGGAGACCGCCTCCAAATCCGTAGACACCCGCCCGCCTGTGGTCATCACGCGCCAGCATTCACCATCCCGTTTTGCGTCAATCGCCAAAACCACCGCTTGCGAGCCAAATTCCTCCGACAATTCTGAAATCAACTCTGGCCGCAACACCGCAGCAGTGTTCACCGTGACTTTGTCTGCTCCGGCGCGGACCACTGCCCGTGCGTCGTCCAGCGTTCGAATACCGCCGCCGGCCGTCAGCGGAATCGCCAACTCAGCCGCAACGTTGCGAATCGTTTCAAGAAATGTGGGACGTCGATCGCGCGTCGCGGCTATATCCAAAACCACGAGCTCGTCCGCGCCCTCCGCATTGTAGCGTCGCGCCAGCGCGACCGGATCACCGGCATCGCGCAACGCCACAAAGTTCACGCCCTTCACCACGCGCTCCCCGTCGGTATCCAGGCAGGGAATGATCCGGTGCGCCAAACTCATGTGGCGATCCGCAGAAAGTTCCCAAGTACGCGCTGGCCGGCGCCACCACTCTTTTCTGGGTGGAATTGCACTGCGAAGATAGTTTCTTTTTCCGCCACCGCGACGAATTCGCCGCCATATGAACAGATCGCTCGAGTTTCCAGCGCCGGCTCTTCGCGTCCATACGGCACCGCGTAAGAGTGCGCAAAATAAAAATAGGCCCCGGAATCAATTCCTTCCAGCAGACGCGATGCACCTTTGGCCTGCACCTGGTCCCAACCCATGTGCGGCAATTTCACCGCATCACTTAGAAAACGAACAGATCCCGGCAGAATTTGCAGCCCCTGCAAATCTGGAGCTTCGTCACTCTTTTGGAACAGCGCCTGCAAACCCAAACAAATTCCCAGGAACGGAACGCCGCGCCCTATAGCCGTAATAAGCGATTCGCGCAAACCATCCCGGTCAAGCGCGCGTACCAGCGCCCCGTAGTGGCCGACGCCCGGGAGTATCAGCGCAGAAGCTTTTGCCACACCAGCCGACGTAGAGATTCTTTCAGTCTGAGCGCCGAGTCGCTGCAAGGCGCGCTCCACCGAAGGAAGATTCCCCGCACCGTAATCAAGCAAAGAAATCTTCATAACAACCCTTTAGTGCTGGGCAACACGCCGCGGAGCCGCTTGTCTCGCGTGACCGCAAACCGCAACGCCCGCGCGAAAGCCTTGAATACCGCTTCCACCTGGTGATGTGAAGAGCGGCCATAAACCGCCCGCAAATGCACATTCGCGCGCGCCGCCTGCGCGAATCCATGGAAGAAATCTTCGATCAACTCGGTTTGCAGATCGCCTACCAGCAAAACTTTAATTTTCAAGTCCATCACGCAATAGGGTCGGCCGCTAAGATCAATCGCCGCGACTGCCAGCGATTCATCCATCGGCATCACAAAGTACCCCGCGCGAAGAATGCCGCGTTTGCTTCCCAGAGCTTGCTGCACGGCTTCTCCGAGTGCGATGCCAACGTCTTCGACGGTGTGATGTTGATCGACATCCAGATCGCCGCTAGCCTTAAGCTGCAAATCAAATCCGCCGTGACGGGTCACAAGTTCCAGCATGTGGTCGAAAAAACGGATGCCCGTCGAAATCCGGGCTTTGCCGCGGCCGTCCAGATTCAGCTTCAATCGCACCTCGGTTTCTTTTGTTTTGCGATGAATAGCAGCGGTGCGAGGCATCGCTAATTTCTTCCTCGCCGAAATATTGGCCCTGTTTCTTTTTGAATTACCTTGACGAGCTGCTTCATTTCGGACCCCGTCCCAATGCTGATGCGCACAAATCCCGGGCCAATGTCCTTCGATCGTTCGCGCACTAGAATTCCCGCGGCGGCCAGTTTCTTAAAGAGGGCTGGGCCTTGAGAGCCAAAATCAGCGAGCAGAAAGTTCCCCGCGCTGGGAAAAGTCCTAACGCCGAGTCTTGCCAATTCCGCGGCAAACCACTCGCGAATCTCTCGCGTTTGTTTCACGTAGTTTCGTATCGAGCTGCGCTCCTGCAGCGCCGCTTCGGCCGCAACCAGGGCCCCAATGTTCACCGGAAACGGAGGCATGGCGCGGCGAAGCAGAGCCACTGATTCGCGACAGGCCATTGCGGCACCCAGTCTCAGTCCGGCCAGTCCCGCAGCCTTCGAAAAAGTACGAGTCACAAACAAGTTTGGATATTTACGAATCCACGGGAGCACTGTCACTCCGGAAAACTCCGCGTATGCTTCATCGATAACCACGACGGTGCTGGCTGCCTCCAACAAGATTGTTTTGATGGCCTCTGGCGCCAAAAGTGTCCCGGTTGGATTATTGGGATTAGCAATAAAAACGACCGCGGGCTTCTTCCGCAACGCACAGACAAAATCATCCAATGGGAACTCCATTTCGGCGCCATAGCGCAGAGTTTCAATCCGAGCCCCGGCAATCTCCGCGTAGTACCGGTACATTGGAAAGGTCGGCTCGCAAATCAAAACGTGACTGCTGGGCTCAACGAATGCATCGAAAAATACCCGTAACGCGTCGTCACCCCCGTTGGTGAGCAATAGTTCCTGCTCCGCAATTCCGAAGTACGCAGCGATGCGTCGCGTGGGCTTGGCGTATTCCGGATACATGGCCAGTTGTTGCGGTGTAAGTTCTCTGAGCGCCCGCAGCACCGCCGGCCCGCACCCCGAAGTGTTCTCGTTGAAGTCCAGCCGTATTTTATTAAGCCGGCCTTCCGCTGGAGCCTCATACGTCTTGCGCCGCAAAATGGCTTTTCGCACCGGCAGCCGCACCTTCATCGGCGCACCTCGATGGCATTGGCGTGCGCCAGTAATCCTTCGGCCCGCGCGAGATTTTGCACATCCTGGCCGAGTCGCGCAAATCCCGTCTCG
>Ga0209526_10003006_pt1 | contig 11445 bp, 8 predicted proteins | sample JacPinW_OM2H0_M1_FD_188566 | JGI IMG/M metagenome (GOLD analysis project Ga0209526, IMG submission 188566) | Forest soil microbial communities from Algoma, Ontario, Canada - Jack Pine, Ontario site 1_JW_OM2H0_M1 (SPAdes) (version 2) | ecosystem: Environmental > Terrestrial > Soil > Boreal...
ACCCCAGATATTTTCCGCGTCTTCGCAAAACACGCGCCTCCGCGGTTTTCGTCCCGCTTGATTTTTCCGAAAAAATTCCGGCGGCCCAAATTCGCGTCGCAAATCCATCCAAGGCGTTCGAGCAGGTTGTCCTAAAACTTGCACCGAAACCGATCGTCTTTGCGCCGGGCATTCACTCGAGTGCGATAATCGATCCAAAGGCGAAGCTTGGAGCTCGCGTTTCGATACAGCCGCATGCCGTCATCGAGGCTGGAGTAAGCATCGGCGAGGACACCGTGATCGGCGCCGGAAGCTACGTCGGTCACGAAACTGCGATTGGCGCTTCCTGTTTAATTTACCCAAACGTGACCATTCGTGAGCGGACGCGAATCGGTTCCCGCGTGATCATTCATGGCGGCGCTGTGATCGGAGCAGACGGTTTTGGATTCGAAATCGTGGAAGGCCGGCAGAAAAAGGTCCCGCAACTTGGGATCGTCCAAATCGACGACGACGTCGAGATCGGCGCGAATGCCACAATTGATCGCGCCCGATTTGGCCGAACCTGGATTCAGGAGGGAGTCAAGATCGACAATCTGGTCCAGGTCGCGCACAACGTCGTTATTGGAAAGCAGTCCGTGATTGCAGCGCAGGCGGGAATTTCGGGAAGTGTTCGCATCGGAGAGCAAGTGGCAATGGCGGGCCAGGTCGGGATCGTCGGGCACGTTGCTATCGGCGACAAAACAATGATTGCCCCTCAGAGCGGCGTTGCGAAGGATATATCCGGTGGCGTGTGGTTTGGCTCTCCAGCCGTGCCATTGCCGGAAGCCAAACGGCAGATCGCGTGGGTCCACCGGTTGGGGAAACTGATCGACCGCGTCAGGGCGATCGAAAAGAAGCTCGGTTTATAGGCAACCGCCAGGCGCATTTGGAGCCGATTCCACCTCGGAAAAGTTGGGGGTTGCGAAAAAGCAAAGACCCGGCCGAAGGGTTGGCAAGGTTAGTGCTCTACTGATTATGGAAATTATAGAAGGCAATGCACTCGCCCAACCGCGATTTTTCTCAGTTCCTCATCATTGATGACGACCCCGGCATCGCCAAGTTTCTCGTCACTTATCTCCGTCAACGAGGCCATACCTGCCAGGCTCTGACGGAAGGCTTCCAGACAGCCGCCTGGCTCGCTTCGCACGATTGCGACGTGGCAATTGTCGATCTTAAGATGCCGAAGGTCGACGGAATTTCGCTCATTTCCTTCATGCGCGAAATTAATCCGACTTTGCCTATCATTGTTTTCACAGGCGTCGGTTACGACGAGGAGCAAATGCATGCCGCATTGCGCGCGGGAGCGAACGGCTACGTCAGCAAGAATTTGCCAATCGAGCAACTTTACTGTGTGCTTGCGCGTGTTCTGGCCACCTGCCAGCAGCGAACTCACAGTGAAACCGAAAATGGCCAGCATCACGCTCTCGTCGGCGCAGCCTGACAAAAAAGCTACTTAACGTTTCGAGCTGCACTAAGACGCTTTCGCAACTCTTCCGGCGAGATGGAAATCGCGCCGCACGCTGTCACGGTTTGCCGCTCCAAAAAATCTGAAGTAGCCACTGTCACATCAAATCGCGTCGCATATTTGCTCGCCAAGCGCTCGATGATGGCATCCGCTGTTTGACCGCGCCGCGCGTAGAAGATTTGGACTCCGTGCGGATCCGATATTTCCGAAATATGTTTGCCGCGGCCATCGAAAACGACCACCACATTTACTCCGGTCCAGTCCTGGTAGTCGCGGAGCTCTTTGGCCAACGCCTCGCGCGCAAGCATTGAGCGGCGCGCATGCAGTTTGCGCAGCTCGGGCCACGCGAAGATCACGCTGTGCCCATCGACGATCAAATAGCGCGCCTGCATCCGAAATTATACTTACTCGCGGGAAAGAATCGAAACCGCGCGTCGGAAGATGTCGATCTATTCCGGCGCGGGACCCGCTTGCTTTCTACTCTTCGCTTTGGACGGTTCGCGGCGCGACGCTTTCATGGCGGCTTTTTTGCGCTTCAAATACGCCCGGCGCCGCTTGCGCTTTACTCCAACGCGATGTTGCTGTCCCACGGCGTGTCCTATAGGCGCAAAGCTAATCACGCGCAAGCGAATCGGTCGTTCGGCAAAATTGGCGGCAACAAATATAAATCGGTGATTGCATTTCTTAGCCGATCCCGGTTAGAAAAAATCAGTCCTGTGCTTTCGCCACCCGTGACCTTCTCTGCGACGCCTAAAACATTAATCAGCGCGTCTCTCTTGCTCCTCGCGCTTGCCACTCTTTTTGGCGTGCTCAATATCGCCAAAGTGAAAACGCTTCGTTCGAATGTGACAGAGATAGCGACGGCTCGTGACAACGCCGAGCGCCGCCGCGCGGCTCAGGAAAAGGAAATAAAAGGTCGAGAAGCGGCGGTGGCGGCAGAAAAAATAAAGATCGCCGAAACGCAACGTAACGTCGGCGGCGCTGAGGCAGAACTCATCAAAATGCAGAAGGAGAAAACCGATTTGCAGGCCAAGCTCCAGGCCAATGAGAGCGAGATCATCTCGCTCCAAAAACAGCTTGAGGAAAAACAGCCCACCACGGCGAATCCCGGTGCTCCGTCCACTGTCGAGATGCAGGCCCAACTCGATGATGCCAGGCGGCAACTCGATAGCGCGGAGCGCGAGAAAGTTTTCCTCTCCGAAAAAGTGCAATCGGTGCAGCAGCGCTCTTCGCAATTGGAAGAGGAAAAAAAACGGCGCGCAGTGGCTACCGGAAAAGTGGGCGTGCGCGGGACGGTCCTTGCGGTCAACCAGGCTTACAATTTCGTGGTCCTCAATTTGGGCGGCCGGCAAGGAGTGGAGCCGCACTCGGAAATGCTAGTCCTGCGCGATGGCAGCTTTATCGGCAAGATTCGTATTTCTTCAGTTGAACCGGCCACTGCTATCGGCGACATTATTACCAGCAGCTTGGCACGAGGGGTCCAAGTGCAACCTGGAGATATTGTCATATATGCTGGCACAAATTCCTGACCTGAAGAGAAAGATTGCCGTCGTGCTCTTGCTCGCCGCGGCGACTGGGTTCGTTTCCTGCGCTTCGCAGAAAGAGCAAGTGGGCATCGTTAACGATCCCGACGCGAAACCGGAATCCCAATTGCCCTGGAATAAACAGGAAAAATGGGAGACTGGGGGTCAGCTGGCCAATATCACCGACCGGCGATAAAACTCGCTCGTCGATCTCAGACGCAAAGATCGACAACTGCGTGAATCGGAAGCTCGCCTGACCTGCGGAGCGATCAGATCCAAAACCCCGCTGGGATCACGGCGTTTTTCGGGACGATCACGATCCCGTCGCGGATAAAATAATTTTCCGCGTCCAAATTGGTCGCCTTTCCTTCCGGCGTGATCACGGCTCCGTCCGCGATGCGCGCGTTCTTGTCGATGATAGCCCGGTCAACCACGCAATTGCGTCCGATGCCAATTGGCGGACTTCCCGGGTCCGCAGGCCGGTCTTGTTCGAAATAGTCCGCGCCCATGATGATGCTGTTGCGAATAGTGGCGCCGCTCTGAATGATGCTGCGAATACCAATCACGCTCCGCTCGACATGCGCGTCGGAAATAATGCAACCGTCGGATACGATGGCTTGCCGCAAGGTCGCCCCATTGATTTTGCTGCCCGGTAAAAACCGGGGATGCGTGTAGATGGGAGCTTCCGTGTCGAAGAAGCTATATTCCGGGACGAGATCGGTCAGATCGAGGTTTGCCTCATAAAAAGCGCGGACGGTTCCGACGTCCTCCCAATAGCCTTGGAATATGAACGCGTTTACCTGCCGATCTTTGATCGATTGCGGGATGACGTGTTTGCCAAAATCCGCCAGGTCGTTGTCCAGGCATTTCACCAAGACATCTCGATTGAAGACGTAGATTCCCATCGAGGCTTGGAATAACTCTTCGGTTTCGCTCGAACCGATCGCACGCAGTAACTCGCCGCTCATTTTCAGTTCATGCAGGATGGCTTCGTCCTTCGGTTTCTCCACAAACCGCGCAATGCGCCGATCGACTCCGCTCTGCATAATGCCGAACTCGGCAACTTGCTCTCGCTCGACGGGTTTAGTCGCCAGCGTGATATCGGCGCCGGATTGAATGTGCTGGTGCAATAGCGCGCGAAAATCCATGCGGTAAAGCTGGTCGCCGCTCAGGATCAGATAATAATCGAACGGGCGCTCGAGGAAGTAGCGCATGTTTTGGCGCACCGCGTCCGCGGTTCCCTGGTACCATTGCGATCCTTCGGGCGTTTGCTGCGCCGCCAAGATGTCGATGAAGCTGCGCGAGAAATTGTCGAACTTGTAGCTCGCCTGGATATGTCGATGTAACGACATGCTGTTGAACTGGGTGAGTACGTAAATCGAGCGCAGCCCGGAGTTGAGGCAATTGCTGATCGGAATATCGACGATGCGATATTTTCCGCCGAGCGGGACCGCGGGTTTAGCGCGGTCTTTCGTCAATGGGAACAAGCGCGTGCCGGCGCCGCCACCCATAATGATGGCGAGCGTTTGTTGTGTCGTGCCGGGTGGAAGAGCGGGAGCCGACATCGCCGGACTTGCCAACGTTGGTTTGCGACGCGGATCGTTTTGGGCTGCCACGCCAGCAATAACTCAGCGTCCGAGCATTCAGGCAACCTTTTTGCTGCTCTACCACCGCGTTGCACAGCGCCAAACCAGCCAAAGGCCGGTTGCTACAACGTGGCGCAAACGCTAGTTTCCATCTCCAAATATGTGCGGAATTGTCGGTTACGTCGGTCGCGCAGAGGCCGTCCCAATCTTGCTCGACGGTTTGCGGCGCCTCGAATATCGCGGTTACGACTCAGCCGGAATCGCGATCGTCAACGGCGACCATGTCCAGACGCGCAAATGTGCAGGACGCATCGCCGCGCTGACGAAATTAGTTTCGGAAAAACCGGCGACCGGTTCGTACGGAATCAGTCACACTCGCTGGGCGACGCACGGAAAGGTGAACGATGAAAATGCGCATCCGCATTTCGATGCCAGCGGCAAAATCGCGCTCGTTCACAACGGCGTGATCGAGAATTACCAGGCTCTCAAGGAGCAATTGATCCAAAACGGCGACAACAATTTTCACTCGGACACGGACACGGAAGTTCTCGCCCATCTCATTGGCAGTATTTACCGGCAACTTGATGGGAAAGATTCCAAGGCGCGCCTCGTGAACGCGGTGCGTGCGGCCTTGAAGCAAGTCATCGGCACTTACGGAATCGCGATCGTTCACGCCGATATCCCGAATTTTATCGTCGGCGCGCGTCGTGGCAGTCCGCTCGTTCTTGGCGTTGGCAAAGACGAAAATTTTCTCGCCAGCGACGTTAGCGCAATCGTCGCTCATACGCGCGACGCCGTTTACTTAAATGATTTCGATATCGTCGCGGTCGAACGCGATAAATTCGAAATTAGCTCGCTTGACGGCGTAAGCGGGCAACACCCAGTCAGTAAAGTCGAGTTCAGCGCCGAGGACATCAAAAAAGGCGACTATCCGCACTACATGCTCAAAGAAATCTTTGAGCAGCCCGATTCGGTGCGCGACGCCATGCGCGGGCGTCTCAGTCTGGAGGAATGCACGGCCAAGCTCGGCGGTCTTAACATGACCGCTGCACAATTGCGCGATGTCGGACGTCTCGTTCTCACTGGCTGCGGCACGGCCCTGCACGCCGGCCGGGTTGGCGAATACATCATCGAACAGTTGGCAAACATTCCCGTCGAAGTCGAATACGCGAGCGAGTTTCGCCATCGCAGCACGCCGATGACACGGAACACCCTCGTCTTTGCCATCAGCCAAAGCGGTGAAACCGCCGATACCCTCGGTGCGTTGCGTGAAAGCCGGCGCAAAGGTTATCGGACGCTTGGGATTTGCAATAATGTCGCCAGCACGATCGCCCGCGAAAGCGATGGCGGCGTTTACATGCACGCCGGACCGGAGATCGGTGTCGCGGCCACGAAATCTTTTACTTCGCAGCTCGTCATTCTCACACTGATCGGCCTACTTCTTGGCCGGATGCGGCATCTTTCTACCGCGGAAGGAAGCCAAATCATTGAAGCGCTCGAGGCATTGCCCGGCCAGATCGAGGATGTGCTGAAGCTCAGCGACGAAGTTAAGGCCATCGCAAAGAAATATGTCGATGTTAGCGGGATGCTTTTCTTTGGGCGCCAATTCAATTTCCCGATCGCGCTGGAAGGCGCGCTTAAGATGAAAGAGATCACCTACCTCTTTGCCGAAGGCCACCCCAGTGCCGAGCTCAAGCATGGCATTATCGCACTCGTTAGGCCGGACTTGCCGTCCATCTTCATTGCGACGGACGACGCCGTCTTTTCCAAAAACTTAAACAACATCGAGCAAGTCAAAGCACGTAAAGGTCCGATCATCGCCGTTACCTCCGGTGGCGGCGCAAAACAATTGAAGGGCCTGGCCAATGATATCATCGAAATTCCGAAGGTTATTGATTGCCTCAGCCCGATCCTTGCCGTTATTCCGCTGCAACTTCTCGCCTACCATCTCGCTGTCGAACTCGGCCGCGATGTCGATAAACCGCGCAATCTCGCCAAAAGCGTCACGGTGGAATGACCAGGTAAATTGCAGGCAAGCGCTCCGCTCGCCGTCGTTTCCAAGCGCGCTCATTGACACCGGAGCGGCGAATTTGTACGATTTCATCTTACTCGGCCTGCGTCGCATTCATCCCCCGTGCAACAGAACGAAGATTACGTCCTCAAAGTCCTGCAAGACGTGGGACTGGTGACACGAAAGCAAGTCGAAGGTGCGCGGTCGCGCTTGAACGGCACGAATAACGTTGTCGATCTTTTAATCAAAGACGGAATCGTTTCCGAGTCGGACGTGTCGCGTTCGCTCGCCGCCCAGGCGCACATGGATTGGATCGACCCTTCGTCGATGGTCATTCCGCCGCTCATCATCAAACAGATTCGCGCGGAGGACGCTCGTCGTTTCAAAGTCATCCCGGTCGCGTTCGGTGAAACCGGCCTGGTCGTGGCGGTGAGCGATCCGCTCGACATCGACACAATCGATAGCTTGAGCTTTTTGCTGCAGCGCGAACTCGAGTTGGTTTGCACTAGTCCGGAAAAAATTCGGGAAGCCCTCATTAAATATTACGGCACCGCCGATGAGGCCGCCGATGTTCTCCAGGAACGCCTCGGCGAAGATGTCGATCTTGGCCTCGAAATCGGCGACGGCGCGGCGGCCGCGGAGACGGACGAAGCGGACGCGCCCATCATCCGGATGGTCTCGATGCTATTGATTGAAGCGCATCGCGCCGGAGCCAGCGACATTCACCTCGAACCGCTCAACAAAAAATTCCGCGTCCGTTTTCGCATTGACGGCGTCCTCCAGGAAATGCAAGCGCCGCCCAAGCGTTTGCAATCGGCCATCATCAGCCGGATCAAAATTATGACCGGCTCGATGAGCATCGCCGAAAAGCGTTTGCCGCAAGACGGGCGCATCCAGGTCAAAATTAAAAAGAAACCGATCGACCTGCGCGTCTCGACCATTCCAACGAACCACGGCGAAAGCGTGGTCATGCGTGTGCTCGATAAATCAAGCCTCATGCTCGGGTTGCCCGAGCTCGGATTTCTCAGCGACGACCAGGAAACTTTCGAGCGCTTGATTCAACTTCCCGATGGAATTCTTCTCGTCACCGGCCCGACCGGCTCGGGAAAAACGAGCACGCTCTACGCCTGCCTGAATTACATCAACAAGCCGGACCGCAAGATCATCACCGTCGAAGAGCCGATCGAATATCAGATGACCGGGATCAATCAGGTGCAGGTGAATCCTGAGATCGGCATGACGTTTCCAGCCGCGTTGCGTTCTATTTTGAGGCAGGCGCCAAACATCATCATGATCGGCGAAATTCGCGACCTCGAGACCGCGACCATCGCCACTAATGCCAGCCTTACCGGTCATCTTGTTTTCAGCACCCTCCACACCAACGACGCGCCCTCGGCCGTGCCGCGTTTGATCGACATCGGCGTGCAACCGTTTCTTGTCGCTTCATCGATCCGCGCGATCATGGCGCAACGACTCGTTAGGCGGCTTTGTCCAAACTGCAAACAGCCGGGCGAATTGAGCGAAACGGAACTCCGCGCGCTGCGCATCGAGCCCGGCCAGTTGCGCGACGCGCAAGTGATGAAGCCGGTCGGCTGCGACCAATGCCGCAACACCGGTTATAAAGGCCGAATGGGAATCTTCGAAATTCTTGTGATCGATGATGAAACGCGTCACATGATCAACAAACGCAGCGCGACTTTGTTGCTGCGGCAATGCGCGCGCGAGGTCGGGATGCGCACATTGCGCGAAGACGGAGTGCGCAAAGTGCTGGCCGGTCTTACCTCGGCCGAAGAAGTGATTTCAATTACACTCGGAGACGTGAGCTAGCGTATATGAACGACAAACAGGTCGCCGAGCTTCTCATCGAGCAACACGTGTTGCAGCCGTCGCAAGCTGAAGACGTGTTGAACGAAGCGACTCTGAACGGCAAAACCATCGCGCAAGCGATGGTCGATAGCGGTTTCGTCGATGAACACGGTTTTTACCGGACGATCGCCGAAGCGCTCGGCACTGAATATGTCGATCTTGCGGAAAAGGAGATTGCGCCTGCGGTTTTAAAATTAATCCCGAGCGGTCTGGCGCGGTTGCATCGCGCGCTTCCCATCGGCATGAGCGGAAACACTTTGCGCGTCGCTTTGGTAGATCCGCTCGATTCGCGCGTGGCCGAAGATCTTCGCTTCGCGTTAGGCAAAGATGTCGATGTTGTCGTCGCGCCGACCGAGCAAATCGAAAATCGGATCAAGGAATATTACGGCGCCGACACCTCCAGCATGGAAGACGTGCTCAAGCAACTCGGTGAAACCGGCGAGATGTTGCAAATTCGCGGCGACGAAACAGCTGGGGCAGTGGAAGCCGAGGCGAACGCGACGCCGATCATTCGTTTTGTCGATCTGGTTTTGTATCAAGCGATCCAGGACCGCGCGAGCGACATTCATTTCGAGCCGTTCGAGAATGAATTCAAAATCCGGTACCGCGTGGACGGCGCGCTTTACGAAATGTCACCGCCGCCACGCCATCTGGCGCTCCCCGTAATCTCGCGGGTCAAAGTGATGGCGAGCATGAACATCGCCGAGCGCCGCCTGCCTCAGGACGGACGCATTCAAAAAAATATTGCCGGCCGCCATGTCGATCTTCGCGTCTCAACTTTGCCGACCCAGTTCGGCGAGAGCGTCGTCCTGCGGGTGCTCGATCGCTCGATCGTAAATCTCGATCTCGAGATGCTCGGCATGCCCGATTATGTCCACAATTACATCCTCGAGGTCATAGAGCGCCCGAACGGAATTTTCATCGCCACCGGCCCGACGGGTTCGGGAAAAACAACGACGCTTTATTCCTGTTTGCGCAGGATCAATACAATTGATTCCAAACTGCTCACCGCGGAGGAACCGGTCGAGTACGACCTCGAGGGGATTGTGCAAGTCCCGGTGAACGAAGCGATCGGGCTCACCTTTGCCCGCGTGTTGCGTTCTTTTCTGCGCCAGGATCCCGATCGCATCATGATTGGTGAAACGCGCGACCTCGAGACCGCGCAAATCGCGATCCAGGCCGCGCTCACCGGACACCTGGTTTTTACGACGCTGCACACAAATGATACGCCGGGAGCGATCACGCGTTTGATCGACATGGGCGTCGAGCCATTTCTAATTTCATCGACACTCGAAGCCGTCCTCGGTCAGCGACTATTGCGGAGCATCTGTCCAACCTGCCGAGACAGTTATCAGCCTAATGAGTCGGTGCTCGCACAACTGGAACTTTCACGCCGGGACATTGGCAAGAAGCAGTTTTACTACGGCAAAGGCTGTGACACCTGCAACAACACCGGTTACAAAGGCCGCAAAGGCATTTACGAGTTGATGAAGATCACCGATCCGATTCGCGAATTGATCAACGAACGTGCACCAACGGTCGTGCTCAAACAAAAGGCGGTCGAGCTCGGGATGGTGACGCTCCGCCAGGACGGTCTGCGCAGCATTTTCGCGGGCGATACCACCATCGAGGAAGTGTTGAAATACACGCGAGACATTTAACGATTGAGCGAATGAGTGAGTTAGCGAATGAGATGGACTTGACCGCACGGCCTTGCAGAATTCGCTCAATCACTCACTCGCTAAATCACTAACTGAGTTATGCCGCGTTTCACTTACGTAGCTCTCGACTCCCACGGGCAAGAATCGACGGGCCTGGTTGAGGCCGGTTCGACCAATGAGGCCATCGGCCAATTGCGCCAGGCCGGATATTTCCCGACCAGCGTTTACGAAGAAGGCAAAGGAGGCGGCCCCGATGGAAAGGCGGCAAAGCGCGCCGCGAAAGCCGAACGAATCTCGCGGCCGCGCGAACGGAAACAAATCGTTCTTTTCCAACGCAAGAAAATTAAACCGAAAGTCCTGATGATTTTCACGCGTCAGCTCGCCACCCTCATCGATTCCGGCTTGCCGCTCTTGCGCGGCCTCAACGTTCTCGCCAAACAGGAACGCGATTCCGTCTTGAAAAACACGATCAACAAACTGGCCGATTCCGTGCAGGGCGGCGGCACCTTCTCGGAAGGTCTCGCGCAGCATCCGCTCATCTTTAACGATCTTTACGTCAACATGGTGAAAGCGGGCGAGCTCGGCGGCGTGCTCGAGCTCGTGCTCGGCCGGCTTGCCGAATTCCAGGAAAAGGCGGCCAAGATCAAAAACAAAGTCGTCGCCGCAATGGTGTATCCCATCATCGTCATGACCATGGCCATCGGCATCATGGGGTTTCTGCTCGTTTTCATCGTGCCGAAGTTCGAGCAAGTCTTCCACGACATGCTCGGCGACAAGCCGCTGCCCGCGATCACGACGGTTGTCATTACCGTGAGCAAATTCGTGCAGGGCCATTGGCTTATAATCATTGGCGTGCTCGTCGCTGCGGTTGCCGGTTACAGATTCGCTAATCGCATCGCCCGTGGAAGATCGACAATCGATCGGTTCAAACTTCGCGTCCCACTTTTTGGCGATGTCATTCGCAAGACCGCTATCTCGCGTTTCTCACGGACGCTCGGCACGCTCGTCACCAGCGGTGTGCCGATTCTTCAGGCGCTCAACATTACACGAGAAACCGCGGGCAACATGGTGATCGCGCGCGCGATTTCCCAAGTGCACGAGAGCGTAAAGGAAGGCGAATCGATCGTGCAACCGCTCGAAGCCAGCGGCGCGTTCCCGCCCATGGTGGTCAGCATGATCGACGTCGGCGAGGAGACCGGCCAACTACCCGAGATGCTTTTGAAAATCGCCGATGTCTATGATGATGAAGTGGACAGTTCGGTCGCAGCCATGACCGCGGCGCTGGAACCGATCATGATTGTTTTCCTCGCGCTCG
>Ga0209526_10003007_pt1 | contig 11443 bp, 9 predicted proteins | sample JacPinW_OM2H0_M1_FD_188566 | JGI IMG/M metagenome (GOLD analysis project Ga0209526, IMG submission 188566) | Forest soil microbial communities from Algoma, Ontario, Canada - Jack Pine, Ontario site 1_JW_OM2H0_M1 (SPAdes) (version 2) | ecosystem: Environmental > Terrestrial > Soil > Boreal...
TGTTCAAGTGGAAGTACAAGCTGGCGACGCTCGACACAGAATCAGTAGCGACCTGACCATGCGCTATTGCTATGTTATTTAGGAATCATACTACTAGTAACGGTAACATGACATGACCCAAGGTCAGACTCCCCTGCCCTGTAGCAAAGCCGCCGCGAGCGTAATTACCACCGGATAGCACTCGAGGGTATAGCGGGGCTCGGGATTTTCCAGTGTGCCCAGAAAGATCGATCGCAAAATCACAAACGTAAGCAGCAGCCCCAAATACGCCATCGTGCGCCCTCCCACCAAGCCGGCTACCGCCATCCCGGTGTAGATAAGACCAATGATCCCGAGCGCCACGGCCAGCAGTGACCATTTCGGGTCGTCGTTGAATTCCCACCAGCGGCTATCGCAGGGCAGAGTTTCCGTACGTGGACGCAGCCACATGTCGGCAATGCGCAGAAGCGGCAGCCACACGTAGTAACGCAGCGGCCCATGCCGGATGCGCTCCTCGGCCAGAGCAGCGAACCGAGCATCCAGTTCCGGAGTGACGTGAAGGTGTTGGTTGTAGTCGGTCAACAATCGCACCGTCTGCTGGCGCTGCGCTCCGGAATCAAAGGCGCGAGCCGGAAGTTTGCCCGCATCCAGTGCATCTCCCGGCACGGGCCAGTAGATTTCCTCAACCGAGGCATAGTCTGCAATCCAGGTCTTCACCCAGTGGTTGAATCCCGAGGGGACGAACTCATCCTGTCCGTTGGCGTAGCGCGGTGCAAGTGGCTGCAAGCGATGCAATGTATGCAGATTGCGCAAAGTCCATGGAACCAGCGGCGCCAGAGAGATGAGGGCAAGAATCAAGCCAACCCTGAGAAGGTGTGGCGCAGGCGCTACGTGTGCCGCGAACGCCCTCGCCCGCGTTTTATCGCTCCAGCCACACACCACCAGAAACAGCAGGTAAAACTCGATCGAGATTAGCAGCAAGCCACCATCGGGGCGCAACAGAATTGCCGCACCCAGGGCAAGTGCGCAGCCCAACCACAGCCTAAATCCCTTCGGCGTCGTCATCAGCCCCGCCAGAGCAAGATCCAGAGCCAGAGCTGTGAAGAAAATCTCCAGCGTTTCGGTCAGAGCGGCAGCCGCGTAGCTCGCGAGAAACGGACAGAGCGCCGACAACAGAAAGGCACCTTTCGCTGCTCTTGGAGAAATCAAGCGCCGTGCCATGTCCGCAGTCAAGAAACACGTGCCGATATCCACGAACATTTGCATCATCAGCGCTGCCCGGTAGTGCTCCATGCCGAAGATGGCAAACACTGCGGCCAGAAACATGGGATAGCCCGGCAATCGAATGTAAGTGGGAGAAATCTCGTCCGGCCCGCTCAAGCCATAAGTTCCGTGCTGCAGCCAGTTCTTGGCAATGTCCCCATAGATAAAGGAATCGGCGGTAGTGGCAGGAAAGCGAAAAATGAAGAGAAGGCGCAGCCCGAGGGCGGCCAGCGTCGTAATCAGAAAGAAGCGAAGATGTTGGCGCACAAGTTGGCGCACACTGAGAATATACCTTACTATCGCGGACGCTTAGCGCGCGTGGCCCACGACCGTACTCTGCTCATGCCATGGGTTTGACCGTCCGTCCGCCTCAGCTTAGGATAAAAATGACACTGATTTTCATGGCGCAACCTGTCTTTTACGATCCCCGTAAGGCTCGCTGGAAGAGGATACTGCTGGCCTTCGACATTCTCGGGATAAGCATTACGATGCTTGTTGTTTTTTTTGCCTACACGGCATTGCGCAGCGAGCCTTTGCCTGACCTCCTGCTTCCCCCGCAAAAACGCCCCTACCACGCGCTAAAGGAGAAAGAGAAGGAAAAGGCGAAAGAGCGGAGAAAGCTGGCGGCAGCGCACCGCGGCCATCGTATGTCAAAGTCTGCGCCTTCTCAGGTGAAGCTGAATGCGGAGGAGGGCATTCGCGCCGCATTCTATGCGCCCTATGACGCTGCCAGTTTTTCGTCCTTGCGCGAATATGCCCGTCAGATTGATTTGCTCTTTCCTGATTGGCTGCACATTATCACCTCTGATGGCCACCTCCAGGGCGTCGATGAACAGACCAACAAGTTCTTCGATGTGGTTCAAGGCGCTACCGTTCATTCTGTGGATGACAAGGTGATGCCCTTCCTGAAGTCGGAGGAAACAGGCCTGGAAGTCTTTCCCATGGTCAACAACTTTGACGGAACCGACTGGGTGGACATCACTTCCTTCTTGGGCAATCAGGACGCTCGCACGCGCTTTCGGCAGCAGGTTGCTGCATTTTTGGGCACGGATAAATATCGCGGCCTGATGATTGACTTTGAAACTTTCTCCAAGCAGGGCCAACCCGGTTATTTGACACTGCTGGGGGAACTTGCAGACGATTTACATGCCAGAGGCATGAAGCTGTACGCCAGCGTTCAGGCTCGCAACCAGGATTACGATTACCCCGGCGTGGCTGCTCATGTCGATGGGGTTGTGCTCATGAACTACGACGAGCACTATCCCTCGCCAGGCCTTCCCGGACCCGTGGCTTCACAAGACTGGTTCTCCGAGAACCTGCAGGCGGCCAGGAAGGTGATCCCGCAAGACAAGCTGATCTCGGCGATCGGCAACTACGGTTACGATTGGGTGCGCAAGCCCAGGCACGGAGCGCTGCCGCCGGGCGTGAAGGATATCAACGTCTCGGTGCAGGCTGCCTGGTTGGCGGCGCGTGACTCGGAGGCGGATGTGGATTTTGACGGCGACAGTCTCAACCCCCACATCAGCTACCTTGACGAGCACAATCTACAGCATGACATCTGGTTTCTCGACGCTGTGACCGCGTTGAACGAGATGCGCGCTGCCCAAGCCCTGGGCATTAACACTTTCGCTCTTTGGCGGCTGGGCTCCGAAGACCGTTCGTTGTGGCGGGTCTGGGACATACCAGGCGAGGCCGGCGCAGAAGACAAATTGAAGGACGTTCCCCCCGGCCAGGATGTGGACCTGGAGGGCGAGGGCGAGATCCTGCACATCGGGGCTCGGCCTGCCAACGGGCAACGCGCCCTCACCTTGGATCAAGCAACAAGCCAGATTACCGATGAAAGTTTCGACTCACTGCCGGAGCCGTACCGGGTGGCACGATACGGATCGAGCCCGGACAAAGTCTCGATCACCTTCGACGATGGCCCGGACCCGGAATGGACGCCCAAGATCCTGGATGTGCTCAAGCGTGAACAGGCCCCGGCTGCTTTTTTCTTGATAGGAATTCAAGCTGACAAGTTTTCCGACGTTACCAAGCGCATCTACCGCGAAGGACATGAAATCGGGAACCATACCTTTACCCATCCTGACATCAGCAACATCTCTCGCGGTTTCATGCGGGCGGTTGAGCTCAATCTGACCGAGCAGCTTTTTGCCAGCTTGCTGGGAATGCGTACGATTCTGTTCCGGCCACCTTATTCGATCGACGCGGAGCCCGACACCGAAGACCAGGTCCGTCCACTCGAAATCACGCAGGACATGGGCTACGTTACCGTGGGCGACAAGATCGACCCGAGCGACTGGCGCGACAATCCCCACCCCAGCTCCGAGCACATAGCTGGCGATGTCCTCAGCCATCTGCCGCCTTGCGCGCCAAACGACGTTCGCTGCGGGAACATCATCCTGCTCCATGATGGCGGAGGTGATCGCGAACAGACCGTCCGGGCCCTGCCCCTGATCATCGCAGGGGTGCGAGAGAAGGGATTGCGGATTGTTCCGCTTTACGAGTTACTGGGCAGGACTCGGGCGGAGATCATGCCTCCCATCCCTTCCAATCAGCGCTGGATCGCGCGCTTGAACCTGTTGGGCTTTGCTCTCTTTCCATTGGCCTTCAACGTCATTACGTGGATCTTTTTCGTCGGGGATGTGCTCATGACCGGGCGCCTGCTTTTCATCGGCGCCTTCGCGATCTTCGACCGCCTGCGGCCGCGAGGTTATGGCAGTTCCGGCCAGGCCGAACCCTATGTTCCCCAGGTTGCGGTGCTGATTCCCGCTTACAACGAAGAAAAAGTCATCGAGCGGACCATCCGTTCCGCGCTGGCCTCGAACTATCCGAACTTGCGCGTGATCGTGATTGATGACGGCTCCGGCGACAAGACGCTCGAAATCGCTCGGGTTGCGTTTGCCCGTGAAGAAGCCCGGGAAAAAGTCCTTATCCTGACCAAGCCTAACTCCGGTAAGGCGGAAGCTCTCAACTTCGGGCTGGAGCATCTGCGCGACGAAGAGCTCTTTGTCGGCATTGACGCCGATACCGTCGTTGCCCATGATGCCATTTCCCGCCTCGTGCCCCATTTTCTGAATCCCAAGATTGGTGCCGTTGCCGGTAACGCGAAGGTCGGCAACCGTATCAATCTTTGGACGCGCTGGCAGGCGCTGGAGTACATCACTAGCCAGAACTTTGAACGCCGTGCCCTGAACACAATGGGCGCGGTCAGCGTCGTGCCGGGAGCGATTGGTGCCTGGCGGGTCTCTGCGGTGCGCGAAGCGGGTGGCTTCCACACCGACACGGTAGCCGAAGACGCCGACCTTACCATGGCCCTGCTGCAGCTGGGTTACCGGGTGGAATATGAAGATCTGGCCCTCGCCTACACCGAGGCTCCAGTCAATGCCCGGGGGCTGATGCGTCAGCGCTTTCGCTGGTCGTTCGGCATCCTGCAGTCGCTGTGGAAGCATCGTGCGGCATTCGGTCGCAAAGGAGTACTAGGCTGGATTGCCCTGCCAAACATTGCCATCTTTCAGGTCCTGCTGCCGCTGGTCTCGCCTTTCATCGACATCATGTTTTGCGTGGGAGCGATCTGGTATTTCGTCCAGAAATACTTTCACCCCGAGTCTACTGATCCCGCCAGCTTCCAACGCCTTTTCGCTTTCTTTGTGGTTTTTTTGGTGATGGACTTCCTGGCTTCGGCGGTCGCTTTCGCACTGGAACGCCGGCGGCCAGAAGCGCCTGAAGACGCGTGGCTGCTCAGCCAGGTCTGGCTGCAGCGCTTCGCCTACCGCCAGTTGTTCTCCTTGGTGCTGCTGAAGACTTTGAAGCGTGCGGCCGAGGGCCAGCGCTTCGCGTGGGACAAACTGGAGCGTACCGCTGCCATGAGCTACAGGCCGGCAGAAGCGCACGAATCGGTAAAGGTTCCCTAACCCGCATGAACCCGCGCAGGACGTAAACCAGCAAGGGCCATGTGGGGAGGCCGCCCTCGGCTCTCCGGGCGAGCACCACTGTAACAGCCTTACGCAGTCCTTGACCCAACGGCAAACCCATTCCCCGATGCTACAATTAGTAGTTCCAGAACCGTCCTGCGACCATCGATATCCTCTGAGGTGCAATGATGGCAACCGTTGAAGCCCCCACCCGCCCGCAGATTCGCCTGCATCAGGGTCCGTTTGTAAACGAGCCTCTCACCGATTTCACGAAAGAGGAAACCGCACGTAAGATGCGTGCTGCTATCGAAAAGGTGCGTGGTCAACTGGGCCGTGAGTACGACCTGATTATTGGCGGCAAACGGATTGAGACCAAGGACAAGATTGAGTCCGTTAATCCCGCCAAACCCTCGCAGGTCGTCGGCCTGCACCAGAAAGCTGGCAAGGAGCACGTCGAACCCGCGATGCAAGCGGCGCTCGAAGCCTTTGAGAGTTGGAGCCGCACGTCATTCGAAGAGCGTGCCAGCTTGGTCTTCCGCGTTGGCGATCTGCTGCGCGAGCGCAAATTTGAATTCTGCGCCTGGCTGGTTTTCGAAGTGAGCAAGAACTGGGCGGAGGCCGATGCCGATATTGCCGAGACGATCGATTTCTGTGAGTACTACAGTCGGGAAGCCATACGGCTGGCCAGAACTGAACTACCGGTGCAGATGCCGGGCGAGCGCGACTCGCTGCTGTATATTCCGCTGGGCGTGGGCGCCGTGATTCCGCCGTGGAATTTTCCTTGCGCTATTATGGCAGGCATGACGCTGGCCTCCATCGTCAGCGGCAACACTGTGATTCTGAAACCGTCGAGTGATTCTCCCACCATCGCCGCAAAATTCGTGGAACTGCTGGAAGAATGTGGCATGCCCGAAGGCGTGGTAAATTTCTGCCCCGGCGCCGGCGCCAGCTTCGGCAATGCAGTGGTTGCGCATCCCAAGACCCGCTACATCGCTTTTACCGGTTCGCGCGAAGTCGGTCTGGACATCAATAAGAGCGCGGCCATGCAGTCGCCCGGACAGATGTGGATCAAGCGTACCATCCTCGAAATGGGCGGCAAAGATGCCATCATCGTGGATGCCGATGCTGACCTTGACTCTGCCGCCGACGGCGTGACCGCCGCCGCTTTCGGCTTTCAGGGCCAGAAGTGCTCGGCTTGCTCCCGGGCCATTGTCGACGAGCGTATCTACGACAAATTCCTGGAGAAGCTGAAAGCGCGGGTGGAGAAAATCACCGTCGGCGATCCCGCGGAAAATGCCAACATGGGTGCGGTGATCAACGAAGGCTCCATGAAGTCCATTCTCAATTACATTGAGATCGGAAAGAAAGACGGACGCATCATCATCGGCGGCAGCCCCGCAAAGAGCGCCGGCGAAGGCTTCTTCTTGAAGCCCACCGTCATAGCCGATATTCCGCCCAAGTCGCGTCTGGAGCAGGAAGAAATCTTCGGGCCCGTGCTGGCCGTGATCAAGTCAAGGAACTACGACCACGCGCTCGAGATCGCCAACGACACGGAGTTCGGCTTAACCGGCGCTGTGTATACGAAATCACGCGAGAACATCGATCGCGCTATTCGCGAATTCCACGTCGGGAACCTCTACATCAACCGCAAGTGCACCGGAGCCACCGTCGGCGCTCATCCTTTCGGCGGATTCAATATGTCGGGCACTAACTCGAAATCGGGCGGCCCGGATTATCTCTATTTGTTTACCCAGGGTAAGGCGGTAGGCGAAAGGAAGATCTAGATTGTTTTTGCTCGGGCAGGCCGCAGTCCATGGGGCTCATCATTCGCGCGTGGCTTGATCACTAACCCTATCCGCTCGGACTCTGGACGGAATTTCGCCTCAATCATTTCTTGAAGAGAGCGTCGAGTGCTGCTTGTGCGATCGCTTCGTCGATCTCAGATTTGGCGCCACTGGCCGCAATAGCCCCGATAGTCTGGCCGTCCACCTGAATCGGCAGTCCGCCCTGGTTGGGGAAAAAGTCCGGAAAAGCGAGGACATCGAGATTACCTTTTCGCAATGCGTCGGCGCCGTCTTTCGAGGGATTCTTGTAGAACGCAGAGTGCCGGGCTTTCTTCTGTGCCCATTCAATGGTATTGAGCGGCGCGCCATCTGCTTTTTGCAGAAAAAGCAGATTGCCGCTTTCGTCCACAATACAGATGGTTACTTCGACATTTTGCTTCCTGGCTTCTGCTTCAGCAGCGGCGACCAAGGTCTTGATTGCGGTAAGGTTCAGATATTTCCTGGTCGGAAAATCGGCGGCGAACCCTGCCGCTATGAGACTTAGCACCACAAAGACTAGTTTGAACATGGCCCCAGGATGCTACCAGTTGCCTTTCTGGTTTTCCAAATGAAATTTGAGAAACACTTCGACTCGCCTGCCGAAGCAGGCGGGCGATCTTGCCCTTCGTAACTCTCGTGCGGCTTCCCAGTTACGAGTAAACTTGTGTCTATGTGCATACATATTAGCAAGTACAAAACATCCCACGTAGTGCACTTCGACTATTCTGCCTTGTTCCACCGTCCCACCAGCCCTATGCAGCAGTGATTACTCCAGCTAACATGGAACGAAAGTCGTTCGCTTCACGGAAGCGCATGGGGTCCGGTGACCCTCCCGGTCTTCAAAACCGGCGGGCGGCAGGTTTTCCTGTCGCCGGTGCGTTCGACTCGCACACGCTTCCGCCATTTGTTTTCATTAAGCTATAAGTTCTAGCAGCGTGTCCCAGGATGAAAAGCACCATCCACTGCCTGCAAAGAAAAACTGGCCGCCGCGAGCGCCAGGAGCCAGAACGCCATCGCGGAGCTTACCGGCGAACGACCGGCAATGCGGCGCTGGCGATCCCGATTGCGATCGCGCTGCCCACGAACAAGAGGAGAACTGCAGCGCGTACCTGATTAGCAACGCCCGCTGCACTGGTAAGGAAGCCCGGCGGTTTACCAGTGGATGCAGAAGATGAACGGCACGATAAGTCCCGCCGCCAAATGTAGGAGCAACAACACCCCGACGATTCGGCCAACGCTCTTTTCCGATCTCATCCTCGCCTCCCACTCACCTCGGACTGCTCCTTCCATCGCTCGCCATTCACGCCCATCGCCAGCAGCCACAGCGTCAGCGCTCCTTCTCCAACGATGCCGGGGAGCATGTTGTACGGCGAGAGATAGGTTGCGAGCCGTGCTGACACAAAGGTCAGCCAGCCCAGACCGGCAAACATCATCAGCACGCCCAGGATCCGGGGCAGGAAGATCGACCTGAAGATCAGGTAGCCGATCAGGGGGCAATAGAACCCGAAAAATACCAGGCTGTTGATGCGGAGGGGGGCGAGATGAAAGGAGCTAAGCGCCCCAACGGCGCATCCCACCAGGCCGAAGCATGCCGCGAGCAAAGAGACGCTCCGGTTCACTGCCTTGAACAGGTGATAGAAGAGCAGGATCACTGCGACATAGCACGCCGTGGCAGCGAGGTTGGCTACAAGCCTGCCGTTGACCGACATGAGGGCGAATATTCCCGTCACAAAGGTAAGCAGATAAAACACACCGGCAATCCTGGCCTTGAAACGCGGCGATGCTTCTGCCATCCGCTCCAGCATGACTGCTGTGCTCATAATCGTTTCTCCTTACGACGAAGACGATGCGAATCAGATCGGTCCCTGAGAGCGGCGCAGCCGGACCGCTGCCGCAAGGAATGCCGCGGCCACTGCCAGGCCGATCCACAGACCCGGGCTGATCAGGAACTCGCCAGGAGTGAAGTGCATCAGCGGATCCATCGAGAGGCTACCCGTCATGAAGTCCCCACCGCCCCCACCACCGATCACGCGGTTGGCCAGCATCGTGCCGAAATGCGAAGTGTTGAACGCAATCTTCTCGACCACGCCGATCGCAAGCAGTGGCAAGCCGGCCCATAAAAATGGCGCGCGCCGTGCCCACGCTGACACCAGCAGCAGCCACCCATAGATGGGCGCGTACCAGAGCCCATGAACAGTCAGGAGGTGGTAGAGCAGCATCAGCCACGTCTGGAACAGCGACGCGTGGGCCCATAGCGTCGTGACACTCACACCGCTCCCCAGCAGGACTGCGGTGCTCACCAGCAGCATGATCCACTGCATCACAACGGTGATCGCGAAGGTGACCAGCGGGAGGATTACGACCGGGGTGATCGCCTTCGAGAGCACGGTCGTGAGATCGGAAACCGGCAGCGACTTCCAGAACAGGATGCTGCGATCTCGACGTTCTCCGTACAGCGCGTCGAGACAGTAGAACACCCCGACAACCAGAGTGGTCAGCATCATCAGCCCCGAAGCGATCAGGTACGGCTGCGCGATCAACTCGTGCTGCCGCATGGGGTCGAGCGCTGACGCGGCGCGCATCTTGCCCGGCAGATGGATCGTGCTGATCAGGAAGCCGAACAGAAACACCGCCGCAACCGCCAGCGGCGCGATATAGATCGAACGGTTCTCCCACAATTCGCGTCGCACCGACCAATACATGGGACGAGCCGCCGGCATGACCGCGGGCGCGATTACCTGCGATTCGAGCGGGGACTGGGGCATGGCGTTCGATTCAGCATTCATCTCGCTACTCCTTGTGCACGGCCGGCCTGATTCTCCATCACGGCAACGAACAAGTCGGCGATGCTGGGCGTGCGCACGTCGCCAAGCGCGGCGAGTTGGTTACGCTCGACAGCATCGAGCAGCAGGATGCTGCGCCCGAACACCTGGCGTTCGTGCATCGGCTGGAGCGCCCGCGCCGCGGCGGCCTTCTCGGGGTGCACCACCACTTCCACATAGCGCGACTCCACTTCTTCCATGCTGCGGTCGAATACGATGCGGCCGCGGTCGATGAACATGACATCGGTGAGGACGTGCTGGATCTCTTCCACCTGGTGTGTCGCTACCACGATGGTGCGGTTGCGATCGAAGTAGTCGTTCAGCAGGGAATCGTAGAACTGCTTGCGATACAGGATGTCGAGGCCCAGCGTCGGCTCGTCCAGCACCAGCAATTTCGCGTCAATCGCCATTACCAGCGCGAGGTGCAGTTGGGTCACCATGCCCTTCGACAATTCTCTGACTTTGCTGGAGCGTCGGATCGTGGTCTTCGCAAGAAAACCTTCCGCCTTGGCACGATCGAATCGCGGGTGCACACCGGCGACGTAGTCGAGCGCCTGCGAAACCGTTATCCAGCGCGGCAGCACGGCCACATCGGCAATGAAGCAGACATCGCGCATGAGCTGATCGCGCTCAGTCCAGGGGTCGCGTCCGAGCACGTTAAGTTCTCCCTGATATGGGGTGAGGCCGAGAATCGCGTTCAGCGCGGTGGTCTTGCCTGCGCCGTTGGGACCAATGAGTCCGAGGATGCGGCCCTCTTCAACCCGCAGATCGACGCCGCCTAGCGCGACCGTTGTGCCGTAGGCCTTGCGCAGATCGCGGGCTTCTATGCATGCCATGGCTTCAGCGCTCCTCCTCCGGGGGATCGGGCTTCGCGGGCTTCGACGGCGCGGCCTTAAACGACGGCCGCGAGCCATTCAGTAGCTGGTCCGCTTTCAGGCCAAGCCGATGGATGGTGGCCTGGATCCTCGGCCACTCTTCGCCCAGGAACTTCTGCCGCTCGCCCTGCAGCAACAGGCTGCGCGCGCCGGCATTGACGAACATGCCGCGCCCGCGCCGCGTCTCGACCAGGCCCTCGTCCACCAGCTGCTGGTAGCCCTTGAGGACCGTGAGCGGATTCACCCGGTACTCAGCCGCGACGTTGCGCACGGAGGGCAGCGGATCGCCTTCCTTGATCACTCCGTCCAGGATCATCGCGACGACACGGTCGTGCAGCTGGCGGTAGATCGGCTGATTGTCGTTCCACTCACGGTCCATCGGTTTTCCACTAGACTTTAGCAGAGATACCGCGCGCCTTAGTTGGTCCTGTGCAGGTCGAAGTGCGCGTGGATCGGCTTGTCCTTCATCATGAACGTCCAATCCTCGGTGTGATGGTTGGCGTCGATGATGGTGAACACCGAATGGTGCATGTGGTACTCCGTGCTCCCGCTGATGTCCTTGAACTCGAACTCGACCGTCTTGCCGTCGGGCGACATCTTGCCGGTCATGCGCGGCCGGTTCCCCGCGTCGCAATAGTGAACCAGCGTGAGCTGGTCTCCGTCCACGTAAAGCATCGTGACCGGATGGTCGTACTTTGTCGCATCCAACGGCGTTCCTGCTTCCTGGAACTCGTGCACGAGGACGTTTCCCCGCGAGGTCACGCGCA
>Ga0209526_10003008_pt1 | contig 11441 bp, 11 predicted proteins | sample JacPinW_OM2H0_M1_FD_188566 | JGI IMG/M metagenome (GOLD analysis project Ga0209526, IMG submission 188566) | Forest soil microbial communities from Algoma, Ontario, Canada - Jack Pine, Ontario site 1_JW_OM2H0_M1 (SPAdes) (version 2) | ecosystem: Environmental > Terrestrial > Soil > Boreal...
CCCAGACCGCGTAGGCAATCGACAGCAAGCCGCAAACAATGATCAACCCCAGAGCTGTCATGGACTCCTCTTTTCCGGATTGGGCCGGAGCACCGGCCAACGGGCGTTAGGAACGGGCCGCAAGGTCAATCGAAACATTGCGCCCGGACGCCTCGCCCTGCCCCAAATCGGCGCGGACCTTGCCAAAAAGGTCCTACCAAAGCAACGGTTTCGTCCGCTCCTCGGTGCAACCCCCGCGAGCCGCCAAGTATGGTGGATCACCCCAAGGGCCCGGTCGCGTCCTCCAACAACGCCCAGCATTTGCCCCCGAGCCGCTCCTTCCATTTGGCGTAGACCGCCGGGAGCCGCGCCCGGAACGCCCCTTGATCGGTATCGTTGAAGACGAGCCCGCGGACGAGGAAAGCATCGCGCAGGTCGGCATTGAGCTGAGCCTGATCCGCGCGCTGCTGGCGCACGTATTTCGCCGCGTTGCGTTCGATCACGGATCGGATGTCCGGTGGCAGACGCTGCCATGTTGCGAGATGCGACATCAGGTTAAAACCGGACCACATGTGATTGGTCATGCTCACATATTTCAGGAGCTCGTAGAGACGAAACCCGTCCAGGATCGCGAGCGGATTCTCCTGCGCCGCGACATGCCCGCTTTTGAGGGCACCATAGATCGCATTGGCCGGCGTCGTGACCGGCTCGGCGCCGAACGCCGCGAATGTATCGAAGATCATCTGGCCAGGCGGTACACGGATCTTCATGCCGTCGAAGTCAGCCGGGGTCGTGATGGGGCGCGGAATGGTCGCCACCTGCCGCATGCCGTTATCGAACCCGCCGACCGGGAATAGATACATGCCTTTCGCCGCCATCTCCTCGCCGATGTAGCGGCCGAACGGCCCGTCGATCGCCCGGTGGGCATCCGCGCCGATTTGAATGCAAACGGAACCTGCTGCGCCTCCGCGACCGGCACGACCGTGCCGATGATTCCGCCCATCAGCGTGAAGAATTGAATCTCGCCGGCCATCAGCATTTTCAGCGCCACCGGATCTCCGCCCGCGAGTTTGTTGTTCTCGGCAAAGACCTCGGTCTCGACGCGACCGTTGGTTTGCGCGCGCACCGCCGCCCACATGGCAACGAGGTTCTTGTGTAGCGTGCCGTCCGCTGCCTGGTTGTGATACTGGGCAAATTTGTAATCTGCGGCGCGCAACGGCCGAACGATGACGGCGGCGGATCCTGCCGTCGCACCGGCAATCAGCGAGCGGCGAGATAACCGGCGCGTCATCTTGTTGCTCCCTATCGCGATAACGTCGCCCTGGGCGACCGCATTGCTTACTCAGCTATGTGCGGCGATGCCTGGCTGATCGGGGCTAGGTCCGCGAGCGCGTGCCGACGGCGCCACGCACCCCAGGCCAGCAGCGCGGCTGCCGCCAGCACCGTTGGAAACACGACCTCGTTGACCGCGGTCCATCCGGCGGAATGCAGCAGTTTGCCGGAGGAGAAGGAGCCGAGCGCCATCGACCCGAACACCAGAAAATCGTTGAACGCCTGCACGCGATTGCGTTCGTTGGGACGGTGACATTCAGTCACCAACGCAGTTGCACCGATGAAGCCGAAATTCCAGCCGACGCCGAGCAACACCAAGCCAATCCAAAAATGCCAGAGCGTGATGCCGGTCAGGCTGATGATTGCGCTCGTGATCAGGAGGGCGAATCCGGTCGCAATCACGCGTTCGATCCCGAAACGGGCGATCAAGGTTCCGGTGATGAAGCTTGGCACGAACATGCCGAGCACATGCCACTGCAGTCCGAGCGTCGCGTCACGCACTGAGTGGTCGCACATGACCATGGCGAGCGGCGCCGAGGTCATGACCAGGTTCATCATCGAGTAGCTCGCAACCCCGCACGCGACCGCGACGATGAAGCGGGGCTGGCGGGCAATCTCGCGCAGCGGGCGCCCCTCGCCTTCAGGCTGGCGGCGCGGCGGCACCGGGATGTCGAGCAACATTAGGACACCGCCGGAGATCACCGCAAGCATCGCTTGTGCCAGGTAGGTCGCCGCAAACAGGATCGCCGGGATCTGGTCCTTGGTGAGAATGACCACTTGCGCGCCGACAATCCCGGCGAAGATGCCGCCGATCAAAACCCAGGAAATCGCCTTCGGCCTGAACGCCTCGCTCGCGGTGTCGGCGGCCGCAAACCGATAAGCCACGTGGGCGGATGCGTAGAGGCCGCTGATAAAGGCCCCGACATTGAACAGCAAAAACGAGCCGCGCATGACCGCCACAAAGCAGATCAGCCCGGTAAGCACCCCGCACAGCGTGCCGAGTTGAAACGCGGTGCGGCGGCCGTAGCGCCGCGCCAGCCAGCCGACCGGCAGCGCTCCCACCCATAGGCCGAGCACATAGATGCTGATCGGCAGGGTCGCGAAGCTCCTGTCGGGCGCGATCATCGCGCCAACGATGCCGCCGGTCGCCATCAGCACGGTGTTGTTGCCGCCCGCCAACGCCTGCGCGACCGCCAGCACAAGCGCGTTTTTGCGCGCCAGACGATCGCCGGCGGTCAGCACGGATGTTGTGGTCGTGCGGGCGTCCACAGCGCGGATCAGAACTGCCAGACGCCAGGATGGCGCAGCGTAATCGTGCGCGCCTGTGCCACCGAGTTGATTCCGACTTGCCGCATCGTGTCGCGCACCTCTTCCTTGAACAGGCTGATCACGTAGTCCGCGCCGTCCCCGCCGATTGCCCCAAGGCCGTACAGAAATGCTTTGCCGGCAAACGCCGCCTTGGCACCGAGCGCAAGCGCGCGCACGACGTCCAGCCCGGAGCGCACGCCGGAATCGAACAGCACGGTCGCCCGCTCGCCCACTTGCGCCACGACCGCCGGGAGCACATCGACGGAAGCGGGCAGGCCTTCGACCTGGCGGCCGCCGTGGTTCGATACCTGAATGCCGTCGATCCCGAGCGAGACCGCCTTGGCGGCGTCCTGCGGGTGCATGATGCCCTTGACCACCACCGGCCCGCGCCAGAGATCGCGATAGCGCGCAACCTCATCCCAGGAAAACGCGCCGCCGCCCACTTGATCGCTGCGCTGAGAGAACGCGGCGACCCGTTCGGGGGTCGGGTTGTCCACATAGGGCTTGTAGTTCGAAAATCGCGGCAGCCCGTGTTCGCGATAGGCCATGAGCCAGGCCGGGTGCGAGATCACGTCCCAGACGGTGCGTGCATCCATCCTGAACGGCAGCACCAAGCCGCGCCGCACCTCGCGCGGCCGTTTGGTGCGCAATGGGACATCCATGGTAATGACGAGCGCATGCGCACCGGCTGCCTGGGCGCGCTTGACCAAATCGAAGCCATAGCGGTGGTCATCTTGAGCGATGCGATAGAGCTGGAACCACAGCATATCGCCGGCAAGCTCCGCGAGTTCCTCGACGGTCGAACTCGCCACTGTTCCGGCCGTGTAGGGAATACGCGCGCGTTGCGCCGCTTTCGCCAGGCACTTTTCAGCGCCCGGCCACACGATCCCGGGCATCCCCATCGGCGCGACACCGAACGGCGCCGCGTAGCGCCGGCCAAACAGCTCAACGTCCATATGGCAGGAGCCATCGTCGACGCCGTAGCGCGGCATCAGCTCGATCGCGTCGAGCGCGGCTGCATTGCGCGCAATCCCGCCGTCGGTACCCGCTCCGCCATCGGTTGCGTCAAAGCCGAATTTGGGAATGCGCCTGCGCGCGTGCTGGCGCAGATAATAGACCGTCGGGAAGCGTCGACGGCGTTCAAGCGTCTGCGCATTTGCGCCCGCGGGCCGAGTCATTGGCGCCGTCGACGGCGCCCCCTGCGGGATGACGCGCGTCTTGTCATCCATGTCGATTCCTCCCGCCCAAAACGTATCAGAAATGGCTGAACGACGGCCTTGCAAATTTGAGGGGCAGCCCGTCTCGTCCGACAAAGCGCGGCGCATCGTCACCGACGGTGATTTCGCCAATCTCGGTGAGATCGATGCCAAGCGCCGACGCGGTTGTACGAAACGCCTCGAGTTTCGATGCCGAGACGCTTGCCAGGATCTCATAATCGTCGCCGCCGGTGAGAACCGGCTCAATCAATGAGGCGTCGTGACCCAATGCCGCCTGCGCCGCCGCCGACAGCGGAATGCGCGCCGCGTCGATCGTTGCTGAGACCCCCGACACGCGGCACAGTTTCGCGAGGTCACCTGCAAGCCCGTCGGAGACATCCATGGCCGCCGAAGCAAAGCGGCGGACCGCCTCCGCAATCGCGTTGCGCGGCTGCGGCAGCAGGTACCGATCAAGCAGATGGTCGCGCATCTTAGGATCGAGGCCCCAGCGCGTCGAGGCCGCGTGGTCTTTGCGCAGCCGAAGCCCCAGCGAGGCATCACCGATCGTCCCAGTCACGACCACGCGATCGCCAACACGCGCGCCGCCGCGTCGAACCATGGTGCCGTGTGGAACCGACCCGAACGTGGCGATCGAAACGGTGACCGGCCCGGGCGTGCGATCGGTATCGCCGCCGAACAGCGGGCACTCGTACTGTTCGATGTCGGCCTGAAGACCGCTCGCAAACGCGGCGAGCCAGTCGTCGCCGATTCCGTCCGGCAACGCGAGGGAGAGCAGAAATCCGAGCGGCTTTGCGCCCTTGGCGGCGAGATCGGATAGGTTCACACGCAGCGCCTTTCTAGCGACGGCGCTGGGCGGATCGTCCGCAAAGAAATGCACACTGCCGACGATCGCGTCGGCCTTGAGCACGAGATCACACCCCGTGGGCGGCACCAGGATGGCGGCGTCGTCAACGAGGCCGAGGGCACCCGGGTGCTGTGCGAGCGGACCAAAATAGCGCGCGATCAGGCGGTCTTCGGCGGATTCAGTGCTCATCGTTGCCGAATTCCCTATCCCGCGGCGCGCTCGAACTCCTCGGTACGGAGCTGGCGCGCGATCTGATCGAGCACCGCGTTGACCATGCCGGTTTCCTCGCGATCGACAAACGCGTCCGCGATGGCCACGTACTCGGCCACGATGACCCGTGCCGGAATGTCGCGCTTGCGATCGAGCTCAAACGCACCCGCGCGCAACACAGCGCGAAGTAGCGCCTCGATGCGCTTGAGCGGCCAGCCCGACTGCAGCACCTCGTCAATCATCGGGTCGAGCCTACGCTGATCGTCGATCACCCCATTCACCAGATTGCGAAAATGTGCGCGCTCCGCCGGCAGATACTGCTCGCCCTCGACCTCGCGGCCGATCCAATGACTTTCAAACTGCGCCAGGATCTCATTGAGGCCGGTGCCGGCGATATCCATCTGATAGAGCGCCTGCACCGCCGCAAGCCGCGCGGCGCCGCGTCTATTGGCCTTGCGCGGGTCGCCTTTGCTCCTGGCCTCGTCCCGGCGTCTCATCGCCGCCGCCGCTTGGCGAGACGGCGTTTGAGCCTGACTAGGGCCAGTGCCGCCTCGGCGGCACCACCGCCCTTGTTCTCCTCATGCGGGCGTGCCCGCGTCCACGCTTGTGCGTCGGTGTCCACCGTCAATATGCCATTGCCGATCGGCAGCCGCAGCGCCACCGCGAGTTCCATCAAGGCACGCGCCGATTCGCCAGCAACGATCTCGTAATGGCTGGTTTCGCCGCGGATCACACAGCCCAGCGCGACGACCCCGTCGTAGGGCTGCCGTTGCGCCTTGGCGGCATCCGCCGCGATCGCGATTGCAGGTGCGATCTCGAGCGACCCCGGCACGCTGATCAGGTCCCAGGTCACGTCTGCGGCTTTGAGCGCCCTGGTCGCGCCCTCCAGCAGCGCGTTGGCGATGTCGTCATAGAACCGCGCTTCGACCACAAGCATGCGCGCGCCGTCGAGGGAGTCGGGCGCCGTCTCTTTCTTCGCTGCTCGTCGAGGCCTTGCCATCTGCATCTCACAAACCGAGATGTCAGTAGCAAGCGCGGCGCCGGTGAACAAGCTCCGCAAAACCATGCCTGGCGCGCATCTCGGTGCCGCGCTTCCATATAACCGGGTGTGAACTATCAGTGACGCCAAATGGGTTTGTCGTGGAGCCTACCGACAATCAGCCGCACGCCACACCAGCCGAAAGGGAGAAGCTAGTGGCAAGCCAAGAACGCACAAGTAACCGCTTCCTCGGTGGAAGGTGCCAGTGCGGCGTCGTCCGTTACACAGTCGCGGATGAGTTCGCCTACGCCGCAAACTGCCATTGTTCGAATTGCCGGCAGACGACTGGTTCTGCCTTCAAACCGTTTGCCGGCATCGAACGCGACAAACTGCGCATCACCAGCGGCGGCGACAAACTCATGACCGTCGGCGACGAAGGCGGCAACGACACACGCTGCCAGGTGTGCGGCTCCCTGCTCTACTCGGTGGTGCGCGACGGCACGTTTGTCCACGTCGCCATGGGAACCCTCGTTGACGATCCGACCGTCCGCCCGACCAAGCACATCTTCGTCGGTTCCAAGGCGCGGTGGTTCACAATCAGCGACGACCTACCCCAGTACGAGGAACATGCGGTGACCGCCGCGCGCTGACTATCACGCGCGCCAGCGCCTACGCGCGCGCATCCAGCAGGCGCGCCGCATACCTCGCCATCAAGTCAACTTCGAGATTGACGTCGGTGCCCGACTGCCATGACCCGATCGTCGTGACCGCGAGTGTGTGCGGGATGATCAGAACCGAAAACGATTCCGCCGTGACATCGTTGGTGGTCAGCGACACGCCATCCAGCGCCACCGATCCCTTTGCGGCGACGAAGCGCGCCAGCACCGACGGCACGCGCAGGACGAACCGGGCCATGTCGGGAAGATCCTCGCGCGATGTGATCTGCGCGATCCCGTCTGCGTGTGCCGCGACGATGTGGCCCCCGAGTTCATCGCCGACCCGTAGCGCACGCTCGAGATTGATGCGCGTGCCTTGTTGCCACCGGCCGACCGTGGTGACCTTTAGAGTTTCCGCTGCGGCGTCGACCGCAAACCAGGTTCGCCCGTTCTCGGCACCGCTGCCGACCACTGTCATGCACACGCCGTTGCACGCGATCGAGGCGCCGTCGACAATTGACGCACGGTCATACGCACAGGCGATTCGCAGATGATGATGGAGCCCTTGTGCGCGCGGCTCGACCGCAACCACTTCGCCGACGTTGGTGATGATACCGGTAAACATCTAATTTCGCTCGAACACGTCGATCCGGTCCAGGCCGGCCCTTTGTGTGTCAATCAGCGCCAGTCTGGGTGACTCCGTTAACGCGGTCAGCGGCAAGCCTTCAAGAGCATCGACGCCATCCGCGCCGATTTCAACGGGTGAACGAATCACCGCCGCTGCATCCACGAGATTGGCCGTGAGGAGACCAGCTGCGACCGTGGGGCCCCCTTCGACCATCAGGCGGGTGATGCCGCGCTCGGCGAGGACGCCGAGAGCGCGCGCGAGATCGAGGCGGCCGGCGCGCTCAGCGACCCGAAGCACCTCGATGCCGAGCGTACGGAGCGCTTGCTCGCGTGCCGTCGGCGCTGTCTCCGTCGCCACGATCCAGACGGGGACGTCGCGAGCGCTACGCGCGAGCCTGCTCGCCGAGGGCAGTCGGAGGGAGCGATCAAGCACGACACGCACCGGTGAGCGCCCTGCCATCCCAGGGAGGCGGCACGTCAGAAGCGGATCATCGGTGATCACGGTGCCGATCCCGACCAGGATCGCATCGTTCACAGCGCGCATGAGATAGACTTGCGCGCGCACGGCTTCGCCGCTGATCACCGCCGGACGCCGGCCGGACAGACCGGCCTTGCCGTCCGCCGACACTGCAAGCTTCAGCGTGACGTGCGGACGATGGTCGTGCACGCGTCGAATATGGCCCGCATGCACCCTGCACGCCTCCGCAGCCCCGACCCCGACCTCAACCGCAATGCCAGCCGCGCGCAGCCTGGCGTGTCCGCGTCCCGCGACCTCCGGATTGGGATCTTCAAGCGCGGACACGACACGGGCGATACCGGCCATCACAATGGCGTCGGCGCAAGGCGGCGTCTTGCCGTGATGCGAGCAAGGCTCGAGCGAAACATAGAGCGTCGCCCCGGCTGCTGCCGCGCCGGCACGCGCGAGCGCCTGAGTCTCGGCATGCGGCCGGCCGCCGGCCTCGGTGTTTCCGCGGCCCACAATGATCGGCGCGTCGCTGCGCACAATCACCGCGCCTACGGCCGGGTTGGGCCACGTTCGTCCCAGTCCGCGACGGCCAAGCGCCAGTGCCTGCGCCATGAACCGCACATCGCTGTCCGTCGTCGCTGTCGCGCGCATGATCCTCTAGAGGCCCGTAAAGCCCTATGCAAACAAAAACAAGATACCGGCCGATGCAAGTGCCGGCACCTTGCCGTGCATAGACGCCATCCTTCGCGAGGAGGGCATCTTTGGGAAGAACGGCGTCTTTGGGGAGGTGCCCATTGCGCAAATAGCGCTGTTTTTCAGCAATGCGATCTGCCAGCTTGCGCGCGTCCGCGCTCGCAGGTGGCCGATGCATGAAATAGAGGCCGACGTCGTGGTGGTAGGCGCCGGCCTGGCCGGCCTTGCGGCATCGTTGGCTGCGCGCGAGGCCGGCGCTTTAGTGGTCGTGCTTGAGTGCGCTCCCGAGGAGGAGCGCGGCGGCAACACTCGCTTTTCCAATGGCGCGATGCGCGCCGTTTACGATGGCGTTGCCGACATCGAGCAGCTGGTGGGCGAGATCGGCCCCGAGGAGCGCGCGCGCACTGACTTCGGTGCCTATTCGCGCGAGCAGTATTTCGACGATATGGCTCGGGTGACGCAATACCGCGCGGACCTCGCGCTGACCGATCTGCTGGTCGATCGCAGCCGAGAAACGATGCAATGGCTGCACAAGCAGGGTGTGAAATTCATGCCCTTGTACGCTTGGCAGTTTCGCTCGTCCGACGGGTTCATTCGCTTCGCAGGCGGGTCCGCGGTGGAGACTTACGACGGCGGCGAAGGTCTGTCCGGTGCGCTGTTCGCCGCGGTCGAGCGCGCGGGAATTCGGGTGCACTACCGCACACGAGCGACTGCGCTGATTGAGCAATCCGGCTGCGTCGTAGGGGTTAGGACGCGTTGCGGCCGCGACAGCGTGGACATCTTTGGACGATCGGTCGTGCTGGCAACGGGCGGCTTCGAAGCCAATGCGGAATGGCGCGCGCGCTATCTTGGCCCCGGGTTCGAGCTCGCCAAGGTGCGCGGCAGCCGTTTCAATACCGGTGAGGGGCTCCGCATGGCGCTCGCGGCGGGCGCCATGCCGCACGGCAATTGGTCAGGATGCCATTCCGCGAGCTGGGATCTCAACGCACCCGACGTGAATGAGCTCGCATACGGCACCTTGTTCAAACGCGACGACTATTTTTACGGGATCATGGTCAACACACGCGGCGAACGCTTCGTCGACGAAGGCTCTGACGTGCGCGCTGTAACCTACGCAAAGCTCGGTCGCGTGATCCTTGCACAGCCGGGTCAAATCGCCTGGCAGGTCTTCGACGGGAAAGTGGCGCACCTGTTACACGAGGAGTATCGCCACCGTCGGTCCGCGAGGTTGCGTGCCGAGACACTTGAAGGTCTGGCGGCGAAGATGGAGGGCATTGATACGGCCGGCTTTTTACGCACGGTCGCGGCTTTCAACACTGCGGTGCGGCGCGATATTCCGTTCGATCCGAGCGGTGAGAAGGATGGCCGCTGCACCGCCGGTCTTCCGATTCCAAAATCGAATTGGGCGGAGACAATCGATACGCCGCCATTTGAAGCTTACGGCGTCACTTGTGGGGTCACGTTCACATTTGGGGGCGTGCGCGTGGCCGAGAACTGCGCCGTCATCGATGTCGACAGGGAATCAATTCCCGGCTTGTTCGCCGCCGGTGCCATGGTTGGAGGCTTGTTCTACTTCAACTATCCCGGCGGGGCCGGATTGATGGCCGCCGCAGTTTTCGGACGCATTGCCGGGACCAGCGCAGCCCAGTTCGTCAGGGCCAAACAATGAAACGGACGCTGCGATGAGCAAAATGTCCGGGAGGTCTTTTCGCTGATGCGCCGATTGCTGCTGATCTTTGCCGTGGTGCTTTTTCCAGCCGCTCCGCTGGCGCAGACCAAGATCAAGGTCGGGACCGTCCGCTCGACCATAATCGGCGGCGTGGTAAGCGCTCAGGCCCGTGGGTACTTCAAGGACGCCGGTCTCGACGTCGATATCGCGCTGATCGATGCATCGGCTGCCTTTGTTCCGGCGCTCGCGACCAACGAACTCAATGTAGTCGAGGGTGGGATCAGCGCCAATCTGTTCAATGGTGTCGCGCAGGGATTGCCAATCAAGATTGCGTTCGACTCGACCTCGACCCCGATCAACCACAGCCTTATGCTGCGCTACGATCTCAGGAACGAGATCAAGTCGATCCGCGACCTGAAGGGGCGCACGGTCGCGGTCAACGCTCCGAACTCGATCGCGCTCTACGAGGTCACCCGTATCCTCGAGAGCGCCGGCCTCACGATCAACGACGTGCAAACCAAGGTCATACCGTTCGCGCAGATGGCAGTCGCGTTCCAAACCAAGGCCATCGACGCGGGCCTCGAGATAACGCCGTTCACGGCGCTGTTGCCTAAGCAGGAACTCGCGACCGCCTGGGTCGATTCCGACACTATCGTCAAACCGAGCCCGGTCATGATTTCGGCCTCGATGTTTAATACCGACTGGGCCAAGAACAACCCGGACACCGCCAAGGCTTTTTTCACAGCGCTATTGCGCGGCGTGCGCGACTATTGCGACGCCTATCACGGTGGCGGGTGGCGGCCTGAATTGCTCCGTCTTTTGGTCGCGAACGGTGTTTCGACGAGCCCCGAACTGCTCGATACGATTCCATGGCCGTCGCGCAGTCCAGACGGGTCCATCCCGCGCGCATCGTTGACCGACGTTCAGCATTGGTATGTTACACAGGGGCTCGTCCGCACCGAGCTGCCGCTCGACCGCCTGGTCGACGAAAGCTTTGCCCAGGATGCCAACCGCGCGCTCGGGCCGTTCCGGCTCGCGCCGGCACCAACCTCCAAAGCCGGGTGCGGAAAGTGAGCGATTTGCCGATTAGGCGTCCGGGTCGATCGTGAACAACTCTTGTGGTCGCCCGACGCCGCGCAGCGCATAGCGGCCAACCGAGACGAAGCGCTTTTTGTCCTCCAGCGCGGATACGAACGCCGAGGACAGAAGCACCGGCTGCTCCGCCGAACGACACATGGCGGCGATCCTGCTTACCTCGTTAACGGCCGGGCCGATGACCGTGAAATCCAGGCGCGCCTTGCTGCCGACGTTGCCGTAGAAGACATCACCGACGTGAAGTCCGAGATAAGCGTCGGTTGTCGGCACGCCCTCCGCAAAGCGGCGTTCGTTGAGCACCGCAACGCGCTGCTGCGCGAGCTTCGCGGCCGCCAGCGCGGCGAGACAGGCTTGACGGCGATCCTC
>Ga0209526_10003009_pt1 | contig 11440 bp, 10 predicted proteins | sample JacPinW_OM2H0_M1_FD_188566 | JGI IMG/M metagenome (GOLD analysis project Ga0209526, IMG submission 188566) | Forest soil microbial communities from Algoma, Ontario, Canada - Jack Pine, Ontario site 1_JW_OM2H0_M1 (SPAdes) (version 2) | ecosystem: Environmental > Terrestrial > Soil > Boreal...
ATGTGGGCTTGCAGGGCGACGCGTTCGCGAGCCGCTGTTGGCAACAAATTACGAAGCCGGGCGACGGTTGAGTTGCGTCCGTCGGCGCCCACCAGCACGCGCGCGGCAATGGTTTGATTGACGACGTCGATCTTCCAATTGCGCGCCGGGGTTTTGGACAACCCCGTCACAGTTGATCCTTCGTGGACGGTCACGCCGAGCTCCCGCGCGCGGCTAAGCAAAAGATTGTCAAACAAACTGCGTTTGACTGCGATTTCACCTTCGTTCCCATGCGGGAGATCGACGATTACCTTGCGCCCGCTGATGGCAATGAATTCGACAGCATCGAGTTTTCCGTGCGGCAAATTGCGGAGCTGCTCCACAAGTCCAAGCTGGCGCAGCACCGGCCAGCACGCCGAGTTCAAGCAATCCCCGCAGACTTTCTCACGCGGAAATTTCTCACGCTCGAGGATTGCCGTGCGCAGTCCGGCCGCCGCGCAAAAGGCCGCGCAGGTTGACCCTGCCGGACCCGCTCCGACGATTGCCACATCGAACAATTCCATTAGACCGTGATTCGAGAGTCGTAAATCGATGTCGTTGGTCCGAGAATCGAGATTCGTGAATCGTAATCCGATGTAACGATTTAACGAATCACGACTCAATGAATCACATTCATTGCTGGCGTGCTATCTGATTACGGGAGAGATTGATTTCCATGAGCTGGTCGCTTCCAATTATTCGAATCGCCGGGATCCAACTGCGGATTCACATTACCTTTTTACTCCTGATTGGCTGGTTGGCGTTTGGGTATTACGCGGAGGGCGGTTCAGCCGTGGCCGCGGCACGAGTCGTTTTTATTTTGCTGCTTTTCGTCTGCGTAGTGTTGCACGAATTTGGGCATGCCTTTGCCGCCAAAGCCTTCGGCATTAACACGCCGGACATTACGCTGCTCCCGATCGGCGGCGTGGCACGTCTCGAGCGGATGCCGGAAGAGCCGCTGCAGGAATTAATCATCGCGCTGGCCGGACCGGCCGTAAACTTGATCATCGCATTCTGTCTTTTTTTGGTGATCGGCACTCGCGGCTTATTGAATCCGGAAACAGTCCAAGGCGGAGACATGATCGCGCAGTTGCTGACGATCAACGTCGTTTTGCTTCTTTTTAATCTGTTGCCGGCGTTTCCAATGGATGGTGGCCGGGTTTTGCGGGCATTGCTCGCGACGCGCCTTCCCTACGCACGGGCGACACAAATTGCCGCGACCATCGGACAAGGGTGCGCCTTTGTTTTCGGTTTTCTCGGCTTACTTTGGAATCCGTTTTTGATCTTCATTGCGCTGTTCGTTTACATCGGCGCTTCACAAGAGGCGGCGCTGGCGCAAATGAGAGACGTGTCGCGGAGATTCCCGGTTTCGAGCGCAATGGTACGCGAGTTTCGTTCTCTGCCGATCAGCGCGACGCTACAAGAGGCGGTCGATGCGCTGCTCGCAACCTCGCAACACGATTTCCCAGTGCTCGACGAAAACGGAAATGTGGCGGGCGTGTTGACGCGTCACGATCTGATTGCCGCTCTACGCAAAGATGACCCAGGCATCCGCGTGGGCGATGCGATGCGGCGTGATATTCCCACCGTCACAACCGGGACCCGCTTCGAAGAGGCGTTTCGGATCATGCAGGAGTGCAATTGTCCAGCGGTTCCGGTGCTCGACAGCATGAAGCGATTGGTCGGTTTGCTCACGCCGGAAAACGTGAGCGAATTGATGATGGTGCAATCGGCTCTGCCGCGGCGCCGCACGGCGTGAGCCTCAGGGAGATATCCAGATCGCCGTTTAATCAATCGGCGGCTGGGAAGACGCCGCTCCTTGAGCACTGACGACCAGCGAGGCGCTTGCCCTGCAATTCCGGCGGCGCGATTGTGGATGTTTGAGGAAATGCCGACAAAACAGAAGCCGGATCTGCAAAAGAAAGTTCAAGAGGTGCCGCACAAGCCGGGTGTGTATCTCATGCGCGACCGGTTTAATCGCGTCATTTACGTGGGCAAAGCGCGCGACCTGCGCAAACGGGTGAGCTCTTATTTTTTGCCGTCAAAAATCGCGCAGGCCGATTTGAAAACCCGCGCCATGCTGGAGGCGACGTGGGATTTCGAGACGCACATTGTCCGCAGCGAAGCCGAATCGCTTTTGCTGGAAGGCAAGCTGATCAAGGAGTATCGGCCGCGGTACAATGTTTCGTTTCGCGACGATAAACGGTTTCTACTGGTCAAGGTAGACATGTCGGAGGCGTGGCCGCGTTTTCGGCTGGCGCGATTTAAGAAAGACGACGGCGCGCGTTATTTCGGACCGTATGCGCATGCCGGCGCCCTGCGGCAAACGCTCAACTTAATGCGTAAGAAATTCGGTGTCCTCACTTTTGGCCGGGGTGCGCCGACCGACCGCGAGCTGAAGTCGGCAACCTATCAAGTTCCAATGCGGCTGAGCGAAATTACGGCGGCGCAATATCGCGAACGCGTCGCGCAAGCTTGCGAATTTCTGGAAGGTCATTCGCGGGAAATGATCGATGCGTTGGAAGAACAAATGCACCAGGCCGCCGGGAAAATGGATTTCGAAAAAGCGGCCGAGTTACGCAATATGATTAACGACGTTCGCCAGACGACCAAGCCGACACGCCGCTTCACCCGTGGGAGTTTGCCGAGCGCGATCGATCCGATGGCGGATGTGAAAGCGCTGGCCGACGCGTTACAGCTTCCGCGGCCACCGCAAGCCATGGAATGTTTCGACATCTCAAATATTTCTGCGACGCACGTGGTCGCCTCGATGGTCTGTTTTCGCCAAGGCGTGCCAGACAAGAATTGTTACCGTCGATATCGCGTGCGGACGGTCGAAGGCCAGGACGATTTCGCGAGCATGGCCGAAGTCGTTAGGCGAAGATACTCCCGCGTCTTGCTGGAAGTACGCGAGACAAACCCGGACGCGGTCGAGTTCTCGCAGGAACAAGCGGTTGAAGGGCTGCAGCGGCTGCAAAAACAAACATCGAACACGGCAACACCCAACGCCCAATTAGACGAGCAGAAATCTCCCGCGCCCATCCGACTACCCGACCTAATCATCGTCGACGGCGGGAAAGGTCAATTATCAGCCGCCTGCCGCGAGCTGCAGCGACTTGGTCTCTACGACCTGCCCATTATCGGTTTGGCCAAGGAGCACGAGGAGATTTATCGGCCCGGTCGGGCCCTGCCATTGCGACTTCCGCTTGATTCCGGCGCACTGCGCCTGTTACAGCGGATCCGAGATGAGGCACATCGTTTCGCCAACGCTTATCATCAATTGCTTTTGAAGAAGCGCGTTGAGGAAAGCATCCTCGATGATTGCCCAGGCGTCAGCCAAAACCGAAAGAATTTGCTGCTGCGAAAATTTGGATCCGTTAACCGGCTTCGTAAAGCTACTGTTGAAGAAATTGCCGCGACCCAGGGAATTGGGCCGAAGCTGGCGGAGGAAGTCCATCGCTTTTTGCGGTGGCATTGATTTATCCACAGATTCAGCAGATTAACGCAGATTAGCTCCCCGAATGATCTTTTCCCGAATCCGTCACCATCTGCGTAATCTGCTGGTTGGACTTGTGCTCTTTTCCCGTTCGCTCGCGGTTTCGGCCCAGACTTCGTCACCGACTCCAGAATCAAGCGCGACTCCGCAACCGGAAGAGGAGACGATCATCCCAACGTTCGAGACCCAAAAGCTCGCCCGTACTTACATTCTCGATCTTCCGGCACCACGCGGACAGATTACCGACAGAAACGGCGTGCCCTTGGCGCAAAACAAACTTAACTACAATTTGGCGATCAATTTTCCCACGCCACTGGATTTTTCCGATGCGCAGGCAATCAGCTTCACGCGGGAAAAGATCGATAGGGCGGCAAAATTAATTGGACGCTCGATCAAAATTTCGGACGACGCGATTCTGCGTCACTATCACAACCGCGGAATTTTGCCGTTCGAGATCGCGCAAAATTTGAGCCCCGATGAGTACGAAGCAGTCAAGGACCGCACGAAAGAATCGATGATGGTGGTTCGGCCGATTTACATTCGGACGTATCCGAATGGCAAGATGGCTGGCCAAGTTATCGGTTACACCGGAAAGACCGGCCGTAACCTCGATGGCATCATCGATAATCATGAAACTCTCTGGCCGGAAACGGAAGGGCGAGAAGGACTCGAGCAAACCTTCAATCAAATGCTCACCGGTAAGCACGGCGAATATAAACTCACTTTCGATAAGGACGGCCGCAAAACTTCCGAGAAGCTGATCACGCCGCCCGTTCCGGGCTATAACGTGATCACGACACTCGATGTTCGTCTGCAAGAATTGGCCGAGAAAGCGCTCGCTGCCAAAGCCAAACGCGGCGCACTAGTTATTGTTGATCCAAACAGCGGCGATATTCTCGCGTTGGCCTCCTGGCCGACTTACGATCCCAATCTTTTCATCCCCACAATCTCGGCCGAGAGATTCAAGCGCTTGCAGGATGATCCCGATATCCCGCTTTTGCCCCGCGCGTTCCGTTCGTCTTATCCGCCAGGATCAACATTTAAGGTCGCAGTCGGGATCGCAGCCCTGGAGAGCGGGGCGGTGCAGCCTAACGACGAATACGAATGCGTGCCCGCGATTGAGATCGGCAATCTCACATTTCACAATTGGAAAAAGGGCGACCGGGGCGCGATGAACTTCGTCCAGGCCTTGACCGAATCGTGCGACACCTGGTTTTATCAAGTCGGAATTAAAACCGGCGCCGAACCGATCATCAACTGGGCCTTAAACCTTGGTTTTGGCGCAAAGTGCGGGATTCCCCTGCGGGGCGAAGTGGAAGGCCGCGTGCCCAACGATCAGTACATGAAGGCAACGCACGGCCGCAAATTACTCAACGGCGACATCGCCAACTTGTCGATCGGCCAAGGGGACACGCTAGTCACGCCCCTGCAAATGGCACAGGCGATGGGCATCATTGCGAACGGCGGCACCTTTTACCAAATGCGGCTCGTGCAACAGGTCCAGAGCATCGACAACCAAATCGTGAGCGCCTATCAGGTGCGCGAGAAACGAAGGCTCAATGTTTCGGCCGAGACAATGGACCAATTGCGCACTGGATTGATCGATGTCGTGAACGGTCCTGGAGGCACCGCCCATGAGGCTGAACTCGGCAATGTCGAAGTCGCAGGCAAGACCGGGACAGCGCAATGGGGCCCGAAAAACAAGGAGCGGACGGCGGCGTGGTTCGCCGGATTCGTGCCAGCCGATCAACCGCAGTATGCGTTCGCGGCGCTTTACGAAGGTGACGTCGGCAGCAAAGTCCACGGCGGTACCGTGGCCGCACCCATGGTGGCCGATATTTTTAAAGACATCTATAAAGGCCGACTGGCCAACGGCCGAAGACAAAATAGGGCACGCGAAGTCACGACCGTGCGGCGCGCCCAGCCGGTGGAAGAGGATCAGTCGGATTAAATTTCTGCTGGGGAGCGCACGCGCCCTCGCTTGCGGTTTGCGGCGCCCTCGCCGCAAACTTTCTTTGGACTGACGAATCTCTTGGACGCTCGTTGTGCATTCGGCGAGGGCGCCAAATGCTGCACGCGCGGGCGCGGGCGCTGCCCTAGCTTACGCCGCTGCTGTTTCCTTCGAGACGACCATGGTGCCTTTGAATTTCGGCGGTTCTTCTTCGATTCCGAAATTGTCAGCGTAGAGATCGTCGATCTTGGTCAGATCATCGGCATTGAGCGGTGGACATTGCGGTGCTTTGGCGAATTCAACGAGCTGTTCCTCATTATAAATGTTTGGCAAGGCCGATGCGACCCGACCGTCGACCAGTAGCCATTGCAAAGCAGCCTGGCCTAACGAACGCTCCCTTGTTTCGAGGAAGCGCAACTTGTCGACCTTCTTGATACCATTGAGGAGCCAACTGCGCGGACGGTGGCTGCGATGATCAGTCGGTGGAAAAACCGTTTCGACCGTGTACTTGCCCTCCAGCATCCCGGATGAATGCGTCACCCGGATCAGAAACATCGTGTCTTTATCCGCCTCGGTCGCGGCGTCGTGCATTGCGCGGCCGGGATGTTGCTCGAGCATGTTGTAAATGTGTTGGACACTGGTGATATCGCGCTCGCGAATGCAATTGATGCCTTCGTAGAGCCAACCAATCGCCGGTCCGAGGGCGATGCCGTAGCAGCGAACCTTCCCCGTGCTCTTCAGCTTTTCCAGTACCGTCCAGAGAGCGTCGTCGTAGACCTGCTCCATCCGGATGTTGTGCAGCTGCAAAAGATCGACGCGATCTGTCTTGAGCCGCTTTAACGCTGCCTCCGTCGCGCGCGTGACCGCTTCCGGCGAGAAATCTTGCGGAATCTCCCGTTGCCCACGGCCGCGCGCGTTGCCGTGATGCACGAAATCGTAACCAACTTTTGTTGCAATCACGATTTCATCGCGCTGTTTTGGAAACGCTTTCGCGATGAGCTCCTCACTCAATCCATTTCCGTAGGTGTCGGCCGCGTCGAACAGCGTCATTCCAAGATCGAACGCCTTATGCATCAGCGCGACTGCCTCGCCCTCGGTAAAATTCCCCCACCAGCCGGTCGAAATCGTCCAGAGCCCGAAGCCGACCTCGCTCACGGTCAGACCGGTGTTTTTGAAGGTGCGAAACTTCATTGTGCGATCAAATCAGCGTCCGCTAATTGCAGAGCTGAGTCAAAGGCTGACGCGCGCACCTAATGTCGATCCCGGAGATCAGCCCGCGGCCCTGCGGGCGCGTTTCCAAAAACTACGGCTGCCTCGGCCTGATTTATCGAAAATCAGCTCAAAGTCACCATCACTGCGTCGCTTGACTGACCGATTTCTTTGCCATTCACGACTGCGCGGGCGGTGTACGTGATCTGTCCTGATTTGCCGGGCGTTCCATCAACCGCGGGCGTGCGCATAAAAAAGCCGACCTTTTGTGGTGAGCTCTCGCCTTTGCGCTGACGGTACAAATTGATTCCATCGACGTTACCACCGGCTTTGCGAAACGGGATCGTGACCACATTTCCGGTCTGGCGCGGCCTACCGAGTTCGGCTCGATAATTGTTGGCATCGAACTTCGCGCCGGTGTCGATCCGCAATTGTTTGGCGATCGCATCGGTATAGTCGTGGTCTCGTTTAATGCGTTCAACTCGCGCCTGCCGGCGAGTGTCGATGCCAGGACGGACAGCGGTCGGCGCACCCGAACCAGCGGGAAGGTCGACATACTCGCCGGACGATTGTCCTGTCAGCACGGCATTCGCGGTGTGGCCCGGATCGGACTCGATTTCGCGTCCGAGCGTTTGGTAGATGTAGACGGCGTATTTGGAATCGTTCACCGCGTTGGTGATCTCGGCGTCGGTAAATCCGAGATCCTTTCCAACTTTCGGGAATTCTTTTGCGAAATTGTTATGCCAATCGATCCGACCGGCCCGCTCTGTTGGATAATAAGATTTGCTCATACTTAGACGGCGTCACCACCGTCATAACTCCGCTCTATCCCTTCGGTCAAGCCGATCCATCACAGCCTCTGGCACGGTAAAAGCACAGTCGGCAATCATCGATAACAATCTCCTTAGTTATGAACTTATTTCGCAGACGCAGAAATTCCGCGGCGCCTGAGAATAGTTTCGAGCTGGCTCCAGCTAAGCCGACCCAACACGCACCCGAGATTTCCTTGAGCGCCGAACAAAAAAGCATGCTCGAAAAACCGGTGGATGCGCGGGTTGACAGGATTTTACAGGAAATCTACGCCGATCGCGCAGCGGCCGAGCGCGCGCTGAAGGCGCGCCGCATCATCAGTTTTCCAAACGATGATTCGGGCGAACGGCATGTCGTCCAGGATCCGGACGGATTTTGGCGCATCGTCCCCGGTCCTGCGCCGACGAAGCTGAACGAATTCCTCGACGCGCTCTGAACCGCCGATTACGCGGATATCACGGATACTCTCTGATCAGGAGATCAGAATCTTCCGCCTTTTATCCGTTTCAACCCGCGACATCAGCGGGTTGAAGTTGCACTGCCCAATCCCGCGATTTTCCTTGCTAGGTACGCGGAGAAATACCCAGCGTAACGTTTTTGCAGTTCCGGGCGCTGCCAATCTTTTCCGGTGAGAATCTTTCGGCAGTTCGGTGAGCCGCATTTGCACTCCATAGAATAATCGTCGTCGTCGGTCATTGCCCAATCGTGAGTTAACTCTTCGCCGGCTCGGATATCACCCATGGCTACAAAAGTAATCTCGCCGCGCAGACCGAGATTCGCGTCGCACGAGTGGTTCGAATACAACATCGACAACTCGCGCTCATCGTCCGTCACCGGTGCGATGAACAAATCGTCGTCGATCTGAATTTCCACCGGCCCCAGCCGTGGCGTGATGTTTTCGCGCAAAGTTTTTCGATCGACAATGTGGCCACCTTTTACGACGATGATTTCGTCCTTGTCGATGGCAGCCAAGGCGAACAAACCGCGTCCGTGGATTTTACTCTCGCGCACTTCGGTTTTCGGCGAGCGATAGGAGAGCGGCATCGTGATTTAGCGACAGATAAGTTGCAAAGGCGCTTGCGCCAAACGCATGCATGATTTGAGTTTTGCGGCCGATACGACCGCTCTACACTTGCCGATCGAATGAGAACTCGCAAAGCCGCCGTCATTTTTATTTTCGTCACCGTGACCCTCGACATTTTGGCGATGGGCTTGACTATCCCCGTGTTGCCGAAGCTGATCCTCGATTTTCTCGGTGGCAACATGAAAGACGCGGCCAATTGGAATGGCTGGTTCGGTTTGGTTTTCGCCGCCATGCAATTCCTTTTCTCGCCGGTGCTCGGAGTGCTGTCCGACCGTTTCGGACGCCGGCCGGTGATTTTGTTATCCAACCTGGGACTCGGCCTCGATTACATCGTGATGGCGCTGGCGCCGAGCATGAGCTGGCTGTTCCTCGGACGAATCATTTCCGGTGTGACCGCTTCCAGTATTCCCACCGCCATGGCCTACATCGCAGACGTCGTTCCGAAAGAGAAACGCGCCGGTGCATTTGGAATGATCGGCGTGGCGTTTGGTCTCGGTTTTGTCATCGGTCCTTTTATGGGCGGGTTGCTCAGCGATTTCAGCCCGCGGCTTGCCTTCTGGGTCGCGGCCGGATTTAGCCTAACGAATTGGCTGTGGGGATATTTCTTCGTGCCGGAATCGCTGTCGCGTGATCAACGCAAAGAGTTCACGTTGCGACGCGCCAATCCGGTCGGCTCGCTCGTCTTGTTGCGCTCTCATCCCGAACTTGGCAAGCTCGCCACCATCCAGTTTCTTGCCTACGTCGCCCACAATGTTTTTAGTGTCTGGGCGCTGTATGCGATCTATCGCTACGCCTGGAACCAAACTTCGATCGGTGTTTCGCTGGCCGTCGTTGGCATTTGCACGGCCGCTATCTCCGCCGGCTTAACGCCACGAATGGTCAAACATTTCGGCGAGAAACGTACTCTTTACATCGGTCAGTTTTTCGGGGCGACCGGCATGCTCATCGCCGGCTTGGCCCGGACCGGCGCGGTCTTGCTTGCGTCCGTTCCGATCATTTCGATGTGGAACATGTCGATGCCAGCCGCGCAAAGCATGATGACTCACCGCGTCAGCGAACGTGAGCAAGGCGAATTGCAAGGTGCGATCGGCAGCTTGCGCTCGATCACGTTCATTATCGGACCGGTTTTGTTTTCGCGAGTGTTCGGCTGGTTTATCGACCCCAAACATTCCTTTCACGTTCCGGGCGCTCCTTATTATTTGGGCGCCGCATTATTGTTCAGCGCGATGCTGATGGCGACCCAGATCGAACAGCCCGATATGACCGCAACATCGTCGTCGCCCGCAGAAATGCCGACCGGAGTTTCACCTGAAGATGTCGGCGCTAGCGCCGTCACACCGATCATCAGTGAGAAAGAGCAGCGGAATTCTTGATAATTTCGCTATTTGAACGATGAGGATGCACATGTTGCGTGTCCGAAGCATTTCCGCGCCGGCCGTTATCGGAGCGCTCATCACCTGGTTCGGCGTGTCGAATCATTGTGCGCTCGACGGTATCGCTCAACAAAAAACGACAAGCGCGGTTGACTGTTGCCCGTTTCATTCGCACCCCATTCAACCACAAAATCAAAAGCATTCGGACGCTCAGCCCTGCTGCAAGATTTTGCGCGCCATCGTAGCGAACTCGGCGAAAGATCCGGCCCGCCTCGTAATTGATCTTACCGATGCCGATATTCCATTCGCGAAGCTTGTCGTCTTTGCGCGTCCGAAGATTTCTTTCAGCTCAGTCGCGCTCGACACGGGACCGCCGGGCGCATTTTCATTTGCAGAGTTGATTCTCCAGCGCAGCCTCCGCGCCCACGCTCCGCCGTTTCTCGCCTAACTGATAGGATTGGCTCGCTGAGCCGTCCGTCTTCGGCGCACCCGTTGGGCACCACCGTAGCGGCAGGCGTGTCGCCTGCGATTCCTTGGTCTGCAGCCGACATGGCTGCCTCTACAGAAGCCTAACCAAGCGCACCATCGAAATGCAAAAACCGATTTTCGTTCTGATTAGCGCAATTGCGTTCGCAACCTCTGGCGCGATTGCACAGTTACAACAACCCGATCAAGTGCATGAGCAGGAGCAGGAAAAAGTGAAATACACCTGCCGGATGCACCCGGAAGTAGTGAAGGATCATCCGGGGAAATGCCCGAAATGCGGGATGACGCTTGTGCCGATAAAGCCGGACGGAAAACGCCCAACATCCAACGCCCAACATCCAACGCCCAACTCAGAACATGGGACGCACGATGCGAACGGAATGGCGATGCCTCAGCACGAACACCAACAGTATGCGGAGCAGGAACACGAGATGCACATGTCGATGCAATCTTCGGTGAACCTGGCCGATCCAATGAGCCGGGAAAGTTCCGGCACAAGTTGGGTTCCAGATTCCACGCCTATGTACGGACACATGTGGATGTTCGGCGACGACATGTTGATGTTGCACGGCGCAATTTTCCCGCGCTACACCAACATGAGCACGCGCCGCGGCGACGATCGCATCGATGCGCCGAACTGGATCATGGGAATGTTTTCGCATCCGTTAGGCGAAAATACGCAGCTCGGGTTCCGCGCGATGATGAGTCTTGATCCGCTCACCGAAGGCGGGCGCGGTTATCCCCTTCTCTTGCAAAGTGGCGAATCGTGGCACAACCAACCCCTGCACGATCGCCAACATCCGCACGATCTGTTCGACGAGCTCTCGCTCACCTTGTCGCAAAGACTCATCGACGATTTCAGCGCGTACTTATATTTCGGTTATCCGGGCGAACCCGCGCTTGGTCCGCCGACTTTCATGCATCGATTGTCGGCAATGGATAATCCGGACGCGCCGATCGGACATCACTGGCAGGATTCAACCCATGTCACGTTCGGGGTCGCCACCGCCGGT
>Ga0209526_10003011_pt1 | contig 11437 bp, 7 predicted proteins | sample JacPinW_OM2H0_M1_FD_188566 | JGI IMG/M metagenome (GOLD analysis project Ga0209526, IMG submission 188566) | Forest soil microbial communities from Algoma, Ontario, Canada - Jack Pine, Ontario site 1_JW_OM2H0_M1 (SPAdes) (version 2) | ecosystem: Environmental > Terrestrial > Soil > Boreal...
CGGAAGGGTTGAAGGAAATCGCCGATTGGCGCGATACCTGCGCCTGAATCTGTCACGTACCTACCTTGCCGGGCGTTTTTTTTGCTAATCTGGTGGCCGTACCTTCGGCGGTCAACGGACTTTTCCGGACAAAATCATGATGCTGGTCGTCTCGCTGCTATTGGCACTGGTCCCATTGCTCGGAGTTGCGTGGATCGTGATGTACGGTTCGGTCACCACGGTGGACGGACTGTTCATGTCCCTGATCCTTCTGGCCATGTCGGGCATACTGAGCTTGAATGTCCTTATCGAACTGCGTAAGCGCGGCACAAGTACGGTAAAACAGGGCCAATCAAGGGCGATCTTGATGCCTTCCGGTCGGCTCACGCAACGCGGGAAGGTGGAGAGTGTTCAGTTCTATGAATCCGGTGTAGGCCAGGCAAACAAGTCCATTGTGATCCTTTCCAACGGCGCCATTTCATCGCATATGTTGGTGTTCGACGGAGATATGCGGAATGCCCTTCCCGTAGGCCGGAGGGTAGAAGTCACTTTCCGCAAGGAAAGCGGACATAACGTGCTTGTAAACGTGGATTACGCCTAGATGTCTTGAAGTCAAGAAGTTGACGTAAATGAGTTAAGTTTCAGGCGGCTAATTTTGCGTGTAGGATCCGAGATGTGACCTCCTGATCATGCCGGAGCAAGGAGTTGGGTGGGGAGAGCTCTGGCAGTACGGATCCGAGTCCGGGGCGGACAGACCGTGCATTTCTTCCGAGCCTTGCCGATGAAACCACGCTTCTAGCATCTGGAACTTTTTGCGCCGCTGTTTGGCAAACTCGTCCTTGGCAAAAGTAATCAGATGGCAAAAGTAATCAGATGGCAAAAGTAATCAGAGGAATTCTATCGTCTTTGGCCAACCAGGGCGACTGATCTTCGCGTTGCAGCCCCATCGCAGCCGGCGCTCTAAGCTATCGACCGATCCCTTCTCGTCGAGAAATAGCGCTGTGAATGCAGCTCTGAACGCCTGCCCTGAGCCCAGTCGACGCTGCTCCACCCACGACTAGAGCTTTTTGTAGCCTGCTAGAGGTTTTCGCGCCATTCTGATGGGATTACGAACGTAACTTTACAAGGTTCTTTCCAGTTCGATCCTTGCTGCCATTGCGGTACAAATCCTAGGGACGAGTGTTCTAGAGCAGGGAAACCTACGTGTTCTACAGGAGGGGCGATGTCACCGGCTGACGAAGACAATACCATGTACCCCTCCACGCTGGCCCGGACGGAAGAGATCCAGGAGCAGATTCGGAAGCTCTCCGGGCGCGATCTCCAGCTTTGGTCAATAGGAATTCTGGTCATCCTGGTGCTGACCTCGGGGCTGCTGGCGCTGCTTTTGCCTAACCTGGTGTGGGCGCAACGTGTCGTGCACGTCGAACACTCCTATCTGCCGCAACTTTTCTTCGGACTGATCTCGCTGATCTTGTTATTCAACATTTATCTGCTGGCGCAAAAACGCAATCTGAATACGACCCGCCTCGCCCTCATTCGTGAACTCGTTTTGAACGAGAGGTTGGAGAGTCTGTCCCTTATTGATCCGCTGACTCAGCTTTTGAACCGGCGGGCCATGAATGAGTTGCTTCCCCGGGAAGTGGCGCGCTGCAACCGGGTGGGCAGCGGTCTGACTTTCATGGCGATTGACTTGAACGGGTTCCGCGCCCTCAGTTCGAAGTTCGGGGCGCTCGAAGGAGACAGGGTTCTGGTCGAATTTGCCAAGATATTAAAGACTGTCTTCCGCGGCGCCGACCTTGCATTTCGTCAGGGCGGAGACGAGTTTCTGATCATGCTGCCGGACACCGCCGAAGAGCAAGCTGATTTCCCCGTACAGCGACTTCTCCGGGAAGTGGATCAGTGGAACCTGGCTAGCAAGAAGGGCTACGAACTCTCGTTCAGCTGGGCCCTGGCGCCATACGTCGCGGGTTCCGACGCCGAGGATGTACTGCGCGCGGTAGACCGCAAGATGTATTCCAAAAAGCACAACCTGGTGCCCGTGTTCTGAAGGGAATTGTGTGCTCCTCGCGTGCCTTGGACTTGGCTCCGGTTAGGCCCTCGCCCCCGTTTTCCCATCAGCGGACTACTGGCCAAGTGATCGCCGACGCGTAGCCGATGAGCCGCGGGGCGCATTATCAGATAGCTACAACTCAGCTAGCGGTAGTTTACCGATAGCCCTCGAGTGAGAGTTTCAGCAGTCCTGGAAACTTGTTCCGTTATATGCAGTTCTACGATCTTGATATGCAGTTCTACCATCTTGGTCGCAACCGATTGGGTATTACCCTTTCCTAACCAGGTTCCGCTGTTTCTTCTGGCTATTTCCGTTGCCCAAGATGTGGCAAGCTTGGCCAGAAGTTCTTTCGCTTGCAACGATTACTCGTAGCGGCGGGCGTGGGCAATACAAGATCGTACCCGTAACGTCGCACGAAATAACGAACTTACGATTCTTTTTGCTCCATTCCCAGTAAACTCCCGCTAGCCCGGCGGGACAAAGCGCTTGCCCCTTCGCTATCGACCAGCCAAAGCAGTTTGCCGTGGGTCGGTTGGACTCTTTGGGAAGGCAGACTGGCGTTGCGGTTCTCCAACACTTCGCGAAGAATTGGGGCTTTGTCCACGCCGCTGGCGAGAAATATTAAGTAGGCGGCATCATTTAGAACCGGGAAAGTAAAGGTAATCCGGTAGGCGCTGAATTTTGCCACCCAGTTAGCGACCACCAGGCGATGCCTTTCATTGAGCGCCGCCGTTCCAGGAAAAAGGGAAGCGGTATGTCCGTCCGCTCCTAAGCCCAAGAGGACCAGATCAAAGCACGGAAACTCGCCCGGTGAGAGATGGAAAAAATCCTTAAGAGTTTGCTCGTATTGCAGGGCTACAGCTTCAGCGTCTTTTTCCTCGCCGCGGATGCGGAAAATATTTTCCGGGCGCACCGGGACTTTCGACAGCAGCGCTTCATGGGCCATACGGTAGTTGCTGTCCGGATGGTCCGGGGGCACGTGACGCTCGTCGCCCCAGAAAAAACAAATCTTGTCCCACGGGATGGCGGGTTTGGTCGCGAGCAGGTTGTAGAGGCTCTTCGGCGTTGAGCCGCCAGAGAGAGCGACCACGAATCTTCCGCAGGCACGTACGGCGTTGCAAGCATGCGCGCCGAACTCTGCCGCCGCAGCCTCAAACAATTCTTGCGAAGTCTTGAGAACGCGAATTTCCGGTTGAGACGGCATGTTGGGTCGCTCACGCCGCGGCTTTGGACTGAGCGCAACGCGCGGCGCCCAGCAGCGCAATTTGGTCGTTGGTGATCAGCCTGACCGGCATTGATTCCAGCAGGGCTTGCATCCTGCCTTTGCCTGTAAAGGCCTGCATGAACAATGGCCCGGACAGTTTGGCAAGCATCTTGGGCGCGATGCCGCCGCCCAGGTAGACTCCGCCGGTAGCCATGATCTTGAGGGCGAGATTGCCGGCCTCGGCTCCATAGATGGAGACAAACAAGTCGAGCGCCTGCTCGCTTAGGGCGCACTTGCTATCTATGGCCGCACGGGAGATTGCGGCCGCTGGGTCGGAGTGCGCCATTTCGTCAATCAGCCATTGCGCGGGCGTGCCGTGGCCAGTGTCACGGAGAAAATTGAAAACATTTACCAGCCCGGGACCGGAAACGATTCGCTCATAGCTGACGTGGCCGAAGCGGGTACGGAGGTAGTTGAACAGATCCACTTCCAATTGGTTGCGCGGGGCAAAATCCCCGTGACCGCCCTCAGAAGCGAAAACATGGTGCTGCAGGCCGTCCCAATACATCCCGGCTTCGCCCAACCCGGTCCCGGCTGCGATCACCGCCTGGTTGCCTACCGGCGGTTCCTTGACGTGGTTCAGTTCAACCACATCCTTGGCATCGAGGGCGGGAATACCCCAGGCGTTGGCCTCAAGATCATTGATCAGGACAGCCTTCTTGACCTTGAGTTCATCGGCTAGACGTTTCGCTTCGATCAGCCAGGGAAGATTTGACGCTTCAACCCGGCCATTGCGCACCGGGCCCGCGATCCCGAAGCAGGCGGTATCCGGACGCAGGTTTGCGGTGTAAACAAACTTGGCCACGATCTCGTCCAAGCCAGAGTACTCACGGCTGGGAAAGACCGAAGCTGAAACCAGGCTGAAACGGCCGTCCACAACATCGAAGAATGCCAGCCGGGTATGCGTACCTCCGATGTCGCCTGCCAGAATCATGTCTCGAAGTTCCTCCAGTGGCGGCCGTCCCGTTCCAGCAGATCTTCGGCCTCCTTGGGGCCCCATGTGCCGGCGGCGTAGTTGGGAAAATTGCGGGGCGGCAAAGCTTTCCAGACGTCCAAGACCGGACTGACGACGCACCAGCCGGCTTCCACCATGTCCGCCCGCTGAAACAGCGTGGCGTCTCCAACCATGCAATCGTGCAGCAGCCGTTCGTAGCCAGTACTGGGCTGAGTGCCGAAATAGTCGGAATACTCAAAATTCATGTCCACCGCGCCCAAGCGCATGGCGGGTCCCGGTACCTTGGCGGCAAAGCGGAGAGAGATACCTTCCTCGGGCTGAATGTGCAGGACCAGTTGATTGGGCATTAGATTCTCCACCGGCGTATCGCGGAACAGAACAAAAGGGGCCCGCCGAAACTGGATGACAACGCTGGTGCTTCGCCCAGGCAGGCGCTTTCCGGTGCGCAGATAGAAAGGAACGTCCGCCCAGCGCCAGTTATCAATCAGCAGCTTCATGGCTACAAATGTCTCAGTTTTGGAATCACCGGGGACGTCGGGTTCACTACGATAGGCGGGCACCCGTTCTCCACCACTGATGCCTTCGCCATATTGACCGCGCACTGTCCGGGTCAGCACGTCTTCCGAACTCAGAGGCTGGATGGCGTGCAGAATCTTGCCCTGCTCGTCACGGACCGCGTCGGCGCGGAACGAGACTGGCGGCTCCATCGCCGTCAGACTTATGAGCTGCATGATGTGGTTCGGCACCATGTCCCGCAGTGCGCCCGCCTGATCGTAATATCCGCCGCGCTTTTCCACTCCCACCGTTTCCGCCACCGAAATCTGGATGTGATCGATGTAGCGTCGGTTCCAGATCGGCTCGAAAATTCCGTTGGCGAAGCGAAGAGCCAGGATATTCTGAACGGTCTCCTTGCCCAGGTAGTGATCAATGCGGTAGATCTGCTTTTCTTCGGCCACCCGCAAAAGCTGTTTGTTCAGCAGCCGGGCGGATTCAAGGTCATGCCCGAAAGGCTTCTCGATGATCACCCGACGCCAATGTTGGTTGTCCTCCTGCATAAGTCCCAGGGCAGCCAGTTGCTCGACGACCGGGCCGAAATAGTCCGCCGCGGTGGCCATATAGTACAAATGATTGCCGTGGGTGGAGTGGTCCTGGTCAACCTTGTTGAGCAAATCTTTTAACCGCAGATAAAGATTTTTATCCTTGAGATCTCCGCTCAGGTAATGCATGCGGCGAAGAAACCATTCCCAAATGTCGGCTTCCACCTTGTCAGTCGCAAATTGCTTGATATCTTCGGAGACCTTCTGGCGAAAATCCTCAACGGACATTTGCGAGCGCGCCACTCCAACGACCGCGAATTCCCGGGACAACAATTCGTTCTTCGCCAGATTGTAGAGGGCGGGAATCAGCTTGCGGCGGGTCAAGTCGCCGCTTGCCCCGAAGATCACCATGGCGCAGGGATCGCCGGGCTTTCCGATCCGATGTGGCTCAACCGCGGTCATCACGTTGCTAAGGGTCATGCCCGCCGAACCTCGTTGCGTCTTATCTTCCCCAACCGGGGACCACTACGCCGTTTGCTTGGAGGCGGCTCCTGGCTCGACGTGACCACCGAACTTCTGACGCATTGCCGAGAGTACTTTTTCCGCGAAGGTGTGCTGCTGCCGGGAGCGGAATCGGGTGTACAACGCCGCGGAAAGAACCTCGACCGGAACCGCTTCATCAATCGCCGCCTGTATGGTCCAGCGCCCTTCTCCAGAATCCTGGACGAAGCCCGTATACTCGGAGAGCGTGGGATTCTCCGTCAATGCCATGGCCGTCAGATCCAGCAGCCACGAGCTTACGACACTGCCGCGCCGCCACACCTCGGCGATGTCAGCCAGGTTCAAATCATAGCGATGCTCTTCCGGCACCTCCTCGGTGCCAGCATTGCGGAAGATGTCAAAGCCCTCGGCATAGGCTTGCATGAGGCCGTATTCAATTCCGTTATGCACCATTTTCACAAAATGTCCCGCGCCCGAGGGACCGCAGTAGATATACCCGTCCTCGGCAGTCCCCGGCAGCTTCTCACGGCCGCGCGTACGCGGGATATCGCCGCGCCCGGGGGCCAGTGTTTTGAAAATCGGGTCGAGTTGCTGCACCGCTTCTTTCGGCCCTCCGATCATCATGCAGTAGCCGCGCTCCAATCCCCAGACACCGCCACTGGTGCCTACATCGACGTAATGAATGCCTTTTTTTCTGAGCTCTGCGGAGCGGCGAACGTCGTCTTTGAAGTAAGAGTTGCCACCATCGATGAGGGTGTCGCCCGCCTCCATCCGCTGCGACAGCGCCTGTACAGTCTGCTCGGTGGGTGTTCCGGCCGGCACCATCAGCCACGCGACCCGCGGCTTACCCAGTTTGCCGACAAAGTCGTCGAGCGAGGCCGAGGCCTTTGCTCCCTCGGCGGCGATCTTCTTTACATTTTCAGCGCTCAGGTCGGTGACCACGACTTCATGTCCACCGCGTAGCAGGCGACGCGTCATGTTCGCCCCCATCCTGCCCAGACCGACCATTCCCAATCGCATAGAAACCAGCTCCTTGCTTAATATTAAATCGTTTCTATAACCCAGCGCGATTGCTTCCGTGGTTACAACCCAAGCCCGTGCCAACGCCCCGGAGGACATCAGTTCAGAGCTTGATGAAACGCCGCCGACAACTTGGCCAGACCAGAGGCCAGGTCTTTGCCGAGGTGAACCCGCAACGCCCGGCGGCCCCGTTCAGCCAGTACCTGAAAGTCTCCCCGCGCCTGAGCAGCCTTGACCACGCCAAACGTGTACTTTTGCCCGGGTACGGGCAGATCGGCCGCATCATCGCAAGTGACCTGGAGAAAGACTCCGCTGTTGGGTCCGCCTTTGTAAGCCTGACCCGTGGAATGAAGAAAGCGCGGGCCAAATTCCAGACAGGTGGCCACTCGCTTCTTGTCGCGCAGGGCATGACGCATTTCCTGCAGAATCGCTTCGTGCTCGGCGTTCATCTGAACATAAGCTAGCAGGGCAAAATAGTCGCCCGTACCCACCCGTTTCAGATGAGCGCGCAGATATCCGACCAGCGACTTGTCGCTGCTCGCAGCTTTTGTCAAGGCATCGGCATTTTTGGAATCAGTAAACAGCTCGATGCCGCCGTCTTCCAGGACCGGCTTTTCAGGGGGGAGCGAACCCCTGTTTTCGTATTCCGTGGTCAGATTGCGGGTGGCAATCTTGCTGGCCTCAACGTCGGGCTGATTGAAGGCGTTGATCCCGATGATGGATCCTGCCACCGCAGTAGCGATTTCCCAGCGGAAGAATTCCTGGCCGATATCGTGAATGTCGGCGACCGAGATACGCACCACCGGATGCCCGGCCTGCTCCAGCGCTGCGAGTTTTGCATCCTGTGCCACATCTGGCGCGGAATCCAGGCGCACATAGGCAAAGATGCGATCGCTGCCATAAACCTCGGGGGCAGTTAATTTCTCATGATCCACCGGGATGATTCCTTTTCCCTGCTTGCCGGTAGACTCGGCCAGCAATTGTTCGAGCCAGGCGCCCAGGTCCGAAATTCCGGGTGAAGTGACGATCGTGACTTTGTCGCGTCCGCTGCGCGCCGCTGTGCCCAGAATGATTCCCAGTACTACGCCTGGGTTTTCTTCCACTGGGACGCAGGAAGCGCAGGCTTCGACCATTTCTTGGGTGCGGTCAAGAAACTTGGTCGCATCCAGACCCATCAGCGCCGCTGGCACGATGCCGAAGTTTGAGAGTGCTGAATAGCGGCCGCCAATGCTGGGCACTCCATGGAAAATATGGCGAAAGCGATCCGCCTCTGCTACATGCTGCAATTTCGATCCGGGGTCGGTGATGGCGATGAAATGGCTCCCTGCTTTCTCCGCGCTCACAACTCGCTTGACTCGTTCGAAGAAATATTGCTTAAAAATGTTGGGCTCCAGCGTGGTTCCTGATTTGCTAGAGACTACGAACAGAGTTTTTTCCAGATTTACTTTGCCTTCGAATGCCTTGACCTGAGCCGGATCGGTTGAATCGAGCACATGCAGGTCAGGGAAGCCGGCAATCTTGCCGAAGGTCATCTTCAAGACTTCCGGGCAAAGACTAGAACCACCCATTCCCAGCAGAAGAATATCGGTGAAGCCCTCCTTTTTTGTGCCTTCGATCACCAAGCGGAGATCCTGGCTATGAGCGCTCTGCTCTTCGGTGATGTCGAGCCAGCCCAGCCAGTTCGCTTCGTCGGTGCCGGTCCAGAGCGATGCGTCGCGTTGCCACAAACGGCGAACCTTGCCCGCGGCGCGCCAGTCATCAAGATTGTTTTTTACCGGGCCCGCCAAAGTCTCGGGCAATTTGTAAGTCTGCCGGCTCACCTTGGGCGCCAGCTGCGATTTCGAGCTCTTTTCCACTGCCTCGAGAAGCTTGTCGAAAGCCTCGGCGAAGAGACGGACTCCATCGTCAGTGAGCTTGTCGGTGACTTCTTTCATCGAAATGCCAAGCTTGGCAACGGCTTCCATTGTCTTTGTGGCCGATTCGAGATCTTCGGTCAGGCTGGCGCGCGGCTTGCCATGGTCGCGGAAGGCGTCGAACGTGGCGGGGGGAATGGTGTTGACCGTGTCCGCTCCGATCAGTTCTTCCACGTAGACGACATCGCGGTAGGCCGGATTCTTGGTGCTGGTGCTGGCCCACAGTACACGCTGCGTTTGCCCTCCCTTGGCGGCCAGTGCTTTCCAGCGATCACTGCTGAAGATGGCCTGATATTTCTGGTAGGTCTGCTTGCCGTTCGCGATCGCTACCTTTCCCTGCACGCTCTTTAGTTGCTCCTGCTCGCGGGGGTCCGTGGACGTCTTAAGACGCGAAGAGATGATGGAATCCACCGCGGAGTCGATGCGGCTGATGAAGAAACTGGCCACGCTGGCCATCCTGCTGACATCACCGCTGCGTGCGCTGAATTGCTCCAGGCCCGCGATGTACGCTTCCGCCACGCGAACGTAAACTTCTTGCGCGAAGAGCAAGGTCACATTGATGTTGATGCCTTCGCTGATAAGTTGCTGGAATGCCGGGATGCCCTCTGCGGTGCCGGGCACCTTGATCATCACATTTTCGCGCCCAACCGTCTTCCACAGAGTCCGCGCCTCCTGAATTGTGCCTTGGGTGTCACGGGCAAGATAGGGCGATACTTCCAGGCTGACGTACCCATCGCGCCGTTTCGAGCTTTCATACACCGGCCGTAGCAGGTCGGCGGCATCCTGGATGTCGCGGATGGCAAAAATCTCGTAGCGCGCCTTGGCATCGAGATCGGTTCGCGATTGCAGAGATTGGAGCAGATCGGCATAGTCCGTGCTGCCCGCGATTGCCTTTTCGAAGATGGCCGGATTGGAGGTCATGCCGCGCAGGCCATCCTCCTCGATCAGGCGCTTCAGTTCACCACTGGTGATGAGGTTGCGGCGGATATAATCCAGCCAAACCGATTGTCCGAACTTCAACAAGTCTTTTAAGGGATTGGTAGCCTTGGCGGTTTCAAGAACTCCTATTGGTTGCATAAAGACCTCTCTTTAAGAATGTCGCGCCACCGTCCTCGGCGGCTGTCGTGGGGCGTCCCGCCCCAGCGGAGGGCAGGATGCCCTCGGGACAGCAGGCAAGATGCCGACGCGACTTATTTCCCAATTACCTTCCGGGCTGCTGCGACCACATTCTCGGTGGTGAACCCGAATTTCTTCTGCAAATCTTTGATCGGAGCGGAAGCTCCAAATCTGCGCATCCCTATGACGGTCCCGCTTGGACCAACATATTGTGACCAACCAAACGTGGTTGCCTGCTCTACTGCGACCCGGGCTGTTACCTCTGGCGGCAGAACCCTGGTCTTGTAGTCGTCACTTTGACGCTCAAAAAGATTCCACGAAGGCATGCTGACCACGCGGGCTTGGACGCTCTCAGCCTTAAGTTGCTCGTAGGCGCTAACGCACAGCGAGACTTCGCTCCCACTACCCATCAAAATGACTTCCGGCTTGCCGTCGGCGGCATCGGCCAGGATGTACGCTCCCTTGGCGACTCCTGCCGCAGCGCCATATGTTGATCGGTCGAGGGTTGGGACGGCTTGCCGGCTCAGCACCAAAGCGGCCGGTTCATGCTGCAGCTGCATGATGACCTTCCACGCTTCTATCACCTCGTTGGCATCGGCTGGCCTTAGCAGCATCAAGCCCGGCATGGCACGCAGGGAAGCCAGTTGCTCAATCGGTTGGTGCGTCGGGCCATCTTCTCCCAGGCCAATTGAATCGTGGGTGAAAACGTAGATGGTGGGAAGTTCCATGAGCGCGGCCAGTCGGATCGAGGGCCGCATGTAGTCGCTAAAATTGAAAAAGGTTCCGCCGAAGGGCCGTATTTTGGATACTGCCATACCGCTCAATGCCGCGCCCATTCCATGCTCGCGGACGCCGAAATGCAGATTGCGCCCGCCGTAGCTGCCTGCCTGGAAATCTCCAGCACCATCAAACTTCAGCCTGGTTTTGTCGGAGGTCGCCAGATCGGCTGAGCCGCCCACCAGCCAGGGCACATTTTCCGCAATTACGTTCAACGCTTTTCCGGAACTCTCTCGAGTCGCCACGCCCTTGGCGTCGGCGGGAAACGGAGGCAAGTTTCTGTCCCATCCATCCGGAAGCTTACGGTTCTGCATGCGCTTGAGCTGGTCCGCCAGGTCGGGATACTTTTTTCCGTAATCGCGGAACAAGATTTCCCACTTCTCACGCAGGTCGCGGCCGCGCTGGCCGATTCCGTTGCGGAAGCTCTCCCGCACTCCATCCGGTACCAGGAATTTGGCGTCTTCGGGCCAGCCGTAGGATTTTTTCACCAGCCGGATCTCGTCTTCGCCAAGGGGCTCGCCATGTGCGGCGTTTGTGTCCTGTTTGTGAGGAGAGCCATACCCGATGTGGCTGTTTACCCTGATCAGAGTCGGGCGATCGGTGGTCTCGAGGAAGCCGGTGTAAGCTTTGGCCAGCATGTGCAGGTCATTCGCATCGCTAACCCGGGCCACGTTCCAGCCGTAGGCCGTGAAGCGTTCCCCTACATCTTCGGTGAATGAAACGTTCGCCGGACCATCCAGCGTGACGCTGTTTTCGTCATAAATCCAGCAGAGATTGGGTAGCTTCAAGTGGCCGGCGAGCGATGCCGCCTCGCTGGCAACCCCT
>Ga0209526_10003015_pt1 | contig 11433 bp, 11 predicted proteins | sample JacPinW_OM2H0_M1_FD_188566 | JGI IMG/M metagenome (GOLD analysis project Ga0209526, IMG submission 188566) | Forest soil microbial communities from Algoma, Ontario, Canada - Jack Pine, Ontario site 1_JW_OM2H0_M1 (SPAdes) (version 2) | ecosystem: Environmental > Terrestrial > Soil > Boreal...
GTTCGGCACAGATCCCGACTTCATCGAAGCAGACCGCATCAGGGACGAGAGCAGCTGCGTGCTCCGCTACGAACGCACCTTCATGCGCCCGCTGCTACCTGGGCAGCAAGCGGAGTAAGCGGCACTCGACCCTCAGGCCACTGACCGCCAAGGCCGGCCTGCTGCCTCATCCGTCAGTGTCTCCGCTGAGCCGGCCGCCCCTCACCGCCTTCCGCGGGAAGCCTGACCACGCGCCTCGAGCCTGGGGCGCGGCGGTCAACCCGACGTGATCCAAGGCCAGTGCTGGCGCCGGCAGGCACGTTCGGCTTGATGCAGCCCCGCTGCCAATTCGGGTGGGTCACCCCACGTCCACCTCCGGATTTCCGGCACCTACTGGCCGTGCTTGCCGATGTACCAGCGGTGCTCGCTGGCGAAAAGCATACTATTGGTGGGATGCCCTATGCGCGAAAGCCCGGGAATGGTACAATAAGGCGAATCGCTCCGGACCCTGGCAGCTGCACCCGCGAAATATCCGCGGATGCTCGGCAGGGGCCGGATTTTTCGTGCACGGAAACGGTGCCGGCAAGACGCCACGGACCGGAGGACGGTGAGAACTCAAGGGAGGTTTCTTCTCCCACTGCGATCTGCCCAAGCATGACCGAACTACCGCGTGCGTCACCTCGTCACTGGCTAAAGGAGTCGGTTATGGGCATCATCGCTTGGATTATTCTCGGCCTGGGCGCGGGCTTGATCGCCAATATGCTGATCCCCGGCAGGAGATCACAGGGCCTTATCCTCACCTGCGTAATCGGCATTGCCGGGGCGCTGCTCGGCGGATGGGCAGCCACCAAGCTGTTCCACATCCACAGCCTGCAAGGATTCTTCAACCTCTCCACCTGGATCACCGCGATCGTCGGCGCAGCGGTCCTGCTGCTCGCCTTCCACCTGATCACCAGCCGGTCTGGCCGGTCCAACGGGTCCCGCCGGTCCCGCCGGTACGCGCACCGCTAAGTCACGGCACGGCCGGCCCCGGCGCACTGATTGCGTTCCGGGCCCGGCCGGGACCGCCGGCATTGTGATGATCATGCCTGGTGGCGTGCCGCGGTCACCACCGGGCACGCGACGCCAGCATCTGCCCTACCCCGATACCGGCAACGTGACTGCGTGCACAGGCCCGCGTTAAGTGCGCGATAAGAGCTGCACTCCACGAGCGGATCTGCGTGAGGACGGCGCCACGTTCAAACTCCGGCACGTCCATGGCCACGCTCTTGGCCCGCACCAGCATGGCGCTATTCCCCCCGCCCAGCCGAGCGCCCGGCCAGTGAGACGGCGGTCTCCAACGAGGAAGCAGGTCATTTCATGTCAACCGGGATCATCGTGGTCATCGTTGTGGCCGTCATCGTGGTCGCAGCCCTGGTGATCGGTGTAATGGCGGTCATGCGCCGCCGCCGGCTTCAGCAGCGCTTCGGCCCGGAATACGACCGGGTGGTAGGCGAACGCGACAGCAAACTCAAAGCAGAGGGCGAACTGGCGGAACGCGAGCGCCGAGTCCGAGACCTGGACATCCAGCCCCTCACAGACTCGGCCCGTGCAAGCTACTCGGACCAGTGGGCGCATATCCAGGAGCGGTTCGTCGACGCGCCAGCGGACGCTGTCTCAGGGTCGCAATTGCTCGTCGCCTCAGTGATGACCGAACGCGGCTACCCCACGGAACATCAAGATCAGGTTCTTTCCGACCTGTCCGTCGGGCACTCAGGCACCCTCGACCGCTACCGGGCAGCAGAGGAGATCAGCCAGAGCGCCGCTGCGGGCACGGCCTCCACGGAGGACCTGCGGCAAGCCATGATCCACTACCGCGCCCTCTTCGATGACCTCCTCGGCGACCCCGCTGATGCACGACCCGGATCGGCGGCGACCAAACCCGAGCAGATTGCCGCGGCCGCTGACACCGCTCCCAACAACGGTGACGCGCACGTCGCCGGAACTCAGCACATCATGACCGGCGACGGCCCCGTCGCCGTCGTTCACACCAGCCAGCAATTCAATGGATCGGACCAGAGGAGCTGACGAAATGACCTCACCAAGCGAGACAGCAAGCCATTACCAGGTAGTGCCGGAAAATGACCACAACATGCCTGAGCTCGATCCGCATCCGGGTGGTGCAACACTGGAAGGCGATCCTGAATCACCTGACCCCGCCGAGTCCGGGTATCCGGGCGTTACCGCCGCGGGCAGAGCGGCGGAGGAACCGGGCTTCCCTGGCAGGGCTGATGCTGCGGCACCCTTCGCCTTCTCAAGGGCCCCCGTCGCCGAGCCTGAGCCAGCCCCTGCGGAACCTCTCGCCACAGACGACGCAAGCCCGGGCACCCGGTGGCGCGAGATCCAGGCGATGTTCGTCGACGACCCGCGCGCCTCTGTGCACCTGGCGGCCGGTCTCGTCGACGACAGCGTCGACGCGCTCGTCGTGTTCCTCCAGGAGCAACAGCATTCCCTGCTGCGCGCCTGGCAGGGCGATGATGCAGGAACCGAGGAGCTGCGCACCACGGTCCAGCAGTACCGCACATTCTGGAACCGTCTCGAAGATTTCTCCCGTAAAGCCTGATCGTCCCTTACTGACGATTGCGCCGGTGAGCGTCTGGCCAGCAAGGATGCCAGACTGGTGCCAGGACCCCAGGCGCTAGGCGCTTCGCCTGAGAGCCTGGTTCCGGTGTTCAGGCCCGGTCGCCTTCAGACGGCACCTGCCAGATGGCAATCAAACCTGAGCTACGACTTCGCCGCAGCGGTGGAGCGCCGCTGCAGGGAACCGATCGCGGCAGCAGGCTGGTGGCGCCCTTCCATAGTTCCTGACCTGGCCGGGGCGCCGCGGGGGCCGGGCTGTCAGGTGAGGGCGCCCGTGGATGCCCGGGCGCTCGCTGGCCGGGCAGTGGCGAGCCCGGCGCCGGCTGGGCGCTCCTGCTGGCCGAGCAGGCGCAGGCGCAGATAACCGAGCGCGTGGGTGCTCAACCGCGAAACGTGCATCTGGGAAATGCCGAGCTGCCGGCCGATCTGCGCCTGCGTCATGTCGCCGTAAAAGCGCATCAGCAGGATCCGTTGCTCCCGCGGGGGCAACTCACCCCAGTGCCCGGCGACGGACCGCATACCAACCATCCGCTCGATCGCCGGGTCCTCCGCGCCCAAGGCGTCAGCCAGGGTGCCGGCTTCGGGCTGATCCCCCAGCGGTACGTCCAGTGAGCGGGGCGTGAAGGCCATCTCCGCCCGCCGGACCTCCCGCAAATCCTTAGCGCTGACGGCGAGGCGGCCGGCCATCTCGGACTCGTCCGGGGCCCGGCCCAGTTCGTGGGTCAGCTCCCTGGTAGCCGTGCGCACTTCCGCTACCAGGTCCTTTACTGACCGATTGACGTGGAGCGGCCAGCATTTATCCCGGAAGTGCCGCTTCATCTCGCCGGTAATGGTCACCTGAGCGTAGGCGGCCAGCCGGCTGCCCACAGCCGGATCGAAGTTGTTGATCGCCTTCAGCAGACCGACATAGCCCACCTGTATCAGGTCCTCGGCAGGTTCAGGGCTGTTGCTGTACCGCCGCGCGCAGGACCGGACCAGGCCCCGGTAACTGTTGACCAGCAGCTCACAGGCCGCAGCGCGCCGGTCGCTGCCGCGCGGCAGCGACCGGACGATGTCCAGCAACTCCAGCTCAGGCCGCCCTGCCAGGTCCTCAAGCATCCCGCCAGCTCGAACGGCCGGAACCGGATGCCCGCCCGGTTCTTTTCCAAAAGCCACTGCTGCCATGCCTGCCTCGGCTCGCGTTAAGTCCAGATATGGACTGCCGGGGTCCCGGGCAGGACGACACGTTCCTGGCATGTGCACACAGCGCACTATGAAGCGCTGGCCTATGCTCGCCAGCGTAGGCCACGGCAACGGCAACAGCAACGGCGCGGGTTCCAGGTCGGCGGCGCACACGCGCGGCCACGTTGGTTGCAGAGCCGTACCTCGGTGTCACCGGGCGATTTAGCCCGCGCCGGCGCTGCCAGCACGCCGCAGTCTTGCGCCAGGGTGCCAGGAACGGCAGCTCGCTGGCCTCCCACGAGCCGGGGCAACGCTCAGAAGGAGTGCTTCCGGCGGCCGACGGCATTACCGGCCATCCCGGCCACCGCCAGAAATGTGCCTATGACGACCACAATGATGCCGACCGCCTAGACCGGAGTTGCTGTAGCTCTCCGGGTTAGGTCCCGGGTGCCGGCGCGGCGGAACCGACATCGCCCCGGTGGCACATGGGCATGCGGAATCGTGTCATCGTGCGCCTGATCCTGGTGCCGGGCTACGCCGCGTCGGCGACATCGGCTCGCCCGGCCCGGCGGGTCCTTCTGGGCTGCGGCGGGCGAAGGCCCGGCTGAGCGGCATGGTGGGCGAGGGGCATACCAGCGCTCCCGCCCCCCCGCGACGCCATCGGCGCTATCCCCGGTAAGGTCGGCCGCCGCGCAGCAACGAGCGGGCGGCCAAGCGGGAAGCAGCGCGTGCGCGGCGGCAGGGCAGCGATCATCGCTCAGCAGGTTCCTCGCGGGCGGAGTCCTGGGACGTGCTGCCGGCGCTGCCGGACGGAAGGTTCGCGCCGATCAGCGCGCTCCACCCAGCTGGGTGGGTGCTGACGTCCTCGCAGCGCTCCTGAAGCCGGTGCAGTGACTCGCTATCGCCAAGCCGGAATGCCGCCTCCAGGCGTGCGCTTTCCTGCACCTCGGGGAGATCCAGCACTGCATCGACCAGGCTCGCGCGGCGGCCTGGAGTGATGTGCCCCGGCTCGGCGTGCAAAGACACCCGGGCGGTGCCTCCAGATCCTTCGGAGGTGGTCACCTCGGCCGTGGCGACTGTGCGGTCATCGTCGCTGACCTCGACGCGCTGACGCAGATCATGCTCGGCCATGCGATCCCTCCAAGGGGCGGATTCTTAACGCGGACTCGGGCGCAGCCACGAGCAAGCTCTCCCTCATGAAACGCCGGTTCACCCGGCACAACCCATCTGCTGACCCGCTGGGTAGCGAGCAGCGTCCCGGTGGAGCCGGTCACGTGGTAACCGAACACCGAGAATCCGTGGGTGAGCGCATGGCCCTTTCCGCTGCTGGCAAGAACACTGGCCACGCCGACGATCACGGCCGCGACCAGGAAGACGAGCCCGAGGACGATGATCATGATGCGCTCCGGAGATTTACGCTGCTACCTGCAGTTAACGCCGCGAAACGAGTACTGTCAACATCGTTGACCTACACTGTAGACATCGGGTGACCTGGACAGCAATAGGAAAGGTGTTACTGCGATGACGTCACCGCCGGCCGACCGCACGGTCCGGGATGCCAAAGTGACCCGGGACGGCAAGATCACCCGGGATGTGGTGCTGGCCGCCGCGCTGGAACTAGTCGACCGCGACGGACCCGGGGGCTGTCCATGCGCCGCCTCGCCCGCGCAGGTAAATCACGGCTTGCTGCCCACCCCGACGAGGGCCCAGAACCTCCCCGGGTCCTCCGGAACGTCCTGCGGTGAGTCCGGGCGCCATTCAGGGATGTAGACCAGCCCGGGATCGACCAGGTCGAACCCGGCAAAGAATTGCTGGATTCCGGCGCGGGGACGGATCGCGGACTGCGCCGATACCCGCTGGCTGTACATCTTCTGCGCCGCCGCCGCCACATCCGGCCTGCTCTCATTGGTGGCATGGCAGATCACCAGGAAGCTGCCCGGCGCCAGGGCCTCCCGCAACGTAGCCACGCTCCGCAGCGGTTCCGCGGAGTCCGGGATCACGTGCAAGACCGCCACCAGCAGCAACCCGACGGGCTGGCTGAAGTCGATCATCCGCTGCGTCTCGGGGTGACCGAGGATCCGCTCGGGGTCCAGCAGATCGGCCTGGATGACAGCGGTGTCGCCGCGGCGGGCCAGGATTTTCTTGCTGTGCGCAACGGCGACCGGATCGATGTCGACGTACATCACCCGGACGCCCGGCGCGGCCCGCTGGGCCACCTCGTGCACGTTCCGCTCGGTCGGGATGCCCGAGCCGATGTCCAGGAACTGCCGGATTCCCGAGGCGGCCAGGAACCGCACCGCGCGGCCCAGGAAGTCCCGGTTGGCGCGGGCCATGTCCCGCATCGTCGGCTCGACCGCGATGAGCGCACGCGCGGCGTCCTGGTCGGCCCGGAAGTTGTGGGTCCCGCCCAGCCAGTAGTCATATACCCGGGCGACGTTCGCCTTCTGCGTGTCGACCCCGTCGGGCACCCAGCTGAACTGCCCGGCCACCGTCACCCCTTCTCTCCCGCCGCCGTCCGCCGCCCGCGGCCCGCCGCCAGCGCCATACTTCCAGATCGGATGAAGGGTATGCCCGGGGGTCCGGCGGTTGTTCCCCCGGGCTAGCAGAGTCACGCGATCATGGAAGCCGGCACCGCCACCGGAGGCTATGCGACGACCCTGACCGCCGAGGAACCGTCCGGCAGGCGGCGCACTTCGAGGCGTTCGGCCACCCGGTCCTTAAGGTCGGCCACATGGCTCACGATGCCTACCACGCGGCCGCGATCACGAAGGTCATCGATCACCGCCATCACCTGGTCGAGAGTGTCGGCGTCCAGCGAGCCGAAACCCTCGTCGATGAAGAGCGTATCCAGATCCACTCCCCCGGCCTCGGCCTTCACCACGTCCGCGAGGCCCAGGGCCAGCGCCAGCGAGGTGTAAAACGTCTCCCCGCCGGACAGCGAGCCGGGACCACGCTCCGCGCCCGTGTGCCGGTCGACCACCGACAGGGTCAGCCCCGCGCGCTGCCGCCTGGTCTCGCCTTCGTCGATGCGCTTGAGCTCGTAGCGGCCCGATGACATAGCCGCGAGCCGGACGTTGGCCGCGGCGACGACCTGCTCGAACCAGTGCCGCAAGACGTATGTGGTCAGTGCGACCCGGCGGTGGCCGTCCATCCCCTTGGCCAGGCCGGCCAGGCGGATAACGGGATCCGTCGCCTCCGCGAGGCGGTCGGCCGACTCCTCGGCGTCCCGCACCTGGTCAAGTCGCTCGCTCAGCCGTGCTGCCCGCTCGGCCGCCCGTTCGCGGGACCGACGGGCGTCCTGCTCAGCTTCCTGGGCGCGGGCCAGCGCTTGGGCGGCGGCGGCGGCCGCCTCGGCGGCCGCAGGCGCCTCGCCGGAATCGAGACCCGCCAGATCGTCGGCCTCGGCCGCCGCTTTCAGCGCGCACAGCGTGGAATTCCAGGAGGCCACCTGGGCGTCGAGGCGCGCCTGAGCATCGGGGGTGGCCACCGCCGACCTGGCTTGCTCCAGGGTCGCGAAGCCGCGCGCCAGCGCCTCCTGCTCGACCGTGACCCGGGCCCTCTGCTCCGCGGTGACGGCGACCGCGACCCCGTCGAGCGCCGCGGCGAGGGCCTTGTCCTTAACGGCACACGTCAGCAGTGCACGCTGGCGCGCGGCCACCGCGGGATACCCGTGGCTCGCGGCCGCGAGTTCGGCCCGCAGCACATCCAGATCCGCCTGGGCCTTCTCGGCCCTCTCCCGGGACGCCTCGGCTGCCTTCGCGGCCGTCAGCAGTTCGCGGCCGACCCGCTCCTGCTCGGCTCGCCGGTCGGCCAGTTCCGGTCCGAGACGGGCCGCCTGCGCTGCGGCCTGCTCCGCGCGTTCGAGGCTCTCGGACAGGGCGGCGGCCTCGTCGGCCAGGTCGTCGGCGGTCCGGCCCTCGGCCACCGCCGCGCACGCCGCCACCTCGCTGGCGACCTCATCACGCTCGGCCTCGGCCTGCCGGCGCCTGGCCTCGGCGGCATCGCGCCGCCGGGCAGCGTCCGCGAGGTCCTGTTCAGTCACCGCGCCGCCGGCGGGCCGCGCTGGGGCCGGGTGCGCCATCGAGCCGCAGACCGGGCACGGGCTGCCGTCGACCAGTCCCCCGGCGAGTTCCGCTGCCATGCCCCTCAGCCGCGCGTCCACTGCCCCCTGATGCTCGTCCACGAGCCGCTGATGGTGATCCACCGCGTCGCGTACTGCCGACGTCCGCGCCTCAAGCAGCGGCCCGCGTTCGGCGAGGCGGATAGCCGCCGCTCGCTGCTTCGCGATCACGGCCAGCCGTCCGCGGCTGCCCTCGGCGCAGGCCGCCTCCACCTTCGCCTCCTCCAGCCGGGTGGCCAGGGCGGCGATCCGATCCGGGAGTTCTGCTTTCGCCGTCTCCAGCGAGCCGGCCAGCGCCGATGCTGTGGCGGCGGCTTCGGCGAGAGCATCCAGAGCGGCTTCCCGGCCCGGCAGCGTCGCCTCAGCCTCGACGAGATGCTGGAGCGAGGCCGCCTCACGCTCGCACTCCTGCGCGCGGGCCGCTGCCTCCGGGCCGCCCCGCCCGGCGAGCATGCCCTCGGCTGGATCGGGCTCCAGGCCGGACAGTACCTGCCGCGCCGCGCCGACTGTGGCCTCGGCCTCGGCCAGAACCGCCAGGAGCGGCCGGACCGGTTCCGCCCGGCGGGCCGCGGCCAGCCGTGCGGCCCGGTGGTCCTGCTCTGCTCGGGTGCTCTCGTGCTCGCGGAGGTTCGCGAGGGCGTGGGTCAGCCGGATCAGAAGGCCGTGCCGCGTCTTCGCCCGCTCGCCCGCCGCAAGGGCGGCCCTCGCCTGGCCCGCGGCCAGGTCCAGCGCCTCCCCGGTGAGCGCGACGGTTTCAGCCAGCTCGTCGCCCACCTGCTTGAGGCGGACCGCGCGGTCGGCCGCCGACAGCACGAGGAGTTCACCGCGCTCGCCGGGATCAAGCCCGGCGGCCTCGGCGGCCGCCGACACGGCGTCCGCGATCGCCCTCGCGGCCTGCACCCGTGCGCGTTCCGCCTCGAAACGGCGGCGGTCGAGTTCGGCGGTGATGCGGTCATACAACTGGGTGCCGAACAGCTTGGTGAGTACGGTACGCCGGTCATCGTCACCGCTGCGCAGGAACTTCGCGAACTCCCCCTGCGGCAGGAGCATGACCTGGGTGAATTGCACGCGGTTGAGCCCGATGAGATCGGTGATCGCCTCGCCGGCCTCGGCCTTGTTCGAGGAAAGGCTGATCCAGCGGTCGCCGTCGCGGCGCTGCAGGTGCACGTGCGACGGCTCGGTGGTGAAACCCCCGCCGCGCCGTTTGGGCCGCTGATGCTCCGGTACCCGCGACACCCGGTATCTGATGCCGCGCAGCGAGAACTCAAGCGTGACCGAGGGCTCCGCGTCAGGCCGCGCGAAGTGCGAGCGCAGCCGGTCGGCGCCGGACCCCTCCCCCGCCAGTCCCCCGTACAGCGCGAACGTGATGGCATCGAGGATCGTGGTCTTCCCGGCGCCGGTCGGCCCTTCCAGCAGGAACAGCCCGCTGCCGGCGAGCCGCTCGAAGTCGACGCGCTGCGCGGTGGCGTACGGGCCGAACGCCTGCAATTCCAGGGTGTGCAGTCGCATCAGGCCGCCGCCTCGGCGCACTGGGCCGCTTCGGCCACCTCGCGGAGCACCGCCTGCTGAGCCTCGTCGGGCGGGCCGCCGCTGGTGTACTCGACGAACGACCCGCAGATCTGCACCGGGTCGGCCACCTCGGCCAGCCGCGCCAGGTCGGCGTCGCAGCCGGGCAGGCCGCCTTCGGGGGCGAAGTCCAGGACGAGGGTGTGCGGCCATTTCTCGCGCAGCCGCTCCATCGGGGAGGCTGGCCGCACGGTGTCGGTGAGCACGGCCTTGACCCAGGCGCCGGCCAGGTCGGCCAGGTCGCCGCCGGCCCGGGCCAGCAGATCGTCGATCTTCCCGCGCACTTCGCGCAGCGGCCTCGGCACCGGAGCAGGCAGCAGCGTTGTCGCGGCCCGGCCCGCCGCATCGATCTCGGCCAGTGTGACCGACTTGGCCTGGTACTTCTCGGAGAACGAGAACGCCAGCGGCGACCCGGAGTACCGGATCGTGCTGGCGCTTCCCGGAGCGGGGATGCGCTGCTGGCCGTGCAGGTGGCCGAGCGCCACGTAGGAAAAGCCGTCGAACACGCGGCCCGGCGCGTCGCCAATGCCGCCGACCCGGATGTCCCGTTCGGACTCAGATGCCTGTGCGCCCGTGACGAAGGCGTGTGCGGCGACAACGGTGCGGGCGATGCCGCGGGCGAAGGCGTCCTCGCGGATCAGCCGGACCGCCGCGCTGAGCACGGAAGCATGCGAGCGCTCCGCGCCGAGATCGGCCATGACCGCGTCGGGCAGCAGGTAGGGAATGCCGTACATGGCCACCTCGCCATGCTCGTCGGCGACGATAACCGGCCGCGGGATGTCCGCCACCGACGTGCGCAGGTGGATGCCGGCCGCTTCACTCAGCCTGCCCCCGAACCCCAGGCGGATCGCGGAGTCGTGGTTGCCGCTTGTGATGATCATCGGAATGCGTGCGCGGGCGAAGCTCTCCAGGGTCCGGCTGAGGAGCGCGACGGCATCTGGGGCTGGCACGGCCCGGTCATACACGTCGCCCGCGACCAGGACCGCGTCCGCCCGGTGGGCGACCGCCTGGCCGAGCAGCCAGTCCAGGAAGGCGGCCTGGTGCTCCAGCAGGTTCTCGCCGTGCAGGCTGCGCCCTAGATGCCAGTCCGAGGTGTGGATCAGTCGCATCGCCGCGCCATGGCCTCCGAGGAAGGGTGGTACCGGGCGGATCAAGCCATCCTGATGACCCCCATGATGGTGGACAGGTCCGGCGAAACCCGCCATCCCGGCTCCGCCCGCGTGTCGCGGGCCAGGGCGCGCCCTACAGCTGCCCGACCGTGGTGACCCGCAGCACCGCCACCCCGGCCTCATCGGAAGCGGCCAGGTCGACCTCCGCGCTGATGCCCCAGTCGTGGTCGCCCGCCGGGTCATCGAAGATCTGCCGGATCAGCCAGCGGTCCGGCTGCGTGTCGATGATCAGCATGGCCGGGCCGCGCGCGTCCGGGCCGGTGCCGATCTCGTCGTGGGAGTCGAAGTACGGCTCGACCGCGTCGCCCCACGCGTCGGCGTCCCAGCCGTCCCCGCCGTCGAGCGCGCCGAGTTCCGCGTAGTGGCCCAGCGCGGAGAGCTCGACCCGGCGGAACATGGCGTTGCGCACGAGCACCCGGAACGCGCGGGTGTTGGAGGTGACCGTGGCCGGCCGCGCAGCCGCTGCCGGGACAAGATCGCCGGACGGGTTGCGAAGCCGTTCCCACTCGTCGATGAGGCTGGAGTCGACCTGGCGGACCAGTTCGCCGAGCCATTCGATGAGGTCGATGAGCTCTTCGGTCTTCGCGTCCTCGGGCACGGTCTGGCGGAGCGCCTTGTAGGCGTCGGCCAGGTAACGCAGCACCAGGCCCTCGGACCGGGACAGCCCATAAAACCCGACATACTCAACGAAGGTCATGGCCCGCTCATACATGTCACGGACAACGGACTTCGGCGCGACGTGGGCGCGGGTCAACGGAGATCTTCCGAGCAAGCATCCGTTGTCCTATGTTCGGGCCGTTGCCGAGGATCCGAACAAGC
>Ga0209526_10003016_pt1 | contig 11430 bp, 6 predicted proteins | sample JacPinW_OM2H0_M1_FD_188566 | JGI IMG/M metagenome (GOLD analysis project Ga0209526, IMG submission 188566) | Forest soil microbial communities from Algoma, Ontario, Canada - Jack Pine, Ontario site 1_JW_OM2H0_M1 (SPAdes) (version 2) | ecosystem: Environmental > Terrestrial > Soil > Boreal...
GCGGTTTCTCGTTCTTGCTCGTCTCCGTCCAGTCGTACGCGTAATTCGCGATGCCAACAACGATCTTCTGGGCGGGCACTACTGCGCGAACCTGTCGCAGGTTTTCCACGAACCAGTCCTGTGCCGCGATCGGCCCCGGAGGAGACGTCAGCCAGTGCTGGTCATAATTCATCAGCACGATTGCGTCCGTTTGCTTGCCGAAGAATGCATAATCGTACTCGTCATCCCGGGCTGGCAGCGCCACCATCAGCTTCAATCCCACGGAATGGAGCGCGGGCGCGAATTCGCGGATGAATTCCCGAAAGTGTGGCTGGCTCTTGGTGGGGATCTCTTCGAAGTCCACTATGATGCCGGCCTCGTGGGCCTCGACCGCAAAATTCACGACATCGGCAATCAGGTGATGCCGCGCGCCTGCATTAGCCAGCAGTCCGGAAAGCTCTTTCACTTTCCAGACCGCACCATCGTAGTTGTTCAGCAGGCCCATCATCGGCAGTTCAACGGGTGGATTTAACGAACGCATCCACTGGTGAAGTTTGTCCTGCTTCAGCCGGGACAACGCCTCCCCGGGCGTCGCCTTTACCGTCTGGTTTCGCTCGTAATCCACTACCGTGATCGCCCCGTCCGCCGTAACGGCGTGTAACTGCTCGGGCATCAACAAGTCGATGTCCTTATAGTGCTTCTTCAGCGACGCAAGGCTGTTTGGATCCCAACTGACATAGAATGCGGCTCGCAGTGGATCGTAGGTAGAAGGCACTTGGCCAATATTCGCAACGCGCGCCTTGCGCCCCTCGCGGTATGCAACAGGCTTCAAAAGTTTTCTTTTAATGGAATGGTAACCCGACCGGGTGTCCGGCAACAGCGCCGACGGAAGTTCCACGCTGCCCGCAATCGTGAAGAAAAAATACACAAGCAGCAGCGTCAGCAGCGCTCCGCTAACTTCCAGGACCCGTCGCGTTCGCCGCCAGCGGACCTTTTCCGAATCATAAAAGATCGGTTTACGTTCCTTCATGCGCCTGGTTGCCAACCGGGCCGGCCGGTGGCAGGTTCACTCCGTCAGGAGAAGCTCGACCTCTCTATTGTAAGATGCCAAGCAAGTATGCAGCGAATTTTCTGGAATCCTATTACGGCGCTTCTGGCCGCAGCCTGTCTTCGCCTGTTCTTTCTACTCAAATTCCCCGCTGGCTCCGGGGATGCCGTTGTCTACGAGCAGATCGCGACCAACTGGCTCCAGCACCACGTCTTTGCCATGAACATTGGTGATTCGCTCGTTCCGGTGGATCTGCGCATGCCCGGGTATCCGGCGTTCCTCGCTCTCGTGTATGCGCTTACCGGGCGCACGGGCGAGGCTGCTCGCTTCTTCGTGGGCATTGCGCAAATCCTGATGGATCTCCTAACGTGCGTCACGATCGGCGCATTTGCCGCCCTCCTGGCCCTCCTGGCGCGCCCTCGGCCGGTCCTTCGGGACGTTTATATGGCCGCGCTCTGGCTGGCTGCCCTTTGTCCTTTCACGGCACACTACGTGGCCGTTCCGCTCACGGAAACCTGGGCCGTCTTTTTCACAGCCGTAGCGCTGGTTGTTTTGTCACTCCTTGTATCCCGGGCCTGCGATTTTCCTGGAAACTCTCTGACCGGGAGCTATCTCTTAAATGGTTTTCGGGAGGGCACGGCTTTAGCGGTGCCAAAAAGTTCTAGAAATTCAGGGATTTTAACCCCTGAAGTGGTCCGAACGGTCGGTCAAAGCAATTCTGAGATAGGTTTCAGCAGATCGGCGTCATCGGTCGATTTCCGCATACTCGCTGCGCTCAGTGGCTTTACAGTGGGGCTTGGCACCCTCTTTCGCCCGGAAACGCCACTGCTCCTCATCGTCGCCTTTCTCGTACTCGCTTATTTGCTCCTTCGTGCAGGCGCCTACCGTCGCTTGCTGCTCTCCTGCACGATCATGCTTTGCGGCTTCGCCGTGCCTGTGCTTCCCTGGATGATACGAAACGCAATCACGCTGCATGAATTCCAACCGCTCGCTCCCAAAGACACCATGCTCCCAGGAGAAGTCGACCCCAAGGGTTTCCTGGCGTGGGAACGCACGTGGCTCTATCGTTTTCGAGACTGCTATCTCGTTTCCTGGAAGCTGAACGGCGAAGAAATCCGCCTCCAGGATTTGCCGTCATCGGCCTTCGATACAGATGAGGAACGTAATCGCGTCGCCGAGGTACTCGAAAAATATAACAATGAACTCACCTGGACCGCGGAACAAGACGCCGCTTTCGCTCAACTTGCCCGGGAGCGTACCGCGCGCCATCCCGTGCGCACCTACCTCTGGATTCCGCTTAGGCGCGCCGCACGCATGTGGTTTACCCCGCGCATCGAACTTCTTCCGTTCTCTGGCAATGTATTCCCGCTCGCCTATATGCGGGAAGAAGACCCGGTGGACCAGCGTGTCACTATCGCCTATTTTTTCCTGAATATCATTTATGTGGTGCTCGGCGTCGCGGGTGCGTGGAAATTGTGGCGCTATCCCGGAGCACGCCCGGCCGTCGCCTTCATCATTCTGTACATTTTGATCCGCACCGCGTTTCTCACCACGCTCGAAACGCCGGAGCCGCGCTACGTTCTGGTCTGCTTCCCCGCGCTCATCGCATTCGCCGCACAGCTCTTTCAGCGCAATACTCCGTGGCCGGATTACGCTTCTTCCGCTGGTTCCGGATGAATGGTCACGCGGAATATCTGCGGAAAAGCTTCCTTCACACGGTCCTCGAGCGCCGCCGTCACATCGTGAATGCGCGTAATCGGCAAGTCGCTCTTCATGGTGCAGTGACACGAAACTAGAATGTGTTGCTCCACTTGCCGCACCCGCACGTCATGGCAATTCAGCATCTCGTCGTACTCGACGGGAAGCTGGTTTAAGAAGTTCTCTACGGATAGTTCGAGCTGCCGCATTTCTCCTTCGCGTGTGTCCGGTGTAGCGATGTGCCGGCCGAGCGGCTCAATGTGGATGTTTACCTGCACATTTCCGCTCCGAAGCCGTTGAATTCCTTCTTCGAGTTCCGTGGCGCGACGGTGCGCTGCGCGCAGACTCAGGTTTTCATCTACCTCCAGATGAAGTTCCACGAAAAGGTTGGCGTCGTCCTGCCAAGCCGTCACATCGTGAATCGCCAGCCCCAGTTTCTGCGCCACGGCCCGGATAGCTTCAAACAAATGTTCGTTCCGTGGAACGCGCGGTTCCGCATGAACGACCACGTCCGAAGGCACAATTTCGCCCACACGCTTTTCTATCGCGTCCGTCAACGCGTGAACCTGCTCCAGGCTCGCCGTTCGAGCGACGGCAACCGTCGCGTCCACAAAATGCCGGTTTCCGGCCCGCCGCACGCGAACGCGCTCCACGTCCAACACCCCATCCATCCGCCGCACAGCATTCGTAATTTCGTTTTGCAAGCCTCGCGGAGCCGCATCCAGAAGGGCATCCAGTGTTCGTCTCCCAAGTTGCGAACCTACCCACAAAATCACGCCGGCCACTGCGAGCCCCGCCAAAGCGTCGGCATAAGCCAGCCCTGGTAGGTTCCACAGGTTGCCCGCCCATACCAACGCGATCCCCAGAATCACAACTACCGTGCTCCATACATCAGTCGAAAAGTGCAACGCATCCGCTTCCAGCGCTTCGCTGCGGTACTTCTTTGCAACAGCAGTCAGCCCGCGCGCGCGCGTCACATCTATCGCCAGAGCCACGAACAGTATCAGAATCGCCGTCAAACTCGGCTCGATATGCACGTTGTGAAAAAACAACCGCGAAAATGCTTCGTAGATGATGTACAACGCGGTGATCAATAGCAGGCCGGTCTCCACGAACGCGGAAAAATTTTCAAATTTCCCGTGTCCGTAGGGATGCCCCTCGTCCGCCGGTTGGTCCGCCACGCGCACGGAAAGAAACGTGATGATGGCCGCCACTAAATCCAGCCCGGAATGGAGCGCTTCGGAGAGAACGCCGAGACTTCCTGTTGTCGTGACCAGAAAGGTCTTCAGGCATAACAGCACAGCTGCTGAGCCGATGCTCAACAGGGCGGCGCGCTTCTTTTCCTGGGCGGGGTGCTGCACTCCGCGGAGAAGAACCATAGCCCTAGCCTATAATATTTATTAATCGGTTGCAGTCTGAGTCCTTAGTTTTTGCAATGAAACGGGGATGTAATAACTTAGGTCAATGCACCGTATAGCGCTATAAGCAGCACCGTGTCTGAAAACTTGCCGGAATTTCTCCGGAGCTTCCATGAGACCTGTGTCCACGTTCACCTTGTTCCTGTTCCTCGCCGCCCCTGCAATTCATGGCCAATCTGTTGATGGAGCCGGAGTATGGAGCACGCTCTCCTCACCTTCTATGGACCCAACCAGGTCTGCCGTGACCGAAAATGTCGATATCGTCCGTGACCGCATACTCATCACCCTTGTGAACGGTTCCATTCAGTTTACAAAACCCTTAAACGGGGTAGCTTTCGGTGCCGTGTTCCACGGTCAAGGCAGGGTGAGCATAGATCCACCCAACCCTATTGAACGGCAGCAGCTGCACCTCTTTACCAAGCAGGACAAGCTGGAAATGACCTTTACCGAAGCCACTTTCAACTCCACTGACGGTCTAATCGATGATGTGGCCAAGCAGGTAAAGTGGAAGGAGTCCGGCCCAACGGGCGACGACACTTACAGTCAACGCCAGAAGGCTCGCGAAGACCTTGGCATGGCCTTGCTGCCTCGTCTGCTGCAGGGAGTCTTATCTACCGATCACAAACGAACCGCATTCTTTTTCGCGGATCTCAAGACCCCCACGAAGAACTGGGTTCAAATCTCATATGACTCACTCGAGCCGGAAGAAATTGGAATTACTCACTGGGCGGACATGGGTGGCTATCGGGCACTCGATACCTGGATGAGTTTTTCGGCAGCGGGAGTCACAGGAGCGCAGGCGTGGAACGATCCCCATAGCAAAGACGACTTTTCGATCCGCGCATACAAGATAGACGCTTCGGTGAGCTCCAACGCGGATCTTGCGGCTACAACGACGATGACAATCGATCCACGGCTGGATGGGCAGCGCGCCCTGGTTTTTAATTTGGACTCCAATTTGCGCGTCGAATCGGTCAAAAACGGGCAAGGTAAGGCCCTCACATTTTTCCAGGCACGCGAAGACAAGGACAGGTCACAGTCCTACGGCGATTACGTCGTGGTCCTACTCGACGAACCGCTGAAAACCGGATCCCCTCAAACGCTCGAATATCGCTATGCAGGCAAGCGAGCGATACGCAAAGTTGGCGCTGGCAATTATTTCTGCGAAAGCTCCGGTTGGTACCCCGAGCGGCCAAATAGTTTTTCCGCGCGCGCGGACTTTGATCTTACGTTCCGCAATCCCAAGAACACAATTCTGGTCGCCACCGGCGAAAAGACCAGCGACACCATGGACGGAAATACTCACATAACAACCTGGAAAAGTGAAATTCCTCTCGCGGTCGCCGGCTTTGCTTACGGCGATTACAAAATCTACAACGACAAAGCGGGCGATACCGGTGTCGATATCTACGCAAATCGCGAACCCGACGACGTCATGAAGCAAGTTCAGAGGCTGTTTGAATCCGGCCGCATCACCGGAGCTGTCGGCAACTTGTCTCCCGCCGGCATGGCCAAGACCATGGGCATCGAAATGGCAAACACGATTCGCCTGTTCTCCAATTACTACGGACCCGATCCCTATAAGCACCTCTCGGTTACCAGTCTGCCGATCAGCTATTCCTACGGACAGGGTTGGCCGGGCCTCATATATCTGTGGTCCGGCTCGTTTCTCGATGCCACACAACGCCACGAGATTGGTCTAAAGGACGGCGTCGAACTCACGGATTTTTTCCGCGGTCACGAAAGTTCACACCAGTGGTGGGGCCATCGCGTCGGTTGGAAAAGTTATCACGACCAATGGCTTTCCGAAGGATTCGCCGAGTTTTCAGGAAACCTCTACGTCCAGTACCGCGAAAATGTAAAAGAGTATGTGAACCGTTGGAAGCGGGAGAAGGAACTGCTGAAGAGGCCGGACGTGAAGGGTCACACGGTGGAATCATTGGGGCCCATCTGGATGGGGTTACGCATCAGGTCATCTGAAACCGACGATCGTTCCTACCAGGACTTGATCTATGCCAAAGGTGGCTTCGTTCTGCACATGCTTCGCATGCAGCTCTGGGATTCCCATAATTCTGATCCCGATCATCTTTTCAAAGACATGATGCAGGACTACTGCAAGACGTTCAACAATCAGGCCGCTTCCACTGATGACTTCAAGTCTATCGTTGATAAACACATGACCCGCAATATGGATGCCGATGGCAATCACAAAATGGACTGGTTTTTTGACGAATACGTTTATGGCACGGCAATTCCACAATACACCGTTCATGCAACAACCACCCCCACGGCCGATGGAAAAACCACCGTAAACATCACCGTGAATCGCACCGGTGTTCCTGATACCTGGAAAGATGTCATTCCGATCTACGCACATCAGGGAAACAAGACCACCAAATTGGGAACCATTCTGATCAGGCACGCAACGGAGACAATCTACGCCACCAGCCCCGACAAGATTGACCGTATAACTGTCAACGACTACGAAGACTTGCTAGCCGACGTGAAGCAGTAGCACACACGCGAAGCAGGAGGGGCTTCTTGGCTCGAGAGCCGTTCGCGGAGGGTACGCCGCCCTTTTGGGTTGGGATTTCTCTTTCTCCTATGGGGACCGCCTGCCGAGGCGGGCCGCATTTGCTGGAGTGCGGCTCAACTTTGGCCGATATGTCTACTTCCGCGGAATGAAATGCAGCGACGCGGAATTCATGCAATAGCGCAACCCGGTGGGTTTCGGCCCGTCGTCGAACACATGCCCTAAGTGCGCGTCGCACAACCGGCAGGACACTTCGTCCCGCGACATTCCCAAACTGTTATCCGTCGAAACGAAAATATTTTCCTTCGCAGCTGGTGCCCAGAAACTTGGCCAACCCGTCCCCGACTCGAATTTCGTGTCCGAGAGATAGAGCGCAGTTCCGCAGCAGATGCACCGGTACAGCCCCGGAGCATGGTTTTCCGCATATTCGTTGTGAAAGGGCCGCTCCGTCGCCGCGTGCCGGGTGACCTGATATTGTTCCGCGCTAAGCAGTTTCTTCCATTCCTCGTCACTCTTCACGACTTTTGCCAGCGTGGCTGTCTGAAGACGCTTGCCCTCATCGCTAAAGAGCACAATCTGAACGGGTCCACTCTTATGGTCCCGCGAACGCGCCGCAGCCAGCGCTGTCGTCCGCCGGAAAACCCAGTAAAGCGTCGATCCTGCAGCGATTCCCCCCAGGCCCGCGATGAACTTCCTGCGATTCTCTTCCATGTGGGGCTCCAGCGCTTTAGTCGGATGCTTTCGCGGTCATCGGAGGCTCTGGCAGCAGCGGCAATCGTTTCGGCTCTCCACGCGCTCCGCGGAACTCGACTTCTTCGAAGAAGAGCGAAGGCGCAACCACCGCAGCAGGCAAACCGCTTTGCGCCGTGCCGAATGCGCCGAGCGCCGTGCCGGAAACCCCGACCACCTGGCTCTGCATGTAGTTGTAAACGTAGTCGTCGTTTGCAATTCCCGAAATGTTGCGCAGCGTCCGCGGGCTGAAGCCGGTGATCCGCGCTCCACGCACCAATTCTTCGCGTCCATCCTTTGGATAAATCTTGTAAACCACGAGCGGCAAACGGTCGGTTGACGCATTTCCGCCGAAACTCGCCAGCAGTTCGCTGAAATCCTCCTGATGCATCAAGCTGACCGACGGATTGTCCATCTGCCTCACAACCAGGCAGAACTCCAGCTTTTCCGCGCTGCACGCATCCAGGAATTTTTTCTTCAACTCCTCTTTCGAGACCTCTTCCGAAGAAGTGAAGAACAAATTGCTCATGGTTGGCTTGCTGTCGGCCAGAAACGCACTGCGCCCGTGGCCATTCGACTTATCGAAATCCGGCCCGGGCCTTCGCGACATCAGCAGTTGCTTCAGCTTGCCGTCTTGCACCAGGGTTACCTTCTGCCCAGGCACACCATCCTCATCAATCGCATACCCGCCGATCAGCGGCGTACCTTTGTAATCTTTCGCCGCCGGGTCATCTACCAGCGTGACGCTCAGCGGCAGCACGCGGGCATCTAACTTGCCGCTCCATTCGCTTCGCGCACCCAGGCTGCTCATCATCTGCTCCATCACCGGCTGAAACGCGAGAGGTGGTCGCGCCCCGCCCAGCGACGGGCTAAGCACTTGCGCAAGCAGCGCCGCGGACGCGCGCGATTCGAACAGTACCGGCCCCGTGTAATCCGGCGCTGGCGGCGCAGCGCGCATCGCCATCAGCTCGGTCCCTGCAACATTCAGGCTCTTGCGCACAGCATCTGCCGAAGGCAGCTCTGCAGGCCGCGCCGCATATGTCGCGTAAAAGTGGCTCACCGGCATGCCGTCAGCTGCCAGCGAATTCATACCTGCTTCGATGGCCGCAAAAGAATGATTCGTGCGAACTTCTGTCCCCTCGCTGGTCAACAGATATTCGGTCATATACACCAAATAATAGGTCACGCGCGATTCGTAAACTTGCGGGAAAGCCCGAAGCGCCGCCGACGTATCCCGCGCCTCCTGCTCCCAGTTCCGGTTGCTCCAGTCCGGTGTCGTAAGCGGCTCGATGTGCTGCACGGAGTCGGCTTTGGAAAAATCGTCAATGTCGGAAGCACGCGCAAGGCTGCTCAGATAAGCCTGTTTGCGCGAGTAAGTCTCCACGGCTTCCTTGAACGCCTGGTCCGTCGCGATCCAGAGATCCTGCCGCAGGGAATCGTAATCGCGATCGATGCCTACCGTTCCCGTTGATCCGATGAACCCGCGGAAGCCCTCGTCGCTAATGAAATTGGAACTGTCCAGCTTGTAATCGCCAACACGCGCGTTCACGCTCATCAAGCGGTTGCGCGTGTGATTGGTGTTTACCAGTGCGCCGAATTCTCCCACAACTTCACGCACGTCCAGATCCAGCAAGCGATATGCCACAAAAAACGGCCGCACCGGCTTGTCTGATTTAGAAATCTGCAGCTCCAGCCGTGTTTTGCTGCGCGCCATTTCGTCACGCATGGCACGCAGCGTCTGATCGTTGTCGGGCGCCACCTGGCCAAAAGCCATCGGCGCAAATCCAAATCCCACCGCCAGAAGGATTGCCGCTGTCCGCAGTGCGCGCATTACTGAACTCCTCCTGCTTTTGCCGTGTCATGTGCCGGAGGCGGAAGAATAGGCGGCCGGTCGGTCGAGGACTGCTTCTTCTGCACTTCCAATTCAGAAGTCAACAATGCAGGCGCAGCAGCGCTCACCGGCACGGAACCAGACTCCGCCCCGCAATATCCATTGAATACTTCCGGTGTATCGCCCGTGGCCACAATTTTCGTCAAGGCGGCCAGTGGTGTTCCCACGATGTCCACTCCCCGCACTAATTCATCCGGACGACCATCGGCGTACACCTTGTAAACCACTAGCGGCTGCACCTGAAATGCTTGCGGTTGTCCGCGACCCGTAAACGTAAACCCCCCGGCGATATCGTCGATCAGCAAGCCGTAGGTTTTGCCTTGTTGTTTAATTAATTCGATTAACTTCGCGCGTAGCTGCGCATTCGTCATCGTCTTGCTGCTTTCCACGATCAGGTTGCCTTGACGCGAGACCGGCGTCGCTCCAAGCTGCCGCCTGCCGTGCCCATTCGATTTCGGAAACTCCGCCAGTGGCGAACGCGACATTTCGAAATTTTTCAACACCCCGTGGTCCACCAGCACCACCTTCTGTGCCTTGACGCCTTCGTCGTCGAACTGGTAATAACCCAGCAAATCCTCTTTACCCAGTTTCTTCATCGTCGTGTCGTCCACCACGCTGAGGAAATCTGGCAGGATCGGTTCGCCCACCATCTTTGCAAACGTCTGCCCTTCGTTTACGTCTTTCTGGCGATGGCCTTCCGCTCGATGCCCGAAAACCTCATGAAAGAAAACCGCCGCAGCGCGGCCGGTCAGCAACGCCGGGCCCACGCTTGGATCATTCAGCGGCGCGACAACCAGCCCTTCAATCTCCTTGCGAAGCTGCGCTGCCGCCGCATATACCGCCTTATCATCCGGCGCTTCCGTTGGGTTTACCCAGTCAAAATTGTAGTAGCGGTCGATGTCCATGCCATCGACGGCTTTGCCTTGTATGAACAATTCCAGGCGGTAGCGCACCTGCCCGAATTGCAGTTGCGTCCCTTCGCTACTGACCTGAATGGCGTTCTGCGCCTGCGCCGTGAACGTCACGATGGAATTGATGACCGCCGTCGATTCACGGAAGTATTTTGTGTACGCGCGAGTTTTTTCTTCCCATGGCTTGCGGTCCAGAGTGAAAGAGACCCACGGGCCAATCGAACTCTGCGGCTTATCCCGCGAAAAATCCGGTCCCCGCCCTTCCTCCGTCTGCACTTTCACTTCTTTGCCGGTCTTGATCTTGATCAGTGCTTCGGCGGCGGACCGATATTGCTTGTCAGTCTCCAGCCATAGCACCCGCCGCAGCACATCGCTGTCGTCATCAATCGGTGCATTGGTTCCAGGTCCGCCATTCGCGGGTTGCCGCCCATCCACCTTATGGGTGTTATCGAGGTCGTAGCTGCCGGTACGTACGCTAACTTCCAGCCAGCGATTCCGGCCTTCTTCGCTGCTGAGCAGTGCTCCGTTGGAACCCGACACCGTCGCTCTCTGCGTGTCCGTGAGTGTGTATGCAATAAAATAGGCGGGTGGATCCTGCGCGGATAGAGCCTTCAGTGATCGCTCCAGTTCCGCCTTCATGGTCGCGATGAGCGGCGAAGGTTTTCCTGGCGCGTCGGGCGGACCCGCTTGCACAGCAGTGACGCCAAGAACGCCTATTGCGGCCGCAATCACAAATCGCATCGCAACGCTCGCGCGCGCATGCACGGAACTGCAGATTGAACTAGTCAAGGAGTGCCTCACTTCGAATTAGACGGATTCTTCAAGCGTTCAGTGTACGCCACCGCTGTAGACGAGACCAGCGCGCTGTCCGCGGGCGTGGCGGTGATGACACCCACGGAGGAGACTCAGCTTTGTTGGATGGTTCTCGAACCGAATGAGTTGCTAGTAAAAAGCCCCCGGCACCTTTCCACCGTGGCTTATAAGTGCCCTAACATTTTTGCACTACTTGCTTACTTAGCACGCAGACACTGCCGGATTACAACCGGGGGGCTTTGTCTGTGTGGGAGGAGTAGTGGACGAGCTCCGCGTCGCTACAACCGGGATAACCACCAATGGAATTGCCGCCAGCACCGCAATCGCGATGGCCGTTCCTTTGCTGATATGGTGAACCTGTTCCACCCCCGGTCCGCTGCCCACATTCGTGCTGTTCACTGCATCCGTCA
>Ga0209526_10003017_pt1 | contig 11427 bp, 8 predicted proteins | sample JacPinW_OM2H0_M1_FD_188566 | JGI IMG/M metagenome (GOLD analysis project Ga0209526, IMG submission 188566) | Forest soil microbial communities from Algoma, Ontario, Canada - Jack Pine, Ontario site 1_JW_OM2H0_M1 (SPAdes) (version 2) | ecosystem: Environmental > Terrestrial > Soil > Boreal...
CCACCCGGCTCCCCCCGATCAAGTCGGGGGTCGCCGACCTCCCCCTATGGGGGAGGTATATCCGCGTTTGTCTGTCCGTTTACGCCAGCCCGCACATGTCCTGCCCCAAAAAGGGCGGGGCATCCAGTCCGCGTCCTCATGAGCGGCATCGCCGGCCTCCTGCGCTTCGACGGAAAGCGCGTCGAGCGGCGGGAGCTTGAGCGCATGGCCAATGCGTTGCGCGCGCACGGTCCTGACCGCGCAGAGGTGCTGGTAACGGGCAGCGTCGGCCTGGTCCAAGTGCTGATGCGGATGACGCCGGAAGATCGGTTCGATCGCCAACCCTTGCGCGGTGCGAGCGGAGCCGTCATCACCGCTGACCTGCGGCTCGACAACCGCGATGAAGTGCTCGCCCGCCTCGGCGTTGCGCCGCAGGACGCCATGGCCTGGCCGGACTCACGTGTTCTGCTCGCTGCTTGGGAAAAATTCGGCGACGACCTGTGGGCGACTTTGCGCGGACCGTTCGCTGCCGCGATCTGGGATCCGCGCAAGCAGACCCTGACGCTGGCCCGCGACCATCTCGGCCTCAAAGTCGTGATGTACCACAAGACCGAGCGCTTCTTTGCGTTCGCGACCATGCCGAACGGCCTGTTCGCCCTGCCCGAGGTGCCGCGCGAGCTGAGCGAAGAGAAGATGGCCGATTTCATCGTGCTCAACCACGCCGACCATAAGACGACATTTTATCGCGACATCTTTCGCGTTCTTCCCGCTCAGCTGATGATGGTGGGGGCCGAGGGCACCATGGCTCAGCGGCGCTACTGGTCGACGGCCGACATTCGTCCGATCCAGCTTGCCTCCGATCAGGCGTATGCGGAAGGCCTCCGCGCGTGTCTTGACCGGGCGGTGCGACGCCAGATGCGCAGCGCCCACCCGATCGGCTGTTACCTCAGCGGCGGACTCGATTCCTCGGCCGTCGCCGCGCTCGCGGCGCGCGCTCTGGGCGAGAAAGGGCAGCGCCTCGCCGCCTTCACCCAGGTCCCGCGCGAAGGATTCGCCGGGCCGGTGCCGCCCGGGCGTTATGCCGACGAGACGCCCTATGTCGAGGCAATCTGCTTGGCTCTGGGCAACATCGACGTGACGTATATCCGCAACAACGAAGTTGACGATTTCGCTGATCTCGAACGGCTGTTCCTGCTGCTGGAAGCGCCGGTGCGCAATCCGAGCAATCTGGGCTGGGTTTTGGCGATCACGCGGCTGGCGCGCGCGCAGGGCCGCCGCGTGCTGCTCGGCGGCCAGTGGGGCAATTTCACCATCAGCTGGCCTGGCTGGTCGCAGACCGCCGATCATCTGCTGCACGGCCGGCTGATCACAGCATACCGCCAGTGGCGCCAGTACTATCGCAACTCGCCCGACTCGCGATCCGTCGTCTTCCGCAAGCTGTTCATAGAGCCGTTGGCGCCGCAGAAGATCGCGAATTGGGCGCATCGGCGACGCTACGGGCCTGCCGCGCCGTGGATCAAGCATGCGCCGATCCTCCCCGAATACGCCTTGGCGATGGGCGTCGATGCCCGTGCCCGAGAGGTCGGCCACGACTTTCTCTATCGCGCACGGCCCGGCGAACGGTCGGCGGGCTTGACGGTTGTTGATTATTTCGGCGAATGGAGTGCGGCGCAGCAGGCGTTCCATGGCGTGGAGACGCGCGACCCCACCGCCGATATGGACGTTGTCGCCTACTGCTTCGGTGTCCCGCCGCAGCAGTATCTCGCCGAGGGCGTGGACCGCTCGCTCATTCGCCGCGCCATGTGGGGCCTCTTGCCGGACCTCGTATTGACCAACCGCCTCATGGGCCTGCAATCGGCCGATTGGTACGAGAAGCTCGAAGGCCGGCGAGAAAAATTCTTGGCCGAGATCGCTGAGCTCGCAACCTCACCGCTGGCACGCAAAGCAATCGATCTTGAGCGCGTCGCGCGGGCGTTGCGCAGTTGGCCCGACGGCCACTGGCAGCGAAAATCGGTGATCGAGGAATATCATCTCGCGCTCACGCGCGGCATCGCGGGCGCCCGATTCCTGCGCTGGATCGAATCTGCGAATCGACAACAACCGTCCATCGCGGAAAGAACGAATTGATATCCCCCCGAGGAGTAGCGTAAGGCGGATTAGATTAGCGCCAGGTCATCCGTCACGTGCCGCGAAGCCGCGGGTCAGGCCTCCGGCGCACCCGCCTATTTGCTGATACGAGAGGCTTCCCGGGCACCCGCAAGGGGGTGGGTGAGCGGTGGCGGAAGCGGTTACGTCAAGGACGGCACTACAGCAATGATGCAACTCTGCGCATGGAATACAGCGTCTGTGTTGATACCTCCGTGTTTAGATATCGGTATGGGAGTGGTAAAGGAAGTCATGCCGGTTCCGGCGGCCACCTGCACGGCTCCATCGCATTGAAGGGCGCCTTTCGACGGCGGCGGCGGCGGTGGCGATTGCGGCGGGGGTGGCGGGGACAGCGGTGGGGGCGGGGGCGCTGGCGGCGGCGGCGATGAGCCAAAGAAGCCAGGTAGTACGTCGTCGGTCGTGCTGGTCACCCCGTTGGCAGTCGCCCGGAACACAAGCACGCTAAGTGCAGGGGCTAGCCATTCTTTTCGGCGTGACTCATCCCCACGGTGGTCCTCGGATCCCAGCGTCAACATAAGCCCCTCTGCGGTCACATTTTCGCCCCATTATTAACCGGCTAGCCCATAAGTCAACTGCCAGTCCGGCTTCCTACCACTTCGCCGTTATACTCGCGGAGGCGTAGAGGAGCGTTACGGAAAGTCTTATGAGGGAACTACGGTGTAATGAGGTGTAGCGTCATGCGGAAGGCCCTCTCACTTGTCATGCCGTGCGTCCGGCCGCAGCCGCCCCAACGAGACACTCCCGCGAAGCTGGTCGGCTATGTCACCGCCGGACACACAATCGAGATCCGTCCCGCACCGCTCGAGCGAAGCTGGATGGAGGCCACCGGTGAGCGTTTCGCCTACCGCTGCCTACCGCTCAACATCGCCAATACCCATGGCTGGGAGATCCTGTGCGCCGCCGGCTTCACCGCGATCTGGAACGGCGGTGCCGGCCTCGACGCCATCGCGCTACAGCCCGATGCCGGGACGTCATTGCCGGTGAGCAGCCATTTCGGCCACGGCGTTCTGACGTTCCATGTCCCCTGCCTGTTTCAGACTACCCCCGGTTACGATCTCATGGTGCAGGGTCCGATCAACCGGCCCAAGGATGCGATTGCACCGCTCACGGGTGTGGTGGAGACGGACTGGTCGCCCTACTCGTTCACTATGAACTGGCTCTTCACCCGGCCGGGCACCGCGGTCCGGTTCGAGCAGGGAGAGCCCTACTGCCACATCTTCCCGCTGCGGCGCGGCGAAGTTGAGAACGTGCAGCCCGAGCTGCGGCAGCTTTCAGACGATCCCGCGCTCGAGCGCCAGCACGGCACTTGGACGGCGGGCCGCAACCAGTTCAATGCCGAGCTCCGGCGTCCGGGATCGCAGGCACAGGCGGACAAATGGCAGAAGCTGTATTATCAGGGCATTGACATGGAGGGGCGCGCCATCGCGCCGGACCATCGCACGCGCCTGCGCGTCAAGCCGTTCGCGAAGTGACCGGGCCCATCGCGGCTTGTCCCGCTTCGTAGCCCGGATGAGCGGAGCGGGAGCGAAGCGATATCCGGGGATGGCCTTGTCACATGCCCCCGCATGTCGCTTCGCTCATGCGGGCTACGGAATGGCCATGTTCCAGGTCGTCGTCGTCCGCGTATGCGGACGATCCAGTAAGCACCGAACCTCCGATTTGGCTCGATTTTGCCTCAACCCGCCGCGCCGAGATTACTGGATGCCCCGCATGAAGCGGGGCATGACGACCGAGAGGATGAGAATTGGTGGTATAAGCCCGGCTGCTATTGCATCATCCGCGGACAAGCATGATCAGATCGATCTATAGCTCGCTGTTTGCCGATCCCTACGGCACGCCTTCATTGCTGCGCCGGCTGTTGATCGAGCAGGGCTCGCGCCACTGGCGCTCGTATCTTGCCACCTATGCCTTGATGGGCGTGATCGCGGGCTGCACCGCGCTTTATACCTACATGCTCGGCCAGGTGGTCAATGGGACGTATTTTCAGGAGAACTTTTCCTTGGTCGCCATCCTGGGCGTAGCGGCGGTCACCCTCTTCACCGTCCGCGGACTGGCCTATTACGGCCAGGCGGTGCTGCTTGCCCGCATCGGCAACCAGATCAGCGCCGACGTCCAGAAGCGCATGTTCGACAAGCTCCTGCGACATAATCTCGGCTATTTCTCCGACACCCATTCATCGGCGCACATGGCACAGGTCACCTATGGCTGCATGGGTGTTGCGTCGATCCTCAACCTGCTCGTCACCGCTTCCGGCCGAGACGTGCTTCTGTTGATCAGTCTCGTGATTGTCATGGTCCATGAGGATCCACTCCTGTCCATCATCGGCGTCCTGCTGATGCCGGCGGCAATGCTTGTACTGCGCGACCTCACCAAGCGCGTCCGGGCCCTGGCGAACGTCCAGTATGCAGGCGGCGCGAGCATCCTTATGATGCTGCAGGAGACGCTGCAAGGGATGCGGGTGGTCAAGGCCTTCCGGCTCGAGGACCAGATTCGCCGGCATGTGAACCTCGGGATCGATCAAGTCCAAACGGCCGCCGATCAGATGGCGCGCATGAGCAATCGCTCGACTCCGTTGATGGAGATGCTCGGCGGCTTTGCCGTCGCGGCCGTGTTCATGTACGCGGCCTATCGCATCAGCAATACCGGCGCGACCCCTGGCGGATTCGTAGCCTTCATCACGGCCTTCATCCTCGCCTATGAGCCGGCCAAGCGGCTGGCGCGCCTGAACATCGAGCTGACCAATTATCTCCAGCCGGCGCGCGCCCTGTTCGAATTCCTTGACGCTCCCCCAACCGAGCCCGATGATTCCGAAAAGCCGGCGCTTGAGGTGCGCGCCGGGCGCATCGAGTTTGGCGACGTCGTGTTTGCTTATCTCCCCGGAGAGCCCGTGATCCGCGGCATGTCCTTCGTCGCCGAGGCGGGCCGGCGCACAGCGCTGGTAGGTGCCTCCGGCGGCGGCAAATCGACTGCGCTCGCGCTTGTCCTGCGCTTCTACGAGCCGGAGCGCGGTGCCATCCAGGTGGACGGGCAGGATATCGCAAAGGTCGCGCGCGGCTCGGTCCGCGAGCACATCGCGTATGTGGGTCAGGATACGTACCTGTTCAGCTCAAGCATTCGTGACAACATCGCCTGCGGCAAGGCGGAGGTCGGGGAAGACGAGATCGTACAGGCTGCGAAGGCGGCCCATCTGCACGATTTCATAGCGGGCCTGCCGTCCCGATACGACACACACGTTGGCGAGAACGGTGTGCGGCTCTCCGGCGGCGAGCGCCAGCGCGTCGCCATCGCCCGCGCGCTGATCAAGGATGCGCCCATCATCCTGCTCGACGAGGCGACGGCTGCGCTCGATAGCGAATCCGAGCTGCATGTGCGCAACGCGGTCGCGACTCTCTGCAAGAACCGGACGACCGTCGTGATCGCGCATCGACTTCACACCATCGTGCACGCCGACAAGATCGTCGTGGTCGAAAAAGGTGCGGCGGTGGAGCAGGGGCGGCACGAGGAGCTGCTGCGGCGCAATGGGCGCTATGCCGCTTTCTACCGGCTCCAGATCGAAAAAGCCGAGGCCGGCGAGGGAGAGGGCGAGGTCGCATATGCCCCAACGGCGGCGCCGGTCCGATCCGCCGACGAGGTGAGACAAACACCTCGCGTGGCGGCACGATCGTAGCGCCGCGCCCGCATTGTCCCTCGCGCAAGCCGCCACTGACAGCTGTCCAAGCATATTCTCAGGTGTCATGCTCCGCGCAGGCGGAGCATCCAGTAATCACCGCCGCTGGAGTGAATCGCGGTGAGCCCAACCGGAGCGGGCATCAGCCTGAGCTGTGATTACTGGATCGCCCGCCCAAAGCGGGCGATGACGGCTGAGAATGGGAACCTCCAATGAAAACTACGGCAGCAATTTTTTGATCCCGGGCCGTTATTCCTATCGGGCGCATATGTTCTCGCGCGAGCGCAGCTTTTGGCTCGAGCCGGGTGCGCTCGGCTGGTCCCGGGGGGATGACGAGGACCGCATCTTCTATCGGGACGTGGACGAGGCGCGGCTCTACCGACTGTTCATGCCCGGTGTTGCGGCAATCGACAAGAAGGTGATGTGGCGCCTGCACCTGCGTTGTCGCTCCGGAGAACGGCTCACCTTATCACCGCTTCACTACCTCCGCTTTCGCTCCTGGGAGGATCGCTCGGCAACATACGTCGCGTTTGCAAATGAGCTGCTGCAACGATTGCACAATGCCAATCCGCAGCTGAAGATCACCCGCGAGCATCATTGGACCATGCGGCTGCGCCGCGCCGTCAAGCGGCGACTATCGGCGCTCGGTGGCCGCATTCTGCTCAAATTGTTCTGGGCCGTTCGCAATCGCGATCCCGATCGCAGTGCCGACGCCGCCGCCCGCTTTATGCGCACCATCGGACCTTGGCTGCGCGGCCATCGGGTCGCGCGCAGAAATCTCGTCGCGGCATTTCCAGAGAAAGCCCAAGGCGAAATCGAGATCATCTTGCGGGCCATGTGGGACAATTTCGGCCGGGTGATTGCGGAATATGCCTTTCTGGATCGATTGTGGGATTTCAGTCCAAACAACACGGGACCAAGGCGCATCGCCATCGATCGGGCGGACCTCGATCGCGCGGCGCGCATCCACGAGACCGGAAAGCCGATTCTCTGCTTCGGTGCACATCTTGCGAATTGGGAGATGCCGCCGCTCGCAGCCGCGGCGCTGGGCTTCAATTTGGCGGTTATTTATCGGCCGCCGGACTTTACTCCGATTGCCAAGGAGATCCTCGACATCCGCACACGGCTGATGGGCACCTTGATCCCGGCGGAGCCGGGCGCCGCGATGAGCCTCAAATACGCGCTGGACCACGGCATGAGCGTAGGAATGCTCGTCGACCAGCACTTTACCGGCGGTATCGACGTGATGTTCTTCGGCCGCCGCTGCAAGGTGAACCCGACGCTGGGACAATTCGCCCGCCGGACCGAGTACGCGATCCACGGGGCGCGTGCGATCCGGTTACCCGGCGGGCGCTTTCGGCTGGACGTGACGGAGGGGCTTGCGACCCCGCGGGACACCGATGGCAAGATCGATATCGCCGGGACAATGCAGATGATCACCTTGGTGATCGAGAGCTGGGTTCGGCAGCATCCGGAGCAATGGCTGTGGATGCACCGGCGTTGGCGGTAACACGTATGAGCTCATCACTGACAGACGCAAAGTATTATCGACAGATCGCGCCGAACAGCGTGGCCGAGCGCCTGCTGGTTGCTGCTCGCCGCCGCATCTTCCGAGATTTCTTAATGCAGATGCGACCCCTGCCTTCAGATCAAATTCTCGACCTGGGCGTCTCTGATGTCGTCAGTGGCGGCGCGAACGTGTTTGAACGAAGCTACCCCCATCAGAGCAACATTACTGCTTGCGGGCTTGGTGCCGGCCTTCAATTCAAGAGTTCCTTTCCTCTCGTCCGTTACGTTGAAATCGAGCCGAATGTACCGCTGCCATTTGATAACGGCAGCTTTGAGATAGCAACAACCAACGCTGTACTTGAGCATGCGGGTAGTGTGGAAAATCAATTGCTTCTGGTACGCGAGCTTTGCCGGGTTGCGCGCAAGGTGTTCATCAGCGTGCCCAACCGGTTTTTTCCGATTGAACATCACACTGCGCTCCTATTCGTCCATTACCACAAAAAAGCATTCCAAATCGCGTGCCGGATCGCCGGGAAATCGGAATGGGCGCGCGAGGAAAATCTTATCCTGATGACACCGCAACGTCTGCGGCACGTTGCAGCTTCGATCAAAAAAAACGCGGTAGTTGGCTATACGGGTTTACGCGCAGGACCGTTTTCGTCCAACTTGTATCTCGCGTTTGACTAGAACGTCCCCCCTCACCCGCCTGAGCCGATTGCAGGCTGATCTTCGGTCCAGCAAATCGGGCCGCTCATCATGACGCGGAGACGCAGGTGATGAATGTCGTGTCCTGGGCGGGACCTAGTTTGACCACTGGGGTGAATGTGTTGGTGGTTCCTGGATTTACCCCCCCATCGGCGGCGCAGCCATTCACGAACTGCGTCGCACGAAATGGCATCTCGAAAGTAATGGTCGGGCGCTGCCAGACGCGCCTGCTGCAGGCTGTCGTGAGGGGTTCCATTGAGCCGGTGTCCGTAAACCTTTGTTAACGACAGCATAGACTATCCGAAATTGGTTTTCTTAATGGTATACGCGGCGGTGGTATTCTCGCACCGGCAGGTGGGGTTCCCGGCGGGGGCGCTCTCGGTCCTCCAAGCCAACGTAGCCCGCATGAGCCTCAGCGAGATGGGGCACGCGGGCCAGTAGCCAGTAGCCCGCACGAGCGCAGCGATATGCGGGGGGCCGCAGTGCGGGGGGCAGTTCGCAAAGGCGCCGTCCCCGGATGGCGCTTCGCTCACGCTCCGCTCATCCGGCACCAAAGTGCCCGCAGCTCGTAGCAGCGACATGCGGGGGTGCATGCGGCAAGGTGCTCCCGGATATCGCTCCGCTCATCCGGGCTACAGAAGCTTATCCAGCTCAATTTCCGGAACTACCGCGTCGTCTCCATCACCGGCTCGCGGCCGATGAGGCGCGCAAGCTGGCGCAGCCGAGCGAACAGGCGCTCACCGGCGAGCGGCGCGCAGCCGTGGGTGAGCCGCAGTACCAGGCGGCCGTGATCGACGACCATGGGCGCCTTCGGCAGCACGCCGGTTGCCGAAGCGGATACGAGATAGGCAACGCGCAGCACCGCGCCCAGCACGCGCGCGCGATCGAGCAGCCGGGTCGAGACCAGCTCGCGCAGCCGGGGGGAAAGCTCGTCATCGACGAGCCCCACATGGCGGAAGAACACTGCGAGCGCGAGGAAGGTGCGGCCGGGATGATCCACTGACACGAACGCCGCGTTCGCGATGATATTGACCGACTGCTCGCCGCGATAATCGGGATGCGCGCGCCACCCGATATCGGCGAGAAGGCAGGCCGCGTGCCGCAGCCGCCGCTCTTCGGCGCTCTCGTCAAAGCCGGAGGACGCCATGAAGCGGTCCGTCCACGCGATGAGCTCCTGGCCGTGCGCAGGCGCGCGGGAGCGCAATAGATTGAGCTCGTTCGCCGCGGCAATCAATGCATCCTGCTCGCGCTCCTTCGGCTTGAGCATGGAATAGAGAAGACCCTCGCGAACACCGAGCGCGGAAATGACGACCTCGCGCGGCTGCGCGATGCGCACCACGTTTTCGAGAACGAGCGCGGCATAGGCGAGAAGCGGCCGGCGGGCATCGGTCACCACCTCGATGCGCGAGAGCGTCTCGGGATCGACGCGATGCACGAGAGCGGAAAAATCGAAGGCCTCCTTCGCCGGCATCACGTAGCCGTGCATCACATGCAGCGGATAGCCGGTTTGCCACATGTGCAGGCGCGCCAGCGCCCGCCAGGTACCGCCTATGGCATAAAACGTGCGGCCCTTTCCGAGCTCCAGCAGGCCTGCACGCTTGAGCGCGGAGCGGACGATCTTCTCCGCCTTCTTGATGGATTTGGACGAGATGTCCTGCAAAGCCAGGCCGCCGAGCGGCAGTGTCACCCCCGGCTTCACCTTATGGCCATGCACTTCGGTCAGCTCGAACGAGCCCCCGCCAAGATCACCGACGATCCCGTCGGGCTTGTGGAAGCCGGACACGACGCCAAGCGCGGAAAGCTGCGCCTCGCGCTTGCCGGAGAGCACATCCACCTTGCGCCCGCAAATGCGCTCTGCCCGGGCGACGAAGGATTTGCCGTTCTTGGCGTCCCGGCAGGCGGCGGTGGCAATCACCCAAAGCCCCGCTACATCGAGCCGGTCGCACAGGGCGCGGAAACGTGCGAGCGCGGCAAGCGCCTTCTCGACCGCATCGCCGGCGAGAAGTCCGGTGGTCTGGACCTCGCGACCGAGCCCTGCGAGTACCTTTTCGTTGAAGATCGGCGTCGGGCTTCGGGTAAGGCCCTCATAGACCACGAGGCGAACCGAATTCGAGCCGATGTCGATGACCGCCACCGGCGGCCCGTAATCGAGGCGACCCTGGGCAAGCTTCATCGGCGGGCGGGGATACCTCCCCCTTTCAGGGGGAGGTATGGAGCGTCCGCCCTGCGGCCGCACCATGTTTCAGCTGACCTTGCGCTCAGACCCGGTCGAGGCGGCGGAGAAGGCTGCGGGGTGACTTTTCCTTCGATTTGCCGCGACCCGACAGACTGGGATTTGTCATGAAGTATTTGTGCACATTGAAGGGCTCTTCCCCTTCCGCAGCTTTGATGCGAATGGAGCTGCCGTCAGGCAGCAGCTTCCAGCTCTGTTCATTGTCCTTGAAATTGGCCAGCATGATCTGCTCGAGCACCTGCTGGTGCACGGTCGGATTGAGAATCGGACATAACACTTCCACCCGGCGATCGAGGTTGCGCGGCATCATGTCGGCGGAGGAGATGTAGACGGCCGCCTTGGGGTGCGGCAGCCCGTGCCCTGCCCCGAAGCAGTAGATGCGGCTGTGCTCGAGAAACCTTCCGATGATCGATTTGATCTTGATGTTCTCGGAAAGCCCGGGCAGGCCCGGTCGCAGACAGCAGATGCCGCGAACGACCAGCTCCACCGAGACACCCGCGCGCGAGGCTGCGTAGAGCATATCGATGATGTCCGGATCGACGAGCGCGTTGTCCTTCATCCAGATGGCGCCAACCCGGCCGGCGCGGACATGCTCGATCTCCTCCTCGATGTGCCTACGAATGCGCTTGCGCATGGTGAGCGGCGAAACGGAAAGCCGCTCCAGCTCGGCGGGTTCCGCATAGCCGGTAATGTAGTTGAATATGCGAGCGGCATCGCGCGCGATGACCGGATCCGAGGTGAAAAAGGACAGATCGGTATAGATCCTCGCCGTGACCGGGTGATAGTTGCCGGTCCCGACGTGAATGTAGGATGCAAGCGCTCCCGCCTCGCGCCGCACCACCATTGACAGCTTGGCATGGGTCTTGAGCTCGATGAATCCGTAGACGACCTGCGCGCCGGCGCGCTCGAGGGCGCGTGACCAGCGGATATTGGCCTCCTCGTCGAAGCGGGCCTTGAGCTCGATGAGCGCCGTCACCGACTTTCCAGCCTCGGCCGCCTCAACCAACGCGCGCACAATGGGCGACTCGGCGGAGGTGCGATAGAGCGTCTGCTTGATAGCAACGACGTCGGGATCGCGTGCCGCCTGCTGCAGGAACTGCACCACCACGTCGAATGATTCGTAGGGATGGTGAACGATCAGATCCTTCTGCCGGATGGCCGCAAAGCA
>Ga0209526_10003018_pt1 | contig 11426 bp, 11 predicted proteins | sample JacPinW_OM2H0_M1_FD_188566 | JGI IMG/M metagenome (GOLD analysis project Ga0209526, IMG submission 188566) | Forest soil microbial communities from Algoma, Ontario, Canada - Jack Pine, Ontario site 1_JW_OM2H0_M1 (SPAdes) (version 2) | ecosystem: Environmental > Terrestrial > Soil > Boreal...
CTGGTCGACGATTGGGCCGCCAAAGCAAAAAAGATCAAAGTAGGCGACACCTATAATCTTCTCAACCACGATTGGCACGTAGCCGCTATCATCGAGCACGGCAAAGGCGCGCGTCTCTTCGTGCCGCTGGCCACATTGCAAGACCTTGTCGGCGCCCACGACAAAGCCTCCATTTTTCTTCTCCGCTGCACCCGCCCCGAACACACCGAGGACGTGATCCAGGAGCTTCGCCACGTCCTGCCCGGCTACACCATTCGCCCGCTCAAAGATTTTCTTTCCCTCATGACCGCCACCAATATCCCGGGACTAAAAACTTTCATTCACGCCATGATTGGCCTGGCAGTAGCCATCGGCCTGCTGGTCATTTTCCTCACCATGTACACCACCGTCATTGAGCGCACCCGCGACATCGGCGTTTTGAAATCCCTCGGCGCAGACCGCTCCTTCATCATTCGCGCTCTCCTCAGCGAATCCACCGCCCTCTGCATCATCGGCATCGCTGCAGGAGTTGGCCTCAGCTACTTGGTGCGCGCCGCCTTTCTGGCTGGATTCCCCACCCTCTCCATCCTCATCACTCCAGGCTGGATTCTAGGCGCAGCCGGCATCGCTCTCGGCGGCGCCATCCTCGGCGCAAGTTACCCAGCCTGGATGGCCAGCCGCAAAGATCCCGTCGAGGCCCTCTCCTACGACTAGCAGGCCACACTCACGCACTCGAGCGAGATCACAGATACGCGGAGGGTGCCCCACCCTCGATTTATAGGGTTTACCCGCCGTGGCGGGTGAGGTTTTTCCACGTCGTAGATTTTCGAAGTTTTCAACCCAACTAGGCAGCCGTGCCAAACGCAGTTACAATACCAACCTGCCACAAGGCCGTAACTCAAGAAAAAGCCATTGGAACCGATACTTAAAACAGAAAATCTCTGGAAGCTCTATCGTGCCGGAAAAGTGGAAGTCCCCGCCTTGCGCGGCGTGAATTTCGAAGTCCAACCCGGCGAGGCTGTAGCAGTTATGGGACCCTCCGGCTGCGGCAAATCTTCTCTGCTCTACGTAATCGGCGGCATGGCGCAAGCTTCCAAAGGCACGGTCCTCGTCGATGGCAATGAACTCACCACCATGAGCGACGCCGAGCGCACCAGGCTCCGTCGCCACAAAATCGGCTTCGTCTTTCAGCGTTTCAATCTGCTTCCCACCCTCACCGCCAAAGGCAACATCGCCATCGCCCAATTCATTCACGGAAATGGTTTCGATCCGCACCGCTTCGACGTAGTCACAAAAATGTTGGGCCTCGCCGGACGCCTTCACCACCGCCCCTCGGAATTATCCGGCGGCGAACAACAACGCGTGGCCATCGCCCGTGCCTTAATCAATGAACCGAAAATTCTTCTCGCCGATGAGCCCACCGGCAATCTCGATTCCAAGAATTCCGAAGTCGTGTTACAGATGCTTCGCCAGCTCAACAAAGAACTGGGCCAGACCATTGTCATGATCACCCACAACCCCGAAGCCGTCGTGTATTTCGATCGCGTGGTGCACATGCGTGATGGTGTCATCGTCGACGGCATTCCAGCGGATTAGCATGGCTAGCCTCGCACAAATTCTTTCCCGCACATTTCTCTGGTGTTACGAACGCGGCACCTGGCAATACGATATCGCCGTCGCGGTCATCCTGATTTTCGTCCTGCTCACTCCCCGCCACTGGTTCCACGACCAGCCCGCCAGCGGCGTTCCTGCTGCTCCAGGCCAGGTGTTGCTCCTCTCACAGGACGGCAATCGCCAGACCTATCGCGTGGACACTCGCGTCCTCGCGCCGCCCACCAAGCTCGCATTGCAAAACGACCTGCACAACGCTCTAAAGGAAGCCTTACCCGACCTGCACAAAGGCAATTTTTCTATCCTGAAAATCGAACCGGAACGCGACGAACAAGGCACCGCCATCGCTTATGACGTCGAAATCCGCCGCTAACCTTACTCTTCAACGAATTTCTGTAGCCGCTCCAGCGCTTCATCCCACTGTTTTGAAATAAGTTCCAGGCAATGCCGCGCCTGTTTAAGCCGCCGCTGCTCCAATTGCCAAATTCTTTCTCGTCCGCGTCTTGCGTTGCGCACCAACCCTGCCTGCTGCATTACCCGTAAATGTTTGGTGATCGCTTGCCGCGTAACTTCGGTGCCGGACGTCAGCCGCGTGATTGACATCGGCCCTTCGTTGCAGAGACGCGAAATCAGCAACAAACGCGTTTCATCGCCCAAGGCCGCGAAGATCGATGCCGACTGTCTCGGTTGTTCCCCCGCCCTCAACCTATTTCGCGCGGACAAGATATTCCTCGATGAGCCTCAGGACCATGCCCCATCCTTGCTCATTCGCCGTGAACGCCTTGACCCGGCGCGCAAGCGGGACCTGATCAAATCCCGACTCCGTCACTGTCAACATCACTCCATCTTTCGTTTCCTCCAGGAGGAACTCAATCAACGTCGTCGGCTCCGCAGAGTAGTCCACATCCTGCTCAATCGCATAGGGATGCCACCGAAACGAAAACAGCCGCTCAGGCTCCATCTTTTCTATGGTGATCTCCACCGGCATGCCCTCGTATTTTTCCTGCGCCTTTGCCACATCCGCATTCACCTTCGTCGGCACGATCGTTCCGCGCATCAGTTTTCCCGGCACGAACGGCCCGTTGAACTTCATTCCGAACCAGGTTCCAAACTCCTTGGAATCAGCCAACGCACTCCAGACGCGTTTCAGTGGGGCATGCAGCAGAATCCTTTTCTGAATCCGATCGGTATCCATATGCAACCTCCAGGTTGCATATTATCAACGGTCCACCTGATACGCAACTATTAGGTTGCATAAGAAGACAGCATAGGTCTTCCCTGATTGCTGTTTCCGTGACGCAATCGATCCCCAACCTGCACCGCCAGTCATGGCGGTTTCCCCGTGAAACGACGCAACCTCTCCACCCGTCTCTTTGCTATGCTAGGATTCACAAAACGATAAGGGGCTAGCGTCCACATTTCTTAGGGGCCACGATTGAGACGTTTTCCGTTGATTCACTTATTTCTAATTTTTATTCTCGGCTCAATTGGGACCGCTATCTCTAGCGCTCAAGGCGCACCGCCCACCACCGACAGCGTGCTGGCCATGATGGATAAATCCGCTCAGGATTTTCGTACCCTCACCGCCGACATCGAGCACATTAAATACACCGACGTAGTCAAAGACACTTCCACGGAAACCGGCAAGCTTCTCGTGCGTCGCGATGAAAAAATGCGCATCGAGTTTTTCAAACCCGACCGTCGCACCATTCTGCGCACCGGCGATTCGCTCTTCGTCTTCACCCCCAAAATCAATCGCGTCGAGGAATATGACCTGGGCAAAAATCGCGACCTGGTCGATCAGTATGTCTTGCTGGGTTTTGGCACCAAAAGCGAAAACGTCAGGAAGAGTTACCTGGTCAAGGTGATTGGCGAGACCGAGTTGGACAACAAGAAAACCGTCCAGATCGAGCTGATCCCAAAGTCCGACCAGATGCGCAAGCAAATCGCCAAAATCCAGATGTGGATTGACGAAGCTTCTTGGCTGCCCATACAGCAAAAGTTTTTTGAGTCCGGTTCCGAGGACTACCTGATTTTCCACTACACCAACGTGATGAAGAATCTGAAGATCGGCGACAATCAATTCAAACAGGATTGGCCCAAAGGCGCCATCCGCACCAAGCCCCGCTCGTAGCATTAGCGTGTAGCATTAACCCCTGGCGTTAACTCCCTAGCACTAACGAGGTTCGGAGAATCTTCACGCAGCATCTTCAATTTTGGCGCGATTTTTTCCCACCGGCTTGCTCCGCGTTCAACAACTGCTCTTTACGCGAAAGCCCCCACCGATAACCCGCGAGATTTCCATCTCCCCGAATCACTCGGTGACAAGGCACAACAATCGAAACCGGATTGGTCGCGCAAGCTCTCGCCACCGCCCGCACCGCCTTAGGCTGCCCAAGGGCTTGCGCCACCTGCGTATAAGTACGAGTCGTCCCGCGCGGGATTCTCTGCAGCTCCTGCCACACTCGCCGCTGAAAGGCCGTCCCCTGCACATCCAACGGCAGCTCCAGGCTCGACGGCTTGCCCTCGATCTGTCGCACACTCTCGCTCACCCATCGCTGGTACGACTCCTTCGCCGGCGCAATCTCCGCGTGCGGATACTCTTCTCGCAGTTCGCCGATCAATTTGTGTTCCGCCTCGCCCAGATAAACCGCCGAAACACCTTTTTCCGTAGCGGCCACCAAAACTTTTCCCATCGGTGATTTCGCAATCGTGTATTCAAGCTTCATTCCCTTTCCTCCCTTTTGATAAGCCGCCGGCGTCATCCCCAGCTGTGCATCGCTGCGTTCATAAACGCGGCTCGAAGATCCATAACCCGTTTCATACAGCGCGTCTGTAATATTTCTTCCAATACGCAACAAACTCTTGAAGTTCTTCAACCGCAGCGCATCCGCCAGATCCCGCGGCGCCAGTCCGGTAACTTGCTGAAAAGCACGACGCAAAGCCGACGGCGTAACAGCAAGTTTTCCCGCTAGCGTAGCAACGCGAAACATGTCTTCCTCGCCGCCCGCCAATTCTCGCGCCGCGCGTTCTACCAACCGCAGTGCTCCCGATTTCTCATTAGGCTTGCAGCGCAAACACGGGCGAAACCCCAGCTTCTCCGCTTCCTCGCCAGTGCCAAAGAAAACCACGTTCCGCCGCAACGGCCGCCGCGCCGGGCAAGATGGCCGGCAATAGATTCTGGTCGAAAGCACCCCGAGAATAAATGTGCCATCCGCTCGCGCATCACGCGCCAGCGTCGCCCGCCAATACCGTTCCGCCGCGTTAGTCGTTATCTTCGATCCCGCTTGTGCCATCGCATTATTCATATTGCACTCGTCCAAACTAACTCACCCACAAAAACAAAGCTATCCGCTAACGCGCACCAAAGCCGATTGCCTCTGATTCTTGCCGCTTGACCATCCTAGTATTTAGCTTTATAGTGCAAAGTACTTTCTATCTCCGTTACCGCCAATCGGAAAGGAACTGACCACATGGCTATGCAGCGAATCAATAGCCTCAGCGCCAAAGTAATAATCGTTCTGTCTGTTTTAGCGTTGCTGACCGTTCTTAGCGGGTACACTCATCCGCCCCAACCGCCCGAACCCGACGAGGGCGCGGCAGCACATATCTTTCAGCTATCAATTGTGGCGGTGGCACTCTCGACCTTACTTTTTCTTGCTACTGCGGATTGGAAGCAGCCATTGCGGAGCGTACGTCCACTAACTTTTCCTGCGGCTGCTTTAGTTGTGGCGTTCGGCGCCCTCTATTACCTGGAACATTTTCGATACGTTGCTACGCACTAACCTGCAACCCATTTCCGCTCAATGATCCGCGGTTTTAGCCGCATCGGCCCGCGGCGCGCTAATTACCAGGATCACCGCCGTAAGTATCACCGCCGCCGCAATCGCCGTCCGCGTCGTAATCGTTTCCCCAACGATCATCCAGCCCAGCAAAAGCGCTACCACCGGATTGACAAAAGCATACGTCGCCACTTTCGAGGGCGTGCTTTTTTCAAGTATGTACAGGTAAGCCGTAAACCCAATCCCGGACCCAAACACCACCAGGTAAATCAACGCCATCCACGAACGCCCTGAAATCGCCGCGAAATGCAGCTCGCGAACTTCTCCTGAAACGATCGCCGCGATCCACAGCGCCGCAGCACCCGCTAAACTTTGCATCGCCACCACCAGCAGAGGCGAGGCCGGCATAACCCGCTGTTTCGAGTACAACGACGCGCATGCCCATACAAAAGACGCAATCACCAGCACGCCCGTCCCCACCAAGTCGATTCGCCGCGACCCTCCCAGATTTGCCGGACCAACCAGCAGCGCCATTCCCGCAAAGCCCAGTATCAGGCCCACAAATACGCGCGGCACCGGACGCGTACCTCGCGGCCTAAGCCAGTCCAAAATTACCAGCCACAGCGATATCGTTGCCACCAGGAGCGCCGCAATCCCCGAAGGCACTTTTTGTTCCGCCCAGCTAAGCCCCCCATTACTGATGCACAGTAGCGACACACCCGTCACCGCCGCAGTCCACCAATTCCCCGCCGTAGGCCGGATCCCGGTCTTGATCCGCAAAATCGGGTACAGGATCAGCCCGACCAGCGAGTGTCGAATCGCGGCCATCGCAAGCGGAGGAAAGCTCTCAATCGCGATTCGTATTCCGAGGAATGTCGACCCCCACAAGATGTAAACAGCCGCGAAAGCCAGAGGCACCCAACGTGCCGTTTCCGCGCCTGAAGATTTTATAGGTGAGCGGGGGCGTTCAATTTCAGTGCAGGTGGAAGCCATTCCGTAAGTGCTACCTCAACAGATATCTTTGTCGCAGCCTGGCTTCCAGCACCATATTGGTTGGTCGCCCCCTCACAGATTTCAACATCCCACCACTAATCTCGCCATCCGCATTCGAACGCCGAGTCGAGTACTATTACTAAGTGTTTCAGGTTACGACAACTTGCCAAATTTCTGCTGGTTGACTCATACCCCGTCCGGTGGCATCTTAGCGACCCGATCTTAACCTGTGGATATCCTCCACACTTAAGTTCGGCAGGCCAATCACTTAGCAGCATCTCTGACATCTGAGGGAGAGATGAACGCTAGCAATCTCGCGCTTTCCGTCAAGGCACCGTCAAAGCAGCAGCCGCAACCGGCTGAGTCCGATTCCGCCACGACTGGCCCAGCACTATGCTGCAAGCCTTTGCTTCGCCCTGAGTTGCCGCGACGGTTTATTCGCGTGCCTACTCACGCCGTCGGCGTCCACCCCGAGCATCGCGAATACCCGCGAGCCAGCCTCAAACTGCCTTTAAAGCTTCATAGTGTCGACGGGATCGTTGAGCAGTTTCCGGTCACCCTAGTGACCCGCGATATCAGCTCCACCGGCGTCTATTTCCTGTGTCCTAAGCAACTCCCCATGCATGCCGCTATTGAACTACAAATCGTTCTGGTAAGCCGCCCTCTAGGCCAAGGCAATGTCGTGATGGCCAGCAACGCGCATGTACGCCGGGTTCATCCCGCAGACATGCCCGGCTGGTTCGGCATTGCGGCAAATTTTGATGACGTCTCCTTCGACCGCGACGACTTCATCCCATCCCGATTCCTCAGCACCTAAATCCATCACGGCCTGCCTTGCTGCCTTCTCTGACGCGCAACTCCCTATGATCGGATCTGGTGCGTAAACAAGCGTGGCTCCCGCTTGGAGCTTTTAGCCGAGGTTCTTTGACTTTATTCCCTGGCTCTGTGATGTTGATGGCTCATGTCCCCCGCCAGGAAAAACAAAACGAAAAACCAAATCAAAGGCGTCCTCTTCGATTGGGACGGCACTTTGCTCGATTCCTTCCACGCCGATTCCTCCGCCTACCTGGCGATGTTCCACGAAATGGGAGTCATCTGGGGTTTGGACCAGCTCGCCGAGCATTACTCCCCGAACTGGTACGACGTCTACCGCGCCGCAGGCTTGCCTGAGCACCATTGGAACGCCGCAGACACGTCGTGGCGTAAACATTATTCAGGATTCCGTCCAAAGTTGATCCGAGGCGCTCGTAAGGTCCTTACCACCGTGGGCCGCCGCTACAAGCTGGGCTTGGTGACTAGCGGTGACCGGAACCGGGTCCTTCGCCAGCTCCGCGAATTTCGCCTTACCAAGTCTTTTCACGCTCGCGTATGCAGTGGTGATACGGAGCATAAGAAGCCACACCCCGGCCCGTTAAATTTCGCTCTTCAATGCATCGGCCTCAAAGCCGCGCACTGCGTTTACGTTGGCGATTCCCCAGAAGACGTGCAAATGGCCAAAAGCGCGAAGGTGCGTGTCATCGGGGTTCTGGGCCCATTTCCCACCGAAAAACGCTTGCGCGCCGCGAAGCCCGACCTCCTCCTAAATTCGATCGCGGAGCTACCCGCAGCGCTATGGCAACTGGCATCTTAGAGAGATTCAGACGGCTATTGTGGTTGGGCGGAGCCGTCAGGAACAGACGGCGCAGCGGGCGGTGGCGGGGCAGGCGTAGCAACCGGTGAAGACGCAGGCGACCCTGAAGGCGGCCCGCCAGGCGATGAACCGCTCGACGGCGTCGGTGCCGCGTTCGGCACGCTCTCCGCCGCGCCGGCAGGTTTAAAATCCGTCCACTTAATTACCAATCGCACCGGAATGTCGCCGTCTTTGCTGTGCAACGTATCGTCGGATCGCAAATAATTAGGAAACCAATATTTTCCATCCACATTCTCACGGTAAGTCTCGAACAGCGAGAAAGGCAATTGCGCGATCCCGCGCGTGTCTCCCTGATCGGTCACCCACTTCCCGTAGGTTTTCACCACTTCCAGATATTTCGCGTCTACCCACACCACGCCTTCAAAGTATGCCTTGGCTCGCTCCACCACTTTCGGTTTCGCCTGAAAAATGTAGCAGTCCACTTCGTCCACTAACTCCCGCCCGATAAATTTCAAGTCGTACTTCGCCAGCTGTCCACTCGTCAACGGATACGCCGGAATGCGATCGAGCGCGTCCAAATCCTCGGGAGCGAGATACACTCCCTGTAATGTCGATTGCGGTTTCTCGATTGTTTTGATCGCCACTCGACCGTCTGCCAGCTTCTGGAATTGCGCCACACGCAAAAACTCCCCGATGACGCTGCCATCAGGACCAAATTCCTGGATGCGCACACTTTTGCGAAATCCATAGTTCGGCCGCGATTTCTGATATTCATCTTCCTTCTGTGAAAAACGCCGGATGATTTCTTCCACCGGCAACGAAGGCGGCGCCGGAGGCTCAGGCTCCGTGCCAATGCGGCTCACATGATGCTCCGCAGGCGCCTCCATCGGCCCCTGAGAAGTCCCCTGCGCCCGCAAAGCCGTGACACTCACGCCAGCCATCACAGCAATCGCAAATAAATAAACCAATAATCTCTTCAACGATTTCATTCCCGCTTAGATGCGCACGATACGCCGGAACGCCGCTTCATCATCATCGCCCCACTCTTACCGAATCCTGCTCCGGCATCATAACCTGCGCGCGTCTCCGACGCTGACTTGGAATTTATAAATATCTGCAAACAGCCTATCGCACCGTTCGAGCGCACCCTCAGATGCGCGACGACTCACGATCACTTGTCAGGGCGACCAACCGTCTCCCACCAATGTGTTAGACATGGATAAATTCCGCGATTTGTATATGATTTGCCCCGGGTTCAGCAGCACTAGAAGATCACACTCGGAGGACCGGCCATGAGACCTCTGGGACCCTGTACTCTGTTGTTGATTTGTTCTGTAATCTTCCCCGCCAACGCGCACGCTCAGTGTACGAGGTCATGCGGCCAGAATCCGCCTGAGACGCCAGTCACGCTTTACTCATTCGCAGGACCTCCAGATGGCGCCGTCCCTCTAGGAGTTTTGGTTAGGGATTCGTCTGGCAATTTTTATGGCTCGACATCGCAAGGCGGAGTGACTGGCGGCGCATGCGGAAGCAACGGCTGCGGCGTCATCTTCAAGATGAAGCAAAACGGCGCTGAGACCGTACTCTACAGCTTTCTCGGAGGAACCGACGGCGCTACTCCGAGCGCAGGTCTGGTTCTCGACGGCTCAGGAAATCTTTACGGCACGACAAGCAAAGGGGGGACTTCTAACCTCGGCACTATTTTCAAGGTCGATACCGCAGGACACGAAACTGTACTTTACAGCTTCACTGGGGGGCCGGATGGTTCTATGCCGGTGGGAGATTTAATTCGCGACCAGTTGGGGAATCTGTACGGCACCACTTCCGCCGGAGGAACTGCGGGAGGAACCACCGGCGGCGGCGTTGCGTTTAAGCTGGACACCAGCGGTGTCGAAACCGTGCTCCACAACTTCGGTAGCACGACTGGCGATGGAATCGGTCCCATCGCGGGCCTAGTGCAGGATTCATCCGGTAATTTCTATGGCACCACCTTCGAAGGCGGCGCTCTCGACTGCATGACCGAAGACCATTTACGGCACCCGACAGGATGCGGCACCGTTTTCACACTGAATTCGACCGGCACGGAATCCGTTCTCTACAGTTTTAAGGGCGGGAACGATGGCCCCGACGGAGCGCTCCCGGCTGGAACGCTGCTGCGCGACTCTTCGGGCAATCTCTTCGGAACTACTTCGTGGGGTGGACCAGGAGCGCCCTGCTATATCATCGGGAATATACCGCCAATGCTACCCTTACGGATACATTGCGGAACGGTTTTCAAAGTTGATTCAAGCGGCACAGAATCTTTGTTGCACAAATTTACTGGCGGATTGGACGGAGCGATTCCGCGGGGAAAGTTAATCCAGGACACAGCGGGCAATCTTTACGGCACAACCTCCGCCGGGGGGAATGGCCGCTGCACCGAAACTGGGACTAGCGTTGGCGGCATTTCCGTCGACCTCGGCTGCGGTACCATTTTCAAAATTGATTCGAGCGGGACGGAAAGTGTACTCGCGATTTTCAAGATAGCGGCCGCGGGTGGCACTATTCCTCAAGCTGGATTGGTTGCAGACTCATCCGGTAATCTGTTTGGCACAACCAGCTCAGGTGGTGTATCGAATTTTGGAACGGTGTATACGGTCGCCAGCGCACTTCCTCCATCGCCCGATTTCTCCGTGACAGCCATGTCACCGACTCTGACGATAGACGCTAACAAGCAAGGGACCGACACCATCACCATTGCTCCGCAGAACGGCTCCTTCGCTGCAGTCATCCAACTCAGCTGCACCGTGAGCGGACCAGCCCCAACGCCGACTTGTGTTCTTAACCCGACCTCGGTAACGCCAGGAAGCGCTTCGGTCAGCTCGACGCTAACCATCACGACGCCGCCAGCCGCTGCATGGTCACTGCCGGAAATGGACAAAAATCCAAATTGGCGAGCCCATCGTCCCGGGCTCCAATGGCGAGTATTTATTTTGGCAGTGACAATTTTGATTCTAATAGTCTCAACAATACGTGGACAAAAGCGCCAGCTTAAATACGTGTCGGGGTTTGCGGCCCTGGCCATATTGGCGGGTTGCGGCGGAGGCAGTGGCACTACCACTCCGCCTCATATGCCGGCCTCTTACACCGTCAGCGTTATCGGAAATGCGCCCAACACGACGCAATCGCACACAGCCCAGGTGATCGTTACCGTCCCATAAATTTCGAGTGGTGGTATCAGGCAAGATTCATACATCTATCGCGCAGGCTTCAGTCCGCGCATCGACCGCGCCTCTTTGGAATTTGCATGGGCCTCTGACGCAAACAAGCAGGGTGTCTGTTACAATTTTTTAGTTCGTGACCGAGCCAAAACAAGCTAGAAAGTATTTGATCTCCGGCACCGTCCAGGGCGTTGGGTACCGCTACTTCACGCAGCGCGCCGCAGCCAAGAT
>Ga0209526_10003019_pt1 | contig 11421 bp, 9 predicted proteins | sample JacPinW_OM2H0_M1_FD_188566 | JGI IMG/M metagenome (GOLD analysis project Ga0209526, IMG submission 188566) | Forest soil microbial communities from Algoma, Ontario, Canada - Jack Pine, Ontario site 1_JW_OM2H0_M1 (SPAdes) (version 2) | ecosystem: Environmental > Terrestrial > Soil > Boreal...
CCGCCGCTTGCTGCCAAGGCCCTCCCGATAGAACGCGAGGGCATCAAAACGTCAATTAGAGCCGAGCATATTTTCGCGGTCCACGCCGATGCTCACTATACGTTTGTCTTCGACGGACTGAACGACTTTTTCTGCCCGCTCGCCATCGGCGAAGTTGAAGAACAATTGGCAGGCGGGCGCTTCCTGCGCGTGCACCGGAGCCATCTTGTCAACTTGGATCGCGTCAAGTGCGTGCGCAGGGCCGGCGACAACGCCATTACCGAATTGACCAGCCTGCTGCCCAAAACCGTCCCGGTGAGCCGTTTGAAGCTAAATGAGCTTCGAGCCCTCTTGCAAGAGCGAACTTATGTTGGACCCAAATAAGCGCAAAATCTGCCGACGCTAAACCGCTGCGGTTCGTATCAACGGATCGAGGCAAGCTTGGACCAGGTTATTGGGTCAGGGCTCGAAGCCGCATACGCTGATCCACTTATTACGAAGAAATCGCCGCTCGTTCTGGAAAATGGCAAAGACGTTGGCGCATTTCGTGCACAAGCACGAAATGCGGTGCGCTTGCGGCGTGAAATCTCGATAATGTGATCACTCTGTCGGGAACGCGCCGGCGCAGAAGTTCGTTAAATTTTTTCTCGTTTCGTGCATCGACAGTTGCCGCCATTCCGAGGAATCGTAATCCTTCATGCAGCGACAGCGACTAGTCGCAACGAGGAACGCAAAAGGAGTGGCAAATGATCCCGGCCAAGTTCGAGTATCACAGGCCGACTTCGGTGCAGGACGCCGTCGCACTTCTGGCGCAATTGGGCGAAGAAGCGCGTCCGCTAGCGGGCGGCCATAGCTTGATCCCGGTCATGAAAACCCGCCTTGCCGCCCCCGAGCACCTTGTTGATCTCGCCGGCATCAGCAGTCTCAAAGGCATTCGGCGGGAGCAGGATCATATCGCAATCGGCGCAATGGCAACCCAATCCGAAATGATTGCTTCGCCGTTGCTGGCGGAAATTCTGCCGATCATCCGTGAGACATCCCTGCTGATTGGCGACCCCCAAATCCGTTACGTCGGCACTATTGGCGGCAATGTCGCCAATGGCGATCCGGGCAATGACATGCCGGCGCTTATGATGTGCCTTGATGCCGAGTACCAGCTTGCCGGTCGCAATGGGCAGCGAAGGGTCCGTGCGCGGGCATTCTATCTCGGCGCTTATGACACGGCGCGCCAGAACGACGAAATTCTGACCGAGGTCCGCATCCCCATTCCGGCCAAAGGCCACGGCTATGCCTATGAGAAGCTGAAACGCAAGGTGGGCGATTACGCCGTCGCCGCCGCCGCCGTGATGCTCACGATTACAAACGGGACATGCCGCGCGGCCTCTATCGGCCTGACGAATGTTGCCGACACGCCCCTCTGGGCGGAGGCGGCAGCCCGGGCGCTCATTGGCACGGGAATCGACCGAACGGCCGTTGCCAACGCGGCAAACGCAGCCAAAGCCATCACCAATCCAGCCTCGGACGGGCCCGGCCGAATATCGCAGGAAAATGACCGGCGTGACGGTCCGGCGTGCGATCGAACGCGCCAAATTGCGCGCGGAAGTTTGAGAGAGCACCGAGCGGAGAAAAAAATGTCGAAGGTTCAGGTCAAAATGACGATCAATGGGCGCGAGGTCGAGGCCTTGGTCGAGCCCCGAACGCTGCTCGTCCACTTTCTCCGCGAACAGCTCGGGCTTACCGGCACACATATCGGCTGCGACACGAGCCATTGCGGCGCCTGTACCGTCGATCTCAATGAGATGTCGGTCAAATCCTGCGCCTTGTTCGCGGTTCAGGCGAACGGCGCCGCAATCCTAACGATCGAAGGCATGGCGGCGCCGGACGGCACCCTGCACGCCCTGCAGGAAGGCTTTCGCCAAATGCATGGTCTGCAATGTGGCTATTGCACGCCGGGCATGATCATGCGCGCGCACCGCTTGCTGAAGGAAAATCCGAACCCTAGTGAAGATGAGATTCGCTCCGGCATTTCCGGCAATCTGTGCCGCTGCACCGGCTATCAGAACATCGTCAAGTCCATTCAATATGCCGCCGCGAAGATCAACGGCGTGCCCTACCAGGAGGCCGCCGAATGAATGACATCGCCCCGACTCAAGCTGAGCGCGCCGACAAGCTTCAGGGCTTGGGCTGCAAGCGCAAACGGGTCGAAGACATCCGCTTCACCCAAGGCCGCGGCAATTACGTCGACGATGTCAAACTTCCCGGCATGCTGTTCGGCGATTTCGTTCGTTCGTCGCATGCGCATGCGCGCATCAAAAGCATCGATACATCGAAAGCTTTGGCGCTCCCCGGTGTCAAGGCGGTCTTGACCGCGGCCGATCTCAAACCGCTGAAACTCCATTATATGCCAACGCTCGCCGGCGATGTCGCGGCGGTGCTGGCCGATGAGAAGGTCCTCTTCCAGAATCAGGAAATCGCTTTCGTGGTGGCGGAGGACCGCTACATCGCGGCCGACGCGATCGAACTCGTGGAGGTCGAATATGAGGCGCTTCCGGTTGTCGTCGATCCGTTTCAGGCGATGGCACCGGATGCGCCGATCCTGCGCGACGACATCAAGGACAAGATGAACGGCGCGCATGGCCCACGCAAACACTATAACCACATTTTCAATTGGCAGGTTGGAGACAAGCAGGCGACCGACGAAGTGTTCAAGACCGCCGAGGTCACCATCAAAGATTTGTTCGTTTATCAACGCACGCACCCCGCGCCACTCGAGACCTGTCAATGCGTCGCATCGATGGACAAGGTCAAAGGCGAATTGACCGTATGGGGCACGTTCCAGGCTCCCCATGTCGTTCGCACCGTCGTATCGATCTTGTCCGGGATAGCCGAACATAAGGTGCATGTGATCGCCCCTGATATCGGCGGCGGCTTCGGCAACAAGGTCGGCGTCTATCCTGGCTATGTCTGCGCGATCGTCGCCTCGATCGTGCTCGGCGTTCCCGTGAAATGGGTTGAAGACCGGATGGAGAATCTGTCGACGACATCCTTCGCGCGCGACTATCATATGGCGACCGAATTGGCGGCAACCAAGGAGGGCAAGATACTGGCCATGCGCGTTCACATGTTGGCCGATCATGGTGCCTTCGATGCGTGCGCCAACCCGTCGAAACTGCCGGCAGGGTTCGTGAACATCTGCACCGGCTCCTACGATATACCGGTAGCGCATCTCGAAGTCGACGGCGTCTATACTAACAAGGCGACGGGCGGCGTCGCCTATCGCTGCTCGCTGCGGGTTACGGAGGGAATCTATGCGATCGAGCGTGCCATCGAAGTTTTAGCCAAAAAGCTTGGCATGGATTCTGTCGACTTGCGGATGAAAAACCTCATCAAGGCCGAGCAATTTCCATATCGCTCGGCACTTGGCTGGGAATATGACAGCGGCAATTATCACGTCGCCCTGCAAAAGGCGCTGGACGCCGTGGGCTACCCGGCCTTGCGGGCCGAACAGAAGGCGAGACAAGAGGCCTTCCGCCGTGGCGAAACGCGCGAATTAATGGGCATCGGCGTTTGCTTCTTCACCGAAATCGTTGGCGCCGGCCCCTCCCGCCATTGCGATATCCTCGGCGTAGGGATGTTCGATTCAGCCGAAATCCGCGTCCATCCGACGGGTTCGATCGTGGCGCGAATGGGCACCAAAAGCCAGGGGCAGGCCCACGAGACGACTTACGCTCAGATCATCGCGACAGAGCTCGGCATTCCGGCTGACGACATCACCATAGAGGAAGGCGATACGGATACCGCCCCCTACGGTCTTGGCACCTATGGTTCGCGCTCGACGCCGGTCGCCGGGGCGGCGACGGCGATGGCGGCGCGCAAGATAAGGGCGAAGGCGCAGATGATCGCGGCGCATTTGCTCGAAGTGTCGGAATATGACCTCGAATGGGACGTCGATCGGTTCACGGTCAAAGGCTTGCCGGAAAAATTCAAGACCATGAAAGAGATTGCGTGGGCGGCGCATAATAATCTGCCGCCTGGCTTGGAGCCGGGCCTCGAAGCGGTCAATTATTACGATCCGCCCAATATGACCTATCCGTTCGGCGCCTATTTCTGTGTCATGGACATTGACATAGATACCGGCGTGGCCAAGACGCGGCGGTTCTACGCGCTTGACGATTGCGGCACGCGCATCAATCCCATGATCATCGAGGGGCAGGTTCACGGTGGCCTCACCGAAGCCTTCGCCATCGCGATGGGCCAGGAGATCAGTTACGACGCGCAGGGAAACGTCATGGGCGCCTCGTTCATGGATTTCTTCCTTCCGACCGCCGTTGAAACCCCGAAGTGGGAAACCGACTTTACTGTCACGCCGTCGCCGCACCATCCGATCGGCGCCAAGGGCGTCGGGGAAAGCCCAAATGTTGGCGGCGTCCCCTGCTTCTCCAATGCGGTCAACGATGCTTTTGCTTTCCTTGATGCCGGGCACATTCAAATGCCCCATGACGGGTGGCGGCTCTGGACCGTGGCGGAGCGGCTGGGACTGCACGCGTGAGGTGAATCGGGCGCCGCTCTCTTTTGAGGATTGGGCGCCAAGGTTTTGGATATTAGAGCAGGCCCCGAAAAAGCTGATCGACTTATTCGACAAGTACCTGCTCTCCAACATTTCTGCTTCGAGCGGCGCCTTTCGACCAAGTGAACCAATTGATCGGGAACCGCTGTGGAAGGCCGAAAGCCCGTCGTCCCGATGCTGTTTCATTTGCGTTCTTCCTGTCGCTTCGGCGGCCCGCGCCGCCGTCTCCATCCTTCGGGCGAAGATCGATGACCGACGCAGCATCACGAGAATGGATCGCCGAGCGGCTTGCTGCCAGCGGTTACATTGCCGATCGCGATCTTACGACCGCGCTCTGGCTGATGGATATGCTGCGCCGCCCGCTCTTGCTGGAAGGCGAAGCGGGAGTCGGCAAGACCGAAGTCGCGCGGGCGCTGGCCAGCGCACATCATACGAAGCTCATTCGCCTTCAGTGCTACGAGGGCCTCGATCAGAATGCAGCTCTTTTCGAATGGAATTACCAGCGCCAATTGCTGGCTATCAAGGCGCGCGAGGGGGACGATCCTGACAATATCGAGGAGCACATCTTCTCCGAACGCTATCTGCTCGAGCGACCGCTCCTTGCGGCGATCAGGCAACAGCGGCCGCCCGTCTTGCTGATCGACGAAATCGATCGCGCTGATGAGGAATTCGAAGCCTTTCTGTTTGAACTCCTGTCCGACTTCCAGGTCTCCATTCCCGAGCTCGGGACGATGACCGCTATCTCGGTTCCGCGCGTGGTATTGACTTCGAATGGCACGCGCGAACTGTCCGATGCCTTACGCCGGCGCTGTCTCTATCACTACGTCGACTTTCCCGACGTCGACCGTGAGGCGCGCATCCTTCTGGCGCACCTTCCCAATATCGACGCGGCACTGGCGCTGCAGATCGCTACCATGGTCAAGTCGGTTCGCAAGGAAGATTTGCGCAAGACGCCGGGCGTCGCCGAAACGCTCGATTGGGCGGCGGCGCTTGTCGGCTTGGGAGTCCGGCGGCTGCCCGAGGATCCCGAAGCCGTGTACGAGACTCTCATGTGCGTCGTGAAGACTGCTGAGGACAAAGCCAGAATGTCGCGCGAGGTCAGTGACCGGCTTCTAGGCAAGGTGGCTTGAGCCATGGCCGCATTGGGGTCCCTGACTTGCGACCGAAGACATGCTGGCGAAGCGATACGCCAACGGCTCGTCGCTTTCGTCCGAGTCCTGCGCGACAATGGCTTCGCGATGGGGCTCGCAGAGACCCGAGACGCCCTTGCGCTTCTCGCCGATCCCATCGCGAAACGCGACACGCGCTTGCGCCCGGCCTTCCGGGCCCTGTTCTGCGGCCGCCGCTCCGACTGGGAAAAGTTCGACGAAATCTTCACCGCCTTTTGGCTCGGCCGAGGCGTCAAGTCGGCGCTACGCGCCAGCGGTCCGGCGCGTCATCGTCGGGCGGCGCCGGGCCAATCCGCCGGAGCCAGTGATCTTCTCGGAACCGCCCGCGAACCGGACCGTGTCGAGCGTGTGGCCGACGAGTCGGCTGTGGCGGCCGGGCGCGGCCGTCACGAAGGCGCCTCCTCCGCGGAGAGCTTTGCCAAGACCGATTTTCGCCACATGACCGACCCCGCCGAGATCCAAGCGGCCTATGCCTTGGCCGAACGGCTGGCGCGTTCCATGCGGGTCCGCTTGACCCGGCGTTGCTGTGCCCATCGCTCGCGCGGGCGCCTCGACTTCCGGCGCACGATCCACCACAGCATCCCCCATGGCGGCACACCGATCGAACTCCTCCACAAGAAACGCAAAGATAAGCCGCTTAAGCTTGTCGTTCTGCTTGATGCCTCCGGCTCCATGAGCCTCTACGCGCCGGTGTTCCTGCGCTTCATGCAAGGTGTCCTGAACACGTTTTTCGAGGCCGAGGCCTTCGTCTTCCACACCCGCCTCACCCATATATCGCCGGCGCTGCGCGAGAGAGATGTGATACGTGCGGTCGAGCGTCTCTCGCTTATAGCGACCGGTATCGGCGGCGGCACGCGGATCGGCGACAGCCTCGCCACCTTCAACCGCTGGCACGCCCGCCGCGTGATCCATTCGCGAACCGCCGTTGTGATCGTCTCGGACGGCTACGACACTGGAGACCCGGCTCAGCTCGGCGCCGAAATGCGTCAGCTGCGCCGGCGCTGCCGCCGCATCGCGTGGCTGAACCCGATGCTCGGCTGGCAGGACTATGCGCCCGAAGCGCGCGGCATGAAAGCGGCGTTGCCTTTCGTCGATCTCTTCGCACCCGCGCATAACCTCGAAAGTCTCGTCGCACTCGAACCCTATCTCGCGAGGTTGTAACCATGGGCAGGGCCGATGTTCTGGAGCTTGTCAACGATATGAAGGCGAAAGGTGAACCCTTCGCCCTTGCAACCGTGGTGCGCACTGTCGCGGCGACCGCCGCAAAGGCGGGCGCCAAGGCAATCATCCGTCCCGATGGCACCATCTCGGCCGGCTGGATCGGTGGCGGTTGTGCCCGCGGCGCCGTCCTGCGCGCCGCCCGCGATGCCATCAAGGACGGCGAGCCGCGACTCATCAGCGTGCAACCGAAGGAACTCCTCGACCAGCTTGGCGTCACGGCGGGCGAGGCGCGCGAGGGGATAGAATTCGCCAAGAACATGTGTCCCAGCCGCGGCACGATGGACATTTTCGTCGAACCGGTTCTGCCACGGTCGCAACTCGTCATCTTCGGTAGCTCGCCGGTCGGCGTCGCACTGGCCGAGCTCGCCCGCCAGTTTGGCTTCTTCGTGATCGTCTGTGCGCCGGCGAGCGACCATTCCGCGTTTGGCGAAGTCGATCTTCTCGCTGATGGTTTCGAGCCGCCGAACGACTATGGCGGCAACGGTTACATCGTCGTCGCGACCCAAGGCAAGGGGGATAGTGCGGCGCTCAAAGCGGCGCTCAAACCGCGATCGGCTTATGTTTCCTTCGTCGGCTCGCGCAAAAAGGCCGAGGCTTTGCGCAAGGAATTGGTGGAAGCTGGCGTCGATCCCGGACGGCTCGGCGCTTTCAAGGCTCCCGCCGGTCTCGATATAGGGGCAATCACGCCCGATGAAATCGCGCTTTCGATCCTGGCTGAAGTGATTGAGGCGAGGCGGCGTGGGCATCGATCTGAACCACGGCAGATTGCCGTCAAGGAATAGGAGCAACGCCATGGAGATGACTGGTACTCAAAGGATCGAGGCAACGCGCGAAGAAGTCTATGCCGCGCTGAACGACGCCGAAGTGTTGAGGCAATGCATCCCGGGTTGTGAAACCATCGAAAAACTTTCCGATACGCAGACGCGAGCAACTGTGACGTTGAAGGTCGGGCCGGTGAAAGCGTCCTTCAAAGGCTTGATCACCCTTTCCGATCTCGATCCCCCGAATGGCTATAGGATCACCGGCGAAGGCTCCGGCGGGGCTGGTTTCGCCAAAGGTGGCGCCAACGTCAGGCTAACGCCCGACGGCAATGCAACAATCCTGGAATATACGGCAAAGGCCGATGTCGGCGGCAGGCTGGCTCAACTTGGCGGCCGCCTCATAGACAGTACCGCAAATAAGCTCGCCGGCGACTTTTTCGTAAAATTCGGCGCCATCGTCGGCAAGCCACAAGCAGTGGAAGTGGCCGCCGGAACGCCACATGGCGCGGGCTCGCTCAACAAGATCCTCGGCGCGATCGCCGCGCTTCTGAAAGGCTGGTTCGGCAAGCTTTTCGGTTCAAGCGCGGCGTCCGTGCTGTGCCTCGGTCTCGTTGGCGACCCCTGCTGTGTTAACGGTCACGCCCTCGCGACGGGCGCGACGATCCAGCCGGCGATTTGTACGGCATTTCTTGCACCCGATCACTATATCACCAAGAAGGAAGACGTTGGAAAAGCGGCATTCTTCCACTCTTGATCTCCGTCCAAAAAACATAAGGCACATCCTTCCAATGCTTGCATCCGACAGCGACATTCTCCGCAAGGCGCAGGAATGGAAAGAGGCGGGGCGCGATGTCGCCCTGGCGACCGTGGTAGAAACTTGGGGGTCCGCGCCGCGCCCGGTCGGGAGCCATCTCGTCATCGACTCGAAGGGGAATTTCCTTGGGTCGGTCTCCGGCGGCTGCGTCGAAGGCGATGTCATCACCGAAGCGCTAGACATGATCGCAATGGGGGGGCAGCAAATGCTCGAATTCGGCGTCGCCGACGAGACGGCCTGGCGCGCCGGCCTCTCTTGTGGAGGCCGGATCAGGGTCTATGTTCAAAGCATAGACGCGGCCCGCGCCGATCGTCTCGCAGCTTTCAATGCCGAGCGAGCCATGCGGCGTCCTTGCATCCTCGTGACCAATATTGCTTCGGGCAAGCAGCGACTCGTCCGCGCCGCGGATGTCGACTCCGAGCCCATGGCCGATATTCTGAAGGAATGGCTGCGGCTCGGCAAAAGTGGCATCGTGGAATGGGGCGGTGAGGAGCTATTCCTTCGCGTCGAGACGCCGCCGGTGCGACTCGTCGTGATTGGGGCCGTCCATGTTTCGCAGATGCTCGCGCCGATCGTTAGCCTCGCCGGTTTCGACATGATCATCATCGATCCGCGCAACGCCTTCGCAACGCCTGAACGTTTCCCCGGCGTGCAGCTCATCACCGAATGGCCAGAGGTGGCGCTGGCCTCCCTGCATCTCGACCACTATACCGCCATGGTGCTGCTAACTCATGACCCGCGCATCGACGATCAGGGCCTGACGGAGGCCTTGCGTGCCGATTGCTTCTATATTGGCGCGCTGGGATCGCGAAAGACCCATGCGAACCGGCTCGAGCGGATGCGCGCCAAAGGTTTCGGTGACGCCGCACTCAAGCGCATCCATGCTCCAATCGGGCTCGACATTGGAGCGGTCAGTCCGGCCGAAATCGCCGTCTCCATCGCCGGCGAAATCATAGCCGACTTGCACCGCAAAGCCTTGCGCGTGGAAACGGAGAAGGCCGCGTGAAATTCGGACCGCTTCCCATTGCCGAAAGTGAAGGCGTTTTCCTTGCCCAGGCGATAAAAAGGCCTGGTTTGACCTTGAGAAAAGGCGAATGGATCGGCGCCGGCCAGATCGCCGCCCTGCAGGCGGCCCACATCGCCGAAATCGTTGCGGCCCGCATCGAGCCAGGCGAGGTCGACGAAAACACGGCGGCGCTGAGTCTGGCCCGCAGCGTCGCCGGCGCCAATCTCCATATCATTGAAACCGTCACCGGCCGCTGTAATCTGATCTCGGGCTGCGCCGGTGTCCTCGTCCTCGACGCCGCAGTCATCGATCGCGTCAATATGGTCGATGAGGCAATCACTCTTGCGACCCTGGCGCCGTTTCGCCGCGTCGCTGAAGGGGACATGACAGCGACGGTGAAAATCATACCTTTCGCCGTCAGCGCTATGGCGCTTGACCGTGCGAGAGTGACCGCCGCCGAAGTGCCGTTGCGCATCGCGCCGTTTCGCCCATTGCGCGTCGGCGTCGTCTCGACCCTGTTGCCGGGATCGAAGATTTCGGTCATGGCGAAGGCGCTACGCACTCTCGATGAGAGGCTCATGCCCACGGGGTGCAAGATAGCGATCGATGAATGCGCGCCGCACGCGACGGATCCGCTCGCATCCGCACTCCGGCGGATCGAAGCGGCCAGCGATCTTATCGTGATTTTCGGCGCCCGCGCGATCACTGATCGGCGCGACGTGGTTCCGAGCGCCATCGAGAAGGCTGGCGGCCGGATCGAGCATTTCGGCATGCCTGTGGAACCTGGCAATCTGCTTCTCCTTGGATCGCTGCCGGGTGAAGGCGAGGGAAAGCCAGTCATCGGGGCGCCAGGCTGCGCGCGTTCGCCAAAGAAGAATGGGTTCGATTTCGTGTTGAACCGGATTCTCGCTGGATTGCCTATGCGCAGCGAGGATATCCGCCGGATGGGCGTCGGCGGCCTTCTGGTTGAGAACGCCACCCATGCGCAGCCGGGCGTCGTCTCCCCTGATACCTCCGTTGAGTGAGATCGCCGCGATCATCCTGGCGGCCGGCCTTTCGTCGCGCTTCGATGCCGGTCCGGAGGAGACGAAACTCGTCGTCCCGCTTTTCGACAAGCCTTTGGTCCGTCATGTCGCGGAAGCGGCGCTGGCCTCGCGCGCTCGCCCGATCCTTGTCGTCACCGGCCACGCCACCGCACAAGTCGAGGCCGCACTCAAAAACCGCGACCTGTCCTTCATCTCCAATCCGGACTACCGGACCGGCCTCGCGAGTTCTCTGAAGGTTGGGATCGCGGCTTTGCCTGAAACAGCGGCAGGAGCCCTCATCCTGCTTGCCGACATGCCTTGCGTTTCAGTGAGCCTCATCGACCGCCTGATCCAAGCCTTCGAGGAATCGGCGCGGGCTCCCCTCGCGGTTGTGCCAGTCCGTGCAGGCTTGCGCGGCAATCCGGCGCTGATCGGCAGAGATTTGTTCGACGCCATAAAGCGCCTCGAAGGCGACCGAGGCGCGCGCGCCCTCCTCGAGGCCGCCGGAAAAGATGTGCTCGAATGCTCGGTCTATGATGAGGCGATCGAAATCGATATTGATACGACCGAGGCGCTCCGCCATTTGCGCGCCTCGCGGGCGGAGCCGGGAGGACCGGTTTCGCAATGTTAACGCGTCAATGCCGTCGGCGGCAAACAAATCTTCGCGGGACGGTTTCCAACCGCAACACCGCCACAAGCGTTGTTTTCATTGAGGTTCTCGTCTTTCCAATCCGCAACATTCCCTGATATTGAAACGGCGCGCCAAGGCTACCTGCGAAGCTATCCCGTCGGCAAGAGCGTTCGCGCATCTGGTGTGCGGTGAGCTTTCCGATTGCGATCCGCCGATGTGCTTCACGCTGGCGGCATCCGTGGCTTTGT